>Ga0182738_1001728_pt1 | contig 26688 bp, 29 predicted proteins | sample eDN5th30CBELigMG_FD_128876 | JGI IMG/M metagenome (GOLD analysis project Ga0182738, IMG submission 128876) | Enriched Miracle-Growth compost microbial communities from Emeryville, California, USA - eDNA 5th pass 30_C BE-Lig MG (version 2)... ...
TACAAAGAAGAATTTTCTGTCCAAATCCTGTCCTCGAGTTTTTGAACTTTAGCTTTTTGTGAGGGGCTTTATAAAGAGAAATTTTTGTCCAGGACATGTCCAGGACAAAATTTTAAAGGACAAGCCTGGGACGGACAGGATAAGGACAAGCCAGAGTGTGCACCGTTTGTAAATCTAAAGTCACAAAAGTAAAATTATCCTGAGATTTATCAAATTTTTGTGGATTATTTGAAGACTGGGAATTTTCAATATGGAAAGAGCAGAAAATTTTGCTGATCTGATAAAAACATTTTTCCACCTTATTGAAAGAATAGGAAGGAAAAATTTTGAGGAAGAGCTTGAGTGATTTATCTTTTTAAAAAAAATGTATTATTTTTATAAAAAAAGATTTCATCAAAATTTGATATAAACTACAAATCTCTGTTTCTCACTTCTCTTCTGAGAAACCATATTTATTCATAACTCTTAAAAAATCAGCATGTGAGAGAGGTTTATGGACAACTTCATCCATTCCGCATTCGTAGCATTTTGCTATTTTTTCTTTAGAGACATAAGCAGTGACACCAACTATTATTACGTCTTGAATTTGCTTTAATTCAGCCATATTTTTCAGCCTTTTTGTTGTTTCATAACCATCCATTATCGGCATATTCGCATCCATAAAAATTAGCTTAATTTTCGACCCTTGCTGATATATTTCCTGGGCTTTTTCAATGGCTTGTTTTCCATTAAAAGCTTTTACAACAGAAAGATTTATTGTTGAACAGAGTCTTTCTAAAATCATAAGGTTAAAAACTTCATCGTCAACAAGAAGAATTGGCTTTTCTTGAATTATTATTTCAATGGAATTTCTCTGAGATTTTAGCAGCTTGTTTTTCATTGCTCGAGTTGTATGTCCCTTGAGCAAAGAAGCCACAGGACTACCTTCAGTTTCATTTGCAACACCAGGAAGCGTTCTGCTTCGAAGCATTGACTTTGACTTTGAATGAAGAATTTGAGCTTCTATGACTGAGAAATCTTGTATATAAAAATAAAAGGAACTTCCTTTATTCTTTTCCGATTCAAAATGCACGCCAGGAAGAAAATCTGGAGACATGAGACGGCAGCAAGCATTAGACATGAATAACCCAAGTCCAATTCCTGCACTGTCTGAGCTGAGTGTAGCTTGCATTTCTTTATCTGTAGCCAGGTTGCTTCTGAGTTTTTATTGAGTGTAATTGTCCATTCCAATTCCTGTGTCAGTTACACTGAGCCTGTAAATCTGATCATCATCATCATCATCATCATCATGCTTTTTGAATTCAATAGAAATTGATCCTTCAAATGTAAATTTCAGAGCATTATTTAAGATATTGATGAATATTTGAGAGAGTCTCTTGTGATCAGTATTTAATAGCCAGCCTGGTTCTTGGTGAACTGTTACGTTAAGTTTGAGACCTTTGGCTTCAATTCGTTTTTTAAGCAAATCTAAGCAAGAGTCAATTGTCTTGGTGATCGATTCAGGTTGAATATTCAAATGAAAATTTCCATTTAATAATTGGGAGTAGTCCAGAATATCATTGATAACGTGTAACAAGAGGTTGGCTGAAGTAAGGGCTGGTTCGATGAGTTCTTGTCTAATCTCACTTGTAACATCAGCACGGAGTAAGCCTTGTTCAAGTAATCCCATATTTGAATGCAAAGGAGTTCGAAGTTCATGAGAAAAAGAGGCAATAATATTATTTCTGTAAACTTCATTTTCTGATTGTAAAGCAGATATTCTATCTCTTGAGGTTGTATCTTGAAAAATAAAGGTAAGTTGGGCTTGATCATCTTCATTGAAAATAAAAGCCTTGATTTGAATGGAAAGAGTGTTTTCATCGAGAGGATGTTTATATTTACAGTCAAAGATAAAAGTGTTCCCATGGAGTTTTGTCCATACTTGTGTGTAATTCTGGAAAATATTCATGGCATTTTCAATAGTTTCAGTTTTGCTGATTTTCTCTTGAAATTCTTGTCTAGTCATGTGATTATCTAAGGAAGAGATTCTTTGAGTAGTTTCTCGGCAGAATAAAGGGTGTTTGTGAGATTGAGCTCCTTCTTCGTCAAATCCACGGAATTTAAACTCTGAGAAACATGAGTAGAATTCTTGCATCTCTGAATTTATATCCCAGCAAAAGATTTTCTTCATATGTTCATTTTGAAATTTGATTAGACCTCCTGCTAAAATAACGAGGATTGATTCTGGCAATGAATCCAAGATGGTTCGATGAAACTTATCTTCTACTTTGAGTTTTTTGTTCTCAATCCTGAAACTTCTTTTCAGTTTTTCAACGTACAAGACAAGGATGAACAAAAACAATGTTTCAATAAGTAATTTTACGCCTCCCGCATAATCTTCGTTATAGAAAGCCAAGGCAGTAAATCCTCCAAGCACAATCAAGATATACGAGCCAACTCCATAGACATTTTGAAACAGCAAGAAAATGAGAATTGTGAGCCACAAATAATCAAATGCCAATATAAAAGAAGAAGTCGTGATATCTTTTCCTTGAAATCCCAGATTCCCACCCATAGAGTTGAGTTTCAAAACAGGATTTATTAGCGTTATACCAGCTCCACAGACTGCAATGATAAATTCAATCAGCATTGCTTTTTTGCGATTATGTTGAATAATTCGATATTTGTTGTAGAGTTTGACTGCAAAAACTGCCAAAACAACTGTTGCGATTCTGGCTAAAAACCATAAAATGCTGATATACAAAGCATTTTTGTCACTGATGAAATCAGAAATGGTGTTTGCAGTGTAATGAACAAATATGTATATCACGCCCATCTTCCACAAAGTTGAAGACTTGGAAGCCTTACCCCTCACCAGTTCCTTCAAATTGATAAAGGTTTTTGTTGATGTTGGCAAGCTTATTTGCTCCATAGTTGGTATTTAGAATTTTGTATGGTTTCTGATGTTGGTTTTTTTAAAGGCTAGTTTGAGTGGAATTGATCCTCAGAGAATTTCGAAATAAAGTACTGAATCTTAATTATTTAATGCTTTTTTATTGAATAACCAAGACTTTTGTGGATCCAATTAATTCAGTTCTTTTGTATTCCAATGATTAGTAAATGGTTTGCTCCATTTAATTCGCAGATCAGTGAAATAGAGCTGAAGCTTGGATTTTCTTTGTGCGGGATGATGAATCTCATTCACGATTTTTGAAAGATGAAATGAATTACATTGGTTCAAGATTGAGATATGAAAATTTTCTTTCGAAAAAAAAAAACCAAATAAATTTTTGCTGTGGGAAAGTTTCATCATGTCAGCAGAATAAACAGCTTCTCTTGGAGGTGTTATGAAATTTTTTGAAAATATCTTGAACATTGAGGAAGAAGAATTTTGCCCCCAAAAAAGTTGAGAATCATATTTTTTCTATTTTCATACTTCAGGAAAGAATGATTTGGAATTGTAGTTGAATTTAGCCACCGAAATAGAAAAAAGAAAAATTTCAAGTCTAAATGGTAATTTTTCTCCTATTATATAGATAAAGAGGACTAATCAATTTTCGATGACATACTGGGTCTCATTTTGAATTAAACTGTCCGCCTTGAGGTTGAGTTTAAACTTTGCATTGGAAAAAGAAACAAAATAATAAATTCAAGCAAAGCTTTTGATGAATTAGAACGGCATGGCGGGTTTTGATTTATCTAAAGGAAAAAGAGTTGATCTTTTGTTGGAAATTTGAATTTTCATAGAGAAATCTAGAATGAAAGAGAGAAATTTATGTGTTTAGACGGATTGATTTTGAATTTTGATCATGCAGCAGAGACTTTATTCAAAGTCTGCTTGCTCGCTTTAAATATTTGAAAGCTCGTTTTGATACAAAACGAGTTTTCTTTCGAATAGATAAATATAAAACTTACGATGGAAATCTATACAGTACATTGGGTTTTGAAAATAAATAATACAAGTAACAAACATGTTTACAAATATTTTATGAGACAGCATTTTTTTGTTTTCAAACACCAAAAGCACACTCTGAGACTGTTTTGTACATAATAAACCTTTGGAACTCAATAATATTGTAAAGCTCAGTTTAGCATTCAGCGTCTGACCGCTTGTTTGAACTGATTAATCAAACAAGTTGCATTTTTTTTGAAATTGAATTGGTTGTTGGGAAGAAATTTTATTAGCCGTTTTTAGAAAAAATAGATGTTGATTTTCAAGTCAAATGGTTGACTCTCAATCTTTAAATATTTTTTTGATGTGCTAATAACCTATTTGATTTCTTCCTCGGCTTAAATGAATGATGAGAAACTAGGGAGAGACTAGCTTCATTTTTTAAATGAAGTTTTCCACATATTTATTATTAAACTGATGTGTGTAAAATCAGATTTTCATTAGTTTGTTGGGGTAAATTCCTTCAAGCATCTTCTGAGATCTTTGATTTTCAGCATATTTGTTCTCCATTTTTTGGCGCATTCAAGCAAGAAATTAGTGTAGTGAAGTAAACAATCATCAGTTTCATCATAAAACCATGATTTTATCAATAAATGATTTTCTACATTTGAAGTGTTATGGGAGGGCATATGAGAGGAGAGAATTACCTGGTTGAAGTGTACTGGCAGCTCTACAATTATCCAAAAGGATAACTCTATTGAGATTTGGCTCAATCTTTGAAAGATCCTTAATCCAACCATTAGGACCTCTAGAGCAAGACTATGGATGGGGATTTAGGAGGATTAGGGAGAATTTAAGTACGTCGCGGTAAAGGCGATAAGTAATGACATCTTTGGTGTCAATAAGATCAATAATTGCATCAGCATACTCCATACGAGAAGCTGTGAACATAACGACCTTGAACTCTTTGGAAATCTAGAGATTTTGGAAATAAAAAAATGGATGGAATGAATCAAGGTACCTTTTCAAGGAATTGTTCGAGATGAGGTCTTCTTCTTATGTAAACGATTTGTTTAGTTCCATCACTCTTTAAGATTTCGAGAGTTTCAAACTTGCCTTCAGTTGGTTTGACTTTACTCGAGTGAATCAGGGTTTCATCGAGATCTAGCACAAGGGTGATTTGTTTTCTATGCCAAGCTTCAGCCTTTGCTTGGATGTGTAAACTGCTGTCAAAATAAATATCCAGACTAGTTTTAAGCTTGATCCAGTTGATGAGAAGAAACCATTTCTCTGGATATAAAGGCATGATCTAAAAGGAAATAAATAAACGAGAGGTAGCAAAAGAACAAGTTACTTTTGAGAGGATGAAGAGGAAGGGCCTCAGCATTCCTTTAATGATTTCATGGAAAGCTCTGAAAATCAAAAGAGCAAGGAGCTTAAGTCCGGCAAGAAAGACCAATACAAGCCCACTGAACATTCCTTTGATACTGTTAAAGATGTTTTCCACTTCTTGAGTGAAGGATCTGGAAGTGGATGCGCGTTTTTGTTTGGCTTGATAGAAACGGAAGGCGGTAAGTTTTTTGACTGGGTTTGTTGTTTGAGGAGCATTGACTGATTCATACTGAGAAGCCTTCACTGATGAGTGGAAGCTAAGAGGCCCTCTGGGGGAGTTTTTGAGGGCAATGGAAATGTCTCCTGTTTTGGTAAGGGGCTTAAAGAGTTTGGGAACTGGGGGAAGTTGATTAAGTGGTTGACGAAGAGAGTTGTTTTGAGTATTGGTATCCATTTAATCGAGATGTAAGAGGCCAAGGCCAAAAGTGGTTGTGCTCCTATGAGGAAAGGGAAATTAATTGTTAATTTTATAGAGAAAAACTTTGTCCATTTGAAATAAAGGTGCAATCGGCTTGATTAATTAATGTGTGAAATTTTATTTTTGAAGGGTGTATTGACGTCACAAGCTTTATTCTATCATACTTTGAAGTTTAAAAAGAACAAATTTGATCCTAGGTTTATTTCCGTTCTGTTTTCAACTAATTAGTTTCGAGCAAATCAAAGTTTGGATATTTGAGTTAATCTTATGTGAGGCGAGATTTTCTGTGGACCTCTCTTGGAATTTCAAGGAAGAAACATTGTGTGGAAAAAATTTTTCTCGATTGCAGATCTTTATTAAATTTGATGATCTCAGGATTCAGCAATAAAAGCGAGAAAACTATATTTAGTGTTAATATTTTTAAGACAAATCAAATTCCGGCGAGGATCGACTCGTATTCTCTTGGGATTGATTTTGTTGTTTATTGATTTCAAGGTCAAAGATAATGAATAGATATGCAAGAGTTTTTTCTGATATACAACAATCTGATTGAATATTCTGTAATTCAACCTATTTCTCCGATCAAATGGATTCAAAAAAAAAGTGAAGAAATTTTTTGTCAAGTATTTATGAAGTCTGTAAAGAGGAATATTTGTTGGCAATTTGAAGTCATAAATTTATTATAAAAATTAAAAAAAAACATGGAATCGTTGAGAGAGAATGTTTCAGGACTTTTTAGAAGTGAGTTTAATTGGGAAAAAGCCCACTAACGTATAATACTGTTAGGAATGAGGTTTTAGTTTGCTAAAAAAGGAAAATTGAATCAAAAGGTTGTTACAAGACCTTTTTTAGTAATGAAAATAAAGTTTAAATTTATGATTAAAATTGCAAGAATTTTCCAACTTCATGAACAAAGGTTCTCAATTGACGTGTTTTTGTAAAAGATAATTTTATTATAATAAATCTTTGATGATTTTATCATCATCTTTTTCTGACAGACCTAAAATGTTTATTCAGACTTCTTCTTTGATGAGAATCTGAGTTTTAAGAAAAATACTTTGTTTTTGGATCCCAAAAGAGTTTTGAAGGCAAACTAGAGAATTGTGGTTCGATTATACAGATAATTTTTATAAAATCTCTCAATGTTTAAAGCCACCAAAGTTCACATGATATTTTATCTCGAAATTGGGAAATTATAAAATTTTTTCAAGCAAAGGACTAAGAAGTATTTTTGAAGAAAATTCTCTTTGAGTTTGAGGTCAAAAACTTTTGAGAGCCAAGAAAAATGGAGATTGAAAGACTTTCTCTATATGAAAAGAGATGAGGAGTTTTTGTTGAAAATTTGTTTGAAAGAACTCCTAGACAGATTTTATTTGAAAAAAAGTAACATTCAAAAACTGAAATTTTTTTCATTTCTGAGAATCAGTCATCAGATGAAAAGTAATTTTAAGCCAAAAGAGTTGGTTTAGTTCTGCTGTTGTCGTATCATTAGGTGAAAAAGCTAATAAAAGCAGTGAATTAGTTGATATGTGGACTCAGATTTACTAAATAAAGATTGAAAGTACTAAATTATACTCAATCTGAATTGATTAAATTTTATTTAGGCTAACTCATTTCATAAATTATGAAAGTTTTATTAAGAAAAATTTTTCATAAATAAACCCGCTCACTCGCTTCGAATTTTTATAAAAAATCTTGAGAAAGGCATTGTGTCTATTTTATGTTATTTATCAACAACGTTCTAATTGAGCAAATTTTAAGGGTATGTTCATCGGTCAGGATTGTTTCCTTGAACTGCATTTGAAAGATTTTAATTTAAGAAATCAAAGAATTTTCTTTTTAAGAAAGACATCAAATATAGAAAAATGATTTTTCAAAACAATCATAATCTTGTTTTTGAATAGAATTTTTGCCTCTCCATATTTGTAATTGGCTTTGAAGGTTTTCTATCGAAAAATATAATCATAATGTCAAAGATTTATTCTTCAGGGTTTTTTCCAAACGATGAGAATCAACGTTGAATAATTCCTACCGAGACCGCCTGAAAATACTCAAGTACCGGATTAAGATAGATAGGAGAAAACCTTTTCAGAGCTTTAGAAAAGGTTTGCTGAAGTATGAACCAAGAGGAGATAAATTTTAGTAGAGAGAAGAAATATCTCTTCTTTATACTTTCAATTCATAAAAGAGAGGAATTGCGGAAAATCAAAAATAAATATGAAGAAATATGAAAAACTTTCAAATAATGAAATAATTTGGATGGATAACATCATAGAATCGGTTATTTCTTGCAAGTTTGTTGTTAGGAAATACTAATATTTTTGAATTCAAAAAAATCCAACTTTAGAATTTAAACTTGTATTCGTTAAAACGATAAATAAATCTTTAATTTATTAATCTATGAATCGATTCCATCAACCCAAATCTTCTTCCCAACAAAGGATCCCTCAAGTCCAAAGTGTCTTGCTCCCAGACGCAAAGGCTTCTCCCAAACCTGCCACGAATCCTCAACAAACTTTGAGCTTGAGAATACAAAGCCCAAAGCCTATCAATCAAGTTCAGAACAGAACATTTTTCCAAGCAAAAACTCCCGGAAAGCTTCATGATACCAATATCAAGTCTCCTCCAGCTCATATTTTCAAACAAAAGGAGACCTTTTATGGCGAATTACACATGCAACAAGCAAGAGCTAAAGGGAAGGAGAACAAGAGTCCTATGAAGAAGGAAGTCAATAACAAAAGACTATCCATTCAACCCAAAACCATTGGACTCCCTCTTGATAAAACGAATTCAAGATCTAGTCACAAATTCTTCCCAGAAAAGCACATCAGGACTGAAGAAAATGATGACCAAAGAGTCAGCATCAGGTTGTCTGTCCTTGACACAAACTATGATGAAACAGATTTCAACATCATCCCTCAAGAATCCAAGATTGAATTCCACAATTTTGTCCACAATGACAATAGCGTGTTGAAAACCAATAGAGAACAGCCCAAGTCTGTGACTCCCAAAGTTACTGGAGCCAAGAGTCCTAGACCTGATTCCAAAGGAGTTAAAAGGGAGTTGAAGAACGACTTTTCTCCCAACAGACAAACCAAGACCAGTTCCATGAAAGATTCCCAAGCCTCAAAAAGATGTGTGACTTCACCTGGTGGCGATGATGATACCAGAAAAAGAAAAATGTCTATCCACGAAAAGACCAATCCTCAAAACGTTCCTAAGAAAGTAAACTGAGAAATTTTTTATAAAGAAATTAAATTTTCTGTATTAGGTTACTCATACAGGAAAAACAGAATCCAAGACCTTCCAGCACCAGCAAGAATGCGTGACTGAAGCTTGTTCACCTCACACAGAAGCCAAGATTATCTATTATGATTTGGGTGGTAATTCCAAGACTCCAAAGAAGCTTGTTGCAAATGAACATCAAGCCAAGACAAATCCAGTGAAAGTTGAGGTTCAAATGGACAAGGCTGAACTTGGAAAAAGAAGAGAAGAAGTCAGCTTCTATATAAATCAACTTGAAGAGAAATTGACAGAGATTCCCAAGATCAGAGAAGAATTGTTTACTGAACATAGACAAAGACAAGATATCATTGAAGGCATGAAAGACGACATTAGAAAGTATGCTGAAAAGATAATTGATACTGTACATGAACAAGCTGAGACAACAATTGCACACCTTGAAGAAGAATTTTCTCAAGGAATGAGCGACATTAAGCAAGCAACAGTTGTCCTTGAAAGTTGCCGAGATAGATTATTTGACATGAAGAAACATATGGACAAGAACATCAACTCCATTGTCCAAGCCGCAAGATCAGAGCATTTGAAGCTTAAGGAGAAATGCATGGATACTTGCAACACCTTCCAAGATGTTGTGAATGAAATCCAAAGCGTGCTTAAAGAACCCATAAATGTGGACCCAGCTGAGAGAATTTTATCCTTTAAGAAATCCATTAAAAACGTCCTTGGAGAAATGTTTAACGAATCTTCCTTTGAAGGAACCGCAGCCAGCTCAACATTACCTGAATTAAAGAACTTTGAAGACTTTGATAAATTCATGAAATCTGAAGAAAGTGAAGATGCTCTTAAGATAAAGCCTGGCAGAGACAAGCCTCAAATATACATTAGTTTTGACAACCCAGACATCTTTAAAAATAATCTTCAGGTCTCTGCAAAGACAGTGGTGCCAGTCGTAGAATCCCAAGAAACAAGACCCATCGCCATCCCAGAGAATCTCTTTAAAGTCAATTCTGACTTCAGCACGATGATCTTCTCTGGAGAAAATGGAACTCCAAGACTGTATCGCGAATCAGAACTTGAGTATGAAGATGTGAAATTTAATGAACAAGAAGAAGATATGGGAGATTTCTTGGGAAGTGATATTGACGAAGATCAATACGATGAAAACGGAGTTGATGAAGCCAAGCTTGATAGATATGAGAAAATTTTGCAAAGTGTGACACAGAAGCAAAATAAAAGGAGTGATTATTTGAGAGGAGGAAGAAACACTCCACAAAATGCCGAGCTTGATATCTGGAGACACTTTATCGAAAATAAGCTCAAAGAGGAAGGAATAAGAGAAACTTCATTCCAGAAATCATTATTCCAATCGCCCTCATTCAAGGAAGTCTAAGAAGAGAGCCCTACTGATAGTTTTAATATTTATTAACCCTATCTATCTATTGAGATTTTGTAAAAATGAACAGAGGCTCTCGTCGTCTTTTTGACGTCACCATAATTCAATTCATCTTTTGTATAAATAGACAGACTTTCTTTAAGGCGATTTGGGCTACAATATCTTTATATTATGTTATTATGTGATTATATTTTTCATTTCAGACATCCTTCATTTTACTCTATTATTTATTCATTCATTCATAAGAATTGAAGAAATTTATTTATTTTCAATTTTTAAAATTCCTTTTTCAAGATAAACTCTAACCAATGCTTTGGCACTCTATCTCTCTCAAGTGTTCAGATAGACTTGAGATCAAGTTTTTTGACAAACTCAATTTTCTAAGAAGAAAAAGGTATTTCCGTGGAAATTTATTTCATGGGCTAAAAGGATGCAAAAACGTCAGTTCTGACTATTAACCCAATTTTATCAAAGAAACGAGAAGAAGGTTTAAAAATATCCAAAAATAGAGAATTGTAAAAATAGAGTCTTTCGGCTATAATTAAATTTGATTAATTGATTGAACCAGTATTTTCAAACAAAAAACTGGAAAAACCTTTTGTGGAGAGCTAAAGGGAAAAAATCTTGAACCACACAGCAAGCTGAAGCAAAGGTTTCCCCTTGCCTTTAATAAAAATTGCGGAGGATTAGGCTAATATTGAAGACAAGAAATTTGAAGGGAAGTAAAAATGGATAAACCTATATTTGACTTTTTTAATTGAGGCAAAAGGGCTTTAAAAAATTTCAGAGAAAATGGCAATAAACAGTTTTGTTAATTAAAAAATTTTAATTGCTTAGTTAAGTTTCGTAATGCAACCTATTATCAACTCCAAATCTATTACGGAAATCCCCTTGGTCGAAGAGAAAAGTCTCACAAGGAGCTTCTGGAACTGGCGAATTTATCAAAGTATTTACCCTGTGTTGTGTATTATCGATGCTTTTTACCAGTTTTTAAGTTTATCATCTCCAAGTTTCCAGATATTTCAAGAAAACTCTCCATTGATCTCCCTAACAAAATTACTAAGCTCGATTCTGGTGCTGTTTATTTGGCAAGGCATATCAGGGAGAGCGATTGCGAGAACTAATACAGAGATCCGGTATCCAGAAAGATTTCTGCTGACATTATTTTACATATATTATGTATTGGCAGAAAAGAAGACGTTTAAGGAGAATTGGGTGAATTATTATGGAGGATTGGAGGCAGAGTTTCGGTTTTTAGAAGTTGGGATGGGGTACTTGTGGAAAATGCTGATGTTTGATTACTGTGCAGTCAATCCATTCTTGAAACTTGTATATACATTGATAAATTTGAGCACCTTATTTCTGGTTTTCAGAATCCACTTTATCTTTTTCTTCAATACAAGGATATTTTGCATGATGATGTTGATCTGTGGAGTGATCTGTTACACTTGGAAATCATACAAACAAGGTTTGGTGAATGAGAATGCTGAAGGAAGAAACAAGACATTTGAAAGAATTTTGAGCTTTTTGCCTGAAGGAGTGCTCGTTTTGGACTCGACTGCAAGAGTGAAGTTTGTGAACAATTATATGCACAACATATTTGACTTTTATGAGATCAGTTCAAGTATTGGAGTCAACAGTGAATTCTCACGGATCAAACTGTCAGAACCCATGGTTCATGTTGCGAATGCTTCTCAAGCTTCCAAAGGGAACTCACCAAAAAATTTTCAAGAGCCTCAGACTTGTCCACATAAGTCAAGATTAATCAATCAAACTCATCAAGTTGAGACTTTGGCAGGTCTAACACAAATCTTATTGACGGATGATGCTAATTCAAAAGCTTTGGAAAAGTATATCTTGACCTTTCAAGCCAAATACCAAAAGTTTCCCAGTTATCAAGAAGGGATTGCTTTGGAGATAAAGGTCAATTTCTTTACAAAAAACAATGGAGAGAAATTCTTGATTTTGCTGTTTCATGATGCAACGGATCGACAAAGAATAGTTTCCTTGGAGAATGAGAATAATATTTATCGAAATAATTTGATTGCATCATTCTCACATGAACTTCGTACACCATTAAATGGGACATTAGCATTTATCGAACAAGCAATGGAGGAGAGTACGGGTGTTACCCTTGAAGTCAAAGAAAAGTTATTGAAGCCAGCTCTGATTTCTGGGAAATTTTTACTATCAATCGTGAATGATATTCTTGATTATTCTCAGATAATCTTGAATAAATTGAAGCTTGATATCCAGCCTAAAAGTCTTGTGCAAACTATCGATGTGTGTGTGGATCTGTTCAGAGAGAAGCTGGATCAGAAAGGCATTGAATTTAAGCTGAAAGTTAATCATCCCAATGTTTCTGATATTTATACAGATCACAAGAGGGTTTCTCAAATTCTGGTAAATTTACTGAGCAATGCTGTCAGATTTACCACAAAAGGATTTATTGAGATCCGATTGACAACAACAGCAGAAAGCAATGTATTGCTTGTGGTGAAAGATACAGGAATTGGCATGAATGAGATTGTTCAGAATAAGCTCCGAAAGAAATTGATTGATGGAGAAATTAAAGGCAAGGTTGACAATGACTCTGCAGGAATTGGACTTGGTTTGTTTATTTCGAATGCGTTGGCAAAACTGCTGAGCTCAAATAAGAGACCTGGCTTGGAATTTTATTCTTGTAAAGGAAAAGGATCGGAGTTTCTTTTTGAAATTGAAAATAGAAAGCCTGCTGGAGCTTTACAGCTGACAAACGGTGAAGATGATATGTTTGAGAACTGCAGTTTCAATAAGGTTTTGATCACAGAATATTCGCCAAACCCTGGGAGAAGAGCTAGAAATAGAACAACAATGCAAGATGATAGTATAATGCCAAGTGTTTTGATTGTTGATGATGAAGTTTTCAACATTATGGTTATTGAGAATTTCTGCAAAACGAAAAACATCGCAACTGAGCGTGCCTTTGATGGAAAAGAAGCAATTCATAAAATCAAGTCAAGTATTAAAGATGGTGAGAGTTCATTTAAAGTTATATTTATGGATGTGAATATGCCCGTTATGGATGGTTACGAGACGACTCACGAGATTCAAAACATGGTGAAAGATAAAAAGATGGGTAATGTGGTGGTGATCGGTGTTACTGCCTATGTTTCCCAAGAAATGATTGATAAATGCTATGAAAGTGGAATGAGTGAAGTCCTGAATAAACCTCTGTCGAAAGAAATGATTGATAGTGTGTTGAAAAAATTTCCGATCTAGAGAATAATTTTGGTTAAATTTTATTGTTACTTGTTTTATGATTTCAGAGTAAAATATGAATTAGCACTACTAATCCATATATCAGAAGATGAATTGTGGTACAAATAATTCAAAAAAAAACTTCTCGAATAAAATCAGGATGAGAGAAGATAAATTTTTTGCAGGGAAAATTTTATTTAAAAAATTTGTTTAATAAATTCTGCCGACTTTTCCTTATAAATTTATTTAAATTCTATCTGACCACCATACCATGTCTTTCAGAAAATTATCTATCTTCATCTTTCGTCGCGATTTAAGTCTCGACGATAATACAGCTCTGCTAGAAGCACTCAAGTCATCGACAAAGATGTTTCCTTGTTTCATTTTTGACACTATTCTTTTGACCCAAACAGGAATCCTTATTTCTCAAACAATTATGTCCAATTTATGATTGAATCATTAAGAGATCTCAATGCTCAACTTGAACAACATAACTCTAGGTTATTTCTATTTCATGGATCCATTGAAGATGCTGTCACTAATATCATCGAAAATCTCAAACCTGATGCACTCTATGTGAATGACATCCTATTCAAGAAGTCGAGATAAGAAAATAGCAGACCTGCGTTCACTTCATTCAGTCGAATTTTGTTCATATCAAGATGTTTCACTCCTACCAGTCGAGCAGGTGATGATGCCAGATGGAAAGCCTTTTTATTGTTTTCTCTCCATTTTACAGGGCAGCAGCGAAATTTAAAGCACGAGAACCAATTCCCAATACTCTTTCGAATTTTTATCCATCTAGTATTGAGATTCTTGGTGAATATCCATTATCTGATTGTGGAAAATTTTATGTTGAGAACGCTGATATTGAAGTTCGAGGAGGATGACAGAATGTTTTGAAAATTCTGAGGAATACCGAAGAATTTAGAAGTTATGATAAAACAAGAAATTTCCCTTGGAAATCAACAACCAAGGTTTCAGCATACAATAAATTTGGTTGTGCTTCGATCAGAGAGGTCTATTCAACAGTCAAAAGGAGTTTTGGAAAGAACTGTAAGCTGATCAAAGAGCTTTTCTGGGGAGACTTTTACTATTATTTAGCATATCACAGCCCACATGTTCTTGGTAAGTTCTCCTTGAGATGAATCTTTATCCTCGAGAAAAATCTTTGAAAGCGAAACACACTGAGATTGCTTGGCAGAACAATGAGGAGTGGTTACAAAAATGGAAGGATGGTCAAACTGGATGTCCTATTGTTGACGCAGGAATGAGGCATCTCAATAAAAAGGGATACATGCCTAATCGGCTCAGAATGATTGTGGCAAACTTTTTGATAAAAGATTTATTAATAAATTGGAGAGTTGGCGAGCAATATTTTGCTCAAAAACTGGTTGACTACGACCCATGTCATAATAATGGGGTTGGCAATGGTGTGCAAGTATGGGTGCTAATTATAAATCTCTAATCCAATGTTACAAAGCGAAAAATTTGATAAGTTTTGTACTTATATTTTGACTTGGGTGCCTGAGCTTAAAGAATGTAAGCCAGAACACATTCATAAATGGCAAACTTGTTATGCTTATTATAAAAGAAAGAATTTGGGATATCCTGATCCTCTCGTTCAACATGCTGTACGGAGAAAGGAGTGCGTTGAGATGTATGACAAGGCAAAAGAAGGCAAGGAAATCACAAGATATCCAACTCTTCCAGATCATTATCCTTCAAAAATAGTTCATGGAGGAAAACGAAGGAAAGAAAACTTTCTGGAAGCAAGAAAGAAGAAAAGAGACTATAAGAATGATAAGACTGAAGAAGAGGTAGAGCCAATATTCAAAAAGACAAAAAAGACTCTGAATAAAGAAGTCTGTCAAAATGAAAATAAAGTTCTCAAAGTTTCAGATTGGTTCAATTTTCTATAAAAACAAAAGTAGTATTGTGATACTGTGATACTGTGTGATCACTTTATTTATCTCAATCATATTTTTTTTAAGTTTTATCTTTTAAAGATTGTTTAATGTTTATTTTGATGAACTAAATTAAACCAATCTGTAATTTTACGTTTCGAATCTGATAATGACATATTGCCATTTCTGGCATTTAAAGTGTTTTTAGTTTTCTTCAAATCAGGATTCACCACTCCATCTTCAGTTTCTTTTCGCTTCCTTCCCTTTTTAGTCTGCTCAGGTTGCGTAGAATTTGATTAATTTTCATCATTTCCCTCCTCCTTAACATCTTTTGATTTTTTCCTGGGATATTTCCTCTCGACACCTGGAATGTCAGGATAATGAGTCAACTCTTTCCCCTCTTTGGCTTTAACATACATTTCAATATATTTTTTTCTTTGTTCAGCATGCTTGACAAGAGGATCAGGATATCCCAAGTCTTTTCTTTTGTAATAAACATAGGAGTTTTCCCATTTATGCACATGCTCTGTTTTGAGTTCTGGAATCCGTTTAAAAATATAAATACAGTCCTTATCAAATTTCTCGCTTTGTGTCATGAAATTATATATCCTCAGATAAGGTTTATAATCAGCACCTGTCCCAGCACAAAATTGCCACCCACCGTTATTTTGACAAGGATCATAATCAACTAATTTTTGAGCAAAGTACTGCTCACCAAGTTTCCAATTTATTAATAAATCTTTTATCAGAAAATGGGCACAAATCAGTCTTAAACAGTTTGGCATATATCCTTCTTTATTAAGGTGTCTCATCCCAGCATCTACAATTGGACATCCCGTTTGGCCATCTTTCCCTTTTTGAAACCATTCTTCATTATATTGCCATTCAATTTCCTTATATTCTGGTTTAAACGATGTTTCTAATTATGAAAAGAATAAGTGCTCCTTAAGAAAATATATCTTACCAAGCATTTGAGGGTTATAATAAACGAGGTAGTAATAGAAATCTCTCCAGATGAGCTCTTTGACCAATTTGAAATTTTTGCCAAGTCCTTTTCGAATCGCTTCACAAACTTCGCGAATAGATGCGCATCCAAATTTATTGTAGGCTGAAAGTTTGGTAGTTGACTGGCTTGGGAAATGTCGTGTTTTATTGTAATTTTTAGGCTCTTTAATGTGATTCAGTATTTTCAAGGCATTTGCTCCTCCTCCCCTCATCTTGATGTCAGCATCTTCAACGTAAAATTTTTCACAATCAGCGATAAGATATTCACCTTTAACTGTATCCTTTGATGAATAAAAATTTGTAAATGTGTTGGGGACTGGTTTTCTGACTGGAACCTTTTTCGCAGCTTGAAAATAGCGCGAAAATACGGGAAATGGTTTGCCATCTTGCATCAGAATTTCCTCTTTTTGATGCAGCATGAGATCTTGGTGAGAGCAAAATTCGACAGAATGAAGTTTACATGGGTCTGCTATTTTCTTATCTCGACCTCTTGAATAAGGTGTCATTCACATAGAGTGCATCAGGTTTGAGATTTTCGATGATATGAGTGACAGTATCCTCAATTGATCCATGGAACAGAAATAATCTGGAGTCATATTGTCCAAATTGAGCATTGAGATCTCTTAATGATTCAATCATAAACTGGACGCAATTGTTTGAGAAGTAGGAGTTTTTATTTGGGTCAATTTGGACGCTGTCAAAAATGAAGCAGGGAAAAATTTTGGTAGATGACTTGAGTGCTTCGAGTAAGCCAGTATTGTCATCAAGGCGTAAATCACGACGGAAAATGAGTACAGATAATTTTCGTAAAGGCATTGAGTTTAAGTAAAATTTGATAAGGAAAATTCGGCAGATTTTATTTAGGATTCAAATTTCAAAATTTTATCGTTATTTCTCAACAGGGATAAAATTTCCCCTTGAGAATACCTCTATCTTATTTTTCCTTTGTTTTGCCTTGAAAAAATATTTTCTTTGTGTTCCCTCAATATGTCTGTATGTCAGTCTTCAAGGCAGATTTTTTTTGTTGAAGACCTTCCATCAATACCACATAAAGAAGTTTTGACATTTGTTAAAAGCTATTATATTTTCCTGAAAAATTCGTGCAAGATTGTTTAAAGGCAAGACTGATGCTGCATAAATAGGAATAACACTTCCGGTACCTTCCATCCGAAAGATTCTTCTTTTAGAAAGCTAACTGAGATTGGAACCCTGAAGCATGACAATTCTGATCTTGGCTGGAAATCTTCTGCAGTTGTGAAATTTAACTCCTTGACATGCTTTAATTCTAGAATGAACTCAGAAATCAAGAAGTGTTTTTTTCGAAAGTTTGTATTTCAAAAGTTTGAAATGAGAAAATAAAAGCGAAGAAACGATGTAGGGCCTCTTATGAGAAAATGCCATTACAAGTTATTCTAAGAAACCAGGTCATTTTTCTCAGAAAGATAAAAGCAAAAGTTAACGAGACAAAATGGAATCAGAAAGATTCAGCCTTAAAATATAAATTGGATATAAAATCTACGGTTAAGTTCTTCTCTATAAAATTAATCTATTTTTTTTTTCTATTTTTGAAAATGCAACCTTGTGTGGACAGCTTAACCAAAACCCCCTTTAAGGACATTCTTGATAAGTATGACAGCTTCTTCTTTGATTGTGATGGAGTCTTGGTATATTTTTTTATTGTCTGGCAATCTTATCCTGTTTAGTTTAATGGTATCAACTATATGGCCCCAGCCTTTGAAGCCCTGAACAAACTTAAGGAGCTCGGAAAGAACGTCTTTTTCGTCACAAATATGAGTAAAGCTTCCAGAGTTGATGCTCATGCCAAAATCAGCGGAGGTGGTTTTGTTCCAGACCTTGATAAAGTAAATTTGTTGTCATGATTTTTCGATTAAATTTTTTTTCAGGTTTTTACTTCTTCATATTTGGCTGCAAGATATCTTGCTATCAATCATCCTCAAGTTAAAAAAGCTTATTTGATTGGATTGAACGGACTTAAAGAAGAATTGGAACTTCAAGGGATAAGTGTTGTTGGTGGAGAAGAGGATAATGGAAAGAGAATGGATCATATCCTTTTTGATGAGATTGAACCTGAGGAAGATATTGAAGCAGTAGTTGCTGCACTTGATTATGATCTCAACTACTACAAAATTGCATACGCCAGCGTTTTATTGCAAAAGGGGGCTGTGTTTGTTGCCACAAATCCAGATGCTTGTATCAAGGGAAAGAAGTATAAGATGCCTGGAGGCGGAATGGTGGCTAGAGCTTTGGAATATGCCACAGGGAAGGTTCCTTACATTGTTGGCAAGCCAAATCCCGTCGTAATTGATATTGCAAAGCAGACTTTCGGCTTGGATCCCAAGAGATGTTTGATGATTGGAGATCGTCTTGATACTGATATTTTGGTGGGCCAAAATGCTGGTATTGACACATTTGCAGTCTTAACAGGAGTTTCTTCAGAACAAGATATTCTCAATGAAGCCTCAAAGAAAAATGGTATTAGACCCACTTATTATTGGGATAGAGTTGAGATCTAACTTATTTGAGTGATATAAATATTGGATATATTTTATATTTTTCTATGTGAGATGCTTTTTTTTTTTATCAATATGAGGTGTCTGATATGATGCATTTTCAAATGACAAAGAATCCGAAATATTTCCTAGATACATGTTCAAGAGTTTACGAAGTGAAAAAAGAGATATTAATGCCAATAATGGGTCTATTGAAATCAGAGAATGATTCGAAGCCAAAACTGGATATTTTCTTTTGTGTGTGAACTTCAACATTTTTTAGTTAGGATGTCAAAAAGAAAATTCAAAAAGCATTCGGATCAAGGCATAACGTTCTTTATAATATTTGAGAAATTCCTTAAAAATTTGAATTTAATTTTTTTTCATTTAAAAAATCAATCATGAAAAAAATTTGATAAAAAAAATTTCGTCAATTTTTAAAAAAGTGAAATTGAGAAATTAATTTTTATTTTTATTTTAATTTGGAAATTATTGAATTTTAAATATTTATTTTTTCACTTTTCTTTATTTTTGTTTTGAACTTTTCATAATAATGATTAAACCTTTTACCATCAGGATTTTTTACTCATCAACTTTACCCAAAATAACACAATAAATTGGAAGAAAAGATTTTTCATTTCTTCAATTTCTTATATTTCAAAATTTGAAATTATAAATTTCTGAGAGGATTATTGTTTTTTCTTCCAGTTAAATTTTAAATTAACGGATATAAGACTGATCTTACTTTCTCTCGATTATTTTCCAATTTATTTGAAAGTCAAATTTGAATTTCTATCGTCATATATTGATTCATTCAGACATATAATTGAATAATAGGAGGTGCTATGTATGATGATATGATTTCGTATAATTGACATAATAAGAGAGTAAATATAAACAGAAAAGAATGATCTTTGCTAAAAATTTTCTATCTAAGCTAAATAAATCGAAATGATCCTAAAAAATTCCTAATGATTTGGATTGAGCTCAATCTTTGGTATTAACCAAAGACTCCTCAACCCTTCAGTATTTCTTTTGAATAATGAATTTTATCTTCTATAAAGTTCAAGGACTTTTCTTTCCAAATATTCAGTGTCTTGAGTCAGGATTTCGAATCTGGTTCTTTCATAGATCCATCGATTTTGCAATTTATCGATTTCCTGAAGGTGATCCAAGACAAGTTCCTTGGAAAGCGTTTTCAAGAACTAGAAAATTTCTTTTAATGATTTTCTCAATATTTCGTATTTACTGCTTTTTGAGCGACATTGTTTTGTCTGACTTCTCCCTTTTGACTCAGATGAGCTTGATTCAAAAGACCAAGTTTTTCTTGATAGTTGCTTTTGACAGAAAGAAGTCTGTTCATCTCATCAAGATCCTGTTCTCTTTTCAAGGTGATATACATTGTCTGATCTTCTTCCACTTTTTTGTTTTCTAATTGGTATCGAATCTTGTTTCTAAGAGAGTTGTAAAATCATAAATGAGGCTGTCTAATTACATTTTCTTGACGTAATTGAGTTTTTCTCCTCTTAAAAGATTATATAACCCTTCTTGATTATCATCATAAATTTGTTTCAACGTTTGTCCTTTTCTCTGAGGGAGGTCATTTTAATAATTCTCAAAAGAAAATCTCTTACAGTAACCACTGTTCTGGTGGAAGGTTTCTTGACTATTCTTTTCTTTTTTGTTGCCTCCATCTGCTTCTACAATGAGTGAGAAAAAGATTCGAATCCGATCAATCATACCACGAGTCTTTCTTGAGCATATCTTTCTAATTCACGTTGGTATTCAGTGTTATTTAAGCCTTTTTGGCCACGCTTATGTTTTATTTTTTTAGTTGTAACTCTTTCCTGGGTATAAGAGTCTCCTCTAGGTTTCATGGCAACATCTTCCGTGCTGTTTAAATCAGAAGCTACTTCTTCAGTGGGATTTGGTTGAGGGTAAGGAATTGTCTTCTTTTTTGGTTTTGCCCTCAGAGTTGCGCCCTCATAAGAAAGGCTATGTTTGAGGTCACTTTCATGAGTAAATCTCTTTTGAGTGTCATCATAGCTTCTGTTTGAAATAGAACTGATTGTGTTTTTCAGAGGCCTATAAGGGACTTTTCCTCCAGCATAACTTTTTGCATTCTGAATAGATTTTTTCGTTGACTTTCCTGAGATGAATGAATAAATTTGGTTGATAAAAAGTGGTACTTTTGGTTCTTTTACTTCCTAGCTTGTGTTCAGTCTCTTCATCCTGATGTCTAAACTTGACTTTGGCATTACTTGGTTGGGTTCTATTGCTTTCATGATGATGTGTTGCTTCTCTAATTTTTTTATGAGTTGGGATTGTTGGTTGTTCATAGATTTCTTCCTCATCTTGATCCTCCTCCTCTTCCTCAGTTCCTTCTCCAACAGTATGGATATAGCACTTTTGGCTTTCCTCAGTATGTGCCTGCTCTTCTGGAGATTTATGAACTTGCCTATAGTCCACTGGGTCGGAAGAATAATATTCGATTTCATTGGAATCTTCTGCTTCTCTGCTCACTTGAGGTGCAGCATTTTCTGTAACATAATGAACTTGATTTTTTAAATTGTTGTAGTAATTTTGTTGGAAGTGATCGTTTTCTTCTTCTTGATGATGATCCTCTTGCTCTTCTTCTTCAGTAGGTTGAAAGCCATGAGCCTCGTCTTGCTCATATTCTTCAGCTTCTTCAGTTATTAACTCATTTTCTTCATATTCTTGATTTTGATCATAATGTTCTGGGTGGTCTAATCGGGGGAAAAATTAACTTTAACATCACCAAAAGGAAGAAATTACCTTCTGATGTTCTTTGTCTTTCTTGAGGACCATAATCTTCAAGCTGATGATCGATAGCTGAAGCTTTTTTTGAGGTTCTTTCATAATCGCTGATTTCTCTGCTTTTACTGACTTCAGAGATACGACCTTCACTGAAAGATTTTTGGCCAGATTGGTTCTTTGATTGAGACCTTCTTTGATCTTGAATATACTTTTCTTTTTGAACTTCTTTTCCTGAATGAGATTTTAGCATGGTCGAGCAATAAGAAAGAGTTACTCGGTTCTTTTCTTCCACCTTTCTGTTCAAGTAAATTATTAATTTCCTCGGCATGTAAATTTTCTTCTTCATGCTGGAATAGAATATTGTCATAAAGAAGGAAATATTTGATAAATTTACAGGAATCTCTGATTCATCAGGTTCTGCATCTCCATGATCAGCAAATTCTGCAGAGACTCCTTGAATAGTATGATATTTATTAGCTTTCCAATCTGTGCCTGAACTTCCTTTGCTATGGTTGCTTGAGACTGCCGAGAAGGATGAATATAGGATCAAATTGTAGACAATTTACTTTGATGAAGACTAGCAGGAGAAGAATAGTTTATTCTTTCTTCTGAATGGGCTGTGTAGGTTTTTTTGTTTTCTTCAGTGATTGTAGCTTCCTCTTCTCCATTTACCATCTTGCTGATTTCAGTAAGGAGTTGAATAAAGTTCAACATATTTTTTTTATCACCATTCACAATCCGCTCACCTTGAGAGAATTCAACCAGAGTCAAACAAAATTTGATTACCTGAAATATGGTCGAGATCCATACGAATGATGTTTTTGCTGAGAAAATCGATTAATGTTTGAATAAGTTCTTGGTCATCAACTTCATCATTATCAAAGTCAATATCTAACATTGGAGCCAAAGAAGGGAACATAACTTTGAAGATTTCGACATAAATTTCGGCCTGAGTTAAGAAGACGATATCATATTCCTCTAATTGAAGTCCGAGATTTGAAAGAAGCTCGTCAAGGACCTGAATAACCTCTTGATCAGTTATTGGCATAGGATAAATTTGAATTTTTCGAAATATTCCTTTGAAGTATTACTCGAAGTTAATTCATAATTAAACATGACTTTTCATGGACGAAAACTACATTCATTATAAAATTGTTGACTTTATTAAAAACTCAAGTCTTTGTGCTTTTCGAAACGCTAGGAATTTCTTTTCAATTGTCAAAGTTCAACGAAATAGAATTTCTGATCCTTCCATGGATGCGGGTTGATTGTAAACCTTCGTTGAGGTTCAAAATATTGAAAGTATTTGAAAAGAGAATTTTTTAACTTTTCTTTGAAAAATATCGGAGAAATAAAATTGAACAAAATTTTTCAAATTCTTAAAAATCAGAATTTGAATTGATAAAAGAATATTTGTGGTTTGATGCCAGGAGAGCGAGACGAGAGACTCAGTTTCTTTAAAGTGAAGTATTTACAGGCCTTTTTTTTTTAACCGGAATTTTTTTTCAAAAGTCAATTGATTGTTCAATTTCAGGCCTTTTCAAAACTTTTCTCACCAATAACTTTCGAAAGAGTTGGAGAAAGAATTTTTATGCTTGCCCAAATTTTCTTGTCATTATTTTTAAAAATTAAAAATTTGAACATATTTTCATAGAAAAAAATGAGAAATTCAGGAGAAGGGAAAATTTTACAAAAATTAACCTTCAAATGAAGACCAAAGCTTCTAATTGAGGAGAACAGAAAGCTAAAAACGTAATCATCTTTGGGCCTTGACTTTTGAAGTTTTTCCACATTTGTCCTCCTCACAGAGGAGAATGATTTTATTCTTTTCTCATTTGAAAGATATGAACCTCGGAGAGCTTGGAACAGTCCATAACTGACAGATATGTTGGAAGACCTTGTGTATTCCAGATATTATTTCTTTTTCAAAAAGAAAAATTTAAAAGGAGAAAAAAACTTTATGACATTGAAATATCCTTTATTTTGAGTCGTTGACAAAGAAAATTATTTGGACAAACATTTTATTAATAACAAGAGAGGTTTGAAAAGAGAACAAATTAAAAAATAATAAAATTGCCAAAATGTGGTATCCAACATATCGAACCTAGTCACTTACTAAAATTAATATTCTATGTAAATTGGCCAGCTAATTTTATAAAGCAGGAATTTCACGAGGTTTATTGAGTGGTACTTGGATTTATAATTCATAAATTGCGATATTAAACCCGTATTTAATTTATCTTTTTTACCTTTGAAATCCCAATGTCACAGTCTCCAAGCATCGTAGCCTTCCTTTCCCAATATCATTCTTAAGGTTTTAGAAAACTACTGATGAGAGTCCTACAAGATATGCAAGTCTCAAGCTGATGGAGAGAAAGTTGGCTTCGAAATCAGATTGGGCAGAATTAGTTCGTGGTCAACAAGCACTGGCTGAACAAATGATTCAAAGAGAAAAAGAACAAAGAATGCTTCAAAAAATGGAATGGAAGTAATCGAGAATTCTGATATCAGGGAGGAACTCAATAATCTTTTAGTGATACATTAAACTCAATGGTAAGCGACAAGAATATCGTGAAACAAATGGAGTTGGAAGCCAAACAAAGAGACTATGTCACATCATTGATTAGAAAACAGAATTATGATCAGGTAAGATGAGAGCTTTGAATCGGAGGTGCAACATTTTTAGTATATGACAAAGATGAAAGAAGATAAATCAAGTCTTCAAAAAATGATGGCTGATGAATATACAAAAGAAAAGATGATGAAGGATGAAGGAGAAAGGAATCAAGTAAATCTCGCGAAAGTTTATGGTTTTCAGGATAGTTTTAGGCGATGCAAAAGAAGCAGATTGAAGACAAAATTATCAGCAATGCAATTGATAGTTTAGAAAAAGAAAAAATGTTGAGAGAGGCTCAGAAAAATCATTATGCAAAAGTAACTGAGCAAACTATGCAAGAACGACAGATGCAGAAAATGAAAGAGCAAGAACTAGCAAAACAATACAAAGAAGAACATAACAGATTAGTCCAAGAGAATATACATGACCGCAATATGAAAGAGTTGAATTACAGAAGAGTAAGAAGACTTTTTGAAGTGATTTCTAAATAGCCAAGTATTATAATCAAGTGAGTGAAAAACAGCAAAATCGTCAACAACAATATGACAATCAAGTTGGTCAAATAACAAGAGCCAATGAAAAGAAATTTGAAAATTTTGTGAACCAAAATGTGGAAGAAGCAAGAAGAAAAGCTGAGGAGGAAGAACGAAGAAGAGAGCAAAAAAGACTAGATGATATAAGACTCATGGCAGATCTCAATAAATCAAAGATAAAGGAGCATGAAGATAGTCAGATGCAATACAAACTCTCTTATAAAGATAGAGTTGAACAACAACAAATCAAGGTAAAGAAATTAATTGGAATGTTAAACCAAGATGTTTAGAATCAAATGATTCAAGATTATACTGAACAAATGAAAAGGACAAGAGCCAGCCAGAGTATGGATTACAGAAACTTCCTTCAAGAACAAGTTAGATTTTTGTTGTGGCGAATGATTAATTTTCAACAAGGCCCAAATGACAAATGAGCAAAGATTGAAGCAAAGCACAACCATGCTTGATCATGAAAGGAAAATTAATTTAGAACGTTTTGATGTAACCAAATATGAAAAGATACTTTTCTCAGCTGATGATTTTTATAGCATATGATTCCAGGAATTAAGAGCAGTAAATACGATTCGCTTTTGACTCCAAACATCAAAACAACAAAGAACAAATGGGCCCCAATGAATGAATCTGGTATCTTCCGCGATAATTCAACTCCCCAGCTCGTAACAAGCCCAAATGCCTACTATCTGAAACAAAGGGACAACTTGCCAACAAAATCTCAAGCCAGCTTCACTTTGAATCACAGTGCACTTTCTCCAGTTTCTTCTTCCCAAAAGCAATTTGAGAGCTATAACCCAATCACCAATCCTATGCCCAATACCGTCCAAAATCCTTACATCTCTCGAGATATACAGAAAGGAAGAGGCTCCGAAATGTATCTGGCTTCAGTTGCCAACAAAAGTTTCTTAAATTGAGAGTTATGATTTATTATGAAATATGAATAAACATATATTGAGTATGATTTCTTGTGCCTTTTTTACTTTTATCAAGAAATTCTTTTGATCTAATCGAAATAATTTTCCAAATTTTCCTAAGTTTACTATATGAAAATGGAGCATTAAGAATTTAAACATTGAAAAGTATTATGATTTTAAACTCCAAGATATGTTGCTTTGCAAGCCCAAACCTCTTGAGATATTTTTGAGTTGAACCAAAATACAAGTTTGGTCTTTTGTAACATTGAAGCATCTTGTTTGGCTTTAAAATCGATTTTGATTCTTGATTCAACTTCTTTAGCGATCTCTTTATCATTTTCTTCTTCTTCTTCCAACATTTCTTCGATTTTGCCAAGATCAAATTTTTCAGCCTCTTTCTTTAACATTGCACTCTGTATGGTATTGCTTTCCGTATTGACAAATAAATTGATTTCTCCAAGGTTATTTGGCCCTGGTTTCTGTTTGGTTTTAATGGAGAGTCTAAAATCTGGTAATAATTGAAGAATCTGTAAGGGTGATGCTTCTTGAAGCTCATTCGTCTGAATATTATAGTTCCCATGATTCATTTTTAATCCCTTTAAATATATTCCGTCTGTTGGGTGATATTGAGCTTCCTCTGGGACCCATTCCTCTTTGTGAACGAGGAGATGAGCCTCAACATCTTTAAATTCTAAATCATTTTCGATGCAATAAGAGGTCAGATAATCTAGAATAGGTTCAGTTGGGTCACTGAATTTATCCACCTCTATCGATCTTTTTGAAATATCCTCAGCGCTATTATTGGAACTTGGCTCACTATAATCTTGTTTGAGTTTCTTGGTGATCAGGTCA
>Ga0182738_1001731_pt1 | contig 26680 bp, 26 predicted proteins | sample eDN5th30CBELigMG_FD_128876 | JGI IMG/M metagenome (GOLD analysis project Ga0182738, IMG submission 128876) | Enriched Miracle-Growth compost microbial communities from Emeryville, California, USA - eDNA 5th pass 30_C BE-Lig MG (version 2)... ...
TCAAGCCGTTGCTGTCCTCATTGATTGGGCGGCGGGGACTCGGTGGACGGCGGAGTCGTTTCGCCCGAATCCGGATTGGCGGGCGGGGTCTCCTCGGCCGGCGGTACCTCGGTGCTCGGCTGGTCGGTTGGCGGCGCCGGCGTTGCTTCCGGAGGCGGCGGCGTCTGCGACGGCTGCTCCATCGGCGGCGCTACGGAGCCGGTGTCGCCGGTGTCGCTGGCGTCGTGCTTCTTGCAGCCGCCCAGCCCCATGGCAAGAGCTGCTGCACATAGAACGATCAATGCACGCATGGTCATCTCCTAAACAAAGCTTGAAATCGCTGACACCGGCCGCACCGCGGCCGGTCTCCGGAGAAAGGCAGGCGCGCGGCAGATAGTTCCCGCCGCACGCGTCCAAGATGTCAACGATATGTCAACGCTGCGTGCAACGAAGCGATGCGCTCAAGCTCGCGACTGCAGCAACTTCTCGACTGCAGCCAACTGCACGCAGACGGCGACACCTTCGGCCGCCTGTGCAACTTCGGCGAGATCCGGAAAGCTAGGCGCGATGCGGATCGTGCGATCGTGCGGATCGTTTCCGAGCGGATGCGTAGCACCCGCCGGCGTCAGCTCCACGCCCGCTTCCTTCGCCAGCTTCACGACCTGCTTGGCGCAACCGTCGGCAACATCGAGCGTGATGAAGTAGCCGCCCTTCGGCGCGGTCCAGCTGGCAACGCCGCCGCCGGCTTCGGCACCTGCGCCGAGATGCTGCTCGAACACTTCCAGCACCTTCGAGAATTTCGGCGCCAGGATCGCGCGATGCCGCTCCATCAGCCGGGCGATGCCGTCGGTATTGCCGAGCAGCCGCAGATGACGCAGCTGGTTCACCTTGTCGCCGCCGATGGTGCGCTTCTCGATGCGCTTCAGGTACCAGGTCACGTTCTCCTTCGAGCTCGCGAACACACCGACACCGGCGCCGGCAAACGTGACCTTCGACGTCGAGCCGAAGATGAAGGCGCGATTCGGGTTGCCGTGCCGCGCGCACGCCGCATCGATGCTGGCAATCTCGATGCGCTCGTCGGTGAGGTGATGCACGGCATAGGCGTTGTCCCAGAACAGTCGGAAATCGCGCGCCGCGGTTTTCATTTTCGCCAGCCGCTCGATGGTCTCGTCCGAATACACGGTGCCGGTGGGATTGCTGTACTTGGGCACGCACCACATGCCCTTGATCTGCGGATCCTGCGCGACCAGCTGCTCCACCACCGCCATGTCCGGACCGTGCTCGGTCAGGGGCACGGCAATCATCTCGATGCCGAACTCCTGGCAGATGAAGAAATGCCGGTCGTAGCCGGGCACCGGGCACAGGAAGGCAATGCGCGATTCCTTGGACCAGGGCCGTTCGCTGTCGCAGTTGCCTTTCAGCAGCGAGAAAGCCACCGAGTCGTGCATGAGGGAAAGGCTGGCGTTCTCGCCGATAACGACGCGGTCGGCACTCACGCCGAACACCGGCGCCAGCAGCGCGCGCAATTCCGGCAGGCCCTGCAGCTCGCCGTAGTTGCGGCAGTCGATGTTGCCGGACAGAAAATCGCGGCCACCCGGCAATGCCAGCAGCTCGTTGCTCAGGTCCAGCTGCGCTGCAGAGGGTTTGCCGCGGGTCAGGTTCAACTTCAGACCGCGCTGGGCGAATGCGTCGTAACGCTGGCGGATCTGGCTGTGGAAGTCGCGAAGCTCGGCGACGCTCAGGCTGGGCAGGTGCGGCATGCGGTCCTCATGGAACGGGGCGATTTTTTGGGCGCGACATTATCGGCAGTTCGTCGCTCCGGCGCCACGGACAGCAGCATTTTTCCCAGGTTGCGGCGGCAGCGCCGACTGGCTCCTGGCCATGGCCTGTGGTAGAGCCCGGGCATGGCCTATCGCGTATTCGCCGATATCGTGCTCATCGTTCACCTGGCTTTCGTGGCCTTCGTCGTGCTGGGTGGACTGCTGGCGCTGCGCTGGCCGCGACTGGCCTGGCTGCACATACCCGCAGCTGTGTGGGGCGCCTTCGTGGAGTTCACTGGACGCGTCTGCCCACTGACGCCACTGGAAAATTCGCTGCGCGCCCGCGGCGGCGAGGCAGGCTACAGCGGCGGATTCATCGATCACTACATCGTCGCGCTGCTTTATCCGGATGGGCTCAGCCGCAACATGCAGATTGCGATCGGGGCGCTGGTGATTGCACTGAATGTGGCGGTGTACGGGCTGTTGTTGCGGCGACTGAAACGATCACGCGCGATGCGACACAGCCGAAGTTGATGGCAGGAAGCCGAGTGCAAACGGTACGATGCCTGTTCGGCACTCTGCAGGACGTATCGATGAGCACGCACTCCCCTTCCATTCTCATTGTCGGCGCCGGCGCAGTCGGCGCGCTGTTCGGTTCGGCGCTCGCGCGGCAAGGCGCCCAAGTATCAGTGGTGTGTCGCTCGGACTACGAGCAGGTGAAGCGCGACGGCTACCGCATCCGCAGCTCGCTGCTCGGCGATCACGTGTTTCGCCCGCATGCCGTGCTGCGCGAGGTCGCAGAAAACACCAGCCCGCCGGACTACCTCATTCTTGCAGTGAAGGTTCTGCCGGGAATCGATCGTGCGGCCCTGATCCGGCCGGCCGTCGGCCCGCGCACGGTCATCGTGCTGATCGAGAACGGCATCGACATCGAAGAAGAGATTGCCCGCGCGTTTCCGGAGAACGAGCTGCTCAGCAGCGTCGCCTTCGTCGGCGTGGGCCGTACCGGCCCGGGCGAGGTACATCATCAATCGCTGGGCTCGATGGTGCTGGGTCGCTATCCGTCCGGCATCACGCCGGCGGCGCAACAGCTGGCCGCTTTGTTCGAAGCCGGCAAGATCGGCTGCAAGCTCGACGAGCGCATCGTCACGGTGCGTTGGCAGAAGGCCGTGTGGAACGCCTCGTTCAATCCCATTTCCATCATGGGCGGCGTGCTCGACACCACCATGATGCTGCGCACGCCGCAGGATCAGGCGTTCATTCGCCGCGCGATGCAGGAGGTGTGCGACATCGCCGCCGCGGCAGGACATCCGCTGCCGGCACAGATCATCGACCAGATGATCGCCTCGACGCTGGCGATGCCGGCGTACAAGACCAGCATGGCGCAGGACTTCGAAAGCGGCCGGCCGCTGGAGATCGAAGCGATCCTCGGCAACGCGGTGCGCGTCGGTCGCAAGCATGAGGTCGCCATGCCCGTGCTCGAAACGGTTTACGCACTGGCGAAAATGATCGAGGGCGGAAAAGGCGCAGCTGCGAAATGATGTCCGGCCGATCGCAGTAAGCCCTGCTGCATCGGAGTTGCCGGCGCCTGGCCACCAGTTGCGGGGTTCCCGGTTTTCCGGGAACCCCGCAACGTTGGAGAGCCTTTGAGTTTGGCCGCTGGGCTCTGGCGGCGCTGGGCGCTCAGCCCTGTGGCTTCAATTCGATGTTGTTGTGGACATCCTTGACGCCGCTGACGCCACGCGCGACTTCGCCCGCCTTGGTCTTCTGATCCAGGCTCGGCACGAAGCCGCTCAGCTCGACCACGCCGCTGTTCACTTCCACGTTCACATCGGCCGCCGTGCCCAATCCAGCCTTGCCCGCGATCTCGCCTTTCACCTTGGCGGCGATCACGACGTCGTCGGCCGCTCGACCGGCGGAGCGCTCGCCGTCGCGGATCATGAGCTTGTTCTGCACTTCCTTGACGCCCGACACGGTCTTGGCCGTGGCCTCGGCCGCGTCACGAGACTGCTCGGAATCCACGAAGCCGCTCAATTGCACCACGCCTTCGCGGGTCTCCACATTGATCTGGCTGGCCTTGGTGTCCTTGTTCTTGATCAGCGCGGTTTTCACGCTCGCCGTCAGACCGGCATCGCTGCGGTTGCCGTACTCATCCGCTGCCGGGGCTTGCAGGGCCGTCATCATCAGTCCCACGCCCAGCATCAACGCTATGAAGTTGCGCATAGTGCTCACCCGCTTGTAGCAATCGACAACAGTCCAATGCCCTGTGCATCAGGGCAGTTCCGCGTCGCTCGGGTGGCTCGTCGCAGCGCATCAGGCGACGGGCGAATGCTCACGCCGCATGAGGATTTCACCGAAAATCCGTCGCCGCGGCCGCGGCGCGGATTTCCGGACGGGATCAGCCGGCGGCTTTGTCCTTGGCGGCTGCTTTCGGCGGCTGCCGCACGGTGTGCAGCACGTTATCGGCGACCCGCGACATCCAGCCACCGGAGTACAGCATCATCTTGAGCACGTGCAGCAGCACCTGGCCCGGGCCTTCCACCGCCAGGCGGCAATCTTCCTCGATCTTGCAGTTCTGCATCTCGAACAGGCCGTTGCCCTCAATGATCAGATGCGCATCCTTGAAATGGCATTCCACGAAGGACTTGCCGTCCAGGACAATGCGCTGACCGTTGAAAGTCTTGCCGCGTACAGTCTTCATTCTTGATCTCTGACTTGAAAGGTTGCTGCCGATGGCGGCGCGCGCCGCGGGCCGATCTTAACAGGTCGCGATGAGGGACCTGCGCAGCAGCGGGCAAGAAAAAGGCAGGCGGGCCACGAACCCCGCCTGCCTCGATCTGGAGTCGGCCCTGCACTTCGAGAACGGCGCCTTGCCGCTCCCCACCTCGCAAAGCCACGCCTCGACCGGGCGAGCCCCCCGGTGCTGTCTCAATGACGGTCAATCCGGCAGCGCACGCCGAAGCGGCGCTGCCCGAATCGGGTGACGAAGTTACTTGGCGCGACGCGCCTTCTTGCGGGCCTTCGCAACCTTCTTCTTTCCTCCGGCTCGCTTCTGGGTCTTCCTGGCCGCCTTGGCCCGCCCTTTCGCGGCCCTACGGGCGCCGCGCTTCGCGGATTTCGCTACGGTCCGCCTCGCTACCTTCCTGCCGGCCTTCTTCTTGCCAGCCTTCTTTTTGGCGACCTTCCTGGCTGTCTTCTTTTTGGCGGCTTTCTTCTTGGCGGCGGGACGGGTCTTGGCCTTGCTCTTGGCAGCGGACTTGCGGCTTGCGGCAGGCTTGCTTGCAACCGCCGCCTTCTGAGCAGGCGCGGCAGCCGGCGCCGGCTCGGACGCAGCCGCGGGTACCGAAGCCACCTTGGCCTGCTCGCGATCGGCTTTGAGCACATGCACCGAGAACAGCGCGCCGTGCGGATCCGCGAACTGGGCAATCCAGTCTCCGCCCGGCACTTCCATCGGCCCCATCAGCAGCGTGCCGCCGCTCGATTTGACCTTCTGGATCGCCTTGTCCACGTCCTTGACCCGCACATAGCCCATCCAGGCCGGCCCGCCCGGCATGTCGGCGGTGCGATCGAAAGCACCGCCGATGGGCGTGCCGTTGCGCCCGAAAATGTAATAGAAGCCCATCGGCCCCATATCGTGCTTGTCGATCAGCTCCCAGCCGAACACCTGGCTGTAGAAGTCGAGCGCGGCCGCGGCATCCGCGGCCGCTAGCTCGTGCCAGGAAAATTCGCCGCGCTGGGGCGCCTTCTCTTTCTGGGCCGGCGCATCGGACGCGTACACACCGAACTTGGCACCTTGCGGATCGGCCAAGAGAGCGTAACGGCCGCCAGCGTCGATGAGCGTGACGTCTTTGATGACATTCGCGCCGAGCTGCTGCGCCTGGCGCACGGTCGCTTCGATGTCGGCAGTGCCGATGTAGGCAATCCAGTGCGGTGCCTGCGTGGACTCGGCCACGGTAGCGCCCAGCGGTCCGCTGGCAGCAGCGAACATGGAGTAGGAAGGATCCTGTTCCCAGGCCTGGGTCTTCCAGCCCAGCACCTTGGCGTAAAAGGCATGGGAGGCGGCGGAATCCGGCGTCATCAGCTCGTGCCAGACAAATCGACCCCGAACGGTTTTATCGGCCATCGCGATCTCCCTACAGGTTGCTTGTGATGAGTTGCTTGTTGAGGCAGGAGCGTTGACTCGATCGAGCATACTCCCGCGGCCTGCGCAAATGTAGAGACGACTCGACCGCGATGTGACCGCAACGAGTGGCAGATCATCGACGAATTCGCGGCAGCTCGTTTACGCCAGCGATGCGTCGACAAGGCCTGATCGATTGCATCCGCAACGTCAAGCGACGGGACATCTGCTGCATTGGTCATTCCCGCGCAGGCGGGAATCCATCCGAGTCGGCCGGATGAACTCCTGCGCGGGATGACGCGTCCTTAGACCGTGAAGCCCTGCTTGGCGACCGGCAGCTTGTACAGGCGCTTCTTGGTCGCTGCGTAGATCGCGTTGCATAGCGCCGGCGCCACCAGCGCCACCGCCGGCTCGCCCATGCCGCCGGGCTTGTCCTCGCCCTCCAGCAGGTAAACCTGGATCTCCGGGGTCTCGTTGATGCGCAACAGCCGATAGCTGTCGAAGTTGCGCTCCTGGACCTTGCCGCCGACGATGTTGACGTCGTCGTATAACGCCGCGGTCAGTCCGAAAATGATGCCGCCCTCGGCCTGCTGGCGCACGATGTCCGGATTCACCATCTGGCCGCAGTCGATCACGCACACGATCTTGTGGATCTTGAGCTGCTGCTCCTGTACCGAGATCTCCACCACCTGCGCCAGGTAGCTGTCGTAACCCGACATCAGCGCGATCCCCTGGTACCGACCTTCCGCGGCCCTGCCCCATTGCGCCTTCTGGGCCGCGGCATCCAGCACCGCCTGCCAGCGCGGCTGCTTCGCGAGCAGGTCGTGACGGAACTGGTACGGGTCCTTGCCCGCGGCCACCGCGACCTCGTCCATGAAGCTCTCCACCGTGAAGCAGTTGAGCGCGTGGCTGACCGAGCGCCAGTAGCCGACGTCGATGCCGATCTCGTGCTGCAGGTAATCGATGTACACGTTGGCCGCGTCATACGGATAGTTCTGCGCAGCCTCGATGGCGAACGGATCGACGGTGTCCTTGACCGCATCCGGCGCCCAGCGCGACGTGATCGACGGCGCCACCAGATGCAGCTTGAACGAAGTGAGCTTGCCTTGGTCGTCGAGTCCGGCGGAGCACACGTTGCGCGCCGGCGGCCGATACTTGTCGTGGGTCGTGTCGTCCTCGCGCGTCCACAGGAGCTTGACCGGCACACCGGCGGCCTTCGCACATTCGACGGCCGCCGGCACGAAATCCACGTCCAGCCGCCGACCGAAACCGCCGCCGAGGAAGGTGGTGTGAACGAACACCTTCTCGGCCGGCAATCCCGCCGCTTGCGCTGCGGCGGCCTGCGCCATCAGCTGCGCCTGGGTCGGCACGTAGATATGACACGCTCCGTCCTTGAACTCGGCGGTGCAGTTCTGCGGCTCCAGCGTCGCGTGCGCCAGCATGGGTAGCTCGTACACCGCTTCGACGCGCTTCGCCGCCGCCTTCAGGCCGGCATCGGCATCGCCCTCGCTGCGGACCATCTTGCCCTTGCCGGCCGCGGCCGTTTTCAGCCCGGCGTAGATCGCCGCGTTGTTGAGCTTGGCATTGGGGCCGGACTTCCACTTGATCTCCAGCGCATCGCGCGCCTGCCTGGCCTGCCACCAGGAATCGGCGATCACGGCCACGCCGGACGAGGTCTGAATGACCTGCTTCACACCCGGCATCGTCTTGACCTTCTCGCCGTCGAAGCTCTCCAGCGTGGCTCCCAGCTCGGGTGACTGCGCCAGCGCGGCGTACAGCATGCCGGGCAGACGCACGTCGATACCGTACTGCGCGCTGCCGTCCACTTTGGAGCCGGTATCGAGCCGCTTCTGCGGCTTGCCGATGAAGCGATACTTGTCCTTGGAAATCAGCTGGATGTTTTCCGGCTTCGGCAGGGCCGCAGCCGCCTCGACCAGCTCGCCGAAAGATTTACGGCGGGTGGTGAAAGTCACGTAGCCATCGGCGACCGTGCACGACGCTGGCGGTGCGCTCCATTCTTTAGCCGCGACCGCTATGAGCCGCTCGCGCGCTTCGGCACCGGCCATGCGTAATTTCTCCCACGCATCGCGCACGCTGGTGCTGCCACCGGTGACTTGCGAGCCGAGCAGCGCGTTGACGTAAGCCGCACCGGCCGGTGCGAATTCGACCTTGATCGTGTCGGGCGCGACACCGAGCTCCTCGGCGATGAGTGTCGGCAGCGCCGTGTAGACGCCCTGGCCCATTTCCGAGCGGTCGCACAGCACCGTGACGGAGCTGTCGGTGCCGATGCGCAGCCAGGCGTTGGCCTCGACCATCTTGGCGGGACCGGAGGTCGCCGCATTCTCCGGCTTGCCGCAGCCCGGCAGGTACAGGGCGATCACCAAGCCACCGGAGACCGCTGCGGCCGATTTCAGGAAGCCGCGCCGGGACAGATCGGAGCCCGACGAATCCTTGAGGTGTTCGAGCGACATGATCAGCCCTCCTTGCCGGCGAGTTCGGCCGCGCGACGGATGGCCTTGCGGATTCGCGGATAAGTGCCGCAGCGGCAGATATTGCCGGCCATGGCGGTGTCGATATCGGAATCGGTGGGCGAGAGATTCTTCGCCAGCAGCGCGGCGGCCGACATGATCTGCCCCGATTGGCAGTAGCCACATTGCGGGACGTCGATCTCGATCCAGGCGCGCTGCACCGGATGACTGCGATCCGGTGACAGCCCTTCGATGGTGGTGACGGATTTGCCGGCTACCGCGCTTACCGGCGTGATGCAGGATCGCGTCGGCGCGCCGTCGACATGCACGGTGCATGCGCCACACAGCGCCATGCCGCAACCGTATTTCGTCCCCGTCAGCCCCAGTGTGTCGCGCAGGACCCAGAGCAAGGGCGTGTCGTCCGCTGCTTCCACTTCCTGGGCCTTGCCGTTGATCGTGAGCTTGATCATCAGACCTCCCTTGAGCGTTGCGCGCGTTGGCTTTTTGTGGCGGCGACTATACGCCGCGGTCCGCACCTCCAAGCAGCCCTGCCGGCAAATACCTAAGTGGCGCCGGGCGCTATCGACCAGGTCACGGAATGACTGCCCGAAATGTTCTTGTGCTATGCAGAAACCGCATACCGAAGCTGTTGACGTTCTTAGGATTAATGCTATGCTGCAACGCAAAATAGATCACCTGAAAGGAGGTGTTTGAAATGATCCTGATCCCCGCTGTTTTTCTGGTAGGCACGCTGGTCATCACGCTGATGTGGACGCTCGACAGCAATGCCTGATGGCATGTGAACTCCCCGCGAGAACCGCCCTGCGTGAGGCTGGTTCTTGCGGGCATGGCCGGCCGCCGTCGAGGCGGTTTCCCAGGCCGATCCGCTCCGGTTGATTCCCGCCTCTGTCTCGTCGCCTCAACGCCCTTCGTCCTTGAGCCCGCTTCCCCGGCATGAGGGGTGACGCTCGTAGCTTCCGCTTCCCTGTTCGACGCTCCTTGGCGCTTCCCTAAGCGCTGGCCCTTTCCCTCGACCTCTTCATCAGTCTCGATCCGAGACTCCAGCGTTGCTGTCTCGCCTCGACCTTACTGTCGGCGCTCCCCGACAGAACTGTCGATAAGTTTGACACTCTGAAGCCCGCTGTCGTATTTACGACGCTCGGCCCCAAGTCGGGCCGTTCTCATCACTTCAAATCGTTGCCGCAGGAGGGCTGGGTCATGGCGTTGTGGAAAGATCAATACGGCCGGGAACAGAGCACGCCGGACAAGGAACCCGCGGCCAAGGAACCGGTAGCCGCCACCGTCGCCAGCCTGGAGCCGGCACGCACGGCGCCGCCGCGTAACGACAGCGCGCGCGCCGAAGGCAAGGAATCACTGATCGCTGCCGGCCTCACCATCGAAGGCAAGATCGAAGGTGCCGGCCATGTACGCATCGCCGGCAACTTCAAGGGCGACGTGCACGTGCAGGGCAACCTGACGATCGAGCCGGGCGCACACCTCACCGGCGGCGTCCGCGCCAACACGGTCGTTGTCGGCGGCGAGCTGGAAGGCAACATTGATGCGGCCTCGCGCGTCGAACTGCTGCAGACCGGCGTGCTCAACGGCGATCTCAAGGCGGGTTCGCTCACCGTCGCTGCCGGATCGAGAATGCGCGGTCGCGCCGAATTCGGCTGGGACGAAAAGGCCAAGACCTGACGCGCGCAGCATGAGCAGCAGCCGCGTCGCGACGCCCGGCAAAACCAGGGTCTGTCCACACTGCAAGGCGACGATCCTTGAAAGCGCCAGCATCTGCCCGGGATGCCAGCATCATCTGCGTTTCGATGCGCAGGCGATCGTCGATCGGCGCGCGCAGCCGAGCTTCTCGGCACTGCGCGTCGAAGGCGAGTTTCGTAACCAGGAAAACGCCGATGCGTGGGAATACTCCGTGGTCGTTTCGATCCGGAACGACCGCGGCGAGGAGCTCGCGCGACGCGTCATCGGCGTCGGCGCGTTGACGGCCAACGAGAGCCGCACGGTCACCTTGTCCGTGGACGTGTTCGCGCCGCGCAATCAGAGATAGCACCGATGCCTTAGCGGGCTTCCGCATCCGTCAGGGACAACGGATGGCCTGCTTGTAATCCCGGCGCGCCCGCCGCTCACTCTATAATTCCCGCCCCTTGAACCACGAGAGCGACCGGCGATGACCATTTCCATGTACGAAGCCTCCATTCCCGTCTTCGTTCAGCTGCTGGGCAACCTGAAGACCTTCCTGGAGAAGGGTGCGGCGCATGCCGCGGCCCGCAAGTTCGATCCCGCCGTCCTGGTCAACAGCCGGCTGGCACCAGACATGTTCCCGCTGTCGCGCCAGATCCAGATCGCCAGCGATGCCGCCAAGGGCGCCGCTGCCCGCCTGTCCGGCACCGAGGCGCCGAAGTTCGAAGACAAGGAAACGACCCTGCCGGAACTGATCGCGCGGATCGACAAGACCGTCGACTACCTCAAGAGCTTCACGCCCGCGCAGATCGACGGCTCCGAAGAGCGCAGCGTCGTGGTCAAGACTTCGCAGCGCGATTTCTCGTTCACCGGGCTGACGTACCTGCGGTACTGGGCGCTGCCGAATTTCTTCTTCCACGTCACGACGACGTACAACCTGCTGCGCCATAACGGCGTCGAGCTGGGCAAGGCCGATTTCCTCGGGCCGATCGAGAAATAGTCGCCGTTCCGTTTCTCTCCCGGTGTCCGGGAGAGAAACGTCAGTTACAACCCGCGTTCGATGTCTTTGCTGGGCAGCTGACCGAGAACCGGGATGACGCGTTGTGCCAGGCATCGTTCTGGGCGGGGCCACCCATTTCCAGGACCGCGCGTGAATACGTCCCTGTAGGCTTGCTCACTCGGAACATCCTGTTCCTCCTCTCATCCTGGAAATGGGTGGGCCCGCCCAGAACGACGCCGGAAAGCTTGTGCCCGATTCAGCTCCAAGAGCTCACACCGCTCGCAGCGCCTCGACCACCGGTAGTCGCGCGGCGCGTACGGCGGGGAACAGGCCGCCGATCAGGCCGATCACGCACGCCCAGACGATGCCGGTGGTGATCAGCTGCGCGCTCACCGTCAGCTCGAAGATCAGATGGCCGTTGACGCCGCCAGCGGTGGTGCCGACCACGTGGCCGTTGAAGAAGAGCCATGCCAGCGCAGCTCCGATCGCACCACCGATGAAAGCCAGCAACAGCGCTTCGACCAGCACGGAGATGACCATGGCCGTGGCGCCGAAGCCGAGTGCCCGTAGCGTGGCGATTTCCCGCAGCCGCTCGCTCACCGCCGAGTACATCGTGTTCAGCGCGCCGAAGATTGCGCCGATCGCCATGATGCCGCCGACCACGTAGGCGACCACCGAGATCACCTTGCCGATGGTTTCGGACTGACGCTCGTAGTAGTCGCGTTCGCGACTCACATCCACCGCCAGCGCCGGATTGGAGCTGAGTGCATCCTTGAATTTCTGGAAGGCCTGCGGCGACTCCAGGCGTGCGATGACGCTGGTGAATCCACTGCGCTGATCTGCCCCGTTCACCGTCTCCGCATCGGCGATCAGCTCGGACTCGTGCGAGCTGCCGTCGCTGCTGAACACGCCCACCACGGTCCAGGTAGCACCGCGCGTAGTGATCTGGTCACCGAGATTCATGTTCCTGAACTGCGCCTTGGCCGCCTTGCCGACGATGATCTCGTTGACGGCGGGCCGGAACATGCGGCCCTCGATGATCTTCATTTCCGGCCGCACCGCCAGCACCTGCGGACCGACGCCGCGCAAGGTCACCATCACCTCGCTGCCGTCGCTCTGCTTGAACAGATTCACCAGGCGCAGCGTCTCGACCGACGCCAGTGGCCTGCCTTCGGCATCGCGCTTGATGCCAGGCGCGTCCGCGATCAACCGCACCGCATCGCGCCCCAGGTTGCTGCCCATCTCGGAGGCAGAGCCGTTGCGCAGCACGATCACCCGATCCTCGGCGCCGGCCTGGGTCAGGGTCTTGAGCATGCCGGTGGACATGGCCAGCACCGACACCAGCACCGCGACCACGCCGGCAATGCCGATGACGATGACGGCCGAAGTGCCGAGGCGTTGCGGCAGGCTGCGCAGGTTCATCAGGGTGACCGCGCCGATCTGTCTGAAGGTCTTCATCGCAGGGTCCTCGGCTCAGCGTCCGGCCAACGCATCGACGATGTTCAGCTGCCGCGCCCGCCATGCCGGCGCAAAGCCGCTGACGAACGCCAGCAACAGCGCCAGGCCGGCACCCATGGCCACCACGATGCCCGGCATCTGGAACTTGCCGAAGATGGGCTTGAGCAACGGGAACGCCGTCGCGGCGAGCGCAATGCCCACGGCAGCAGCGAACACGCACAGGGCCAACGACTCGATCAGCACCAGCGACAGCACCTTGCCGTCGGAGAACCCGAGCGTCTTGAGCACCGCCAGCTCGCCGGTGCGTTCGCGCACCGACTGCATCATGGTGTTGGCGGTGAGGAACAGCAGCGTGAACAGCACCGCGCCGACGATCGCATTGACGATGAAATTGATGTCGCCGAGCTGCTTGAGCTGCATCTGCGCCAGCGCCGATTCGGTCTGGGTGCGGGTCTCATTGGTGGAGTTGGCGAACAGCGCGTCGATCCGTTGCGAGACGGCGGTCGCCTGAGCCGGATCGTCGATGGCGACGATGTAGTAATGGACGGTGCCCCGGCCGAAGGCTGCGGCCTCGTCGAAGTAGCTCTGGTTCAGATAGAAACCGGGAAAGCCGGCGCCCAGCGCGCTGCTGTCGAAGATGCCGACCACGTCGAAGTTCCAGGTGTTGCTGCCGTCCTTGTTGGTCCAGATCGAGGTGCCGAGCGGAATGCGGTCACCCAGCTTCCAGTGGTACTTCGCCGCCAACTGCTCATTGATCAGCACGCCGGTGCGGGTGCGCTGCATCGCCTGCAGGTACTCGGGCTTGATCTTCAGGTCCTTGTAGATATCGAACAGCGCCGTCGGGTCGGTGGCGAAGGCCGGTATCGGATTGCGCGAGTCCTGGTAGTAACCGGCGAAGTATGTCCAGTACGACAACTGGCGCACGCCCGGCACGGCCTTGATGCGGCTGGCGTAGGCGATCGGCAGGCCGTCGGTCAGGTTGGTCTTGGCAGTCACGTACAGGCGGTCGACGTCGAGGTTCTGCACCACCGTGTTGAAGCCCTGGTTGATTCCCTGCAGCAGGCCGAACAGCAAGAACGCCACCACGATCGACAGCATGGTGAAGATGGTGCGCGCCTTCTTGCGCCACAGTCCGGCCCAGATCAGCGGCAGATACTTCATGCCACGTGCCTCACTTCCTCCTTGGCCAACTTGCCCTTGTCCAGGTGCAACTCGCGCGAGGCGTATTCGGCAGCGCGCGGATCGTGCGTCACCATGACGATGGTCTTGCCCTGCGTGCGGTTGAGCGCCTTGAGCAGGTTCATGATCTCTTCGGCGTTCTGACGATCCAGATCGCCGGTGGGCTCATCGCACACCAGCAGCGTCGGATCCGCAACGATAGCGCGCGCGATCGCCACACGCTGCTGCTGGCCGCCGGAAAGCTCATTCGGCTTGTGCTTGGCGCGATCGGCCAGCCCGACCAGTTGCAAGGCGATCTGCACGCGCCGACGACGTTCCGATCTGGAAAGATCGGTGAGCAGCAGCGGCACTTCCACGTTGGCCTCCGCCGTGAGCACCGGCAGCAGGTTGTAGAACTGGAAAATGAATCCGATGTTGCGCGCCCGCCAGTCAGCGAGCGCACCGCGCGCGAGACGATCGATGCGGCTGCCGCTGACCTCCACTTCGCCGCCGGTCGGCTGATCCAGGCCCGCAATCAGGTTGAGGGTGGTGGTCTTGCCGGAACCGGACGGCCCCATCAGCGCCAGGAATTCGCCGGACTCGATCTGCAGATCCACGCCGTGCAGGACTTCGACTTTCTGCTTGCCGCGGGTATAGCTCTTGGTGACATTGCGCAGCGTGACCAATGCGGACATGGGAAATCCTCGGAATTCGAGTTCTGGCGGAAGTTTATGCGGCAGTGCGGCTGGCGATAAGCGCACGCCGGCCAATGGCGGCGCAGCGCCGGTAGGAAAGGCCCGACGCTGCTTGATTCGTCATTCCCGCGCAGGCGGGACGGGAATCCAGTCGAACCAGCCAGATGGATTCCCGCTTGCGCGGGAATGACGGATAAATCCCAGGCGTTCTTAGCCGCCCGCCTGTTGCTTCACGCCGCCGCTGGCTGCGGCTCCAGGCGTGCCTCGCGGATCGGCAGGTTCACCACGGCAGCGAGCAGCGCCAGCACCATGTCCGTGTACCAGATCCAGTCGTAGCTGTTGTTCTGCGCCAGCGCCACTCCGCCCAGCCAGGCGCCGAGAAAGCCGCCGATCTGATGCGAGACCAGCGTCAGGCCGAACAGCGTCGCGATGTAACGGGTACCGAACAGCTTGCCCACCAGCCCCGCGGTGGGCGGCACCGTCGCCAGCCAGGTGAATCCCAGCGCGCCGGCGAACAGGTACACATTGAGCGCCGTCTTGGGCATCAGGATGTAGATCGCAATGATCACGGCGCGGCTGCCGTAGATGTAGAGGAGCAGATACTTCATGCGATAGCGCTGCCCCAGCCAGCCGGCGAGCAGACTGCCGGCGACATTGAACAGGCCGATCAGCGCCAGCGAGTTCGCCGCCACCGAAGCACTCAGGCCGCACAACTGCAGATCGCTGGGCAGATGCGTCACCAGGAATGCCACGTGGAATCCACAGGTGAAGAAGCCGGCGTGCAGATACAGGTAGCTCGGATTACGCAGCGCCTCACGCAACTGCTCGCTCAACGACATGTGAGACGCAGCAGCAGTCGCCGCATGCGCGATCGATGCCGCTGCTTGTTTCGACTGCCGCAGCAGGAACGTAAGAGGAATCGTGACCAGCGCAGCTGCGGCCGTCACGAACATGGCCGTCATCCAGCCGGTCGCGCCGATGAAGAACTGCACCACCGGCGCGAACACGAACTGCCCGATCGAACCGCCGGCGTTGATGAAGCCGGCGGCAAACGAACGCTTCTCGGGCGGCAGCCGCTGCGAGGCGATGCCGATGAGGATGGAGAAACTGCCGGCGGCGGCGCCGGCCGCGCTCATCACGCCCATGGTCAGGAGCAGCCCGCCGCTGCTGGAGACAAACGGCGTAAGAATCGAGCCGAGTGCAAGCAGAACCGCCCCGAACACGATGACACGGATCGCACCGAACTTGTCGGCGACCGCGCCGAAGATCGGTTGCGCCATGCCGAACACGAACTGGCCGATGGCCAGCGCGAAGCTGAAGGCGACGATCGAGACGCCGGTGGATTGCGTGATGGGCAGCAGGAACAGCCCGGAGGTCTGCCGCGCACCCATGGTGATCATGAGGATCGCGGCAGCGGTAACCGTCAGCACTGCGATCTGTCGCTGCGAAATTTGCGCGGTCATGAGCAAGTGGATGACAAGTGGGCGCGCAGTATCTCCGCAAACGACACCGCTTGGGCAGGTACAGTCGCGCCGGGCCACAGCACGCAACTGTGTTTGCGGCTCGAGCTTCGAGACCCACGGCTCGGCCGCTCATGGAGAAATGCGTATCTCGTCCATCGCGCCGAACGTCCAGAATGCGCGCAAAACGCGGAGGACCCTCGATGAACAATTTGAACGGCTTCTGGGGACTGCTGGTTCTGATCGCCGACGTCTGGGCCATCGTCAATATTTTTCAGAGCAGCGCCACCACCGGCAAGAAAGTGCTGTGGACCGTGCTGGTTATCGTGTTGCCGGTACTGGGCTTTCTGATCTGGCTGCTGGCGGGACCGAAGACCGGTAAATAACGGGGACTTCAGCGAGTGGCGGCCACGACGCGCGCGGCCAGCGCACCCAGTTTTCGACGCAACGCACGCGGCTTGATGATCTCCACTTCGTCACCCAACGTGAAGAGCACGCGCAGTGCCTGATCCTCGCGCTCGAAATCGAGCGTGACCGGCTTGTTGGTGAATTTCTCGCCCAGCGGCTCGAGCTGCGAGCGGAACCAGCCGCCGTAGTTCTGCAGCAGCTGCTTGCAGCCACGCGAGGAGATGAGCACGTCCACCGGATAGTCGCGCGGCGGATTCTTCTCGAAGCGCTCGCACCAGGCGCCCCAGAATCGATGCAGGTCGAAATCTTTGGCCCGCACGAACGTACAGCCGCTCTGCGTGAGCGACTGGATGCGTGACAGGCGGAACACGCGCAGCTCCGGCTTGCTGTGGCCGGCCTTGGTGCGCTGACCGATCAGGTACCAGGTGTCCACCTTGACCACCAGCGCATAAGGCTCGACGTCGTAGTCATCGAGCGTGCCGTCGCCGCGCTGATAGGAGATCCGGATGCATTCGTCCCTCCAGACCGCGGCCCGCAGCTGATCGAGGAAGGGCGACGCCACCGAAGAACGGAACCAGGCCTTGGTATCGAACAACAGTCGACCGCGCGCGTGCTGCGCACGCAGCTGATGCATCGAGGGCACGGCAGCCGCGAGCTTGTCGAGCGCGGTGCGGGTCGGTGTCGCAAGATCGCTGGCACCGATGGAAGCTGGACTGGCTATCAGTGCCAGCGCCTCGGCTTCGCCGGACGACAGTCCGGTGAGATCCGAGCTGTAACCCTCCACCAGGCGGATGCCGCCGCCGCGTCCCGGCTCGGTGTAGACCGGCACGCCCATCGCGGACAGCGCATCGATGTCCCGGAAGATGGTGCGCATCGACACGTCCAGGCGGGTCGCCAGCTCGCCGGCGGTGTGGCTGCCGCTGCGCTGCAACGCCATCAGCAGTGAGATCAGTCGTTCGGCTCGCATGGTCAGGATTAAACCCGGCAAACATGACATTAACTGGCATGTATCGGCAGGATCATACGCCCAAACCAGAGATTCACACCGTCAGGGACACGCCATGAACATCACCTCGTTGGGCCACGCCGCCATCCGGGTTCGCGATCTGGACACTTCCGAAGCGTTCTATTCCGGCGTGCTGGGCATGCCGGTGGTCATGCGCTTTCCGCTGGAGCAGGAGCTGGGATTCGGTATCGGCAGCTCGAATCTTTTCATGGTGCAGGCCGTGGGCCGGGACGCGCCGCAACCGGATGAGCGCACGCTGGGTGTGCATCACCTCGCCTTCGTCGTCGGCAACAATCCGGCGACGCTGGAAGCGGCCGCGCGCCAGCTCGACGAACACGAGATCCGCTACGAGCGGGTGGCGCACGAAGAATTCGAGTCGCTGTACTGCCGCGATCCGGACGGACACCTGATCGAGCTGTATTACTGGCCGTCGTGGTGAGCGCGGCCGAACATTTCGCTACGAGATACGCCGCAGGGACTCCTCCCCCAGCGGCACGCGGCTCTTGATACGCAGGCTTTCGTTCCACTCCTGGGCGAAATCGCGCCGGCTGCGCGAGTTGATGTATGCGGTCACGCTCATGGAGATGAGCGCGCCGAGGCTCGCCAGCGCCATGTCCTTGTGTGCGTCCCAGACATCGCCCTGCGTACCAAGATAGGCCACGCCCAGGTCGCCACCGAAGAATTCGGCTGCCAGCCATTCGATCAGCTCGTACAGCATCGAGCTGGACATGGTGAGATCCAGCGGCAGGAAGTAGCCCCAGAAGCCTTTCACGCCGGCCACGCGCAGAAACAGCTCGCGTATCGGATAGGCCAGCAGCAAGCCGTAACAGAAATGCACCACACGGTCGAAGTTGTTGCGCTGCCAGCCCACCATTTCGTTGAAAGTCGTGCCGGTCAGCGCCCGCCACCAGGCGTCGTACGGCACCTGCGCATAGGTGTAGTGCGCGCCGACGGTGTGCAGGCACAGGAACAGAAAAATCAGCGTGTACGAGATGCGCGACAGCGGAAAGCTGCGATAGGTCGCGGCCAGCGTCGCCAGCGCCAGCACCGAAAGTACGTTCTCCAGCAACCAGTCCTTGCGATCGAACGGATCGAAGGCCAGCGGAATCCACAGGATCGCCAGCAGCACGGCCAGCAGACTCACGTATTTCGGGTGCGTCATGGTCGCGTCCTTGTTGTTGTCGTCACATATTAGCAGCGCGCCGGCATCCGCTCGGTGCTGCACGGATGGCCAAACACGTCGCACTCGCTCGCGATCCGTGCTCCACGGCAGCAGCGCGGGGCTTTGCTGCTTCCGGGCTGCGCCTTTCCCCTCGGCTAGGCGAAAAGACGCTGTCGCCAATTGGCGAACCTCGCGCATCTGCCCGAGCTCTTTCGTTATATTCCGGCGTGCGCTGCGGGCTGTCCCCCTGCGGTACGATCCGCGCCGCCAGAAATCAAGAACGAAGGAATCTCCGGTAATGCAAAAGGCCCTGTTTCTCCTGCTGATGCTCGCCACTACGGCCAGCTCGGCCGCCACCCTGTACATCTCCGACGCGCTCACCGTGCCACTGCGTCGCGGCCCGACCACGGGCCACAAGATCATCAACGCCGCGCTGCCGAGCGGAACTGCGCTGGAGGTTCTCGGGGAGGACAAGGCCAACGGCTTCACGCAGGTGCGCACGCCCAACGGCACCGAGGGCTGGGTGCCGACGCAATATCTCACCAGCCAGCCTATCGCCAGAGATCAGCTGGCGGCCGCCACCAAGCGCATCCAGTCGCTCGAAGCCCAGTTGCAGGGCGTGAAGAGCGACTTTCAGGAAACGCGCGGCGCCCGCAGCGCCGCCGAAAGCCGCAACAACGAGCTCGACAAACAGACCAGGCAGCTGCAGTCCGAGCTCGCCGAGATACGCCGGGTTTCAGCCACCTCGATCGCCCAGTACGAAGAGAACAAGCAGCTCAAGACACAGAACCAGGAGCTGCATCAGCAGGTCACGCAGCTGAGCAGCCAGGTCGATCAGCTCGAACGCAACACCCAGCTGCGCTGGCTGATGGGCGGCGGCGCGCTGGTGCTGCTGGGCCTGTCGCTCGGCGCGTGGATCAAGTCGCGGCCGAAACGCAGCACCTGGGCGTAAGCCTGTCGGTCGATCCGCTCGCCGCTTACTTCGAGTCATTCCCGCGCACGCGGGAATCCATCCGATTGGATGCCCGCCTGCGCGGGCATGACGGCGTCGATGCGTTGTTACAAGTTGTTGGCAGAGCGCTGCGCGCTCGGCGCCTGCGACTCCCAGCGCCGCCACACGCGGCGCAGGTGATGCGCCGAGCTGAAGCCCGAACGCTCCGCGACACGCTCCAGATCGAGCTTGCTGTTGGTCAGCAGCTCCCGCGCCAGGGCGACACGCATCCGCTGCACGTAATCGAGCGGCGAGCAGCCCGCGTGCTCGGCGAAGAGCCGCCCAAGATTGCGTTCGCTCATGCAGGCAACAGCCGCAAGCTGCGTCGCTGACCAGTCCGCCGACGGATTCTTGCTGACCGCGTCCTGCACGCGATGCACGGCAGGATGAATGTGATTGCGATGCATCAGCCAGGGCGAGAGCTGCGGATCAGTGCCCGAACGACGCATGTACACGACCAGGTTGCGCGCCACCGCAGCCGCCACCTGATGTCCGAGGTGCTGGCCGATCAGATACAACGCCAGATCGGTGCCTGCGGTGACACCGGCGCTGGTGAGCACGCGCCCATCCTCGACGAAGATCCGATTCGCGTGCACCGTTGCCGTGGGCTCGATCCGCGCCAGTTCCTCGACGTGATCGTGGTGAGTGGTGCATTGCAGGCCGCGCAGCAAGCCGGCCTTCGCCGCGATGACACTGCCGGCACAGACACACATCAACGTGACGGTCTCGTTCAGCGCCACGGTCTGGAGCCACTGGATCAGGCGCTGAATGGCCGGATCGTCGAATCTCACACCGTCGCCGACCACACCGATCACCACCACGATGCTGTGGTCTTCGAGCCGGCGCGGCAGCGGCTCCAGCCGATGCAACTGCAATCCGACGCCAGAACGCACGCTGGGCATCGGCGCCACGAATCGCAGGTCGTAGCTGTCCGGCACCAGTCCGTTGGCGCTGCGAAACGCTTCCGCTGCGCCGGCCACGTCCAGCAGCACCAGATCCGGCAGCATCGCGAACAGAACAGGTCTCATAAAGCTATGGATTCAGCCTTCACGACTTCCGCGAAACGTCCGGCCAGCACCAGCTCGGTATGCTCCTTGATCTGCGCCGGCAGCACCGTCCGGCCCGATCCGGCCACCATGGGGAAGGTCAGGGTGGCATCGATGGCGTAGGCCACAGCATAGCCCAGATCCGAGGCATGACGAGTGGTGGTCTCGCAGCACTGCTCGGTACGGATACCGGTCACGACCAGGCGGTCGACGCCGTTGCGACGCAACCAGTAGTCCAGCCTCTGGCCGTCCGCGTTGCCGGCAAACATGGCGGAATGCACCGACTTGTAGAACACCGAAGTCGGATCCACACGCAGCCCCGGCAGCGTCTCGACCAGCCCGGAACGCCGGGAAAACGAGTTCTCCGGCCCCTCCTGCTCCTCGACGTGAAAAACCTGCAGCACCGGCAGGCGAGCGGCGTGGAAACGGTCGACCAGCGCCTGCACCTGCTTCAGGAAAGCAGGCACGTCCTCGTCCCGCCAGTACGGCCGGCGCGTGAAGGACTGCTGGACATCGATGACGATCAGGGCGGTTTTCATGGGGACCTCCGGTCAGGTGCCGTCATCATCGGCACCGGCCGGAGGCCCCACAAGATTCGCGGCAGTCAGCGAGCGGTCAAAAACGGACAGCGGTGGATCAGAACAGCTCTCCGGCCTGACCGCGCAGCATCTGTGCCCGCACCAGCGGGATCGGCGGACCGCCATAGGACAGGAACTCGTCGTTGAACTGCTTGAGCGTCTTGCCCGGGTTCGCTGCCAGCCAGTCGCTGCGCAGCTTGCGGATCATGAGCTTGCCCAGGGTGTAGTTCAGATACGCCGGATCGTAGGTACCGCGCGACGCCTGCTGGCGCGCATTGCCCGCGTCCTGATAACCCTGCTCGACGAACATCTTCTCGCACTCCTGCACCGTCATTCCCTTGGTGTGCAGACCAATGGCGCACACGTAACGCACGTTGCGCAGCAGCGCATTGAGAAGCTGTCCGATGTGCAGCTCCGGCTTGTCCTTAGCCAGGCCTTCTTCGACCATCATCTCCTCGGTGTAATGCGCCCAGCCTTCCGCGAACGCGTAGCCGACCATCAGCTGCCCGAAGCGCCAGGACGAGCGGTTCGAGTGCAGGAACTGCAGGAAGTGGCCCGGCCAGACTTCGTGCACGGAGGTGAACAGCAGACTGGCCTTGCCGGGGATGTACGCCTCCTGCTCCGCCTTGCTCCAGGTCGGATCGGGCGGCGCGATGTAGTACACCGATGGCAGGTTCTTCTCGTACGGCCCGGGAATATTGATGTACGCCGAGTTCTGGCGCTTGTACGCCGGTGCCTCCTCGACCAGCGCCTGCTCGGTACCCGGGATGGTCACGATGTTGTGATCGACGATGTACTGCCGCAGCTCGGTGAGCTGGTTGCGCGCCTCCTGCACGGGTCCGTCTTTCGGCTTGTCCGCTTCCTGCTTCGCGACGCAGGCTTTGATGGAGCCCTTGGGCAGATATTCCTTGCACGCCTGCGCCAGCGCCTTGAGATTGCGATCGAGATCGGCGCGGCCGATCTCCTCGAGCTTGTCGAGCGGCGTGGTAACGCCTTCGGTGAGGCGCACCATCGCAGCAAAGCGTTCGGGGCCGAGCGCATAGTTTTCGGTCGCCTGCGGCCGTTGCGCCTCGATCCATTTGCTCATTTCCGTCATGGCCTGCGCGGCAGGCTCGATGGCGGCCTTCAACTCGGCTTGCAGCTGCGGATCCTTCACTTCGGCGAACGCCTGCATGACATCGCCGCGATAGAACTCGGCAAAGCCGCTGAAGCCGCGCGTGGCGTACTCGACGAAAGTGCGCGGCAGTGGTGTTTGCAGATTGCCGCGAATCTGCGTCACCGCATTGGGAATGGCCTGAGCATATTTGATGAAAGCGCGCAGACGCTGGTCGAGCGGCGCGTACGGCACCGCTACGTACGTGTTCGGATCGAGCCCGTTATCGAAATACCAGGCGGGATTTGTGAACGGAAACCGGGCATCGCGCAGCCAGAACAGCTCGCCATCGATCCTCGCCACCAGGTAATCGCGCTGGAAGCGCTGCTCGCCGCTGAGAATGGAATCGGTGAATTCCAGCGCCTTGGCGCGCGATTGCTCCAGCCAGCCGATCGTCTTTTGTATACCGGCGGCACTCCAGTCCGGCAGTTGGCCGTCGAACTCGTGACGCCCCTGCCCGGCCGCGAAGCTGGGATTGGCGACGAAATAATCCTCGATGAACTGCTCGACGAAGCCGGGCCACTGCGACTGTGTGACGCCTGCGGCGGGCGCCTGCTCCTGTGCTGGCGGCGGCGGCGAGCGATTGCATGCGACAAGCGCAATGGACAGGACGGCAACGATGGCTACCGGAAGCGGGAATCGACGGTGCGTGGACATGATGTATGCAACCTCGATCGGCGTGGGGAAAGCACTGCATCATAACCACGCACCGGCTGCAGGCGCAGCACCAGACGCCATGCGATCAATACATAGATAGCTCGAAACAAAAGCCGCCCGTCCTCGCAAGAGAACGGGCGGCCACCGACACAACGTCAGAAGTTCAGATGGAGCGACAAACCATAAGTGCGCGGCATGTTGGTGATATAGCCGACGCGCGCGCTACGGCCACGCTCGCGATCCAATGCGAGGAACGCGCGTTCATCCCAGATGTTGTTGACGAACGCCGCCGCCTCCCATTGCTCATTGCGCACACCGAAGCGCAGATTGCCGATGCTGTAGGAGCCAAGCTCGTTGGCAAACCTGATCGTGTCGACATCCGGATCACCATACGGAATCAGGCGCGCCGAACCGGGAAAGGCGTCGGGGTCGCGGGCGATCACGCCGAAGTTGGTGGTGTTGTCGCCGAACTGCGAGAACGATGAGCCGACGTACTGCACGGTGACGCGGGCGAACCCGTCGAGATTGTTGTTGAACGGCATGGTGTAGCCCACGCTCGCCACGCCCTGGAACTCCGGCGCGGTCGGCAGTTGCTTGCCTTCCGCCAGTCCGCTCACGACCGTAGTGGCGCCTGCGACCGTGGAAGTCACGCTCGACTTCAGCTCGGCATTGACCCAGGTTGCCGACAGGCCGAAATCCCAGTTGTCGTTGGGCCGCGCGAACAGCTCGGCCTCGACGCCGATGCTTTCCGCCTTGGGCACGTTGAAGACGATGCGCGATGAGCAGGTACCGGCATCGGTAGTCGCTTGCAGGCCCTCGATGTCGCTGTAGAAGGCCGCGACGTTGAACGTCACGCGCCGCTCCGCGAACTGCATCTTTGCGCCCAGCTCGTAGTTCCAGACCTTCTCGTCGTCGAACGTCTGCTGGTTGCCGAAGGTCACGATGTCCTCGGGCGAGCACAAGGGCCGGTTCAGCGGATCATTGATGCCACCCAGACGGAAACCGCGCGCCACCTGTGCAGTGAGCTGCACGTCCGCGGTCGGATCGAACTTCAGAATGAAGCGCGGCGAGAAACCGTCCGAGCTGGTCGAGCCGGGCAGATCGCGGGTGACCTCGGCAAAGGCGCCGCCGAAGTTGAGGATGCGGTCCTCGTTGAAGTCGTAGTAGCGCAGACCGGCGGTCACGCTCCATTGATCAGTGAAGTGATACGTGCCTTCGCCGAACAGCGCGAACTGCTCGAACTTGTAGTCCAGTCCCGAGAAGAACGGCGAGTTGGCGACCGCGTTCAACTGCGAGTTGTCGATGCCGGTAGCCGCATCCCAGCCCGGCGTCGGCAGGAACTGCGAATAGTCGCGATCCACGTGCTGGTAGAAACCGCCGACCAGCCACTCGAACGGGCGGCTGGAGTCCGAGGCCAGGCGTATTTCCTGGCTGAACGCCTGCAGATCTGTGGTATCGACCAATGCGGAGCTCAATCGGACGGCATCGGGAAAGCCGAGATCGAAACTGACGCTGCCGGTCAGCGTGGTCGCATCGCGGGTGACCAGGACTTTGCGATCGGTGTAGGAAGTCACCGACGTCAGGGTGAGCGAGCCCAGGCCGAACTCCATCTTCAGATCGCCCAGGTTGAACTCGTCCTTCAGGCCTTCCTCGAGCTGGATGTACTGCTCGCGCTCGCCGAGCGTCACCCTGGGCTGCGTGGTCGTGTACGGGTTGGCCAGGATGTTGTAGACGTCGATACGCGGAAAGCCGTCGGTATCGAGCTTCTGATAAACAAAACGCGGCGTGATCGAGATGCTCTCGTTCGGCTGGAAAGTCAGCGCGATCCGGCCGCCGACCTTGTTGCCGCTATCCACGTCCTCCTTGACGCTGCCATCGAGGCGACGGGCGTCAATGAAGCCGGGAAGCTCATCGTAGTAGCCGACGATACGCAACGCCGCACGATCGCCCAGCGGCAGATTGATCGCGCCCTTGATCGAGCCGCCGAAGCTCGTATCGGGACCCTGCGTCACCGACGCCTCGGCCGCTCCGCCGAACTCGCCCAGGCGCGGCTGTGCGGTGATGTATCGCAGCGTTCCGGAAAGCGATCCGGCACCGAACAGCGTGCCCTGCGGACCCCGCAGCACCTCGAAGCGGTCCAGGTCGAAGAAGTCCAGGTCCGGCGTGAACAGCGCGATCGAGATCGGCGACTCATCGAGATAGATACCGACCTGCTCCTTCACGCCCGGCTGGTCGCGAATGACCTGCCCGGCGCTGATGCCGCGAATCGCCACCTGACTCTGCCCAGGACCGAGATCCGCGATGGTCAGGCTGGCGAAATTGCGGGCCAGGTCGACGATGTTGTTGGACCCGGAATTGCGGATCTGCTGCTCGTTCGCGGCTGCAACCGAAAACGGCACGTCCTGCAGCGCGGTGGCGCGCTTCTGGGCGGTGACGATGATCTCAGCGATGACACTGCTGTCCGAAGCAGGGCTGGCAGTGGCCAGCATGGGCGCGACGGCGACTGAAATGGCCGGAACGGTCAGACCGGCGATCCACACGGCGTGATGACGCATGATGGGTGGCCTCCCCGTGAGCTGGTGTTGTCTATTTCCGTAAGACTCCTTGCGAAGCAGCGGACGCTAGCATCGGGGCGACAGCGCGCCCCATACGCTCAAATACTTCGTGCAGCGCATCAATCGTATGAAATTTTTGCTCGTACGTGGCTTTCCCGCCACGAATACGGCGCTCGCCTAGAAGAGCGAACGGAACAGATAGCCGTAGGCATCCGGCGTTGCCAATGCAACGAACACCAGGCCGGTCAATGCACCGCCGAGATGCGCATCGTGATTGACGCGCCCGTGCGGATGCTTCGAGGCGTAGTACGTGTAGGCGAGATAGCCGACAGCGAACAGCGGCGCCGGAATCGGCACCGGGAAGGGAATGATGAACAGCGATTGCTCGGGAAAGTAGACGATGGCCGCGAACAGCACCGCCGAGATCGCACCGGAAGCACCGAGACAGGCGTACTCCGGATTGTTTCGCTGCTTGAGCCAGGTGCCGCCATGACTGACCAGCAGCCCGGCGAAGTACAGCACCAGGAACCAGGTGGTGCCGATGTAACTCTCCAGCGCGAACGCGAAGAAATAGAACGTCATCATGTTGAAGATCAGGTGCATCAGATCCGCATGCATGAAGCCGCTGGCAACGATGGTCGCGTACTGCTGCCGGCGCAGCAGCCAGTAAGGGCGGAACAGGCTGCGATCCAGCAGCCGCGGCGAACTGTACAGACCGATGAGACTGGCGACGATGGTGATCAGGAAGATGCCGGTGGCGGCCGGAGTCGCTGTGAAGTTCACGAAGTAAAGCCCCTGCGAGGAAAAACACTAATGCACGAAGAATAGCGTTTTGCGTACCATTCGCGCTGCGCGATCGCGGTAGTATCGCCGCCTTCTCGAACCCGACAGGGACTGTTGACGACCGTTAGCCATGTATTTTCCTGCCTCATTGCCCAAACTGCTGGTGCTGGCGACCTTCGGCGCCGCCGGCGCCTTCGTGCATTTCCGTGGCCGCGTGCGCCACACCTTCGGCCGCCAGCTCACCGATCACTCCACCTTCATGGCGCCGTACAACGCGCTCATGTACATGTTCTCGGCGGTGCCGTCGCGCCCGTTCATCGATGTCAAGCGCTTCCCTGAGCTCGCGCCGCTGCAGGCGAACTGGCACATGATCCGCGACGAAGGCCTGAAGCTGTTCGACGAGGGCTACATCCGTGCCGCCGCGCGCTACAACGATCTCGGCTTCAACTCTTTCTTCAAGAGTGGCTGGAAGCGCTTCTACCTGAAGTGGTACGACGATTTTCTGCCGTCGGCGCGCGAGCTCTGCCCGCAAACGGCGCAGCTGCTGTCGA
>Ga0182738_1001732_pt1 | contig 26669 bp, 20 predicted proteins | sample eDN5th30CBELigMG_FD_128876 | JGI IMG/M metagenome (GOLD analysis project Ga0182738, IMG submission 128876) | Enriched Miracle-Growth compost microbial communities from Emeryville, California, USA - eDNA 5th pass 30_C BE-Lig MG (version 2)... ...
GCGGCGACGGCTTCGCCTGCCGTAGGTGCATTTCTGCACCTACGGGCGCCCGCGGCGGCGGCTTCGCCCGCTGTAGGTGCATTTCTGCACCTACGGGTGCCCGCGGCGGCGGCTTCGCCCGCTGTAGGTGCATTTCTGCACCTACGGGTGCCCGCGGCGGCAGCGGCTCCGCCTGCTGTAGGTGCATTTCTGCACCTACGGGCGCCCGCGGCGGCAGCTTCGCCTGCTGTAGGTGCACTTATGCACCTACAGGCGCCCGCGGCGGCAGCTTCGCCTGCTGTAGGTGCACTTCTGCACCTACAAGCGCCCACAGCGGCGGCGCAGCGTGCTCGGTCCAGCCGTACAGCAAATAGAGCTGTCCCAACCCAAGGGGACAGCTCTATTTTATTCACACAACCCCGCCGGGACGACGCTTCGGCAGCACAAGCTCTACTCGTGTTCCTCGTCCGAGCTCCGAATGAACGAGCAGCGTAGCGCCGATGCCTCGTGCACGCTCCTCCATGCTGAACAAGCCGACGCCTTGCGTTGGCGTATCTGCCGCAAAGCCGCGGCCGCTGTCGGCAATGATGGCCTCCACGGTCTCCGACAGCTCGTGAATGCTCACCGACAACTCATCAACCCCCGCATAACGAGCAGCGTTCGTCAGCGCCTCTTGAATGACGCGGTACATGACTGTCTCGCAAGCCGAATCGAGCCTGCCTAACAGATTGCAGGTGAAATGTACTTTGATGCCATAATGCTCGGAGTAATTATCAATATAGGTCCGAATAGCTGGCACAACGCCTAAATCGTCCAGCACAGAGGGGCGAAGCTCCCAGGCAAGCGACCGGACATCCTCCATCATGCTGGAGATTTCGCGCCGCAGCGCGCCAAGCTCCTTATCTTCTTCCGCGTGCCGATCGGCGATCATCCGATCGACCCGAATAAGCAGCGTGAACAAGCTCTGGCCGATGCCATCATGCAGCTCGCGGGAGAAGCGTCTGCGCTCCTCCTCTTGAATGTTCATCACCTTGTTCATCATGCGCAGCAGCTGCTCCTCGGTCTCTTTCAGCTTCGTCACATCATTGCGAATCGCGAGATATTGAACCGGTCGTCCTTCCTCATCGAGAAAAGGAACGATCGTCGTTTTGACCCAATAGAAAGCACCGTTCTTCGCCCGATTCCGCAGCTCACCCTGCCATACGCGCCCAGCCGAAATCGTCTCCCATAACCCTTGCATATACGCTTTGTCATGATAACCCGAGTTGATAATGCGGTGCGTCTGTCCAAGCAGCTCTTCACGGGAATAACCGGATACCCGGCAGAACATATCGTTCACGTAGCGAATGACGCCATTCGTATCTGTAACGGCAATGATTGACGATTCATCCAGCGCGAACCGCATACGCGACAGCTGAGCAAGCGACTGCTTAAGCCCCGCCCGAAAATTCTCGTCGTCCAGATTGTTCTCCAGCTCCTCCAGCAGCCTGGCTGCGTTATCGCCGATGCCCGCTTCGTATCGTTCTTCTGGTAATGATGGTTTCAACCTATGCTCAGTCAAAATGCAGCAGTCCTTTCTTTACCGCATATTTGATCAGCTCTGGACGCGTCTTCAGCCCCAGCTTCTCCATGACATGACTGCGATGTGTCTCTACCGTCTTGACGCTGATGATAAGCTGCTCGGCGATATCTTTGTTAGCATAGCCCTTCGCCATCCATTCCAAAATCTCTTTCTCCCGCTCCGACAGCAGCTCATATGCATCCGGCTGCTCGCCTGCTCGGAGACGCTGCACGTAGTCGCTCATGAGCCGTTTGGTCGCTGTTGGCAGCAAGTACGCATTGCCCTCGGCAACGGTCTGGATAGCGGTGAGCAGCTCCTCGTGCGGCGAGTTTTTCAGAATATAGCCGGAAGCGCCCGCATGAATCGCCCGGAACAAATATTCATCGTCATCATGCATCGTCAGCACGAGCACGTACAAATCCGGCAGACTGCTCTTCAGCTCTGCAATCGCCGTTAGACCATCCTTGCCATGCGGCATACTGAGATCCATCAGCACAACAGTCGGCTTAAGCTCATGCGCCAGCCGTATCGCCTCATCACCTTCTGAAGCCTCGCCAACGACCGTCATTCCTTGCCGTCCATCCAGCAGCATACGAAGCCCTGAACGAACGACCGCATGATCGTCCACGATTAATAACGTAGTCACTCCGTCACCTCCTGCTATGAATATCTCTATTATAGGCCATTCTGGCAAACGGAGGCGAGTACGTTCGCAATCTCTGATTCGCTATATGGCACACTGCCTCGGCGTCCAACGATCAACAAGCCCATCAACTTCCCCGTCCGCTCCAGGAATGGCAGCGCCATCGCTGCTAATAATGACTCCGACAGCAGCAACGGCTCGCTGTGCACAGTTGACGCCAGCCCCGCTGTAGTTTGCGCATCGTATGCTGTCAATCTGCCCGACCGGATTGCCGTTGCAATAAACCCTTCTCCTCTTGCACCTTTGAACGTCAATTGCGCAGTTCGTATGCTTGTACTGCCAGACAGTCCTTCCCATCGCAGCCGCCCCCTATCATCGAGCCTCGCGATACCAGCGAAATCGCTGCTGGTCTCTTCACGCCAGCGGTCTGCCAGTAGGTCCGACGCCGCGAACGTATAGCCCCCATCCAATGTTAGTCCCTCCCTAGTCTGAAGCGCATTCCTGTCTAAATCTACAATTGAAAGCGTTCCCATTCTCTCACCTAATGACTTTTTATTTATTGTAGCCCTTCAGACCGTTTCTGTATGTCAGGGAATCTCCTGATTTTAGAGGGGGACTCCCTGTCGCTTATTGGGACACGCTTTACTTTTGGCGCACCTACCAGAACTGTCCCTTCGGGACAATAAAACATATAAGAAAGATACAGAACCAAGTGACTAATTCAATTATGCTGTCTCCTACATAACTTACCGCTCCGTCCTACATATTAGTCGCTGCGAGACTCCTTCCCATCTGTTCGAAAACTGCAAAAAGTACAGGAAATGCGAGCTGCTTCGGTACCTTGGGCTGTAAACCTGCCAAATGTGCAGGAAATTAGGCTTGTTTGGACGAGCTGCTGCTTGTTTCGCCTTAAAGCCTGCAGGGTTTGCAGGCTTAGGTGCTAGTTAGCCTATGCTCCTGTAGAAAAGATGACATGTTTGCAGGAATCGCCATCGCATTTATATGGTTAGGGTGTTGCTGGTGCTGGTGCTGGTGCTGGTGCCGTTCCTGTTGCCATTTCTGTTCCCGTTACCGTTGCTGCTGGTGAGCTAGGTTCACTCAACCCCCTACTCCTACTCCTACTCCTACTCCTACTCCCTGCCTCCCTACTCCCTATCCCTCCCCTATAATCAGGCGATACACACGTCCTTTTTCAGGAAATCCCCCGATTCGTGCCCGGCCTCCATCGCCGTATGATGATCTTGTAAGAGATGGTTCAGCTGCAGCGCAAGCCGCTGGGCCATCCAATGATTAGGGGGAATCCGGTATGGCTGTTAAGGAAACGAAACTTACCGAGCAGCTCTCAGTCCAAGAACGGATCGACACCATCGTTGCGAGAGCCAAGCACGCACTGAACTTGTTCATGGACTACACACAGGACGAGATCGATGAGATCGTCAAAGCGATGGCACTGGCGGGTCTCGATCAGCACATGCATCTCGCGAAGCTCGCCGTCACGGAGACGGGACGTGGCGTGTACGAGGATAAGATCACGAAGAACATTTTTGCAACGGAATATATCTATCACAGCATTAAGCATAACAAGACCGTCGGCGTCATCGAGGACAACACGCATGAGAGCTATCGCGTCATTGCCGAGCCCGTCGGCATCATCGCCGGTGTCACGCCTGTAACGAACCCAACCTCCACTACGATGTTCAAAGCGCTCATTGCAATCAAAACGCGCAACCCGATCATATTCGCCTTCCACCCGTCGGCCCAGCAAGCCAGCGTTGAAGCGGCCCGCACCTTGTACCAAGCGGCACTGAAAGCAGGCGCCCCAGAGGGCTGTATCGGCTGGATCGAGCAACCGTCGATCGAAGCCACGCAGCTGCTCATGAACCATTCCGATGTCGCACTCGTACTCGCCACAGGAGGATCCGCAATGGTGAAAGCCGCATACAGCACCGGCAAGCCGGCGCTTGGCGTCGGTCCGGGCAACGTTCCTTGCTTCATCGACAAGACTGCCAACCTGAAGCAGGCTGTCACCGATCTGATCCTGTCCAAAACGTTCGACAACGGCATGATTTGCGCATCCGAGCAAGCCGTCATTATCGAAGCCCCTGTCTATGATCAAGTCAAAATGATGATGAACTACCTCGGCTGCTACTTCTTGAGCAAGGAAGAGACAGAGGCCGTCAGCAAACTTGTCATTAATGCTGAAAAATGCGCCGTCAACGCCGTCATCGTTGGTCAATCGGCTTCACGCATCGCAGAGATGGCCGGCATCATCGTACCTGCGGACACGAAGGTGCTCGTCGCCGAGCTGGACGGCGTCGGCGAAGCTTATCCGCTCTCGGCTGAGAAGCTCAGCCCTGTACTCGCCTGCTACAAAGCGGCCAACCCTGCGCACGGCATCGAGCTTGCCGCACAGATTGTCGCCTTCGGCGGCATGGGCCACTCGTCGGTCATCCACTCGACCGACCAGAAGACGATCGACGCATTCTCCGCGCGGCTGCAGACGGGACGCGTCATCGTCAACTCGCCTTCTACGCATGGCGCAATCGGCGACATTTATAACACGAACCTCCCTTCGCTCACGCTCGGCTGCGGCTCTTACGGCCATAACTCGACGACGTCGAACGTAACAGCCGTAAACCTGCTCAACCTGAAGCGCGTAGCCTATCGGACGGTGAACATGCAGTGGTTCAAGCTGCCGCCGAAGCTTTATTTTGAGAAGGGTGCAACCTCGTATCTTGCCAAAATGCCCGACATCTCGCGCGTCCTCATCATTACCGACCCGATGATGGTGAAGCTCGGCTATGCGGCCAAAGTCGAATACCAGCTGCGCAAACGGACGACGCCGGTTACGATCGAGATTTTCTCCGAGGTGGAGCCTGACCCATCGGTTGATACGGTCGAACGGGGCACGGAAGTGATGAACACGTTCAAGCCAGACTGCATTATCGCGCTTGGCGGCGGCTCCCCGATGGACGCGGCGAAGGCGATGTGGCTGTTCTACGAGTATCCGGACACCGACTTCCAAGGGCTTAAGCAGAAGTTTCTCGATATTCGCAAACGGGTGTACAAATATCCAAGGCTCGGCAGCAAAGCGAAGTTCGTTGCGATCCCAACAACCTCGGGCACCGGCTCGGAGGTTACCTCGTTCGCCGTTATCACCGATAAGAAGCAGGGCAACACGAAGTATCCGCTCGCCGATTACGAGCTGACGCCGGATGTGGCGATCATCGATCCCGAGTATGTGTACAGCCTGCCGAAGAACGTTGTAGCGGACACCGGCATGGACGTCCTCACCCACGCCATAGAAGCCTATGTGTCCGTTATGGCGAGCGACTACACGGATGGTCTAGCGATGAAAGCCATTCAACTCGTGTTCAGCAATTTGGAAAAATCGTTCCGCGATGCAGACCCGGTTGCCCGCGAGAAAATGCACAACGCATCGACGATTGCAGGCATGGCATTCGCTAATGCATTCCTTGGCATCAACCACTCGCTCGCTCACAAGTTCGGCGCCGAGTTCCATACGTCGCACGGCCGGACGAACGCGATTCTGATGCCCCACGTTATTCGATACAACTCGAAGCGGCCAACGAAGTTTGCGTCATTCCCTAAGTACGACCACTTCCGCGCCGACGAACGCTACGCCGAGATTGCCCGCATGCTGGGGCTGCCAGCTCGTTCGACCGAGCAAGGCGTCAGCAGCCTGATCAACGCGATACGCGAACTAAACCGCGCGCTTGGCATTCCGGAAACGTTCGAAGCGATGGGCATTAACGCTGCCGACTTCGAGATGAAGGCGGACTATCTCGCGGACCGCGCATTCGAGGATCAATGCACAACAGCGAATCCGCGCATGCCGCTCGTTACGGAGCTGGCAGAGCTTTATCGCAAATCGTTCTACGGACACTTCGAATAAACAATGACATCCCAGAAGGAGGAAGTAACAATGGCAGTTATAGAGAAGAACTTACCAGGCGGCAAGACACCAGACGATGCATGGCGGGGATTCGCTCCCGGTTCATGGATGACCGAGATCAATGTGCGGGACTTCATCCTTCGCAATGCAGCCACCTATACGGGCGACGACAGCTTCCTTGAATCGCCGACAGAAGCGACTACGCAGCTCTGGTCAATCGTACAGGATCTGTCCCGCAAGGAGCGTATGCGCGGCGGCGTGCTTGATGTCGACACGCATACCCCTTCTACGATCACATCACATGCGCCGGGCTATCTGGACCAATGCTTGGAGCAAATCGTCGGCTTGCAGACGGACGCGCCATTCCGGCGCTCCGTCCAGCCGTTCGGCGGCATCAAGATGGTGCAGGATGCTTGCGAAGCTTACGGCTTCACCCTTCCGGATGAAATCGTACAGCTGTTTACTTCCATTCGGAAGACGCATAACCAAGGGGTCTTCGATGCCTACACTTCGGAAATGCGCACCGCGCGCAAAGCAGGCATCATCACCGGCCTTCCGGACGCTTACGGCCGCGGGCGCATTATCGGCGACTATCGCCGCGTTGCGCTGTATGGCGTCGATAAGCTGATCGAGCAGAAGAAACGCGAGCTGCGAGCACGCGAGACATCCCAGCTCACCGAGGACCTCATTCGCAGCCGCGAGGAGCTGTCCGAGCAAATCCGCGCGCTTGGCGAGCTGAAGACGATGGCGGCAGCGTATGGCTATGATATTTCGGAGCCTGCACGAACGGCGCGCGAGGCGGTGCAGTGGCTGTATTTTGCCTACCTTGGGGCCATTAAAGAACAGAACGGCGCAGCGATGAGCATCGGGCGTATCTCTACCTTCCTTGATGTATATTTCGAGCGGGACTTGCAGGAAGGAAGGCTGACGGAGAAGCAGGCGCAAGAGCTGATGGACCATCTCGTCATGAAGCTGCGCATCGTGAAGTTTCTGCGGACCCCAGACTATAATGAGCTGTTCAGCGGCGACCCGACTTGGGTAACGGAATCGATCGGCGGCATGACCGAGGACGGGCGCGCGCTTGTGACGAAGAACAGCTTCCGGATGCTGCATACGCTCTACACGCTTGGCCCTGCGCCTGAGCCGAATTTGACGGTGCTCTGGTCAGAGAAGCTGCCGGATGGATTCAAACGCTACTGCGCCAAAGTATCGATCGAGACGAGCTCGATTCAATACGAGAACGACGACCTGATGCGACCTCATTACGGTGACGATTACGGCATCGCCTGCTGCGTATCCGCCATGCGAATCGGCAAGCAAATGCAATTCTTCGGCGCTCGGGCTAACCTTGCGAAGACGCTGTTGTACGCGATTAACGGCGGTATTGATGAGAAGCTCGGCATTCAAGTTGCACCCGCTGCCGAGCCGATCAAGGGCGATGTTCTCGACTATGACGAGGTGATGAAACGATTCGATGCAACGATGGAATGGCTGGCTCAGCTGTACATGAACACGCTGAACGTCATCCACTACATGCACGACAAGTACTGCTACGAGCGGCTTGAGTTCGCGCTGCATGATGCTGAGATCGTACGTACGATGGCATGCGGGATTGCCGGTTTGTCGGTCGCAGCCGACAGTCTGAGCGCGATTCGTTATACGAAGGTGAAACCGATACGTAACGAGCAAGGGATTGCTGTCGACTTCGAGATCGAAGGCGACTATCCGCAGTACGGCAACAATGACGACCGTGTCGACCGCATTGCGGTACAGCTGGTGCGGAAGTTCATGAACAAGCTGCGCAAGCACCAAGCCTATCGGAACGCCATCCCTACCCTGTCGGTGCTTACGATCACTTCGAACGTCGTTTATGGCAAAAAGACCGGCTCGACGCCGGACGGCCGTCAAGCCGGCGAGCCATTCGCGCCAGGCGCGAATCCGATGCACGGCCGCGACCGCAAAGGCGCACTCGCTTCGCTCGCCAGCGTCGCGAAGCTGCCGTACGACGATGCGCTCGACGGCATCTCGAACACGTTCTCGATCGTCGGCAAGGCGCTCGGCCGCGAAACCGACCAGCGCGGAACGAATCTGACCGCCCTGCTGGACGGCTATATGACGCAAGGCGCTCATCACTTGAACGTCAACGTCTTCGACCGCGAGCATCTGCTCGACGCCATGGAGCATCCGGAGAATTATCCGCAGCTTACGATCCGCGTTTCGGGCTACGCCGTCAACTTCATCAAGCTGACGCGTGAGCAGCAGTTAGAAGTGCTGAACCGTACGTTCCACAATGTAATGTAATACAATGTGAATTTTTTCACCTCAATAATATGCCGCTGGATGTTAGAAGGCTGGGTGCAGGAAAGCCGCTTGCATCCAGCGGCAACCTTGACTTCATGAGGAGGCACCCGCCATGCGCATTCACCGTTCCGATCCCAACAGCTCATCTAACAACCGTCCGATTGGACGTATCCACTCACTCGATACTTTCGGCACCGTTGATGGTCCGGGTATCCGGTTCGTGCTGTTCATGCAAGGCTGCCCGCTCCGCTGCGCCTACTGTCACAACCCCGACACATGGAATTGCAGCGGCGGTCGTCCGATGACAGTGGAAGAAGTATTAGCTGAGATCGAGCCTTACGTCGACTATTATCGGCGTTCTGGCGGCGGTGTAACGGTAACTGGCGGGGAGCCGACGCTGCAAGCACCTTTCGTAGCTGCCTTGTTCGAAGAAGTTCAGCGCCGCTTTGGCCTCCATACCGCGCTTGATACGTCGGGCTTCTGCGAATTCAAACATGTAGAAACGCTGCTGAACGTCACAGAGCTGGTCCTTCTCGATATTAAGCACATCAATAACGAGCAGCACCGAGCGCTAACGACACAACCGAATGTCCGCGTACTGGCGATGGCCGAGCAGCTTAGCCGAATCGGCAAGCCCGTCTGGCTGAGGCATGTACTGGTGCCTGGCGTTACGGATCAAGCTGAGCATCTTACCGAGCTTGGCCGCTTCATCGGCGGCTTACGCAATGTCGCGAAGCTCGAGCTGCTTCCCTACCATCGTATGGGCGTGTACAAATGGAACAGCCTCGGCATTCCTTATCCGCTCGAAGGCGTCCAACCGCCGAGCGATCGGGAAGTCGCTCGAGCACGCGAGCTCATCGAGCTGGGCATCAGCGAGCATCGACGAGCGTTAGCCTTAGCGAGCAGTATCTGCGATAGCTGACTGCGTCGCTGACAGTTGAGTGTCCTCCTATTCCTTCAAGGTCAAGGGAGGTGATACGATCCTTAAAGCGGTGCGCACTAATGGCGGCTGGCAAGCGCGATAACCTCTCGCGCTGCTGCATTTTGTACAATAGAATCGCTGTCTTAAACCGATAAGTAAGCCGCTGCTGCAATATGTACAACAGAATAGGCTGCAATCAAGCAACCAGGCCCATATTCGGGCCTGACGTTCGAGTTTCTGTTGTACATTTTGCAACGCATGCAGCTCTCGAGAGGCTTCACCCGATCTTCTGTTGCACGAACTGCAATGGGGAATTGGCCGACACGCTCGAACGTTACGTTGTACGTCACACATCACAAAGCACACAGTACACAGCATTCAGCACACTTTAAACCATTTTCTCCGGACGCACATAAGTGTCGAACTGCTCACCTGTCAGCAAACCGCTCGCAATAGCAGCTTCGCGCAGTGTTGTGCCTTCCTTGTGCGCTTTCTTCGCGATCTTCGCTGCATTCTCGTAGCCTATATGCGGATTAAGCGCCGTTACCAGCATGAGCGACTGTTCGAGATTGCGTGTAATCGCCGCTTCATTCGGCTCAATGCCTACCGCACAATGCTCGTTGAACGACCGCATCACATCCGCCAGCAGCCGTACCGAATGCAGATAGTTGTAGATAATGATCGGCTTGAACACGTTCAGCTCGAAGTTGCCTTGGCTTGCCGCGAAGCCGATTGCCGCATCGTTGCCCATAACCTGGCACGCGACCATCGTCAGTGCCTCGCACTGCGTCGGGTTGACTTTGCCCGGCATTATGGAGCTGCCCGGCTCGTTCTCGGGAATAATCAGCTCGCCGATGCCGCTGCGAGGTCCGCTTGCGAGCCAGCGCACGTCGTTGGCGATCTTCATCAGGTTCGCCGCCAGCGCCTTAATGGCGCCATGCGAGTAGACGATCGCATCGTGGCTTGTCAGCGAATGGAATTTGTTCGGTGCGGTGACGAATGCTCTTCCGGTCAGCTTACTCGCTTTCTCTGCTACAAGTACGGCAAAGTCCGGATGGGCGTTGATGCCGGTACCGACAGCCGTACCACCAAGCGCAAGACTGCGCATAGCGTTTAAGCTCGACTTCAGCATCGCCTCGGTCTCCTGCAGCATCGCGTGCCAGCCGCTCATTTCTTGGCCGAGCGTTAACGGCGTTGCGTCCTGCAGATGCGTCCGTCCGATTTTGACAATACCGCTGAACTTCTCAGCCTTCGACGCGAGCGTCTCACTCAGCTCCGCCAATGCAGGCAGCAGCTGCTCCTCGACCGCCGTCACCCCAGCGATATGCATCGCTGCCGGGAACGTATCGTTGGAGCTCTGCGAGCGGTTCACGTCATCGTTCGGATGAATGCGCGTCTCGCTTCCTTGCTGCTTCAGCCGCTCGTTCGCCCGATGCGCCACCACTTCGTTCACGTTCATATTCGTCTGCGTCCCGCTGCCGGTCTGCCAGACAACAAGCGGGAATTGATCATCCAATTCGCCGCTTAATATATCATCGACTGCGCTGCCGATCGCAGCTGCTTTCTCTGCATCCAATACGCCTAGCTGCTCATTCGTCTCTGCCGCTGCTTTCTTCACGACCGCCATCGCACGAACGACCTCGATCGGCATACGGTCGCCGCCTATTCGGAAATTCTCAAGGCTGCGCTGAGTTTGCGCACCCCACAGCTTATCCGCGGGCACACGAATTTCGCCCATCGTATCCTTCTCAATCCGATATTCCATTGCAGCGCCTCCTCACTCAATTTCGTCCATCCACTTCCAATACTACCCTAATGAGGAAGAACATAAAACAGACCTTCTATCGTTTCGGCAGCCAGATCGGCTAAGCCTTGACGGAAGGTCTGTTCTTCATTAGTCGCAGCCCATAAAGGCGCACAATTAACAGTTAATCCACGCGCAGCTGCATCGTTTGTTGAATAAAAACGGCCGCCCCTCCGGAGAGGAACAGCCGCTGCATTGTAGTATTATACCTGCAATGGAATTAAGCCTGCGCCTTCGCGCTCCGGTAAGCTTCCATATACGCAGCCGCTTTGCGAGCAATCGACGTCAGATCACCAGTCTTGGATGCTTCCTTCGTCAGATCGGAACCAATGCCAACCGCCACTGCGCCAGCTTTGATCCAATCCTTCAGGTTATCGAGCGACACACCGCCCGTCGGCATCAAATTCGCCTGCGGCAGCGGGCCCTTCACCGCACCGATAATGCTTGGCGAGAACAGATTGCCTGGGAACAGCTTAACGATATCAACACCGAGCTCAAGCGCGCTCTGGATTTCGTGGATCGTCATTGCGCCTGGGAGAACCGGAATGCAGTAGCGGTTGCACAGCTTGATCGTATCTGGATTGAACGCAGGAGCGACAACATACTCCGCACCTGCCAGAATCGCTGCACGTGCCGTCTCAGGGTCAAGCACCGTACCAACGCCGATAATCGCGAACTTGTCCGATTGCGGATCTGCCGAGCTGGAGTATTCCGATGCCAGCTGCTCGATTGCACGCAGGGCGAAAGGCACCGTCATCGTAATTTCAATCGCTTTAATGCCGCCGCGAATCGCTTGGCGTGCCATCTCTACCACTTCTTCAGCAGAATCAGCGCGCAATACCGCGACAACGCCTGCTTCAGCCAGTAATCTCAACGTTGTTATTTTTTTCATCGTATCCACCTGACCATTCCATATTTCCCTTGCGGACGCATGCTGACTGCCGCCACACCTGCTTCTGCTCTGGGATAGAAAACGCTATTATTTCTATATATTATTATAGTAAAGTTGCCGTGCCCGATCGTCAACACCCTGATCCATCAAAAAACGAGCCGCCTCTTACCCGGACAGCTCGCTTGTTCTCGCATGATGATGCTGCCCCCTTACGGTTCTTTCCACTCTGTCAGTACAGTCGGTCCACGCTCCGTGATCGCAATCGTATGCTCGAATTGTGCAGACAGCGCCCCGTCCCTCGTTCGTGCTGTCCAGCCATCAGGTCCAACCCATACATCCGGCGATCCGGTCGTCAGAATCGGTTCAATCGTAATCACCATCCCGCGCTTGAGCAGCAGTCCCTTGCCGGCCTTTCCTTGATTCTCAACCTGCGGCGATTCGTGGATGCTGCGCCCGATCCCATGTCCAACAAAGCTGGTCACAACCGAGAACCCCGCCTCTTCTGCAGTCGATTTCACGGCATGTCCGATATCCCCGAGCCGCTTCCCTGGAACCGCTTGTTTAATCGCACGTTCGAGCGCACTTCGTGTAGCTCGCAGCAGCTTCTTAACGCGTGGGGTCGTTCTGCCAATCGCATAGGTCCATGCCGAATCGGCCTTCCATCCATCCACATCCGCAACCATATCGATCGTCACGATGTCGCCATCCTCCAGCGGCTCCATATCCGGAAAGCCGTGGCAGACCACATCATTGACCGAAGCGCAGGTCGCGAATGGATATCCAAGATACCCTTTCTGCGCTGGCACCGCTCCCCGCTCACGCATGAATCGCTCGACGAAGCGATCAATCTCAAGTGTTGTCACACCGGGAGCAATGCGAGTGGCGATGGCCCGATGGCATTCCGCTACGATTCGCCCTGCCTTGGCAATTCGGCGAATCTCTTCCTCTGATTTTCTTTCCATCACATATACCACCACTCCTGTCATTGTTCCTTAATACATTTATTCGGATCGCACAAATTCAGAACTGACGTTATGGACGAAAAAGAGACTTCTCCAGCACCCAAGCGCCAGAGAAATCTCTTCTTCACCAATCATTAACCGAAATGCAATTCACTTACTCAGCTATAATATGGCCAACCGCTTGAATCCCATTGCAAGTCGCTAATAAGCATCTTGGCTGCGCCATTCTCCGCTACGCTATAAGCATGTCGAATCAGGATGTTCGTACCGGCTACATCCTGCCCGCCCGGTCCCTTCCAGGCGCTGTTGCCGCTATCGATGACGGTTCCGCCGCCATTCTTCATATCGACGCCGCTCTTATCGTAGTAAGGCCCCGTCACGCTCGTCGAACGGCCAACCGCGATCTTATACGTCGAATTGACGCCTTGACAGCATGTGCCGATCGATACGAACAAGTAGTAGTAGCCCGTGCTGCTGTTGTAAACAACAGTGGAGCCTTCAATACCGCCAGACTTCGTAGCAATACGGTAGGAATTGCCCGTTGGCTTCATCGTGCTCTTGTCGATTGCAGTGACATAGATCCCATTCCACCATGAACCGAAGCTCATGAAGAGGTTGCCGTTCTTGTCGGCGAACAGGTTCGGATCGATGGCATTGTACGACGAGGACGTTGTCGACTTCAGCACCATGCCTTGGTCAACCCAGTTGCCCTGCGTAATGGACGTACAAGTGACAAGACCGATAGCCGAATTTTGCGAGCCGAAGGATGAGATCGAATAGTACAGGTAGTACTTACCGTTGTAGTAGAAAATGTCCGGTGCCCATACATCCAGATAGGTATGGTTCGGAACCTGCTGTGCCCACCAAGCCGGTTCGCTGGCGAAAATCTGCGTGCCAAGATTCCACGTCGTACCGTTCGTGGACCAATGCACTTGAATGCCTTGGCCCGTACTGAATACCCAGCGTGTGCCTGTACCTGATTCTTGGATATACGTTGGGTCATGCGCATACGTATTGCCTGTCAGCCCCCAAGTAGCAGCGTTTGCAGAAAAAATCGTCGAGAAAGCAAGTACCGCCGATAATACGAGCGTAACGAAATACTTAGCTTTGGACTTTAACACTTCTTCACACTCTCCTTATTCTTCAAAATAGCTGTGCAGCGCGCCACATTCGGCTTCTTGATCAGAGAAACCCTTTATTCACCCCCTTTCAATGAATACGCTTACATTTATCCTAAAAAACACAGCTTATAAACATATGCATTAACCATCTCGCGTATTACGCGTATGCATTCGTCAATAAGCTGCATCTAAAGGCATGAATTAATAATGTTATTAAATAATTAACAATTTCGCTATAAACAATCTACTCCATTGTATGCTTCTAGTCAACCACAATTTTAAATAAATTATTCCATGGAATCGAAAGTCATAAATGGATGTGGAAAGATAAACAAAAGCCCTATCGAATCGTGAAATTCGATAGGGCTTTTGTGCTAAGCTTATTAAATTTCGAAAGCAGGTACAACTGCACCGTTGTATTTTTGCTCGATGAACGTTTTGACTTTCTCGCTGTTCAGCGCCTTAGCCAGCTTCTGCATCGCTTCGCTGTCCTTGTTGTCTGGACGGGACACGAGGATGTTAACATATGGCGATTCCTTGCTCTCGAGGAACAATGCATCCTTCGTCGGAACGAGGTCAGCTTCAAGCGCATAGTTCGTGTTAATGATCGCTAGATCGACTTCACCCAGTACACGCGGAAGCGTCGCTGCTTCCAGCTCTTTAATTTGCAGCTTCTTCGGATTCTCGACGATGTCGCTTACCGTTGCATTAACGCCAACGCCTTCCTTCAGCTTGAGGAGACCGTTCTGCTCCAGCAGTGCAAGCGCGCGTCCGCCGTTGGTTGCATCGTTCGGAATCGCAACCTTCGCGCCATCCTTCAGCTCATCGATCTTCGTGATTTTCTTGGAGTAGCCGCCAAGCGGCTCCAAGTGCACACCCGTTACAGTCACAAGATCATAGCCTTTATCTTTATTGAATTGGTCCAGGTAAGGTGCATGCTGGAAGAAGTTCGCATCAATTTGCTTCTCGTACAGCTGAACGTTCGGCTGTACATAATCGTTGAATTCAACGATTTCGAGATTAACGCCCTGCTCCTTCAGAAGCGGCTGGATTTCTTTCAGAATTTCAGCGTGAGGAACAGGCGTAGCGCCCACTTTAAGCGTTACCTCTTCCACCTTCGTTTCCTCGCCCGTCGTCGTACCGTTATTCGTCTCTTCCTTCTCCTTCGAGCCGCAAGCAGCAAGCGCGAATACCATCATGATCGCGACCGTCAATAAGGCCCATTGCTTCCAAGTTTTTTGTTGTTTCATTGTGTAGTCCCTCCACTTTTCTCTATTATTTTCTACTGAATTTGCGAACTAACGCATCGCCAATCGTTTGAAGCACCTGCACGAGCACGATGAGCAGCACAACGGTCACCAGCATAACGTCCGTCTGGAACCGCTGATAGCCATATCGCAGCGCTAGGTCGCCTAAGCCGCCGCCGCCAATGACGCCCGACATCGCGGTGAATGAGACAAGCGTGACGGCTGTGATCGTTACCGCTGCGATGAGTCCTGTCCGTGCTTCGGGAATCAATACTTTTCGTACGATATCCCAGCTTGAAGCACCCATTGCTTGCGCAGCCTCAATGACCCCGCGATCGACCTCTCGCAGCGATGTCTCGACAAGCCTCGCGAAGAACGGTGCGGCCGCGACAACTAACGGCGGGATTGAGCCTTCGACACCGATCGATGTGCCCGTCAGCCATTTGGTGAATGGCATGATCATGATCATTAAGATAATGAATGGGACAGATCGGAAAATATTGACGATGACCGACAGCACCGAGTAGACAATCGGCTGGCTCAGCAGCTGGCCGCGCCCGGTAAGGAACAGAATAATGCCAAGGATGAGGCCTAATATGATCGTGAACAAGAGAGACAGCCCAAGCATATGAAGCGTATGACCTGTTTCTTCCCAGATTTCATCCCAATGCACATTCTCGAACGTCATGCGAGCACCTCCGCTTCCATGCCCTCTTCATGAAGACGGCTCACGATACGATCAACATCCTCGCTGCTGCCGCGAATGTCGACGATCAGCTGTCCGTAAGGAATCCGCTTCATGCGCGATACCGTTCCTTGCAGGATCGAGAACGATGCGCCCGTCTCCTTCACAGCCTCGAACAATACCGGCTCAAAGGTGGACTCGCCCTTAAAGCGGACGCGGAGCAGTCTGCCCTTGCGCATGCCTTCCAAGCTGCCGAGCGACTCGCCTGATGCCTCCGACGATTGGGCAACGAATTCCTTCGCCACATCGCTCCGCGGATGCAGGAACACGTCGATCACATCCCCCATTTCAACGATTTCGCCGCCGTCTATAACCGCAACACGGTCGCAGATCGTACGAATGACATGCATTTCATGTGTGATCAGCATGATCGTAAGTCCAAGCTTCTCGTTAATACCGAGCAGCAGCGACAGAATCGAATCGGTTGTCTGCGGATCAAGTGCGGAGGTTGCCTCGTCGCACAGCAGCACCTCAGGCCGATTCGCAAGCGCACGCGCTATGCCGACGCGCTGCTTCTGACCGCCGGACAGCTGCGATGGATATTTGTCTCCGTGGCCTTCGAGTCCGACCAAGCCGAGCAGCTCGTCCACTCTCGCTTTGATTTCTGCACGCGGCGTCTTGGCCAGCTTCAGCGGGAATGCGATATTATCCCGTACTGTTGCAGTCGACAGCAGATTGAAATGTTGAAAAATGATGCCGATTCGCCGCCGTTGCTGCTGCAGCTGTTTGGAGCTCAGCTGAGTAAGATCCGTATCGCCTACGATAACGCTGCCCTTCGTCGGCCGCTCCAACAGGTTTACGCAGCGGAGCAGCGTGCTCTTGCCCGCACCAGAGTGGCCGATAACGCCGAAGATTTCACCCTTCCGAACGTGCAGGTTAATTCCTCGTATCGCTTCAGTCGTCGTCGTACCGACACGATAGGTCTTAGTAACTGACTTAAGTTCAATCAGAATGAAAACCCCCGTAAGTGACGTTTAATTACAGTTTAACCAACCATATAAATTACAATGAAACAATTAACTTTATCGATTATCCCTTCGCAAAATATTTCCGCAAAGGAAAAAACTGACAATCCCGACTTGCTAACTAGGATTTAATTATATGGTTGATATTTGCAGTTTGTCAATCACGAATAAGCTGGAAAGTTGATGAATATCGATGGATCACTGCGAATACTGGCAGGCGAAATGTCGCAATTTCGGAAAACCGCCGCGATGCTTTGAATTAGGTGTGGTCGGATCACTCTTATTTTAATGACTGGCGGTGGGACGATGCTCCGAATTAAGTGTGGTTGAACCACTCTTATTCACCAGCGAGCGCGCTTTTCAGTGGTTTAAGCGTACCTTTACCGCTCTTAACATACAGAATCGGCACGCTTCAGCCTCATTCCGCCGCAATAAAAGTGGTTTCAACACTCTTATTGACTGGTGCAGCACCGCTACACCGAATTAAGTGCGGTTGTACCACTCTTATTCCCCAGCGAGCACGCCATTTTGACGGGATAAATGTACTTCTGTGGCGTAAAGCGTAAAATCATACGTCAGCGTTCGACTAACCGCCGTCGCTCAAATAAAAAAGCCCTGCCCATGAGGGCAAGGCTTATATGTGTATGCTGCAATCTGCCGATTATCCGACGGAGGAGTTGAGTTTGCCGAGTTCGTCTTCCACTAGCATCGTTAATTCTTCTTCGTAGCCACCTGTGATCCGATACTTGCGGATGTAGTCCTTCACAAATTTCCGAGGATCCTTCGGCTGGAAAATGCGCGTGAGCTCTTTCAGGCTTTCCTTGACTTCATTCTGGCTATGTTTGGCCATGAAATCTCCCCCCTAAGCGTTGGATGGCGATCCTTTAACTTCACGGTACGATTACGGAAGGCGGCACGGCATCCGCACCAATCCTAACTAAGGCTTGGAGCGGCTCCCATGGACAATAAGCAAATTATTTGAACTTTTCTTACTATTATACCACTTAGCTAATTGCTGTAAAAGAGAATTGTCTGATTTTTTCAAAACCTTTAATAAATTTTTACAAAATTCGTGCTTTACTACAAATTCCGATCTCCATCATCCGACAATAGCTGCGAGTCCAGCTGTTGAGAGGGCACTGTGATTCGTGAATTGCCGTCGCTCTTCACCGATGGATGAACGGATGAATTTGCTTGCTTCCTAAACATTCGCAGATATGCAACAACGCCTGCAACAGCTACTGCTACGCCAAATACGATAACAAGGGCCGTCACCCATCCTTCAACCATCAAGATGCCCCCTCACATCCATATTTCCATATAAAGTTAAGTATAGCGAAAGTAGAGGCTCCTTTCAACCAAGCTCCCCTAAACTAAACAGGTGCGCTGACCGCACGGAAGGCGCCGCTTGCCCATGCGAGCAATTCGCCTTCCGGCCCGTAAATATGTCCCTCCATCGTCGCTGTGCGCCTAGTTCGATGAACCATGGACCCTGTACATCTCAGCTCACCGCCAGTGGTTGGCGCTAAGTAATGAATATTCAATTGCGCAGTTACAATCAGCTCACCTGGAAACGTATACATCAGTGCCAGCCCCATCGTATTATCGAGCAGCGAGGCGAGAACGCCGCCATGTACGATCCCGCCCATGTTAAGATGCCGCTCTGTGCATACGAGTCGGACCGCCGCCTTCTCTAGCTCTACATATTCGACCTCACAGCCAAGCGTCCCCCAAAAGGTCGATCGAGCCTTCGCCTCCAACAGCGCCCAATCCTCCGGCTCCAGCGGCATAGCAGCACCCTCTCCTTTGCACTGGATACACTGGATACCTTCCTCTTCTCGTTTACGACTGGTTTTCAAGCTCCTCGTGCAGCTTCCGTTTCAACACTTTGCCAATGATCGACTTCGGCAGATCAGTGCGAAATTCGTATACATGCGGCACCTTGAATGATGCCAACCTCTCCCTGCACCAGCGGTTCAGCTCCTCTTCGGTCAATTGAACGCCGTCCTTGGGCACAATGTACGCCTTCACCGACTCACCGCGATAGTCGTCCTTGATGCCGATAATCGCAGCTTCACGAACACCTGGATGCTCATACAGTACCTCTTCAACCTCGCGAGGATATATATTAAAGCCGCCTGCAATAATGACATCCTTAATACGATCTACAATTGCAAAATAGCCTTCATCATCCATCGTTGCAAGGTCGCCTGTATACAGCCAGCCGTCCTTCAGCACCTTGGCGGTCTCCTCGGGCCGATTCCAATAACCCTTCATCACTTGCGGTCCTTGGACCGCAAGCTCCCCGACCTCACCGATTGCTACCGTCTCGCCCGTCTCGGGATTGACAATCTTACTGTCCGTGTCCGGCAGCGGAAGCCCGATTGTGCCGTTCTTGCGCCGTTCCCAGACCGGATTCACGTGTGTGACAGGCGATGCCTCGGTTAGGCCATAGCCTTCGATCAACCTGCCGCCCGTTATCGTCTCGAACCGCTGCTGCACCTCGAGCGGCAGCGCAGAAGAACCACTAATTGCGATTTCGATCGAGGACAGATCGAGCTTCGCTGCCTGCGGATGATTGATCAGCGCTACATACATCGTAGGAGCACCGGGGAATATCGTTGCCTTCTTGCTGCGTATCGTCTCCAGTACCTGCACAATATCGAACCGCGGGAGCAGGATCAGCTCTCCAGCTTTATATACCGACAAATTCATAAGCACCGTCAGGCCAAAAACATGAAAGAGCGGCAGCGCAGCAAGAAAACGCTCTTTGCCCTCTCTAACGCGATAGCACCAGGCTGATGACTGCACCATGTTGGCGACCAGATTGCGATGGGTCAGCATTACGCCCTTCGCAATGCCTGTCGTACCGCCTGTATATTGCAGCTGAGCCAAATCGCTCGCTGGATCAATGACTGAATGGATCGTCGGGTCTGGCTTCGCCTCCGCCATCAGGCGCGAATAAGAATGAATGCCAAGCTTGCCGTACGGAATGTCTGGGCGAAAGCCGTCTCTGCGCTGTTTGATTGGGTATAATATATTTTTCGGAAAAGGAAGCCCATCTTTAATAGATGTTACGATAACATTTTTCAGAGCAGGTACAGGGCCCTCTTCCGGCTTCTCGCCTCGAACGCGCGAAACGCGCGGATACAGCAGATCAAGAGTTATCAGAATCGATGCGTCGCTGTCCGCCAGCTGATGCTGAAGCTCCCGCTCCACATAAATCGGATTCGTCTGCACCACAATAGCGCCTGTCAGCAGTGCGCCATAATACGCAATGACCGCCTGCGGACAGTTAGGCAGCATGATCGCAACGCGGTCGCCCTTCACAACGCCGAGCCGCCGGAGCGCGTCCGCCATACGGCGAACGTCCTCCAGCAGCTTCGTATAGGTCAGTGTTTTGCCTAGAAAATGAATCGCCGGCCGATCGCCATACTTGCTCGCACTATCCAGCAGCAGATCAGGTATCGACTTATTCGGGTAGCTGCAAGATGCGGCTACCTCCTTCGGATAATGACGCAGCCATGGACGCGGGTTGCTCAGTTCCACCGTCCTCACCCTTTCCGATCCGAATGGGCTCTGCAGTCCTTAACACACTCACACGACGTAGCGTCCCGCTTCCTTCACTTTCGCTGCAATGGAACGCTTGATGGCAATCGTATCGACGATCGGGGCACGCATCAGCTTCTTCAGCACCGACAGCTGCACTTGCAGCGAATCTCCTTGCTCCAGGGCAGCGAGCGTCTTCTTCGCCAGCGTCTCAATCTTCTCCATCGTGTTCTGGACGAATACCGTCGTCATCTGGATGGTGTTCTCGGCACGCGCCTCGCCGCTGCCCGCAATAAGCTTGCGAACGCGCAGAATCGCACTCTCCATCGCATAGATGCCGATCATAATATCCGCCAGCGCGACAAGCACCTCCTGCTCCTGTTCAAGCCGAAGGCCGAGCTTCTGGACGGCGGCGCCGCCAACGGCAAGGAACGTCTTCTTCGCCTGCCCAAGGCGATACGACTCCAGACTGAGCGTGTCTTCGAACGAGGGGAGCGGCATCGGCTGCAGCAGCTCCTCCTGAAGCGCGCGCGCTTTGCGCATAAGCGGCAGTTCACCCTTCAGCGCTTTCTTCATCAAGGTGCCGGGAATGAGCATCCGATTGATCTCGTTCGTCCCTTCAAAAATGCGATTGATGCGCGAATCGCGGTATATCCGTTCGATTTTGTACTCTTGGATATAGCCGTAGCCGCCATGAATCTGCACACCTTCATCTGCAATAAAATCCAACGCTTCCGTCGCAAACACCTTCACGATCGAGCATTCCAGCGCATATTCGGCGATCGCCTTCGCCGCCTGGGCGCCTGCGTCCAGCGCATTCGGATCAGCCGTCGCAAGCCGCTCATCGATCAAGCCAGCCGTCCTGTAGACGATGCTTTCTGTGACGAAAGCAGCGATGTTCATGTCCGCCAGCTTCTCGCCGATGAGCGGGAACGAAGCGATCGGACGCCCAAACTGCTTGCGCCCGGCTGCGTAGCTCGCAGCGAGCGCAATCGCCTCCTTAGCCGTGCCAACGCAGCCTGCGCCTAATTTGAACCGGCCGATGTTGAGAATATTGAACGCAATCAGATGACCTTTGCCTACCTCACCAAGCACGTTGCCTACCGGCACCGGCGCATCCTCGAAGAACAGCGGGCAGGTCGAGGAGCCTTTGATGCCCATCTTCTTCTCCTCTGGTCCGACCGTAAAACCCGGTGTTCCCCGCTCCACGATGAAAGCCGTAAAGTGATCGCCGTCAACCTTCGCATACACGATGAAAATATCCGCGAACGCAGCATTCGTAATATACAGCTTGGAGCCGTTCAACAAATAATGGGTGCCGTCCGGCGTCAGCCTTGCAGTCGTTCGCGCACCTAATGCATCAGAGCCGGAGCCCGGCTCGGTCAGACAGTAGGACGCGATTCTTGTGCCCGCCGCCAAGTCTGGCAGATAAGCAGCTTTCTGTTCCGGCGTCCCGAAGAACACGATCGGCAGCGTCCCGATGCCGACATGCGCACCGACGGACAATGCGAACGAGGAGGCTTCCGCCATCGTCTCCGAGAGCAGCGTCGTGCTTACTTTGTCGAGACCAAGTCCTCCGTACGCCTCCGGCACATCTGCACCAAGCAGACCAAGTTCGCCTGCCATGCGCATCAGCTCGACAGTCAGCTTGTAATCCAGCTTCTCGAGCTGCTCATCTCTTGGCTTAACTTCTCCCTGTACGAATGCCCTTGCCGCATCCGCCATCATCCGCTGCTCTTCCGTCAAATCTTCTGGGGTTACGACCGCTGCCGGATCCGTATCGTCTACGACAAAACGGCCGCCACTTGGCGCTTTATCAGCTGACATAAGCCGCTCCACTCCTCTCATTAATGGTTGCTCGATACGGATGGATATTCCGCCTCGAACACGCCTGCCGCACCCATGCCGCCGCCAACGCACATGGAAACAACACCATATCGGGCGCCGCGCCGCTTCAGCTCATGCAGCAGCGATACCGTCAGCTTCGCACCGGTGCAGCCAAGCGGGTGACCCAGTGCAATCGCACCGCCGTTCACGTTGACTGTATGTTCAGGGATTCCAAGATCTCGAATAATCGGGACGCACTGTGCAGCGAACGCTTCATTCAGCTCGAACAAATCGACCTGTTGCTGCGTAATCCCCGCGCGTCTAAGCGCCTTCGGGATTGCCTCGACAGGCCCGATGCCCATGATCTCCGGTGCCACGCCAGCCACTGCGTAGGAACGGTATACCGCGATCGGCTGAATGCCGAGCTCCTCCGCCTTTCCTCTGCTCATCACAACAACCGCTGCTGCACCATCGCTCATCTGCGAGGCATTACCTGCCGTTACCGTACCGTCCCGCGCGAAGGAGGGCTTGAGGAACGCGAGCCGCTCCGGCGTCGTTTCCGGTCTAACCCCTTCATCCGTATCAAAAATAAACCGTTTCTCACGCGGTCTTCCGGAGACGTCGACGCTGCTGATGACCGCTTCAATCGGTACGATCTCATCTCGAAATCGGCCAGCTTGGATCGCAGCAGCAGCCTTCGCATGGCTCGCCGCTGCGAATTGGTCCTGCGCTTGTCGGCTGACATCGTATCGCCGCGCAACCTCCTCTGCAGTATGTCCCATGCCCATATAGGCTTCAGGCATCGTATCAACAATGGAGGGGTGCGGCGAAAGCCGGAAGCCGGTCATCGGCACATGACTCATGCTCTCAACGCCGCCGGCGACGATCACATCGGCGTCACCCAATTGAATCCGCTCGGCTGCGAATGCAATTGCCTGCAGCCCAGAGGCGCAGAACCGATTCACGGTCAGCGCTGGCACCGTATTCGGAAAACCCGCATACAGCGACATAATACGGGCAAAGTTCAGTCCCTGCTCGCCTTCCGGCATTGCGCAGCCGATGATGACATCCTCCACATCGGCAGTCGTCAGCCCAGGTACACGCTCGATAGCTGCTCGCAGCACCACTCGGCCCAAATCCTCGGCGCGCGTCTGTGCGAGCGCTCCTCTCTTCGCTTTGCCGACCGCGGTACGGACGGCCGACACAATGACGGGTTCGCGTTCCCGATCGATTGGCATGCGCTCATCTCCTTACGCGATGGTTTATTGGTCATAAGGATAGTCAACTGGTCAATTCCGTAGCGGCTTGCCGGTTTCGAGCATGTAACGCATCCGCTGCTGTGTCAGCGGCTCCCCGAGCAGTGCCAGAAACGCCTCACATTCGAGGTCGAGCAAATACTGCTCGCTCACCTCGGCGCCAGGCGCCGCGTCACCTCCAGCGAGCACATGGGCAAGCTTCGTTGCAATGCGCGCATCATGCGCGCTAATGTAGCCGCCACGCTTCATCGAATCGACGGCGAGCAGCAGGATGGCTTTGCCCTCGCGGCCAGCAACAGCGATGCGGGCATTCGGATCTGGCGCCGTGTAGCCCGCTTGATCGAGTGCGAGCACAGCCCGTTTGGCCTCCGCGATACGAGCGTCCTGCCGGGCGATGACCGTATCCTGCGGCCGCTTGAACCCAAGCGAAGCAGCTTCATAACCGCTTGTCGTCGTTTTGGCCATCGCAATCGTCTCGAACAGCGGCACCAGCTGCTCATGCAGAGAGCCGGCATGCCCAGTAGTTGCGCGCGAGGCTGCCATGATAGCCGCTTCTTTGCAGCCGCCGCCCGCCGGGATTAGCCCAACGCCAGTCTCGACGAGTCCGAAATAGGTCTCCGGCGAGTAAATAATCTGATCCGCAGGCAGGCACGCTTCAACTCCGCCTCCAAGCGTCATCCGGTGCGGCGCCGCAACGACGGGGCGATCAAGTCTCTTCAGTCGGAGCATACTGTCCTGGAATGTCCGGATAATCTCTTCGACTTCATCCCATTCGCCGCTCTGCGCCTCCATGAGCAGCAGCATCAGGTTGGCGCCTACGCAGAAATTGCGCCCTTCGTTCGCGATTACAAGTCCCCGCCAATTACGGTCAATCTCCTCTGCCGATCGCCGGATCGCACTCAGAATGTCTGCGCCAATCGCATTGTTCTGCGAATGGAACTCCAAGCATGCGACGTCCTCGCCAAGATCGATAAGGCTGGCGCCAGCGTTGCTGAATATGGTGCGGCCGGAAGCTTTGAGCGCTGCGAGCGAGATTGTATCTGGCGGCTCCTGCAGCTCCCGAAAGCGTCCGTCAGACGCATAGAATCGATTGAGCCCCTCCTGTTGATAAAAGGTGCGCTTGCCCGAAGCCAGCCAATCTTCTACCCACACAGGAATTTCGTCGCCTTCGGCTTTCATGCGATTAACCGTTCGTTCCACTCCGAGCGCATCCCACAACGCAAATGGTCCAAGCTCCCAGTTGAAGCCCCACTCCATCGCGCGGTCGATATCGACGATGCTGTCGGCGATAACACCAACCTGGCGAGCTGCGTACAGCAGCGTCCGCTTCAGCGAGTGCCATGCGAACAACGCGTAACGTACATCCTTCGGCAGCGCTGTAGGTGATGGTCCCGAATCAGTCGATGCATCGGCAGGAGCAGCGTCTGCTTGTGATGGCGTTACCGGTGCTGCTGCTGCTGGCTCCGCAATTCCTGTTAACGAGACGGTGTCATTGTTCGGCTGCTGCTTTGCGCCTGTATTCACTGCACTTGGCGCCTGCAAGTCAGCGGACGGTCGAGTGGATGGCGGCCGGAATGGCAGGATAGGCGCCTTCCACACGCCAGTAAGCAGTGCTTGCGCCTTGGCGCCCGCTCCTTTGGCCGCTTTGGACGCGTCGATAATAGGCGAGGATACTTTGGCAGCTGGCGCGTATTCATGCGTTTGCAGCGATAGTGCCTCAATCTCGCTGCGACCGGAGGCGGATCGCTGCTTGCGGTAGAAGCCGCCGCCGCTTTTTTCGCCGAGACGCCCTTCTGCAACAAGCCGCTCTAGAACAGCTGGCCTAGTGAATACGCTGGCATCCTCAGGGTCGGTGCTTCTCTCCCTCACGTTGTCGACTACATGCAGCAGCGTATCGAGCCCGACGAGATCGAGCATTCGGAACGTTGCGGTCTTGGGCCGGCCAATCGCGGGTCCCGTCAGCGCGTCTACCTCCTCCACTGTCAGACCGAACCGTTCCTGCTCCTCAAGCGTGACCATCATTCCATACGTGCCGATTCGGTTCGCAATGAAGTTCGGCGTATCCTTCGCCACAACAACCCCTTTGCCCAACTGGCGCTCGCACACCTCGGTTAGGCGGTGCAGTGCGGAGACGTCCGTGTCTGGTGTCGGAACGATCTCTACCAGCTTCATATAACGCGGCGGATTGAAGAAATGGGTCGCCATAAAATGCTGCCGGAAGTCGCTGCCTCTCCCTTCCGCCAATGCAGTTACCGACAGCCCTGACGTGTTCGTGCTAACCAATGAGCCAGCGGCTCGATTCCGTTCGATAATGTCGAGCACATTGCGCTTAATGTCCTGCCGCTCGGTGACGGCTTCGACAATCCACTCGGCGTCGGCGAGAACGCCGGCATCGTCCTCTAAGCAGGCCGGACTGATGCGATTCACGAATGCTGCATCATAAAGCGCTGCTGGCTTGGATGTTTTCAGCTTCGCGATAGCCGCCGTTGCAAGCCGCCGCCGCACCTCGGGGCGCTCGAGCGTTAGTCCCGCCTTCTCCTCCTCTGGCGTCAATGCACGCGGTGCGATATCGAGCAGCGTGACACGCATCCCCGCATTCGCGAGATGGCCGGCAATCGCCGCTCCCATCACGCCGGAGCCGATTACCGCCGCACGGCGAATCGGTCGATCGGAATGTCTCACGTAGGTCCCCTCCTTGTTCTGCCCTCCTGTGTCCTCCCTGCTAGGGAGGATGGCAGAGGCGCTGCCCCTGCGACCCCGGGATAGGGGTGATGGGTGTAGGGGCTCTGCCCCTTGCGACCCCGGTTGGGTGGTAGGGGCTTTGCCCCTTGCGACCCCAGTGGGTGATAGGGGCTCTGCCCCTTGTGACCCCGGTTGGGGATAGGGGCTTCGCCCTTGCGACCCCGGTTGGGGATAGGGGCTTCGCCCCTTGCGACCCCGGTTGTTGCACAAATCCACTTCCTCTACCCACCCAAACCC
>Ga0182738_1001733_pt1 | contig 26669 bp, 20 predicted proteins | sample eDN5th30CBELigMG_FD_128876 | JGI IMG/M metagenome (GOLD analysis project Ga0182738, IMG submission 128876) | Enriched Miracle-Growth compost microbial communities from Emeryville, California, USA - eDNA 5th pass 30_C BE-Lig MG (version 2)... ...
AAACACGACGTCATTCTGAGCGTAGTGAGGAACGAACGAAGTCGAAGAATCCCCCAGGTTACGACGAAGTACGTTGAAACTTCGGGGGATTCTTCGGTCGCTGGCGCTCCCTCAGAATGACGTGCATATGACACTAAATGACTAAACTATTAATACATCATGTGCAAAAGTACTTTTACACATGATGTAACTATTCGTTATTGCTCAATCCTTGGCGCGAAGATTGCAGGGGATTGATCGGAGCACATCCTCATTCTATTATTATGTCATTATCACGTAGCGGTTCCGATATTATTCTTCGCGTTGAAATAGACAAAGAAAAAAGTACTTTTGGCGAGATCGCCGCAGCCATCGAACAGGCGGGCGGCGAGGTCATTGCCATCGATGTCATCCGCACGCAAAAGACCATCACGGTGCGCGACATCACCGCGCAGTTGCAGGATGGCAAGGCGGCGCAACTGGTGCAATCGCTGGAAGCGCTCGATGGGGTGCAGGTTTTGGAGGTTTCCGACCAAACCTTTTTGATGCACCTGGGCGGCAAGATTGAAGTGCAGCCCAAAGTGCCCATCAAAAACCGCAACGATCTTTCGCACGTCTACACGCCGCACGTCGCGAAGATTTGCAAAGCCATCGAAGCCGATTCCGGCAAGGCCTTTAATCTCACCATCAAACGCAATACCATCGCGGTAGTTTCCGATGGCAGCGCGGTTTTGGGATTGGGGAATATCGGCGCACAGGCGGCGCTGCCGGTGATGGAAGGCAAGGCGATGCTGTTCAAACAACTGGCCGGCGTGGACGCTTTCCCCATTTGCCTGAACACGCAAAACACCGAAGAAATTATCCACATCATCAAATCTCTCGAACCGAATTTCGGCGGTATCAATCTGGAAGATATCGCCGCGCCGCGCTGTTTTGAAATTGAGGATCGATTAAAAAGCGAATTGGATATTCCGGTTTTCCATGATGATCAACATGGCACGGCGGCGGTTTTGCTGGCCGGTTTGATGAATGCCCTGAAAATTGTGGATAAAAAGATTAATAATATCCGCGTGGTGTTATGTGGCATCGGCGCGGCCGGCATTGCCTGCACCAAAATTTTGCTGGCGGCCGGCGTCACCGATATCATCGGCGTGGACAGATGCGGCGCGTTATCCCGCGACAAGGAATACCCTCAAAAAGTGTGGCAGGATTATGCCGCGCTCACCAATCCGCATTGTGAAAAAGGCAGTTTAAGCGAAGTCATTCGCGGCGCCGATGTGTTTGTGGGCGTATCTGGGCCGGGCGTTTTGACGGTCGAAAACCTGCAAAGCATGGGACGCGATTCCATTGTTTTCACGATGGCGAATCCCGATCCCGAAATAGCGCCGGAGCTGGCATTGCCGCACGTGCGCGTGCTGGCGACGGGGCGATCTGATTTTCCCAATCAAATTAATAATGTGTTATGTTTCCCCGGTCTTTTTCGCGGCGTGCTCGATTGCCGCGCTTCGCGGGTGACCGAAGGAATGAAACTGGCATCCGCCAAAGCCATCGCCGAAGTGGTGCGTGAAGATGAAATCAGCGAATCCTACATCGTGCCCAGCGTATTTAACCAGACAGTCGCCACACAAGTGAGCGCGGCAGTAATACGCGCCGCGGTGGAAGACGGCGTGGCGCGCAAGGTGATCGACGAATAATATTAAAACTCATGTTACGCGGCAAAAGTACTTTCAGGGCTGGATGCCGGATGTCGATTCGAAAGTCCCCCTTTTTAAAGGGGGACTGCGTAACATGAGTTAAAAGTACTTTTGAACCCAACACCCGATTTTATGGTAGAAGTAATAACGGCGTTTGCGTATTAAAATAACTATCCCACAGCGAGGCAAAACATGATCACCACAACAACGAGTTCCATCGAAGGGAAAACTATCACCACTTACCATGGCGTCGTATTTGGCGAGGTCATCACGGGCATCAACATGTTCAAGGATATTGGCGCGAGTTTGCGTGATGTCTTTGGCGGCCGTTCCAAAGGTTATGAAGATGAACTGCTGAAAGCGCGGGAAGAATCGCTCCGTGAAATGGCGCAGCGTGCATCCGCGCTGGGAGCTAATGCCGTGGTTGGCGTGAAGATGGATTACGAAACGCTGGGCCAGAGCAACGGAATGTTGATGGTCACTTGCAGCGGCACCGCTGTGGTGATTGAATAACATCATCCGGCGTGAACGCGGGACTTCTGGCATGACTGACATTTTCAACAATCGTCATATTCTTCTGGGCGTGGGCGGCGGCATTGCGGCTTACAAAATCTGCGAGCTGGCCTCGCGCCTCACGCAGCGCGGCGCGGTGGTGCAAACCGTGCTCACCCAAAGCGCCGAACAGTTTGTGACGCCGCTCACCTTTGCCGCGCTCACCGGCCAGCCGGTGCACACCTCGCTGTGGCCCGATGATTATTCCTCCATCTCGGGCGCGATGGCGTCGATGGCGCATATCGATCTGGCGCGCCAGGCGGATGCGGTTCTCATCGCGCCCGCCACCGCCGATCTCTTATCCAAACTGGCGCACGGCGCGGCCGATGATTTATTGACGACGGTAGCACTGGCCACGCGGGCGCCAGTGCTGATCTCGCCTTCCATGAACCCGGCCATGCTGGCGCATCCCGCCACGCAGCGCAATTTGAAGATAGCCCAAGAAATGGGATATAGCATCATCGCTCCCGAAAGCGGCCGCACTGCCTGCCGTGAAGAAGGTAGCGGGCGATTGCCGGAAACAAAAGTACTTTTGCAAGCGTTGGAAGATGTTCTCCGTAGGGGTACGCCCCGGGTGTGCCCGAATGATAATTTAACAGGATCCTCAGATGGGCATTCCCAAGGAATGCCCCTACAGGATCGCACGGTTTTAATCACCGCCGGGCCCACGCGCGAAGCATTGGATCCGGTGCGATTCCTGGGAAACCGCAGTTCCGGCAAAATGGGGTATGCGCTGGCCGAATCCGCTGCGGCAATGGGCGCAAAAGTACTTTTAGTGAGTGGCCCGGTGCAATTGCCGCCACCGCCAAATGTGCAATTAATCTCGGTGGTCAGCACCGAAGAAATGCATCAGGCAGTTTCATCCAACGCCTCAAAATGCAATATTATCATCGCCGCCGCCGCGCCGGCTGACTTTCGTCCGGCCCAGGTGGCGGCGCAAAAATTAAAGAAAGAGGGCAATAAATCGCTTCATCTGGAATTGCATCCCACCCCCGACATCATCGCCAGCGTGGCGGCCAATAAAACTGCCCATCAAATCATCATCGGCTTCGCCGCTGAAACCAATGATGCGTTGAACAATGCACGCAAAAAATTAACAACTAAACATCTGGATGCCATTGTATTAAATGATGTGACACAGCCCGGCGCAGGGTTTGAAGTGGATACTAATCGGGTGACATGGGTCACCGCGAACGGCCTGGAAGAATGGCCACTGATGACGAAAGGGGAAGTGGCGACTAAAATTTTAGAACGCGCCGCAGGCCTCTTTCCGCGCGACGCATAAAAGTACTTTTAATATACAAATAATGCCATCCCCAAACTCAGGATGGCATTATTTTTTACCGGCCTCCCGTTTATTTCTCACTTAAGTATCGTGCCTTATCTTTCTTAAGTTGTCCAATCAATCGCGGAGCTTGCTCGCGAGACTCGCTGTCCTTAGGCGCCATCTTCATAAACTTCTGAAAGTTGGTAATTGCATAATCGCAAAAGTTAGGATTATGATTATCCATGGACAAGATACGATAATTCCAGCCTAATAGCCAATAGGAACTGGAACGGTTTGGAAAGGTCTTCTGAATTTCGCGTGAGTATTGAATAGCTGTGACCTTCCAATCTGTTTCGTTTTGACTGTTCAACAAATCATAGGTCAGGTAATATTTAACGTCCCAATCTTTGGCATTTCTTTTCACTAAACGTTTACCAAATTCCACCAGGAACCAGTTGCCCGACCATCTTGTATGGCGCACCAACATTAAATAACGCATCCGATTATACTGATAACTCTTCGGCGAAACAGGCAGTCCCATCGCTTCTGCAACACCTTCCAATTGATGGCGAATCTCTTTTTTATGGTGCAATTCTTCGATAACGCAATAAGTGGCATAAGCCCTTTTAAATTGCATCGTTGTATTTTGGGGATGTGATTGTGCTTGCTTTTTGTATTTTGCCAGGAGGGCATCTGGCTTCGCGCCTTTGCCAATCATTTGGTCAATGTGACGGCTAACGGAAAGAAAGGAAGCATCGTTGCCTGTCCATTCTTCCTGTGTCCAGGCAAGCTCGGACGGCAATTTATATTTGCGCTGCGGCGCCGAATAGACCGAGCAGGTTCGTTGTATGCCTTGTGACAAAAGGTACTTTTATATGCCAGCCCAATTGCGAAGGCGGCATATAAATAGTCCAAACAGTTTTTATTAATGCTGGAAAGGAGTAATTTCTCTGGCGTAATTCCCCCTTTAAAAGGGGGAATTACGCGCGTGGCTTTTGGAATACTACTCACGCATTAAAAAGTGTTTGGATTTTGACAATTGATTTATGGTTTTAATTCACCACTTTTTTTAAATTTGCCCCTCAAACTTTCAACAAGCTTAATGCGTGAATTCGCACTTCTTACCATTGCCGGGTTAGAAGGCTTCGTCGCGAGATATTGTCTCGTGTATTGAATAGACAGGTTAGCTAGTTCATCTCTTTTTGATGCTGCAAAGCGGCTAGCGTATATTCCCCCCATCTGGTATATAGTTTCCGGTCGTTTTGGGAAATCTTTGCGTAAATCAAGCACCAACTTGAAGACTTCTTCAAGCAATTTGAGGGTTTTGCTTCCCATATTGCTTGCAATGACTTCGATAGCATAGTACCTCAAATCAAAATCATTCTTATTCCCCATCGCTAATAGGCGCCTGGCTAAATCTGCGTAATTTCCAAAGGAGATCCAATGCTCACTATACCGTGACATAAAAAGGCGAAGCCGTGCGTATTCGAATGACCTGGGGTTTTTGGGCCTACCCATTCGTTCATAGATCCCACAATAATCGTTTGTGGAACGCACATTGCGATTCCAATGGTCACCAGCTATATAAGCCGCATAGGCCCAGCGAAAAACTTCTTCCGCATTCAAATATTGCTGCTGCGCAATCACGTTATATTTCTTCGCTAAACCCCGTGCATTCACGCCTTGCTTTATCTGAGCATCAATTTCATGGCGAATCTGCTTGAACGGAGCATCATTTCCATCCAGCGCATCTTTCGTCCATCCTATTCCCTGGTCGTAATTCAATTGCGGCGGTTTGCACTCGCTGGCAAAAGTGGGAAGGATTTGAACTATTACCAATACGCATATTAATAAGGTTTTTAGTTTCATGGTTTCCCTTTAATTATTTGTTTTATCTATGAATTCGGAGTACCTGGATCATAATACCAAGTAGGTTGTATTGTAGGAACACTATCTGCATTGGTCGTTGACCCATAAAATTCTCCCGCATAACCATGTACATCATAGGCATGACTTGACCAATCATGAGTAACTGGATGCATCACTACCTGTGCGTCAACTTTCGTGTCTGTCTCATAAATTGTATCGTTATCTCCATTCTCATTAGCTTGAAAGTCACTTTTCACTGCCAAAAACCTTGCAAAGCGAGCTGTTCCGTCAAGATCATCTTCTGGATTGATACCTATATCGTAATATTTTTGCCCATTCGGATAAAATTCATTATTCTCTGCATGGATGACTGCTGCTTTGTATTTGGCGTAAGTCAGCTCGCTATTATCAACCTGTTGTGGAACCACAGGTGGATTGGGTTGAACAATCAAGCTTGCTACCTGCAATATTCCCGCCAAAGCTGCCATGTGAGGTGCTGCTGGTGCGGCTGATGTAAAGACAGCTACAGGCGAAGCCGCACCTAAATATGCCGCCCCTTTCCCTAAAGCGGCTCCAAAGTCGAATCCTACCTGTTCAAAGTCATAGTCATAATCAAGCTCGACTGTAGATCCTGCTTTTTCCTTTTCTGTCCATACTGTAACAGTTGGGGCAGGATAGCTATTAGTAATTGTCCAATTCTCATAGGGCTTATGCCATCGCACAGCATATGTATTTGTTCCTTCCGTACCGTCATTATCCGTGACCTTTGCAGTTATCTTACTGAGTGTCGTCATTGAACTTCCATCAGCATCTCCGCCAAGATCAATGCCAAAGGGTTTTGGAGATGTAGTTTCACTGCCAGGTAGAATTTGAGGGGATATATCAATGGTGTTGCGATTGTTAGTAGTCGCGGCTTCAGCTTCATCTGTCAAAGTCCCTCCATCCACACTCCATTCAATTGATTTAAAAAGTGAGAAGTTAGGCGTATTCACCACAAACTCTCCGCCGCCATACCATCCAGGAACTCCAACTCCATCTTCAGTACCAAACCAATGTGCTACTGAATCCGTGTAAATTGAATTGTCACTTTCTCTTCTATGCTTAACACTGTAAGGCCCATCGGCAGGAGGCTCAGGGGTTCCACTTCTGAACTCCACTGAAGGCCCTAATAAAGGTAGAACTTCTTCCGAAATCAGTTGGTATGAATCATCGATAGTTGGGCTGGTGATGGTGACAGAGCGATTATCTAATTGGGAATCATATGCCAAATAAAGTATAGTTCTACCTGATAAATACTCTTCCCAGCTCCCCATTTCCTCATCGTATTGTACAACACTGCGATCACCATCAAGTTTTGCAGATGCCGACAAATCAACCCAGGGCCCAAAAACCTCGGTTTCGCCATTAGTCGTTACGGAAACAAGCTTAGTAACTTCCAGAGAGGCACCTTTCGCCAGACAATTAATTATTGGATCGTAATAATCTGTATCTTCGCTCGAAGAAGACGACTCATTCATAACACTTACGGCTACATGTTCTTTACTCGTATTACGATTGGTTCCTTCATCATCACTTGACGCACCAGCTCGCGCAGAAGCATTAATTTTTAGGTTTAATAGGTCTGGTGGAATATCAGTTGGATCTGGCAGACCTGTAAACGGATCCATCTCTGGAACCCAGCGATACTTTGTTCGAATTTTTCCTGATGACTCATGCGTCACACTGCCTCCATTTGCGCCTGAGAAAGTATCGTCGAACCCTGTCGTTCCACCTTCTGCACCTATCCAATCATATGTGTCATCATAATGATGCCAACTACCTTGATAGTAGGTGTCAGCTACGTCGGAAGCTTCGCCATCGAGGCGATCCTGTTCTTCTGAAAACCAGCTGCTATAGTTAGGATCAGTCTCTGGAAGATACCCGCCATACGGATTAGGCACTTCCTCCCAATATCCAGCAAGAGCAGGATTTATCCCCCCCCCGCAAGTCCCAACCCTGCGGCGAGCGCCGCTGCAACAACAAATCGTTTCTTCATAACTACCTCCTAAAATTGGCTATTAGCCGGATACCTTCATTATGCCACAAAATTTTCTCGATTCATAATTTTTACTTAATACAGGAAATCAAATACCCGCACATATGCACATTTAATCTTTTATGTATATCGCTCCATCATCCCAATCTCCCAAAACCCTACTTGCCAACCTTGCCAAATCTTCTATACTGTAGCTGTCTCTTTGACATGGCGGGCGTAGCTCACTTGGTAGAGCGCCAGTTTGTGGCACTGGAGGTAACGGGTTCGAAACCCGTCGCTCGCCCCAGTTTTTTCTTCCCTATTCTCTTTCCCGAATCTGTTGTATCTTGATTGCATGACTTCTCTGCAAGATTTGCCGGTGGGCGATGCGCCGGCGCCGTTGGCGTTGCCGCATTTTCCCACAATGTTTCAAGCCGTCATCTGGCGCAATTGGGGACGAGTGCCGCTCGAACGTCTCGCAAAAGTACTTTTGACAACGGCTGCAAACATCCAGCAAAGCGCCCGCGATCTGGGATTGTCCGAAACTGCCCCCAATTCCGCCTGGCTCAGCGAGGGTTATCTAACGTTGATCCGGCAGAACTGGCATTTGTTGCCTTATGAGCAATTATTGGTTTTGCTGGATTGGACGCCGGAAAAATTGTTGGCGGTATTGCACGAGGAAGATTTTCTCTGGATCAAAATGGGATCGAGCAAACCGCAATGTCCCCCCGTGCACTGGCGTGAATTGACGAAGCAAGAAACCGCGGCAACGGCACAGTTGCGCGCGCTGGCACAAAAGTACTTTTCTCCGCTTTCGCAAATCGCGGGCGCGCAGCAGCCTTATGATTTTGCCGCGCAATTGGCGCAGGTGCCTGTCATCGAAACTTTGCCGTCGCGCGGAATTGCCACGGATGATATTGCTCTGGATGATTCCTGGAAGGTTGCCCTTGAAACACCATCGCCACGGCTGCGGCAATGGGCGGATGATTTCGCGCAACGTTTACAACAGCAATGGAAAGTATTTTTGAATATAGAAAATCCCCCTCAATCCTTCAACGAACGAAAAGTACTTTTACGCGTTGTTCCCGATGATGCTGCGCCGCACGAAACGCATCACATCGATTTGCAAAAGTCGCACATTATAATAGAAGGCGTCGATGAGCGCGGCGTGTTGCGCGGATTGCAATGGCTGGAAAGTACTTTTATCGCACGCGGCGGGCCATATTTTAAACCGGAAAGTGTCAGTCGGCGCACGCGATTTGAGCAACGCATCATCCATCCCTTCAACGCGTCTTATGGCGAAACGCTGGCGCAGCCGGGGCATTGCATTATTCCCGATGGGCTGCTGGCGCGGCTGGCCGATTGCGGCGTGAACGGGTTGTGGATGCAGGGAATTTTGTATCAATTGCAGCCGTGGCCTGAAATTCCCGAATTGAATCAGCACTGGGAAACGCGTGTGGAAAACCTGCGGCGTTTGAGCGAACGCGCCGCGCGCTATGGAATCGGCATTTATCTTTATCTCAACGAACCGCGCGCGCTGCCGCTGGAAGTGTGGAAGGCGCATCCGGCAATTGCCCACTGGCGCGGCGTCACGGCGGCCAGCGCCGGAACTGCCAGTTTGTGCACTTCGATTCCTGAAGTGCGCGACGGGCTGCGGCAGACATTGACGAATTTGTTTACATCGGTGCCCGAGCTGGCGGGATGTTTCACCATTTCGATGTCGGAGAATTTGACGCATTGCCATTCCAAACACGGCGGCGCGGAATGTCCGCGTTGCCGCGAACGCGCCGTGGATGAGGTGGTGGCCGAAGTGAATGCCACCATCGCCGATGGCGTGTGGCGCGGCAATCCGCGCGCCGAAGTCATCAACTGGACATGGGCGTGGGGCTATGGCGATCCCGATCAGGCCTCGGCGGAAAACTGGTCCCAATACGCCATCGAAAAACTGCCCCGCGACATCAAAATCATGTGCACCAGCGAAGAAGCACTTCCCACGCAGGTGGGCGGCGTGAAAGGCAGCGTGGTGGATTACACCATTTCGCAGGTCGGGCCCAGCCCGCGTTCCCGCGCCATGTGGAAAATAGCCGGCGCGAATCATCACAAAACCGTGGCCAAAGTGCAATTCAACAACACCTGGGAACTTTCCGCCGTGCCTTATTTGCCAGTATTTCAATTGATCGAACAACATCTGGGCAGATTGTGCGCGGCCGGCGTGGGCGGATTGTTATTGAGCTGGACGCTGGGCGGTTATCCCTCGCCCACGCTGCAAATGGCTTCGCGATTTTTCTGGGAAGAGGATAAAAGTACTTTTGCGGATTGGTGGAAAAGTACTTTTGGCGATAGTGCCGCTGCGGTGCGCGCCGCCTGCATGCAATTTAGCGAGGCCTTTCGTGAGTTTCCCTTTCACGTCGGCGGCGCTTACACCGCGCCCTATAATTATGGCCCAATGAACCAACTGCACGAAACGCCCACCGGCCGCCGCGCTACCATGATCGGCTTTCCCTATGACGCATTGGAGCAATGGCGCGCCATTTATCCGGAAGATGTTTATGAAGCGCAATTGCGCCTGGTGGAAAACGGCTGGCGTGCGGGATTGCAATTGCTGGATGATTTGCCCGATGCGAATAACGCTACCCGCGATTTACGCCGCGTGGCGCGCGCTGCCTGGATTCATTTTCGCACCACAGCCAATCAGGTGACTTTTATCCGCCGCCGCGATGCTTTTTTGCAAGCCGGTGATGCACAAAAAGAAACACTGCGCCGCGAAATTGCCGATTTATTAGAGGATGAAATCGCCCTGGCGCAACAAATGGCGCAACTGCAACGCGAAGACTCGCGCCTCGGCTACGAAGCCAGCAACCACTATTATTACGCGGCTAATGAATTGGTGGAAAAAATATTGAATTGCGAGCTGTTAAAAAGTACTTTTGGGAATTAGTCACAACCGCAATTATCGTAAATCCACATCGCGCATCAGCCTCTCGCGCAAAACAGGCAATAATTCCGCGGCCTTAATGCTACGGTCATCGCGGTCGGCGGGCGTTTCATCATCGGGAAGAGCGATCACGCCACTTTGATATGCACGCAAAATATCTTTTACTTCCTGCGTTTTGCCTTGTTCTTTGAACAAGGTTAAGAGCCGATAGTCTTCCCAACTTTCGCGCATTGATTCGCTTTCGATGGTGGGAATAAAACCTTTGGGCCCGGGATAGACAATTTGATAATCAAAACCAGCATAGGCGGGCGAATCGAAATCATTCCAGGCATCTTTGCTGGGAACATAATAGGCATAAAATCCCCAGCCGTTGAAATTGCGAACGGCGGCTTCCCATGTCAACATGCGGCCGGGATTGGGATGGATGTAATAGCCGCGCACGGCGCGTGGCAGGTGATCATAAAATTCGCGATTGGCCTGCGGATATTCTTTGGCATTGACCTGTCCCAGAATAGGAATCGAAATATCAACCAACTGGTTATACCAATTTTTGAGGCTATTCACCTGGCCGTCGTCGGTGGCAAATCCATAGCGATTATCGCCCTGGCGCGTCCAGAACAATGGGTTCATATAAATACGCACACGGGGATTTATTGCGCGGATGATTTTTGCAATGGCTGCCCAGGATGGCATGTTTTTGGGATTCGGCTCATCCCACAATTCCACGCTCCAATCCTTGTAATCGAGACCCAGCCGCTGCGCCATTTGCACTTTTTGTTGAATATCCGTTTTAATTTTTTGTTTAAAGGCATCATCAAAATTGGCCGGATCCAGTTTGCCCAAATAACCCGCATCGCGAATTTCCGGCGCAATGCCGACGATGAAATAACAGGGCAATCCGCGCTCTTTCGCCAATTGGCGCGCCGTGTCCTGATAGCTGCCTTTCTCTGGCCAGCCCGACCATACTGTGGCGCCCATTGATTGTTGATAGCGAATTTCATCTTTCACGTCATTTGCCTGGTGCCACAAACTGCGCCCGGCGGCGGGAGCATTGCCCCAAAAACGCACCCATGAATCGGGCTGTGGCAAAGTCGCCGAAAGTACTTTTAGATGAATGGGAATCGTCATATCGCCAGCGGTTAATGTTGCGGTATAATTCCCCGGCGCAGCGTTTTGGGTATTCACCGTAATCCATATCAACGCCGTGCCGCGCGGCGGCAGATGCAACGTGGGAAAATCTTTGATGACGCTGCCGTTGGTGAGATATTTCTCCATCTGCTCCGCGCCCAGTTTATTGTCCGCGGAAAATAGCGGGCGCAATGTCTGCCCCCAGCGCTTGGTCCAAATCGCGCCCGCGACGTATAAAGTACTTTTTCCCTTAAAAGTACTTTTGCCGCCAAACTCTCCAAGCCGCACCGTTACATCTTTGGCATGATCGCTGGCATTGATCAGAAACACCGCAGCAGATTCGCCTTCGGTTTGCGTCGCGCTCATTTGCACGTTCTGTTGCAATGCCTCTTTACCCGGCAAAAAAGTACTTTTAAGCGGATTCTTTTTTAGCATTTGCCATGTAGGCGCGACCTGCCAGGTGATGCCATCTCGATTAAATCCGGTGCGCTTACGCCAATCTTCTAAAGCCTGCGCCGAAAGCACCGCGCCATCATCGGGCGTTATTTTTGTCATTTCCGGAAGAATGCCATTAGCGTTTTTCTGTGCAACCGGATTGGCATCGCCCCACATCCATACCTGGCTGATCCAGGTGATGTTGGAAGCGCTCTGCAACGTCAGCCGCACAAAACGCGCCTTCGCGGGTTGCGGCAATTTCAATAGATGCAGCGCGCCCTCGGAATCGTTCACTGAAAGTACTTTTGTCCAGGGATCATTGTCATTGAATTTAATTTCCACAGCGGCCAGCCGTAAATTTTTGCTGCGATACTGGCTCACCGCAATTTCGTGGAGCGTGACGATCTGATGAAAATCGAAAATCACGATGAGCGGTTTTGCATTCATGCCAACCGGTGTATACCAATCGCCACTTTGCTGCCCGTCCAATAAACGGTTGCCGAATTTCGTCTTGTCGCTACCCAGCACATCGGGCGGATTATTGGGCGCTGCAGGATATGCATAGGTGACGCCGGTATGAATGGTTTCGCCGAAGTAGCCAGGATTATCCGTCAACAACGCACCCTGCGGCACCGGCGCTTCCGTGCCGTCATACCACAGTACTTTTGATGAGGGCGCCGCCGGAGCAGACGAACATCCTGATATCATCAGCACGGACATCATGAAACAAATACAAATTTGAACAATCATATTCATAGAAAAATCGTAGGGGCGCGGCATGATGCGCCGGGAAATTATGGGTTTTCGCTATTGGCCCAATAGAACTTAATAGCCTGATTTTGCGCGTGCGGAATCAGCGCGGTTTCTTTCTTGAGCCATTTGACATGGCCGTCGATGTAGGCATAGTTAGCGCCTCCCATGTGGCGATCCGTAACGACGAACGAGGCAGGACTGGTTCCGGTCAGAGTTGCTGATCTGGCACTAAATTTTGGCCAGCCGTGCGTGCTGGGCGCGCTGGGTGATCCAGCTAATACTTCCGTCAAAAGGCAGGTTCGCGAAGGTTCCGGAACAGCATCCAATATGGTGACAGAACCGCCCCAGTTAATGTTCATCAAGGCCGCTTTGTAAGGATCGGAAGCTGCCACCCAGGGAAAGCCATAAGACGTGCAATAAAAATGGGTGGGGTTGGCGTCACAATCGGCGGGAGATTGATAATTTTGGTCGCTGGAGGGGCACCGAAAAATCTGCGTGCTCTTGGCATAAGGCTGTATCACATTCATTTCACTGGTTCCCGTGCCCCAATATTTGTAGGGAAACAACTTGCCGTCATAATCCTGCGAATACATAATGCAACTCAAAGCAATCTGCTTTAAATTGCTCATGCAACTGGCGCGCCGCGCGTTTTCCCTGGCCCGCGCGAAGACGGGAAACAGGACTGCTGCCAGAATTGAAATAATAGCAATGACAACAAGGAGTTCTATCAATGTGAATCCTGATTGATGGTACCACGTCTTTCCCCATTTCATGTTCATCTCTCCTCAAAGTACTTTTTATCCTCACTATTGTTATACCTCATCGGCGCTCATCATAAACCGATTTATCGAACATTCACCACGCATATCGAACAATTATTTCGTGCCGCCCCGGCGGCAATTCTGACGGTATTGGGAGGGCGGAACGCCTTCGCGCTGGCGGAATAACATGCGCAATCGATCGGGCGTATAGCCCACGGCGCGGGCCACTTGTTCCACGGCCAAATCTGATTTCGCCAGTAAATCGCGCGCTTTTTCGAGGCGCACCGCGGTGAGATATGCCACCAGTGACTGGCCTGTTCTGGCGCGAAACTGCACCGTGAACGCCGTCCGCGACATCGCCGCGCGGCGCGATAATGTTTCAATGGTGAGTTCGCGCGGCAGGTTTTGATGGATATAGCGTTCAATTTTCGCGATGGCGTGTTGAGGCTCTTCCGTCTCCGGCGCCAAAAGTACTTTTCCCGATGCAATAGAGGGCGAATGCAACAATTCACGGTGCAGCGTTCCCAGCAATAACCGCAACAGACCGTTGCAGATCATCTCCCAGTTATCCTGGCGCTCCTGCATCTCGTCCATTAATTGATACAGCACATCCGGCACGCGGCTATCGCGCAGTGAATAAGACTGTTCATAATGTTGCGGTTTTCCAGCATCATCGAACCAGTTATGCGTGAGCCAGCAAAACAGGCCGCCATGATAAGGTTGCATCTGCAATCGAACGCATTTGCCATGTCGCGATTTCGCCGCATCCAGAAAGGGATGACTGCCATCCGCATAAGGAATGCCGGGCGGCATCAGGATGGCATGCCCCGTTTCGCAATGCAATTGATAATCGGCAATCTGATAAATCAACGGACCTTCTGCCACAAAACACAGAGTGGGCATGCGCGACGAATGCAACCTGTCCTTGCGCCACAGCGCATCAAATAACGCCGTGTCGCCATAAGGCCGCTGCCCGCGTAATTTCGTGGGCTTCCCGCGCAGGGCGATATGCGTAGCAGTCATGCCTTCCGGCAACGCCATGCCCGCTTTCCAACAGGCCGGCGACAACACGATATGAGCAACACCTGCCTGCAACGCCCGCGGCATCACAACACGCTGCAATATCTCACAAAGATCCGAAAGACGAGGTTGATTTTGCATATGAGGATCGATGAATAAAAGTACTTTTAGATGCGCACCTATGATCAAAATGCAGTGTATACCACAGTCAATTTATAGATGTCCGGCCTGTCTTTTTTATGATCTTCTATACTATCCTTTCTCATGGAATCCATCCAGTCAATGCTCCATGTCAACGTCATTCCATGGACGCAATCAGAGCAGAGATGCCTGGTGACGGCACGTCCCACGATCAAAACAGAAGGTCTGCCGCATGACGTGACTCTTGATCACCGGCCACTCAATGGAAAGCGAAACATAGTAAAGATACGGCATCTGGCCAATTTGCGATCATTCACCGCCAACTGGCCGGATTCCAATCAGCAAGAAATGGCGTTGCCAAAACTGGCATGCGTCGTGAGTGGCCGCGCTGATTATTTATTGGGCGATTATTGCCTGCACGCTCCCGAGGGAACGTTTATTCTGATTCCACCGCATGCGCCGCATCATTGCAAAGGGCCGTTTCTGGATGAAGAAAATTTGAAAGATGGCGAATGCACGCTGCTCTTCGCCTATGCCTATAGCCACGGCATCTTCTGCTGGTTTTCACGCAGCGCGAATGGAAACCATGTGAACGATAGGGCCAGTAATTATTTGATTCCCAACGTGGCCGCGGTTCAGATATTTAATCTGGTGATGGATGAAGCCGTTGCCGGCGGCGAACAATCCGAAGCGGTTTGTAAGAGTTTATTGTTCGCATTCTTTACGATGCTGGCGCGCGACATCGCAGCGGAACGTTGCATGAGCGTGATTCCGCAGGAACATGCCCAAGCGTTTACCAATGGGGATTTTGCGCATCAAGTGCAAAATTATATCAAGGCTAATTTGCACAAACGCTTAAAAGTGGAAGATGCCGCGGGGCACATGTATATGTCCGGCTCGCATTTTTCCCGCATGATCCGCCGCGAAACCGGCGTCTCGTTTGTGGAACTGCTCACCCGCTGCCGCATGGAGCGGGCGCAGGAATTATTGAAAGAAACGGATTGGACAGTCAACTTCATTGCCGGTTACATCGGCCTGAAATCGACCGCCTATTTTCATGACCTTTTCCAGCACCGCGTGGGATGCGCGCCCATCGAATATCGCCGGAAATTCCGCAAATAAAATAAGTTGGATTTCAAACTCTTTGAGAGGATAACGGGGTTTGCTTCCCGTTAATAATGGGTATAATACAAGTGTTGGAGAAGCAAAAGTACTTTTACTTCAGGAGAAAAAATGAAACGAAAAGCATTTACGCTGATAGAACTACTTGTCGTCGTTGCAATTATTTCTATTCTCGCCGCAATCCTATTTCCGGTGTTCGCGCGGGCGCGGGAAAACGCGCGGCGCGCCGGTTGTCTTTCCAATTTGAAGCAGATAGGATTAGGCTGGATGATGTATGCGCAGGATTACGACGAACGCACACCGCGTTACAATAACTGGATGAATGCTCTCCAGCCTTATGTGAAAAGCGGTCAGGTTTTTGTTTGTCCCAGCGCGGAGAACACTTCTGTTCGAGGGAAATCAGGGACGGCAGGTTGCGACCCCACATCACGAAATAGCAATTTAAATTTTTGGGGTAGTTATGGGATGAACCATCAATTTCTAAGCACTGTTTCAGTTGCATCTATTGCCAATACTTCAAGGACGATAGCATTGGCTGAATCTTCAGGGAAAATTTTGGTGAGACAGATATATCCTACTCACTATTGGAATAGCACCAACACGGCTTATAATGATCAATGTGGCGATAGCACAACGAGCTACACGCCCGGAGATGGCTGGGCCACCTGGCACTTTGAGGGCAATAATACCTTATTTGCTGATGGTCACGCCAAGTGGATGAAGATGGAACAAATCGGTGATTACAACAGTGATGGCTTGCTTGACGAAGGCTATTTTTGCACTGACAAAACTTCCTGTTATTCCCAGTCGACTCCCGGGGGAGGTTTTTCCCACAAAAATCTCGAATAACCGTATTTACGAATTTAACCAAATGAACATTATCATGAAACTCAAATTTATATTTCCAATCGCATCGTGTGCCGTAAGTATTGCATTAACATCCAACGTTTTTGCCGACACCACAATTGCGTCTAACGGCAAAAGTACTTTTACCATTGTCATCCCGGCCAAAGCGCCCACATCCGTGCAGGACGCCGCGCAGGAATTACAAAAGGATGTTCAACTTGCCACCGGCGCTCAATTATCAATGCAAAAAGATACAGCAAAAACCAATGCCCCAATCATCAGCCTGGGCAGCACTTCGCAGGCCAAAGCCGCCAGAATCAGCAATGAAAAAATCGCCGAAGAGGCGTATCGCATCGTCACGAAAAACGGCAATCTGTATATCATCGGCATCGACACGCCCGACGGCGGCTGGACAAAAAATAATGGCGTCAGCAATGGCACTGCCAACGGCGTTTATTCCTTTTTGGAAGATTATCTGGATGTACGCTGGCTCATGCCGGGCGAAATCGGCCTTGACGTGCCCGCCAAAAGTACTTTTACTATTGCTGATATTGACAAAACATTCACACCCAAATTCGCGGCGCAGCGTAATATGGAGTTGTTGACGTATTATGCAAATCCCACGCAAACGAAACATATCGAAGCGTGGGTTCGCCATCAGAGGGCGGGTCTTAAAACGGGGTCTACCAACTGGGACTTCAATCATAACTGGTGGCGCACTGTCAATCGCTGGGGAGACGTCCCCGGATCATCAGGAATGAGCAGGTCGAGTATGGACTCGCCGGCCGTGAAAAAATTATATAGCGAACATCCCGAATGGTTTGCCATGAATAAAAACGGCAAACGTCCTCTTCCTAAAAATCACTATGCGAAATTAGAAACCACTAATCCGGAATTGGTGAAATGGTTTGCCGATCAGGCGATCAAGGAATTTGAAACGAATGAACGCCCGGTCGCGTATTCGCTTTCTCCCAGCGACGGCAGCGGTTGGAGCCTCAGCCCCGAAAGCGTGGCGCTCTATGATACAAATCCCGATGCGGCGCCCGACCCCGAAGATCCGTTGAGTAGCGCCAGCATGTCGTCGCTGGTTTTGAAATGGTATGACGACATCGCCAAAATAGTCGCCGAAAGAGCACCCGGCCGGATGGTGACAGGATTTATTTATTCCACCTACATTTATCCTCCGCAAAAAGTAAAGGCCAAATTGCCTGGTAATTTCGCGCCGCAAATTGCGCCCAGCCGGGCGTATGGTTACGGGTTATATCGCGAAGACGTGCAAAAGTACTTTCATTCAGTGATGGATGCCTGGGCGGAGGTGGTCACGGGGCCATGGTTTTATTACGATTTGCCCAGCACCTTATTGCGCCAACCCAGGGCTGCCATTGGTGATGCCAATTTTCCCGGCGGCACCGGCATCATCACACCGCCCGCCGCGGATAACCTGAATATCCTTTTTAAGCAATTAGTGAAAAGCCACATCAACGGCGCGAATTTGTATGGAGATCGGGCCTGGAGTAACGCGGCGCTAGCCAATTACATCATGGCGAAATTGGAATGGGATCCCACGTTGGATGCCAACGCCATAAAAAAAGAATGGTTGTATCGCGCTTACGGCGATGCCGCCGGAACGGAAATGGAACATTTCTATCGTGAATTAGACGGTTGGTTCCGAAAGTACTTTCAGACGCATGAGGAAATGCGCTATCAGTTGGAACCGGGAATGCTGAAAGATTTGTTCGCCGCGCATTATCCGGAAATGGAGAAACTATTTCTCCAAGCCAGCGCGCAGCCAATGACGGCAATGCAGAAAAGACGGTTGCAGCTAATCGAAGATAATTTGATCGTTCTGCAATGGCGCCTGCGCAACGCAAAACTTTTGTCCAAAGATTTCGCCTCGCCATTGCAGCGCAGCGATGCGCAAATCAGCGATTTGATCGGGCAGGAAAATCCCGATCTGCCGAATTTTGCAGGCGCTACGAATGGATATAAATATTCCGGGCGCAGTTGGTATTCCAATGCGTTGCCGTGGAAAGTTAATCTTGCGAAAGGTACCTCTGCCGATGCGAAAAGTACTTTTCCGCAGTGGGAGAAAAAATCCAGCACGGAAAATGCCGACTTGATTTTGCTCTACGCAGCACAGGACGGCGACATTAAAATCAATACGCAGATGGTGACTCAGGGATCGTATTTCGCCGGATACAAAGTGACCGATCAAGAGGGCAATGTCGTAACTTCGGGAATTTTCAATACAGAAAAACCCGTCATCATTCATGCCAAAGCGGGAGATTCCTACGTTCTCAATATCCCGCGGCGGAAACCGGTTAATTATCAATTGCAAATTCAAAATGCAGTCACAGCGCAGGGAATTATCAAAGACAAAACGTTGACATTGACATCGGACAAAACAGCTTCCGTTTACGCATTTTACGCAGCCAAAACCGCGTCCATCGGCGTTTTGGATAACGATGGTAATGTCGATATTCGCAAACCCTATAGCGGCGATGTGATTAAGAATTACATCAGCAACCTGACGAAAAGAGGCACCTATAGTGAAGCGCGTTTGCTGGAAACGTTTGATACGGGTTGGCTTTTCCATCCCGATCCTCAAAATGACGGCATCAAACGCGGCGTATTAAATGCCAATTTTGATGATAGCGATTGGACGCCGATCAGCCCGCTCAATTGGTGGCAATTCCAGGGTTTTCCCGATTACATGGGGCCAGCCTGGTATCGCCTCAAATTCCAGGGGCAAACACTAAAAGCAAGTGAAGAAGCACGCATTTATTTTGGAGCAATCGACGGCAACGCGGAAATTTATCTCAACGGGAAGAAAATTAAAGAACACACGCTTGGCGAAAATTATAGCGGTTGGGATAAAGCATTCACCGCCATTGCAACGCGCCAGATGAAACCGGGAGAAAACATCCTCGCTGTGAAAGTGACCAGCAAGCCCGTGGGCAGCAGTGGCATGCACAAGCCGGTGGCATTGTATGCGGGAGTGAAAAATTAGACGAAAAGGTTCACTATGAAAACACATCTCATGCCCAAACTTCAATTCGTGCCGATGATGACGTTACTTTTGCTCTTGCATGTTAGCATTGCGCAGGCTGCGACCACAAAACCGAATCGACCGCAACTAATGCAGCTTCTGGATACGGATTGGCAGTTTCGCCCCGATCCGGCGGATGCTTTGATGGCCGAGGGCGTGACCGATCCGGACTTTGATGACCATGCGTGGATCACCCTGAACGCCAGGCAGCAATGGCAGTTGCAGCCTGATTCGCCTGTGGCCGACTATCATGGCGTGGCGTGGTATCGCAAGACTTTTAAAAACTTTCCAAATCCGCACTCTCGGCGGGTGTTGCTCTATTTCGCAGGTGCGGACGGCAATGCGATTATCTATCTCAATGGCAAAAAAATCGGATCGCACCAGACGGCGGGATCGGCGGAAAATTATGCGGGATGGAATGTACCGTTCTATTTCGACATCACCGATGATCTGCGCCCGAAGCGCAATTGTCTGGCGGTAAAAGTGACCAGCAAACCCGCATATGCCAGCGGTCTGCACGGCGGCATTAGCTTATGGCTGGCCGATTCGGGCACGAACCCGTTTCCCAGCCTGCTGCTTAATCCTTTTTGGAGTACCTGGATATCGGATCCCCAAGGCCCCATGCCCGCCGGATGGAAGATTTTTACCAAAGCAGAATTGCGTTCGCAGTTAAAGACTGCCCGCGTTAAGACCGCCGATGGCGCTGAAGGGCTGGCTATTACTTTCTCGTCTGGTAATTGTAATTTGTTCCCGAGTTCAGCCGCTCTGGAGAAAGCCGGTATCTATCATTTCAGCGTGCAACTCCTGGCAAAGCAAGCGACATCCGTGCGTGCCAAGATGTATCTTCCGCGGCCGGGCGAAGTGACATGGAAAGCGAAAGAAGCTTATGGAACAACCGTTCAACTCAGTCCCGGCCAATCGCAATGGCTGCGGTTTGATATTCCGATTACCGAGCCGAATCGCCCTAATAATCTCTATCTCTACCTGCAGCGTCCGGAGAGTCTAATCGTCTCCGAACCCTCTCTCGTCTGGGGTGAATGAACAATATAAAAGTACTTTTACTTCACTCTGCATTATTGAAAATCATGCAAAACATCACCGAATCACCCAAAGATATTCCTGTCGTTCAGCAAACGGATGTCATCGTCTGCGGCTCCGGCCCGGCCGGTATTGGCGCGGCGTTAGCGGCGGCACGGACGGGCGCGCGGGTGCAATTGATCGAAGTGCACGGCTGCCTCGGCGGTGTGTGGACTGCCGGACTTTTGACGTGGATTATCGACGCGCTGGAAAAACCCGGCATTCTCGTTGATCTGATGCAACGCCTCCACGAACGCGGCGCGATGATTGCCCGTGATTGTGATCCCAAACAAGATATTCCTTCTAAACCGCAAAACGCCTTTGGCTATGACGTAGAGATCATGAAAGTACTTTTGGAGGAGATGTGCCTTGAGGCGGGCGTAAACATCCGCTATCACACACGCGTGGTGGCGGCTTCGGTCAATGAGAAAAACGATCTGACCACCATCATCACGGAATCCAAATCGGGGCGCGAAGCGTGGCAGGCCAAAGCCTTTGTCGATTGCACCGGCGAAGGCGATCTGGCGGCGCTGGCCGGTTGCGGCTTTGATTATGGCGATCCGGCAACAGGCAAGGCGCAACCCATGAGTTTGCTGGCCATCATCGGCGGCGTGGACGCGACGGAGATTGCGCCCTTTCATCGCTTTCATGCAGGCTCCACCGGCAAAAGCGCCAAAGGGGAACTGCTTAAAGAAATGCGCCGCGCTGGAGTGAACCCTTCCTACGAAGCGCCAACTTTATTCAAAATCACCGACAATTTGTTCACGCTGATGACGCATCATCAATACAATGTTTGCGGCATGGATGCGGATGACGTCACCCGCGCCACCATTGAAGGACGGCGTGAATTGCATGAAATTGTGCGCGCCCTGAAAAGCCTGGGCGGCGTTTGGAAGAACCTGCATCTGGCGAGCACCGCGGAACAGATCGGCATCCGCGAAGGCCGCCGCATTCACGGTTTATATACGGTGAGCACGGAAGATGTCCTCAGCGGCGCGCGCCATCCCGACGCGGTTTGCCGCTGCCATTTCAGCGTCGATATTCATTCCACCGATCCCACGCAAAATAAAGCAATCGCCAAACACCATTATAAAGCCGTGCCCTACGACATTCCGCTGCGCGCTTTGATTGCACGCGATGTTCATTATCTGCTAATGGCGGGACGCTGCATCAGCGGCAGTTTCGAAGCGCACGCCAGTTACCGCGTCACCGGCAACGCCGTAGCCTTGGGACAGGGCGCCGGCGTGGCCGCGGCACTCAGCGCCCAACATCAAATGCCGCCGCAGGATTTGCCGTGGGAATTAATCGAAGAGGCGCAACGGCGGTTGGATGTTAATTGAAAGAGAAAAGGCGTGCTATAAAAGTACTTTTATAGCACGCCTTACAATGCGGAACTAATCACGTCTAAATTAATCTGCCGCCCATCGCTTAGAGTGAATACAATTCTGCCGTCAAGCGTTGCGGCGTTTTTGATCGTCTGGATTTGCACGGTGATATGTTGCACAGCGCCGCTCACATTACGTTGGGCCTTTATCTGGATCGCCGGATTGGTGGTTTTCCAATGAGCAATAGCAAACTTTTGATGCACCGGACTTTGCAATGTCACCTCATAGGAAGATTTTTTCTCGCTATTATTCAGTGCAATAACAGCAGGCGTGAAATAAACATCCGCATTAATATAACCTTCAACGGGCACCGCCATCTGGGTGATATCGCCGCCTTTTAAAAATAGCGTCACATGGCTGGAGAATGATCCCGCCGGAGCCTGCGGTTTTATTACCACGCCAATGTGGGCGATATGTTCCGATTCATCCATTTTCAATAGTTTCGCGGAGACAAATTTTTCCGATGTGGTTACTTTTGTAATGGTTATTTCCGGCGGCAATTTCACTGGAAAAGAGGATTTAATTTCCTGACCAATTCCGCCATTTAATTGCAATCCGGGCACCATTGGCAGCGTTGTCTTGGGGACGCTAATTTGAAATGCCAACACAAACACTGGCCGCGCCGGATCACTGGTAGCAATCATCGCCGTTACCACGCGATCGCTATTGGCCGTGGTTTTAAAATGTAATTCGCCGCTTTGGCCAGGCTTTAGTTCGCGCGCCGAATTATCATCGCTGGTGCAGCCACATGAAGTGCGTTGCACTTTTAAGGTAATGATTTTATCTCCGGTGTTTTTCACCGGCACGCTAAACGGAAACGCGCCGCCGATGGTATTCACTTTGACATTGCGCACCGGCTCCTCTATGACCACTTGCGGCTGTTGCTGCAAGTAATGCTCATATAATAACGCCTCGCCGCCTGCTGTAATTGCGAAAACGAAAACGTCTCACTTGCCTGTTTTTCCACCGCCTGTCGCAAGGGCGCTTCGCCGGGATTAATTCCTTCAAACCAGCTTAAACTCGTTAAACACTGCACCTGTGCATCCACCGAAATAGCTGCGTGCGATGGCATTGCAAAAAGCACACACCCCAACAATAATGCGACAAAAGTACTTTTATAGAGAAATCGTTTTTTCATTTTGCCGCCTCTGCCAGTTTCAAATCAAAACCCAATTGCAAACGTGGCTGCGCGGGATCGTCGGTTTTGAGCGTGACAAAAGTACTTTGGTGATCACCCGGCAAAACCGTGCGCCATTTAAAATGCAATTCCACATTTGCCGATGCGCCGGGCGCGAGATTGTCCTGTGATAATTTCGCTTCGGTGATGCCGCACAGTGGGCGTTCAATGATAAGCGAAACCGCCTTTTTGCCGGTATTGGTGATCTTGACCGTTTGCGCCACTTCGGCATCTGTCGATGAAAAGTCTAATGTGCGAATAGGTTGATCGGCGACCAACGCAGACGGCGCATTTACCGAAGCCGCAATTAACGCCTCGCCGCTATAACGTTTCGCCAGTTCGGCGCGCGGGATGTTTAATGTCATGCCACGGTCGTAAATAATCACGTGGTTATCATCGATGGCCGACATTGTTACCATGCGCGCCGCGTCGCTGAGATACAGTATTGTCGGTGTATGCAATTTTTGTAATTCGTCCAGAGTGATGGTTTTCTTTTGGAGCGGAACATCTATTTTTGCTGCACCATCGGCTATTTCTTGCAAGGTAAAATCTTTGACTTGATGGCCTAATGCATCCCAGATCGGTGTGCGCATAATATTCAAATCCAAAAGCCGCGTTAGCCAAACCAGACTTTCGATGCCACCGTTGTCGGGTTTGGGGTCGGTTTGGCCAGGGGCGAGTGGATAGCCGATATGTGGATAGCGCTTTGTCTTAAATATATGTATACCTGTTTGGTATTCCGCATATGTGATGCAGTTCCATGGAAGTCCAGCTTGTGTAGGAAATACTACTGAGTATGACTGGCCATCGGATGTCTCAACTGACATGTAAAATGCACTGTCATATGGAACTTTCTCAATAGTACCATCATCCCAAAGCACCATATGATATCCTACCGGATTAGCATATGGCCGAGGATCATTAAGAAAAAGTGGATTTTGGTGATAATAAGTGGAAGTATTCGATATGACATCTCTTGTCCCTTTTGGCCTTGGCGAACCTATAGTGCGACCATCAGGGCGAAGCGTAGGATAAGAAGACAAAACATATGTATTAGGATCTTTCCGCACAAAAGGTGAATCGTCATACTGGTTATCTGGATTAACTATCGCTCGTTTTACGTCATCAAGTGTCTTAAATCCAAAGCTGGTTAATTTGCTGCTGAAATATTCATCAAATGACCCTGGCCCCGTTGCAGATATAGGATAGCTCCCTTCATGCCTCTCTCTATAAATTTGCACATATTTATAAATATGCTTCATTACCTGGACTTCATTGTCAGGATCACCAGGAATTTTATCGCCAGTATAATAGCCTTGCGACTTTGTACTTGCTTGAGTTGTTTCAGCAAATAATTTTTTGTGAGGCACAAAAAATCCAACAACACTTATGACGCAGATTATTTGCGCTACACGATATAGTTTCCATTTTGGATTAAACATAATTGCCCTTTTATACTTTACATTCATATGCACACATAATATAGCCACAAGTAATATCCCTCCATTACTTGTAGCTATATTATGTTTTTACTGCAGATACACTTAAGAATAGTTTTCTCGTTTATGCAAGCTAACACGGGCCATCTTTAACATAGGTTGTCTGTGTGCAAGTCCAAAAATGATAGGGCTGATCCAAACCATCTGGATAAACTTTGCATGAAGATACTTTCGTTGTACCTTTGTAATATGTATCCCCGGTACAATCACCGTCAGTGTCTTTACAGTTTGTTGTGGCCGTTTGAAAAGTATTCGTACACAACGATTGAGGAGGATTTACACACGTTTCTGAGTCACTAGGTATATCTGGTATACACGGTGGTGATGCCTGCGCCGCCTTCGGCGCAATCACCATCGCACCCAGTCCCAACATCAACCCAATTCCCACTTTCAAAACAACATTCTGTTTCTTCATTAAACTTCTCCTAAAATTAAATAACGATTTTAAATCTACGGCTCATTACTCGACGACTTCAACATTCACCGGAATTTGAACCTTCGTTCCGGCATCGTTTGCGCTGCTGATAGTCAGCAGTGCGGCGCTCTTATTGGACGGCAGAGAATTAACTTTGATAATCACCTCCTTTTCACTAATTTCGTTAGCATCCTTATCAGTAAGCACGCTCCATTCATTTGCAGAAAGAAGCTGTGCGGTAATATTCGTATCGTTGATAGCAACCGTTAACGGCATGTCGCGGTAGGTGCGCACGCGCAGGCGCTGAACAACTGGCCCCTTTTGCAATTGCTCCGCGGTGACTTTTAACTGCACCGATTTGGGCTCCACCTGAATAGGTTCCTTCGTCCATTGCTCAATGAGCTGCAAACGTTTTGCGGCGGAGGTGAAAATGGTTTCTAAGCCTTCCCCTTGGATGGGATTTTCTACCGCGTGAAATGAGGCCAGAGCTGCCTGCATGTTTTCTTGCGCCTTTGGCAAATCACCCTGTGCATAATAGATATCACCAATTAGCATGCGTTTAATAGGCTCTATTTGATCAGCATATAATCCGGCAATGGGCGTCGAAAGTACTTTTATAGCTTCATCATATTTATGCAGTCGCATTAGCGATCGCCCGTGATCAAGTAAGGCCACACCCGCTGCCCAGCCATAGCTTGACTTTTCGGCACGTTCATATAATGGCTGTGCTTTTTCCTCCTGCCCATGTTGCACATACATCCGTGCTGCTTCCACATTAGCATTCGCTAAATAAGGCTCCGCCGTGGTGTAATCTTTCATCCGCAATCTGGTCTCGGCGGCTTTTTCCCAGTCGCCGGTTTCGGTGTAGTAATCGGACAGTTGGAACACTTCGCGCACGCCGGCTTCGCGCGGCGCTTTGATGAGGCTTAAGATGGCTTCGTAAAAGGTCACGGCTCTGGCATCTTTGATGCTTTTGAAATATTGCGCCAAACGCAAACGGGTGCGCGGTGGCAGGGCCAGGGGATCATCTAATTCTTGCGGCAGTTGTTTCACCAATAGCGCGCAGAGTTGATGCGCAGCCTGCTGATTTTCGGTGCGTCCCAAGGGCTGCTGATTCAGCACATCGGGCAATAAATCAGCGGTCAGGCGTCCGTCATCCCATAATTGCTGCGGCGTTTTGTGTTGTTGCAACAGCGCGTCCATGATGCCCGGAATGACCGCCGCGCCGATATTCACCGCGGACGGTACTGCTGGCGTGGCATCCTGTTGCGCCCATGCCGGCGCACTGATGGCAAGGAGCAATGAACAATGGGCGATGAGCCATTTGCCGCGGTTAAAAGTACTTTTGGTTGGTGGGGCTGGTGTCTTTTTCATCAAATCGGTTCCCCGTTTTTACCTGAATTATTCACACTTTTGTTAATGCAACTTTAGAAAGTAGTGGGGAGCCGGCTTACCGGCTCTCTATTGTAAACGGCAATAAGGAATTATTTTTATTGAAGCAGGCACGGAGGCCTGCCCCCACTGGATTTTGTTGATTATAGATCAATGCTT
>Ga0182738_1001735_pt1 | contig 26666 bp, 22 predicted proteins | sample eDN5th30CBELigMG_FD_128876 | JGI IMG/M metagenome (GOLD analysis project Ga0182738, IMG submission 128876) | Enriched Miracle-Growth compost microbial communities from Emeryville, California, USA - eDNA 5th pass 30_C BE-Lig MG (version 2)... ...
GACATCGCCGTACCGCGCTGACGCGCCGAGAACGAACTCCCCATCAGCGCCATGCTGATCGGGTTTGCGCCGCCCTCGCCCAGTCCGACGCCCACCCGACACAAGGCCAGGTGCGCGAAGTTCCCGGCACCGGCACTGAACGCTGTCGCGCCCGACCAGAACGTCAGGGCACAGGCAAGGAGCTTGGGCCGGTGAAACCGCTCCGCCAGGCGAGCCATGGGAAACCCGCTGACAGAATAGAAGATCGCGAACGCCGGACCGCCCAGCAATCCGAGCTGCCAGTCAGACAGGCCAAGCTCGGGCTTGATCAGCTCCTGGAGCATGCCGACGCTCGCCCGGTCGGCGTGGTTCATGATGGCGACGAGAATGAGAACGCCGACCAGGTAAATCTGGTAAGCGGTCCATTTCGGGCGCTTCTCCTGCGGAACTTCCTTTACAGCATCGTCCACGGTCATCCTCGATCTCGTTTGCCGTTTAGCGACGGGTTCCCAATCCCGAAGCCGAGCGTCCCAAAAACTGAACTTATCCCTTCACGATTTCCGCCTTCCGGCTCGCCAGATAAAACATGATCGCGGCAAGGAGGTAGAAGATTGGAGCGACCGTGAGCGCGCTGCGCAGGCCGGCACCCGATGCCGTTGCGCACGCCTCGTTCACGTCCACCGCGGACTGCACGACCGCGCGGCCACCGCGGCATACTTCGGAATAGACACCGAATTCCGAAGCGAAGCTCTGCGCAGCCATGTAGTCGCTCAGTCCGCCGACCATCAGCGACCCCACCACGCTTCCGAACACCGTCACGCCGAGGAAGAAATACGCCGTGCTCGTCGCCCGCATCCGGTCCGGCGTGAGGTTTTGCACCGCCGCCAGCAGAGGCCCGCTTTTGAGGTCCACGGCAAAGTTGGCGATGTTCATCAGGACGATGAACCAGATCACGTCCATGGAACGGAACATGAGGAAGTAGAATACCGCCCCCACCGCGGTGCCGATCGCGGGAATGAGCAGGTAGCTCTTCCCCCGAGAGTCCGCGAATTTGTCCGCCAGGATACCGCCCAGCAGCACACCGAGCAGGCCGATCCCGCCTCGTACGCTGATGATCGCACCAACCTCGGGCAGGGAAAGATCAAACTCCCGGAGCAGGAGCGAAGTCGTGAACGAACCCATGCCGTGGGTTCCGGTGCCGAACAGGATCACACCGAACACCATGAGAGGAAACGCCGGCGTACGCGCCAGGTGTTTGCTGTCTTCCCAGAAGGACTTCGGCTTTTCTCTCGCAAGTTGCTCGGCGCTCGCGCTCTCTCGGGGCTCCCGCACCGTGAAGAAAAGCAGCAGGGCGATCAGGAAGCCCGGGATAGCGAGCGCGATGAATGCCGCACGCCAACCCCACATGTGGGCCACGCCCATTGTCAGGATCGGTGCCAAGATCACGCCGATCGGGCCCGCCGCCGCAAAGGCGGACATTGCTCGCCCGCGCTGGCGGGCGGAGAAAGAACTGCCGATCAGTGCCAGGCTGATCGGATTGGCCCCGCCTTCGCCGAGCCCTACGCCGACCCGGCACATGGCCAGGTGAGCGAAATTCATTGCGCCGGCGCTGAATGCCGTGGCGCTGGACCAGAACGCGATCGCACAGGCCAGGAGCTTCGGCCGGTGCATCCGCTCCGCCATGCGGGCCATCGGGAACCCGCTGATCGAATAGAATATCGCGAAAGCAGGGCCGACAAGGAGGCCGAGCTCCCAGTCCGACAAGCCCAGTTCGGGCTTGATCAGTTCCTGCAACATGCCGACGCTCGCGCGGTCGGCGTGGTTCATGATGGCAACCAGTATGAGAACGCCGACCAGGAAAAACTGGTAGACTGTCCACTTCGGACGCTTCTCTTGCGAACTTGCCGTTGCAGCGTCGTCCACGGTTATCCCCAATGCCGCCTGGTCCTCTTCGGACTGGCCCCCATCATTCCCGTCGGGAGCAGCAGGCAGGACCGGCCTCATGGGACCTGATCCTGCCTGTCACCGTTTCGCGGGCCTACGCTCTTAGCCGAGCGTTCAGAACGTGGTGCTGATGCCGAACGAGACTACGCGGCCGAGGGGGTTGCCAACCTGCGGGTCCCAACCGCCACCGCCATTGCTGGCGGGGGCCAGCGCGACGAACGGCGGATCGGCGTCAAACACGTTGGACACGTCCAGCGAGAGCCGGACCTTCGGCGAGCGGGAGGCGAAGAGCCCGCTGTCGAGAGTCAGTCCAAGATGCAGGTCGACCGACACGAAGGAGTCGACGTCCTGAGACGGCGCCACCACGTTGTTCTCGTACCCGGAAACGTAGTTCACGAATGCTCCGGCATCGAACATGCCCTTGTTCCAGCTCACGCTGCCGCGAGCACGGAATTCCTGCGGGTTACCGATGACGCCGAGAAGATCGATCGGATCGGCGGCTGCCGTCGCCGATACGTCATAGGTAAGGTAATAAGTACCCGCGAGGCGCGTCGAGAACGAACCGGCCGACTGCGTGTCGAAGGAGTACGAGATATCAAAGTCGATACCGTTAGCCTTCGTCACGGACAGGTTCTTGTTCCTGCCGTCGATGAACACCGTCGCAACAGCCGGATTGGCGGCACCGACGATACGCACCGTACACGGAGCATTGAGGTTGCCCGGCTGCGCGCAAGTCATGGTCGAGAGGAACGCGTTCAGCGCGGCCGTATTCGGGAAGTAGGTGATAACGCCCGTGCCGTCGTACTGCGCGGACGAGTTCAGCAGGGTGACGGTGTTACCCAGCACGCCGTTGATCTGGTTGCGGTAATCGATGTTCCAGTACGTAACCCCGGCGCGAAGCCCCCGGATTGCGGTCGGCGACAGGTCGAAACCGACCGTCCACGTCGTGGACTCTTCCGGCTCGAGATCAAAGTTCGGCCCGGAAATCGCGATGCCGTTAACCTGGCCAGCCGATGACTGGTAGACCTGCGCATTGAGCTGCGACGAGTTGCCGTAGATCTGCGCGAACGTCGGCTGACGGAACGAAGTACCGTACGATCCGCGGAGCGAGAAACCGTCGATGGGCTCCCAGGTGATACCGAGCTTGGGGTTCTCCGTGGAGACCTTGGACTCGTTACCGTAGCTGCTGGCCTCCTTGTACCGGTCGTGGCGGAGCTGCGCCATGATATCCACGCTGCCGATGCCGCTGTCAGGACCGACCAGGGGCACGACGATTTCGCCATAGACGGAGTCGACCCGGCGATGGAAATACCGCCACGCCTCGTTGCCAGGGGTGATGCCCGACAGGCCCATGTGCGAGTCCAGTTTGAGGTGCTGGTAGCCCACCGCGATCTTCACGTCGCCGCCCGGCAAAGTGAACAGCGAACCGTCGACCTTGACGTCGTAGACGAACTGCTTCGACCCGCCTGGCTGGTAGTTGATCGCGTTATTGAGCGGGCCGTGGGCAGGCAGCGAGCCAAGCCCGGTTGCCGGCAGGAACGGATTGAGCAGGCCATCGCGAACGGCATTTGTAATCGCGGTTGCCTGTATGCCGCTGTCCAGCAGGTTCTGGTCGTAGTTCTTGCCGTAGTTGAACATGCCCGTCAGGACGAAGCCCGCCGGCAGCTCGATATCTACGCCAGTGCTGATGTTGTGGCTGCGCGAATACGCATTGTAGTCATTGGTCTGCAACAAGCCGCCGAAGTTATAATCGACGGTACCGCTGGTTGCGGTCACGCCCGGCGGCTGGATGAAGAATGGGCTGGCGCTCGTGATCGGAATAGATGCGGACTGGACCTGCCCCTCGGCGTAGGCCTTGCGGTGGTTATAGTAACCGTCCGCGAAGAAGTGCACCGGGCCGAACGTCTGGTCGAACGTAAAGGCGGCGCCCCAACGCTTCTGCTCCGGCAGCAGGTCGAACGACTTGAAGTTGTCGCACTTGTTCGAGGTTCCCGCGACCAGTTGGTTCGCGGTCGCCTGGGTCACGCCACCGGCAGGCAGCGCGTAGGTGTTCCCGCCGATCCGGTAGGTGCCCGGCGTACAGGTCAGGGTCCGGAAATCCGGATAGCCGTGCGCGCTCAGGTCGGCGCCGTACCAGTCACGATGGCGGCCATTGACGTTCGAGCGATAGCTCTTCTCGACCGCGAGAGTCAGCTGGCCGGAATCCCAGCGCTTGCCGCCCAGCAGGCTGACTAGGTATTCGTCGTAGTGGTCGCCAACGCCGTACTTGGCCGTCGCCTCGAGGCCGTCGAAGTTCCGGCGCAGGATGAGGTTGACCACGCCCGCGACCGCGTCCGAACCGTAAGTCGCCGACGAACCGTCAGCGAGGATCTCGATACGCTCGATCATCGCAACAGGGATCGAGCTCGCATCGATCGAGGCGCCCGACTGGCCCTGCGGAACGACGCGGTGACCATCGACCAGGGTCAGGGTGGCATAGGTACCGATCGAGTGCAGGTTCGCCGAGCTGCCGAACGTGGTGTTGCCGGTAGCGCCGTTACCCGTACGGTTCGATTCCGAGATGCCGTTGTTGAACAGCAGCGGAGACTGCAGCAGCATCTGCGAAACACTCGTCACGCCCGCCTGGCTCACGTCGTCCGCGCCAATGGAAATAACGCTCGAACCGATCGGAGCCACGCCGCGGATGCTGGTACCCGTGACGATGATTTCCTGGTTGGAAGCGACCGTTGCCGGCTCTTCATCCACCTCGGACTGGGCCAGCGCCGGGTAAGCACCGAAGCAAGCTGCGGTTATCGCGATAGCGGACGCCAGGGTCCGAACAGTAGTTCTGTAAGTCATGCGTCACCTCTCTCCCTATTCGGCTTTCAGCGAGCTGCCTCTTTTTTAAGAGTACGCTTTAGCCGCCGACACATTTATCCAAATAAATTCGGACCTTAGGGGTCCCCCTGAAACCTATATTACACCTTCGTTGGCAAGTTCTTCCAGCTGTTCTTTCGAATATCCCAAGATTCCCTGAAAAACGTCTTCGTTGTGCCCGCCCAGTTCGTCGCTGGTCCGGGCATACTTTGCAGGGGTCTGAGAGAAGACGATCGGAAGGCCGGCAGCGTTGATGCCGTTCCCTTCGTTGTCGTTGACCGCGCCCACCACAGGATGCTCGACCGGCACGACTTCGCCGCGACGCAGGACGCGCACATCCTTGTTCGCTTCGTCCGGAGTGCGGACGCGGGCCGCCATCGCGCCGTGCGCAATGAGACGCTCAACCGCCTCGTCAGCCGGCAGGCCCTTGATCCAGTCGCTGACGACGTCCTCGAGCTCCTTGTGGTGGAGCAGCCGGCCCGGCTGGTTGTTGAAGCGCTCGTCTTCCGCGAGTTCCGGCCGACCGATGGCCGTGAAGAAGTTGATGCGCGTCCGGTCGTGCACGGCAGGGCAAAGCGCCACATAGGCGTCCTGCGCCTTGTAGATGCCGAACGGCGACAGGCGCGGAACGGTGTTGCCGGTACGGGTCGGAACACCAAGGTCTTCGAGGATCTTCCACGGCTCCATCGCCTGGAGCGAGGTCATGACGCCCAGCATCGAGACGTCGACATGCTGGCCCTCACCCGTCTGGTCGCGATGGCGGAGCGCAGCAAGCGTGCCGATCACCGCGAACAGCGGGGTAACGAGGTCCGCAAACGGCATGCCGTGACGCACGGGCGGATCTTCCGGCAGGCCGCTGACCATCATGGTCCCTGCGAGCGCCTGGGCGACGGCATCCATCACCTTGCCCGGGCTGCCGCCAGCATGACCGTAGCCGGTGATCGAAGTGTAGACGATGCTCGGCTTGATCGCGCGCGCATCCCGGTACCCGACGCCAAGGCGGTCCGACGTACCCGGCGAGAAGTTCTCGACGACGATATCGACCTGCTGGACGAGATCCTTGAAGATCTCCTTCGCCTTCGGGTGCTTCAGATTCAGCGTGATTGAATCCTTGCCGCGGTGGCGAATGACGTGACCGAGCGAAACGTCGCCGTCGCGCTTCTTCAGGCTGACACCTTCGCTGCCGATAAAGGGAGCCGACGTACGCCCTTCACCCACCTCCGGCTGCTCGATGCGAATCACGCGCGCGCCCAGTCCGGAAAGGATCAGGGTCGCCACCGGACCAGCCAGTGCACGTGTCATATCGAGAATCGTTACGCCGCTAAGCGGGCCTTGAGACATACTGCTAGCTCCTCCCATATGCCGGCCGTTCCGCCAGCTTCGCCATCAGGAATACCAATTTAGTTTAGATTCGCAACTCTATTGTTTTCCAACGGTCTTGATTCTGTCCGAACCGGGGGTATTGCGCTTGCACGGAGAGGGGGGCTAACGGCAGGTATGGCAAAGCAAGCGCGCAAGAGGGTGGCCGCGGCCGCGGACCAGCCCAACGTCAGCATTGGACGCCTAGAGGGGATGCTCCGCTTCAGGATGAAGCGGCTGAGCAAGCTCCTGTCTGACCAGTTCGGCCAGGCCTCCTCAAGCTACAACCTGAACTCCGGCGAACTCACCGCCCTCGCGATCATAGAGGCGAACCCCGGAGTGGCGCAGGTGGTGCTTTCACGCCAGCTGAACATGGACGAGGCCGTCATCGTGGCAGTCGTCGACGCGCTGGAAAAAAGGGAATGGGCGGAGCGGAGGCGCAATCCCGACGATCGCCGCCGGCATTCGCTCTACATCACCTCCAAGGGCAAGGACGCCTTGGATGACATGTGCAAGCTGATCCGGGACGCGGAAGACCCGTTACTCGATGCCCTGGCGCCCGAAGACCGGGAACGGCTGTTCGCCATCCTCGACCAGATCGACAACAAGCTGAGACTGCAGCACTAGCACGCCCCTTGCGACGCTACGTGTTGCAGAATGACACGTGGACGTTCTTCTCCTGGGTGAACGAGAGAAGCTCGCCGATCCCTTCCTCGCGCCCAATCCCGGACATCTTGTATCCGCCAAAGCTCGTACCGACGAAGTGCCTGCCAACTTCGTTGGCCCAGACACGTAATGGGACCCTCAGGCCGACTGTTTAGACCGCTTGAGCAGGATCGCTGCTACGATTGAAACCAGCAGCAACAATCCCCCGACGAGAATCCAAACCGCCGACCGAGGTGCCTCGCCACTCCGTTGAACGACGTCGGCTGATTTGTGCTCACCACTCCGCACAGCGATCAGCGTGGTATGCCCCTCGTCTCCATGAACGACGATCACACCATCGTCGTCCGGCAACCGGAAGCTGAAGCGTCCGTTGGCATCTGTGACCGTTGCTGCAATCGGCACCGGGGCATCGAGCGATGGTTTGAGCTCGACATAATCCCCCACGCCCACCGTGCCATCCGAATAGCGAACACTCCCCTCGATACGGCCGCCCTTCGTCTCCGTATTCACGAGAACGCCATGGGCGAACGACAGGGTGGGAACGAAGGCCAAAGTTAGCGCTACGAGTGCGACGATGATCCGCATCATATCGCTTTGAAAGTGAGCAGATATTCGTAGGACAGTTCGGTGAAGCGCGGGTTGCCGGTTTGAGCAATCCGCTCGCCCGCCCAGAGCTTGTTGCTTCCACGCGTGGGCACGAACGTCGCCACACCTTTCGCATCCGTCTTCGCGGCGGCCGTGTCTTCGCCACGCCCGACGGAGACCCCTGCAACAGGCCGGCCGTCCCGCAGGACTCGCACTTGCATCGGTTGGCCGGCAACCGGTTGGGCGGGGCTGAGGGGCACGATTTCGAAAGGCTGACCAGCATATCGAACAACCGCTGGCGTCCACTGCACAATAGTCTTGCCATATTTCACAGCGGCAGTTGCTGCGACCGCGCCCGGAACCTGGTCCATCGGCTTTTCAATCGTAGGGCCAGGCGTGGCGGTACGGGTGTGGACGCCGTTATCGTAGTGCAAGGTAATCACCGCCGGCTCCTGCGCCAGCAACGCCCTCACCTCGTTTCCCTTGACGCTGCGCCGCACTTCCATCGGCTTACCGTTCGTGTCGTAGGCATGGATCCACTTGAGCTTGCCGGGAACTACAGGCTCCAGTTTTCCCTCGTGACCGCCGAAGCGCAGCAACCAGATGTTCGCACCGCCCTGACGTACGAACCAGGCCGTATGCGCATTGGCCGCGTGAGCACTTATAAGCGCAGCGACGACGCATCCCGCCGCAAGCCACCTCTTCATGACGATATCTCCGTGTCGCGGATCAGAACCCGATCTGCACGCCCACTTGGACGAACCGGGGTTGCCCGGTGGCGACAGAGCCCAGCGAATTGAAAGAAGAGGCGTAGACCACGTTTCCGACGTTCTCGATGTCAACGTATAGCCGCGCAGGGACCGCCAGCGCGCCGCTCAAATCGTAGGAAACTCCTAGATTGAAGATGCTGTAATTGGGCGCATAAAGCGTGTTGAGGGGATCAGTTGCGTAGCTGCCGACATAGCGAAAGACGGCGTTCAGCGTCAGCCCGGGGATCGGCTCCACCCGTCCGTCGATTGTCAGGGTATGGTCCGGCACTCCGGTCACCTCGCGACCGATCAGCGTCGGGTCCAGATTCCGCCTCACCTCCGAATCCGCGCGCGCGTAAACCAAACGCAAGTCGACTGCGTCAGTTGGGTGCCAGCGCAGGCTGGCCTCGAGACCTGTGCGACGGGTCTTGCCGAAATTTACGAACTCTCCCGGTGCCGGACTTGCGAACTCGCTCGAAGAATCGATGCGGTATCCCGCCAGGTCGAGTTCGAACCGGTCCGACGCGGTCAAACGCAGCCCCCCCTCGTACTGGCGGATCGTGTTGGGATCGAGCCCCTGCGCGCCGGCGGCAAATTTCGCCTCCGCCTCCGGCAGTGCGGAGCCTTGCGAGAAGCTGCCCCTCAGTTGCAGCCAGGGCATTACCTGCGATTGCACGCCGATCTTGGGGCTCAGGCTCTCCATGGCCTGAAACCTGACGCAAGGCTCGCCGGAAGCTTCGGCGCCGTCGGGTTCACAGTTCCCGCTGAAGCGGTCGTAACGAAGCCCCAGCGTCAGGCTGAGCAGCGGTGAGAAATGCACGTTCGCCTGCCCGAAGGCGGACACGCTATCGAGCGTCAGCGTTCGGTCGAAATGAGCCGGCGTGGTGCGCCGCCGGTTATCGAGATCGTCGAAATACTTGTACTGCGTGTCCTCGGAGAACGCCTCCACACCCAGGACATAATCAATCGAGGCTCTCCCCGCGGCGACCCGGCCATTGAGATTGAGACCGCCGCCGTAGACGCTGCGGTCGTAGCGCTCCTCGCGTTGCTTCCAGGTCGCGGCAGGATCGGCCGCCCCACGTGAGAAATAGCGAACGAAGTCCTGCTGCGTCGTATAGGCGAAACCGAGCAACCGTGTGTCGGGCGCGATCGTGTAGCCCATGTCGGCGCGGAAGGTCGCGAAATGTTTCTTCGAACCGTCGTTCTGGACACGTGAATCGATGCCGTAGGGGGCGACCTCGAATTGCGCGAAAGTCAAGTACGCGGGAGAACTTCCTTCGGCAGCCTGATAGCGAGCCGATACCGAAACGTCGAAGTTGTCGGTCACGTCCATACCATATCGTCCGGCGAGCGTCAGTCGTTCGGCGCCGGATTGGGGGCGATAGCCGTCCGTGCGGAAATACTGGATTGCACCGTTGAACCTGCCGGGCGAATTCGGCTCAAAACCGATCGCTCCCTGCAAATCGACAGTATCGAATTCGCCCAAAGATACGTCCGCCTCCGCATAATTGCCTCCCTTGCGGGTCTCGTACGTGATCAGGCCACCTCGGTTGAAGTTACCATACAAGGCTGAGACCGGGCCGCGGAACACCGTCAGGTCGGCAATTTCGAGCGGGACGAGGACATTTGCATCGGCATAGCCGTCGGCATGACTGTTGGCTTCGTTGAGAGGGATGCCATCGATCACCATGCCAAGATCGCCGCCATGCCCACCGTTGGCGAATCCGCGGATAACGATCTGGTTGGCCACCCCGGACAAGTTATAGTCGCGCACGTTCATGCCCGGCACCCGCTGGAACAGATCCTGCACCTCGCTCACCCGGCTCTCGCGGATGTCGCGCTCATCGAGCGCGGTGACCGAAAAAGCGTGATTGGCGGCCCCCAGCCCCTGCCCCTTCACAACGATCTCGTTCGTGGCGATGGCCACCTCGGCGTCGATTCGTTCGTCGGCAGACGCCGTCGCCGCCGATGCAAACACACTTGCCCCCAATAGCCCCCTGGCAGTGAGGTTAAGGAAACAAACCTTTGACGATCGGGATCTCTTGCAGCCCTCATCGTATGAATATTTCATACAAAATGCATACAAATACCATAATGATGGGTCAAGCGGACATATTCCAAATTAAAGGTGCGAATGAGCCTTTGACGAACCTCGGCGGAAGCCGCATTCTGCCACCAGAAGGAGGCCCGAAATGAGGCGGACGACAATCTCGATTGACGACAGTCTCAGCGAAAACCTTGATAAGATGGCCAGCCTCCGGGGGTACGTCAGCCGCTCGGAAGCGGTTCGCGACCTCGTGAGGGACGGGCTGGAGCGCTGGCGGAGCGAAACCGCGAGTTCCACCCATTGCGTCGCCAACCTGTCATACGTGGTCGATCGCCGCGTCCGCCAGCTGCCTCAGCATATTGCCGAGATGCAACACACCCACCACGACCTTGTCATTGCGAGCACCGTGGTCCGCCTTGATCACTTTCACAGTCTGGAGATCGTGATCCTGAAAGGACGAACGCCGGCCGTGCGCACGTTTGCCGAACGCGTCCGCGCCGAGCGGGGCGTTCGGTTGGCTTCACTGAATATGCTGGAAGTCGTCCCGACCGACGAGCACCTGCCCAATGAAGACCACCAGCACCCCGGACACCAACATCTGTCCCCGCTGAACTGAACGCTCGCCACCACATCAAACGCGGCGCCCCGATTCACGGTGGCGCGAAAACTTACAGACGGTGATGAAATGCAGACACTCAAGAGCCTGGATTACAGCGACGCCAGGAAGGCCATCGAGGCTGGTATGGCAGAAGCAGAAGCGCGCGGACTGATCATGGGATTTGCCGTGACCGATCACGCCGGCGCGCTCATTGCCGCGGCCCGAATGGATGGCGCTCCCGCCCGTCTGTTGCGACATGCGATGCGCAAGGCGTTCACCAGCGCCGAAATGGGCAGGAATACGCTGGCGTTCCAGCGCGATCTCGATATGCGCGGTGGCAATCTGGAGCAGTGGGGCAATCCCGATCTCACCACGTTGCCCGGCGGGCTGGCAGTCAAGGAGGGCGCTCAGGTATGCGGCGCTGTCGCCTGTGGCGGCGGACCGCTGGATGCCGACGAAGCCGTGGCACGCGCGATGGTTGTCGCTATGGGATTCGAGCCTGTAGAAAGCTGACGATCTCCCATCCGCCCACAAGCGCCCCGTCTTGCATGCTATATCTATATGTCTTATGGGCTTCGATATCGAGGCGCTTCGGCGCCCATCCACTCGGCTAGTCGGGGCATTTTCTCGCACGGGGCACTGTTCTCGGGCCACCACATAAAGCAAGGAGAGTTTCATGGCGCACGATGATCCGGGCAATGTTCACTGGCACGAACCCACCGGCAACCAGCGTGCGGGGCATGGTAAGTTTGCCCGCGCGAAGCTGCCTTATGACGTGTTCATGGACGCCGAGGATATCCCGGTTGTCCGCGAAATCGGCATCAGCAAGGTACAGGACCTGCCGCGTAAGCAGTGGAAGCGCAAAGGCGGGCTCGGCACCTATATTCAGCTCTACGGAACCGAAGGCAAATGGGGCAGCTTCGTCGTCGAGGTGCCCGGAGCCGGCGCTCTCAATCCCGAACGCCACATGTTCGAGGAAATCTACTTTGTGATCGACGGGCACGGCAGCACGGAAGTGTGGCTGGACGGCGAGTCCAAGCGCCACGTTTTCGAGTGGCAGCCCGGTTCGATGTTCTCGATTCCGATGAATGCGTGGTTTCGGATTGTAAACTCGCGTTCGTCGCCGGCCCTGCTCCTCGCGGGCAACAGCGCCCCCCCGGTTATGAACCTGTTCTCCAACAAGGACGCCGTGTTCAACAACGACTTCAAGTTCTACGACCGCTTCAGCGGGGCGGATGACTTCTATAAACCCAACGACAACATCGAGCCGGACCCCGTGCGGGGCTTGGCCATGCGCCGGACAAACTTCATTCCGGACATCGTGAACTGCGAACTGCCGCTCGATAACCGGCGCTCACCGGGCTATCGACGCATCCAACCGTTCATGACGGACAACAGCTTCTACATGTGGATCGGCCAGCACGAAACGGGCCGCTATTCGAAGGCACATGCCCACGGTTCTGCCGCGGTCCTCATCTGCATCAAGGGCAAGGGCTATACTTACACTTGGCCGGAGTCTGCTGGCGTGCAGCCTTGGGAAGCGGGCAATGGTCACCTTGTGGAGCGCGTGGACTATGAACCAGTCGGCATGGTCACAGCGGCGCCCGGCGGCATGAACTGGTATCATCAGCACTTCGGCGTTTCCAAGGAGCCCCTTCGCCTCACGGCCTGGTATGGTCCCAATGCCGCTGTAGGTCAGCAGCCCGGAAGGCCGGGCGAAAAGCTGACCGACTTCGGCGCGATCGATATCGACGAGGGTGGCACCGCCATTCCGTATTCGATGGAAGATCCGCATATCCGCAAGGAATACGAGGAAACCCTGCGGGCCAACGGCGCGGAAACCCGGATGGACCCGCACTGGTATGAGCCCGGGGTGAAGACGGAGTCCGCTGCTCCGTGAGTGAAGAGCAGCAAGGTGGAAGAATCTTCTTCTCGAATCGCGGCCGCATTCTCGGCGGAGACGATGAAATCGAATTACGTAGTGTAGGAATCGACATCGGTTCCTCCACCACGCATTTCATCGTCTCGAAGATCGTCTTGGAGCGCCTGGACTCCCGCTATATCGTGGCGGAACGGGAAGCACTTTATCACTCCGACATTCTTCTCACGCCGTTCAATGACAATAACGAGATTGATGCCGAAAAGCTGAAGAGTTTCTTCGACGAGCAATACCGGAAGTCGGGTATCGACGCCTCTACGATCGATACGGGCGCGCTCATCCTTACCGGCGTTGCCTCCCGGCGCGCGAACGCACGCGCAATCGGTGAGGTATTCGCCGGGCAGGCTGGCGGGTTGGTCGCGGTCAGCGCGGGTGACAGTCTCGAAACCGTGATGGCAGCCTATGGATCTGGCGCTATCGCGCGTTCGATCCGTACTGGTCAGGTCGTCGTTAACGTCGACATCGGTGGCGGCACATGCAAGATCGCCGTGTGTGAGGATGGCCGCGTGGTTGACCGCACCGCCATCGATATCGGCGGGCGCATCCTTGTTTTCGATGACGATCGGCGAATTATCCGCATGGAAGAAGCTGCGCGCTGGCTCGCTGCGGACCTGGGGCTCGAGCTTGAAATCGGGTCCGTTATCAACACCGACACCGTCGATCGGCTAGCGAACCGCATGGCCCAGCTCGTCGTCGACGCCATACGCCCTCTCCCCCCGGGAGCGGACCTTGTGGAGCTGTTGCGCCTCGATCCGATCACCTTCTCCCGTCCGTTCAATGTGGTGACGATTTCAGGCGGTGTGTCGGAGTACGTGTACGCCCGCGAGAAACAGCGTTTTGGCGACATCGCGCCCGATCTTGCTGAGGCCTTCGTCAAGCGGCTGAAAGAGACCGGTGTGACAATCGAGCTGCCGGATGAAGGCATCCGCGCAACTGTGGTCGGAGCGTCTCAGTATACGAGCCAGGTGAGCGGCACGACGATCTTCGTGTCCCCCGAAAGCGTGCTGCCGCTGAGGAACATTCCCGTCATTGCTCCGCCGCTTCCTTTAACTGCAGACGAGCTTGATTCCGGCGCCATCGCCGAGATCATCCGAAAGACGCTGACGTTGATGGAACTCGATCAGCGCGAGGGGCCCGTCGCCCTTTTTGTTCCTTGGGAGGGGTCCGCCAGCTTCGCTCGCCTGCGGGCGTTCTGCACTGGCGTTCTGGAAGGCATGGCGCCCGTGCTCACTGAGAAGCGTCCGATCGTGCTCGCCGGAGATGGTGACCTTGGCGGCCTGATCGGCATCCACTTGCGCGATGAGATGCAAGTGGCGAATGCCGTGGTCTCTATCGATGGCCTCGAACTGAAGGAGTTCGACTACATCGACATCGGCGCAATCCTTGAATCAGCCGGTGCAGTGCCGGTCGTCATCAAGTCCTTGCTCTTCCCTGCCAGCGCAGCGCTGGGGCGCGCAGCTTGAGCACAAAGGAAAGGGGGCGCCGGCGGCCTGCCTGCGCCCCCTTTCTTTTAGTAGATGACCTAAAGTTCAAGCGTCGAGGGAGCGAACAACTCTTCGATCGCGATTTGCCTGCTGGTCAGGCCGGAACGGTGCAGGTACTTGGCGATGGTTTCGATCTCGCGCCGCGACCGCCCAAATCCATAAGCCAACGGATCGTTAGCCAGACCCAGCGATCCCACCGATGCGAGTTGCCCGGTTGCAACGAACGGGTCCAGCCATGCGGCTGCATCGGCATGGAGGCGCTCACGCCCGGCTTCGAACGCCTTGTAGAGGTTCAGCGCGATCCAAGGGTTCTGCTCAAGCAGCGACCGACGGACGACAAGCGTATGATTGATCGGGTACAGGCCCGTTTCATCATAGAAACGCCTCTCTTCAGCGCGGACATCGGGGAACAACGGCTCAGCGACATCGCTGATATCCCGGCGCGATCGATCCACCAGGTTGCGATCCGCGATGTAAAGCAGCGTGGCGTCCAACTCACCGCTGGCGAGCATGGACCCAATGTCCTTGTCGGGTGGGATCTGGTTGAGGCGAACACCCTCCGGAGGGTGGAAGCCGGTTGCGGAACCGTGGCTCCGATCCGGGCCACGCTCCATGAACCATTCAACGTCCGTAGCCGAGACCCCGAAGAAATCCTCTAGGATACCCCGCGCCCAAATTGCCGCGGTCTGCTGATACTCTGGAACGCCGACACGCTTGCCCTTGAGATCTGCCGGCGTTGCGATCCCACTGCCACGGCGAACCATCGGCAAGGTATGGAAGAAACGACGCATCGCGAAGACCGGAATAGCCGCCCACGTATAGTCACCTCTGTCGGCAGCGATCATCAACGAGGAGAGCGACATTTCGGAAATGTCGAATTCCGCGAAATGCAGCTGGCGCCAGAACATCTCCGACGGATGGATCATCGTCGGGATCAGGCGCAGGCCGTCCGGCACGATATCGCCGGCGAGTATTGCCCGGGTGCGGGAGTTCTCCCACAGGGCAATACTCACTTGGAGAGCGTTGCTGCTCACCAGAACGTCCTCATCTTGTCGGCAAACGCCTCACGCCAGTTCGTGTTTACGGGAACGACGTCGTCATAAGCACGAATGGTATTGTAATCTGTTGGATTGACACCTGGCGGGTCCCCTCCCTCACGAACGCTCGCGATCGCATCGAGAATGGTCCGCCTCAACGTCACAATTGCGCGGTCTGACGTCCCAAGGAACTCTTTAGAGCGATCCACGATGGGCCCCATGCCTTCCTGCAGCGCCATGTCCTGCGTGTTGAGACCGGTAATGCCGGTATAGGTCTTGGTGCGCTGAAGCTCACGATCGATCATGTAATCGTTCGAGGGGTTCTTCTTCAGCTTGAACGTCCCCGGAATGAAGTCGTTCGGCCCGCGCCCGGTGAAAGTCTCGAACGCCTCGATGAATTCCGGGGTAAGCGGCGAATCCTCATCCCGCCCACAGCTCCAGTTGTAGACGTGGCAGGACTCGTCGTCGATCGGGACCCACATGTGACCGTCCTGCTTCGGCACATTGGCCACACTCCCGTCGGGAGAGCGGAACATCGCGCGGACCTGGATATGCGGCATCAGATAGTGATAAACGCGAATGTATTCCTCTTCCGGAGAGAGCGTCCGCGTCGACGAATAGACGTAACCGTAAGCGGTCCGCTCCACTTCGATGCGGGGGCTGCGATCCCGGATGCGAAGCTGGTTTTTGTCGGCGAGGTCGTTGTTGTGCACGAACGACGAGTGCGACGTGTCAAAGCCGCCTTCCATGGCCTGCAGGTAATTGCACGCCTGATAGGTTTTCGAGACGAACCGGTGCGTCTTCGGCGCGCGAAGGAACTCGTAATCGGGTTCCGGCGGCTGCTTTTCCGACGGCCCCATGTAAGTCCAGATAATGCCGCCGCGTTCGCAGGTTGGATAGGCTTTCAGCTTCACCTTGGACTGCAAGGTGGTTCCCGCCGGCTCCGACGGCATATCGGTGCAGTTGCCTTCACGGTCGAACTTCCAACCGTGGTATACGCACCGCAACCCGCACTCTTCGTTGCGGCCATAGAATAGCGGCGCACGACGATGGGGGCAAAAGGCATCGACCAGGCCGACAGCGCCTGAAGTATCACGGAATGCAAGCAGGTCTTCGCCCAACAGGCGCACGCGCACCGGCGGGCAGTCCGGTTCAGGAAGTTCCCGCGCCAAGAGCGCCGGTTGCCAATAGCGGCGCATCAGTTCACCGCATTCGGTCCCAGGACCGACGCGCGTGATGCGTTCATTATCTTCAGGCTTCAACATTAGTGTGGCCCCTTTCCAACCAGGGATCGATTGTCATGTGGATAGCGTCACGCCTGACCTCGCCGCCGACGGTGCGGAGTGCAGAGTCAACCTCGTCCAGCGAAAGGACATGGGTCGAGAGCAATTCAAGCGGGTAGCGTTCGGAAGCCATAGCGCTCAAAGCCATCTCGACTGAGCGATAGCTGTGCCCTCGAACACCTTTAATGGTCATCTGCATGCCAAGCGCACGATCCAAGTCGAACTGGTCAACCGGACGCCCCTTGCGGGACGCCAGCAACAGCATGCCGCGCTTGCGCACCAGCTTAAGCGATGAATTGATGATTTCTGTGCCCGCACTGGTTGCCTCAATCACAACGTCGGCCATCGCGCCGCCCGTATGCTGGGCGACGACGTGGACGAGGTCTTCCTCGTCCACGGCGACGGTCACGTCGGCGCCGAGCTGTTTCGCGACTTCGAAACGTTTCTGATCACGCGCAAGGCCGGTGAGGATGATCTTGTCCGCCCCCGCGATCTTCGATGCCAGCACACAGGCAAGCCCAGTCTGCCCCGGTCCTTGAATGACGACCGTCTTACCCGGCCCGGCCTCGCCATCGAGGTAGGCCCACTGGAAGCCGTTCCCCAAGGGGATGGCCATGGCAGCGATATGCGGCGGCACGTTCTTCGGCACCCGATGCATGACCGTGCGCGGATGGAGGTAAAGGTACTGGCTGAACCCGCCCCATAGCGCGGGCTCTACAGCCAGCGCCGTCGAGCCGTAGCGGATTGCTCCCGGAATGCGACTGTCCGTTTCCATGCACGAACGGAACTCACCGCCGCGGCAGTACTCACAGTGACCACACGGGAGATATTCCTCGAGCGCGACATAATCACCTTCTTCCACGCCCCACATCTTCCGGGCAATCGGACCGATCTTCTCGATCGTCCCAACCATCTCATGCCCCAGGATGCGCGGGCCCGGGTCCTTCGTGTTGTACATCGGCCAATCACTGCCGCACACGCCGGTGGCGCTCACGCGAAGAAGCCCTGCATCAGGGCCAACCTCTGGCAGAGGTATCTCCCGCAGTTCCATTTCGCGCGGCGCAGTCGCCACGGCCGCCAAACTTCGCCCAGTGCTCAAGCAGCTTGCTCCCGTCCAAAGAATCGCAATGCCGGCTTAGCACCGGACACCACATCTGGATATACGATTATATCATTCAAATGGGCAAATCAAACGGTCCTCTCAATTTTCGATGACGGCCAAAGGAACAAAAGGCATGCACCAAAAAGCGAGGCGAGCAGCGTCGTCATACCAAGGGAGATCCAAAGTCCGTAGGCTTCCAGCCAGTTCGCCACGGGCTCCGCCATCAGCGAGCCTGCCACCAACGCCGCAATGCACAGGCTGATGCAACCGATCGCCACCGTCATTGTTCGCGAGGCAGCGGCCGCGCGCGCGTCCACACGCCTGTTCATGCGCGCAACCCAGATGCTGGTCAGCCCGGCAGTTCCAAACATGCCGACCCCAAAGGCGATGCCGGCAAGAACCGGTCCGATCACGCCGTGCTCGGCACCCGTGATCGCCATCAGACCGGCTTGCGAAACCGTGTCGAATGACAGCGCGAAGAGCATGCCGATCCCGAACACGCCGGGGCCGTTTGCCACTTTCCCAACAAGGCGGGATTTGATCCCAACGAAGCTGGTGATCGCTCCACGGGGGGATGATAGTCCCGCGTAAAGGTTTACCAATCCGATCGCGGAGAGAAAGCTGATCGAAATGAGCGTCCCCGAGACCTCAAGCCAGGCCGGCGGATTCCAGCTCTTGATGGCAAGTGCAATCAACACGATCACGCACAGGACCACCGCAATGTGCCCCGCAGTGAACAGAAGACCGCACCGCTGCGCCAGCCTTGGCCGTTCCTGCGAATTATACCGGGTCAGGCCGTCGATGAGCGCGATGTGGTCCGGATCAAAACCGTGCCGCAGGCCCATCGCTAAGGCGAGCGCAAGGAATGCCAAGAGGGTCCCGTTTACTTCCACGTTGCATATCTCCTTTTGGCACGGCGCTTTGGCAAGTGACATAACGATATGTCAACTTAGCGACAACGACGCAACCGCCAACGAGATTTGGCACTGTCAAGTTCGCGACAAATTATGGCAACGCAGGCCGACCTTGTTGTGGTTTACGGACCGTCCGGAGGTGCGGCCACCCTGATCAGGTTTTGCTTGGCGCCTTCTTTTTCCGCTTGGGCTTGGCCGGGGTAGCGGCAGCTTTGGCTTTGGCCTGACCGTCAACGGGAAAAACAGGTCCCACGTCCCGCTGGGAGCGCGGCAAGGTAACCTCGTACTGATAGCGTTCAGGAGGATAGAAGCCCACGACGTGCTCGACCGGCCGCTGATTGACGTCCATCGCCGTGCGCTGGATTTTCAGGATTGGCGACCCGACCTCGATCTCCAACCGTTCCGACAGCAGGGAATCTGCGAGCGTCGCCATGACGCGCTCCTGCACGAGACCAATCTTAATGCCGGTCTTCTCGAGCAAGTCGCCCATCGGCGTACTCTGCAGGTCACGCTTCGTCCAATAACGCCCCACATCCTCCGGCACCCACGTCCGGAGATAGGAAAACGGCACTTTGGAATTTCGCCATACGCGCTCTGCGTATTGCACGACGGCGTTGCTCTCCAGATTCAGGGCACGGGCGACAGTCGCCGTGGGCGTGACATACTCGAAATTATAGACGACGACGGATGCCTTACCCTCCTTGTGCATCGCCGTAAGGACTTCGCGCGGGGTCCCCCGGCGAACATCGTCTTCGACCTGTTCGCCGTACGGACCGCGGCTGACGATACCCTGCCCGACGAACATGACACGGGTGCCCCGCCCCCTCTCACGCACGACCAGACCGGCCGCTGCCAGCTCGTTAAGAGACCGAACCGCAGTGATCCGGGAGACGTTGAACAGACGCTCAATATCCCGCTCACCGGGCAGGTACTCCCCAGGCTTGTACTCGCCGTCGAGGATTTTACTGCGGAGGATCAAATAGATCTGGTGATACAGTGGGGTGCGGTTCTGCGTGCTCAGACGCACACCTACCTGTGGTTCACCGCCCGGCGAGCGCTCACCCCTGGTACGGACGCTTGCACTGTCGGCGGCGCCACCGGTGACGGACCCAGTCCTTTTTTTCAATGTCTGCCCCGGCCAAACTGCTGTCATTTGTCGGACATACTAAGGCGCGCCATCCATAAAGCAAGAATACGCCTCCTCCAACATGGTGGACTAGCGCAGCTTTGGCTGGATAGTGAAAGCCGCTCCTGTGAGCACGCTGACGAGAAAGCCGCGGCTCTATCGGCAAGCCGCAGAGTCTCACCTCATGCCGTCAATATTGGGTCAGGTGCGCCGAATCCGCCATCCATTCCCGGTGCGCTTCGACATTGATCCGCTCGCTGCTGGTCTCACCCGGATTATGGATCGCAACCATCTGCAGGATCTCGAGGTCCCCCTCGCAGTCCTTGTAAAACTTGTACCGCGCACCACCAGGAATGACGACGCCCTCCATAGGACCAAGCTCGGCGAGGATCTTTCCGCCGACCCCCTCGAAGATCGCGCGCCCCTTCAGGACGAACCACGTGGTCTCCGAGTTGGTGTGGTAGTGCAGGTTGTTCTCGCCGCCGTCGTGTACACACTGGACGACCACCTGCATGTGCGGTCGGCGCACCATCCAGGTGTTCTGCTTAGGGCGGCCATTGGGAATGGGCTTCTCGTAGCGGATTGTCTGAATTTCCGCTTCTGCCGCGAGGTGAAACTTCTCCCGATCTTCGGGGGACATGTCCTTGGGATGGATCGCCGTCATACTTTAACTCCTGTGGACATATTCATAAGTCATTTATTGCGATGATTGCAAGCCGGGCGGCGTAATCAATGGGTCGCCAAGAACCAGCCCGGATAGAGGTCGACACCCAATCCGAACTGGAACAGGAGATAGTTGCACAGTCCGACTATGGCCGCCGTGATTAAAGCTGCCCGCCAACTCTTGCCGCCCAGATGTCGCAGCGAACCAGCGATATAGAGCGGTACGGCCGCTGCTATGCCGACAAGGAACATTAGCGTCCCAAAGGCGACCACCCAGGCCATTGCCACGACCTGCTTTCGAACAGGTCCGAAATCCTCCGGAGGCTCACCTGCAGCCGGATTCATCCGTTCGCGCAGCCAGTTGCCGGGCTTCGTGTCAGACAGGCTGATCAAGTCGACAGGCAGCATGATGAGCAGGGCCGCGCCGATGATGAGCGGCATCAAGCCGGCATCGGCCGGGAAGGTCACGGCCATCCAGAAGTAGATGATCGTGAGGATCAGGACGATCCCTGGCGTAACGTAACGCCACACTGAAGTGCCCATAATCTGCCTCATGCGCCTGCTCCTTGCGCCTTGGCCTTGACCCGCTCGGCGGCGGCGCGTTTCCACGTCTTCAGGCGCGGAATCAGAATGCACAGCAGCAACAGGCCAAGCAGGGTCAACGAACCACTGCGATCTAAGAATATCGAGAGATCACGATCACTTATCATCATCGTCTGGTGGAAATTGCGCTCCGCGATCTTTCCGAGAACGATTGCGATTACCAGCGGTAGCCTCGGATAGTTCAGTGCGATCATGACGTAGCCGATGATACCAAACACGATCGTGTTGATGATGTTGTTGATTTCCTGATCGATTGAGTAAGACCCGACCAGTGAAATGGCGATGATGATCGGGGCAAGAATTTGCACGTCGACCCGCGTCAGTTTGGCCATCGGATTTGCCAGCAAGAGGCCGACAACGGATGCAATGATGCAGGACGCTGTCAGGGCCCATACAAGGCTGTAAATTTCCTCTCGGTTGTTCGCCAGCATCAATGGACCGGGCTGCATGCCGTGCAGGATCAATATGCCCATGAATACCGCCATCTCCGCGGTACCGGGTATGCCGAATGCGACCGTAGGAATGAGCATGCTGCCGTCCTTGGCGGTAATTGCCGCTTCGGTCGCGATGATGCCTTCCACGTTACCCTTGCCGAAGGTCTCCGGCTCCTTGGACGCCTGCACGGTGAAACTGTAGGACAGGAACGAAGCTACCACCCCGCCCACGCCCGGGACAACGCCCGCAAATGTCCCGATGAGCGACCCCCGCAACAGCGTTTTCCATTTACGGAAGCTGGCGAGCAGACCGTCGAGCGTGCCGGTGATGGCGGCCGGAGCGTCTGCGTTCGCGACCGAACCACCTTTAACCGTCAACTGCACCATTTCTGCCACGGCGAACAACCCGATGAGCGCAGCGGCGAGATGGACACCGTCCCACAGGTATTCGATGCCGAAGGTGTAGCGTTCCGTTCCGGTAAGGTCGCTGTAACCGATGGACGCGATCGCGAGCCCGACGAGCCCGGCAATGATCGCGCGAAACATACGCCCCTTTCTGGAAGTCGTTGCGACCAGCAGAAGGCCAAGCATGGCTAACAGGAACAGCTCGGGGGGGCCGAACAGCATAACCATGTTGTTCGCGAGAGGCATCACCGCCAGAATCGAGAAAGCCCCGATAAGGCCGCCAAGAGCGTTCGAACTGGCTGCCGCGCCGATGGCGAGCCCGGCCTTACCCTGTTGCGCAAGTGGGTAGCCATCGAGGCATGTCACCGCATTGGCGGTCTGGCCGGGAGTGTTCAGCAGAATCGCGGTTACCGCGCCCCCCATCGGGGTAGCTCCCATGATGCCCGCCGCGAGAGCCAGTGCTTCGACCGGGCTCAAGGCAAAGGTCACGGGCGTGAGCAGGATCATCGCGGTGGTAGCCCCAATCCCTGGGAGAATTCCCACGAAGATGCCAACGGCAATACCAAAGCTCAGAAACAGTATTTCCCGATACCCAAGCAGGGCGAGAAATCCGTCGGTCCATTCCGCCAGCAAGTGAAGCTCCCAAAGTTTATGCGCCTATGCCGCGCAGGCTCGATCAGACGTCCCAGCGCTCAATGAATTTACGTTGCTGCTCCACCATCGCAGCAGTTTCGTCCGGCATCCGCGGGGCGATCGATTCCCCCATGCTTTCGGCCCAAGCCAGAAAGGGCTTGTACGCCCATGCTTGCGAGAGCGCGTTTGCCAGATACTCACGCTTGTCGTCCGCCAGACCCGGCGGAGCCGCCACGACGCGGTCTCCGCGCAAATTTGCCAATTCCGGAAAGCCGAGGTCGAGAGCATTGGGAACACCGCCCGAACTGGGCTTGTCGCTAAAGGCGGCGATCAGCCGGACGGCCCCGCCCTCTTCCATCCGCTCCAAGGTACTATGAGCCGCAACCACTGCGTCGGTATCGCCCCGCATGGCAGCAACGACGTAATCGCTCGAACCGCGATAACCTGACACCAAGCGATAAGGCAGGCCGAGGATCTGCGAGGCGATCTGCGTTGTCGTGTATGCCATGCCTTCCGGCCCGGTCGTAGCAAAGGTTATTTCACGACGCCGGCTGATTTCGCGCAGGTCGTCAAAGTTGCGTATCGGCGAATCCCGCCCCACGGCCAATCCATAATGCTCACCCGTCGTGAACGACGCGAGCCAGGTGAACTGGCTGAAATTGTAAGGGAGCTTCCGCCGTTTCTGCAAAACGAACAGTCCCGGGACGTTCAATATTCCTATGCTGTAGCCATCGGGCGGCGCGTTATGGAGTTGCACGATACCTTTGCCGCCGCCGCCGGACTCAACGTTCCTGGGGATCACGTTGACACTTTCAGGAAGAGCCAGCTCCATGGCGTTACCAATGAGACGCGCGTACATGTCCGCGCCACCGCCGGCGCCGGTCGGTATGATGAAATCTATATCGCGCGAAGGATAGGGCCCCTCGCCGCTGTTGAGGCTGCAGCCGGCGGTACCCGCAATCAATCCGGCCAGGAATGTACGCCTCTCAAACTTCACTAATCCACCCTCCCGCGCCAGCCTTCTCCCTAGCTTGGCACTTGCTATAGGTGAATGGCATTTATATCCAATGTCAAGTCCAATGCGCTCCACATCTGCCCCATCATAGTCGGCCTCGAACAGCTTGGCACTCGGGCATCGAACCGCTGGCACGAGCACTTTTTGACGTCAGTTCAAATAGTTGCTTCAACAGGCTGGCCGACACCCGCAGGTACACCCCCGAGTTCGGTTCGCGGTGCCCAGCAAAATCTCGCAGGAAACATGAATTAGTTATATGACCAATCCAAATCGAACTTGATGCGGTCGTTGGGCACGGCCAACGACGAGCCAACGCGGGCCGGGTCCGATCTTCGAAGTATCGGTCGCCCGCAGCTTGAGGGATGAAATGCAGCTTGTCTACTGAACCAAACCCCGTCGTCGATGAGCGCCACCCCGTCCTGATCGGGAAGAAAGTCCCCCTAATTATCGGGGCTGCGCTATTCATGCAGACGATGGATGGCCATTCCATCGCGACCATCCTGCCGGTCGCCGCGGAGACGTTTGGAACCAACCCAGTCGCGCTTAATGTTGCCATCACCGTGTACTTCGCCGCGGCGGCCGCATTCCTACCTGTGAGCGGTTGGTTTGCCGATCGGTTCGGCACAAGGGTGGTTTTCCAAGGCGCCATCGTAGCCTTCCTTATCGGCTCGGCGATCTGCGCCTTGGCACCGAGTGCGCCGGTCCTCTTCATGGGGCGCGCTGTCCAGGGAATGGCGGGTGCCGGCCTGCTCCCGGTCGGGCGACTCCTGATCATCCGGACCGCGCGAAAGCGCGACCTGATGGAGCAGCTCACTTACCTGACTCTTCCCCCGCTGCTCGGGCCGATGATCGGCCCCGTACTGGCAGGTGCTGCGGGCACGTTTGGATCGTGGCGCTGGATATTCATCCTAAACCTGCCGATCGGATTGATCGGCCTCTACCTGATTGGGCGGTTTGTTCCCCAAGTGCGCGAACAGTCGGTACCGGCGCTCGATTGGCGGGGCGCCATCCTGTCATCCCTGTTCTTTGTTTCGATCGTGCTGCTTTTGAATGAACTCAGCCACGGCGGCACGATCGCCTCTGCATCGCCTCTCCTGACGATCGCGGCCCTGTCCGGCGGGGGGTACATCTTCCACGCCGGCCGCGTCGCGAACCCCATCCTTGACCTGTCTCTATTTCGCATACCGACCTACAGCGCAGGAACGATTGGCGGCGTGTTCGTCCGCCTTTCCATCGGCGCCGAACCCTTCCTCTATGCGCTGCTGTTCCAGGTGACGCTCGGTCTGACGGCGTTCATCTCGGGTCTTCTCATCGCGACGACGTCGGTCGGCATGATGGTCATGCGATCGCTGTCCGTGAGGATCATCAGAATGTTCGGCTTCCGCCAGATCCTGATATTCACGACAATCGCGGGGACCGTCACGCTGGCAGTTCCGCTTCTCTTCGACCGATCGACACCTTTGGTCGCGATCGCCGCTTATCTGGCCCTTCGGGGCCTTGTACGGTCCACGCAGCTAAATGCGGTCAATGCGATCACTTATGCCGATCCACCGAGGGACAAGGCAAGCGCGGCGAGCAGTCTTGCGGCGACCATCCAGCAGATCTGTCAGGGCGGTGGCACGGCACTGGCTGCAAGCCTGATTGCTTGGCTGCCGATGTTTTCGACGCTGGAGCAACCGCAGGCAATCCGGTTGGCGTTACCGGCTCTTGGGTTAGTGGGCCTGATATCGCTAGTCTATTTTGGCAGGCTGCGTGACGACGCCGGGGCCAATCTCAGCGGCCGAGGGCGTAATCCGGAACAGCAGCCTGAGGGCTAGCCCCGCAGTGGGACCAGCCATTCCGCGGCAGAGGCCCCGAGGTATTTGCCCGGGGCTTCCTGTTTCAACGGATATATCCAACTTCACGGTAATAACGCTCCGCACCCGGATGGAGGGGCAGGTCACCTGCCTTCCAGACCCTGCGAGGATCGGCGAAGAACGGACGAATGCTCCAGAGGTACTTGAGGCGCTGCTCATCCATCGCCTTGGCTAGAGTGTAAGCGAACTCCTCCGGAGTATCGTCCCGCGCGATCACCACCTGCCCCGATCGCTCGACCGTAGGGATCGCCTGCGTCACACCGGGGAAATAGCCGACCGGCAGGGTTACATGTTCATATCCCATCTCGTTGACCAAGCGGTCACGCAGATCCTGAGGGAGCGTAAGGAAATGCCAACGCTCATTCCAGGTCGCCCAGTTCCAGATTGCCGATTCCGAATTGTTGGCGTTGCTCGCTGACCGGTTGATCAGGACATCGACGCCTTGCGTCCGTGCTTCCATGCGGCTCACGAACCTGCCGCCCCAGGACTCCAGCTTCTCCGGTGTGATCCCATAGTACTCAAGGATTGGGGCGATCAGGCCATCCTTCGGGTTGCCGATATGGATGCGGACCGGCAACTTCTCCGCCGCGATCTCCGCGAGATCCGTAATTCCGGTTCCGTCCTTCACCGCCACTACAAGGAACGCGGGATCCTCGAAGTGAGCGATCAAGCGAAGGTTCTTGCGAGGGCGCTCATCGGAATAGTCGTTAGTGCCGTGATAAAGCCACTGGGCCGCTCGCTCGTTCGTCACACCGAAATCAACAGGCCCCTTCGGCGGTGGCGGCCCCCCGAACCCGACCGCTCCGGGTTTCAGGTCATGGGGAATGCGGGCATCCGCCACGTAAAGCGGCGAGGCGTGAGCATTACAGCTCCAGCAGATCTGTATGTCGTAGCCATAGTTCACCATTACTCGCTTGGTGACTTCGGCAAAGGGCCCCCAGACGCAAGTCGGACAGGCACCGCCCATAATCGGCCGGCGAGCCTCTATGCCGAAAGGGGGTTGCGGCGCCTCGGCTGGAGGAACCTCGGCATTCTGAGCTTGTGTAGCGGCTGGCTGCACCAGAAAGGCGGCCAGGCCCAATACAAATCCTGCAAGCCACTTACGCATGTCCCTACTCCCCATTTAAGAAATGTCGCGAAATGGGCCTGCCTCGGAAGCCCGATGGCAGATCGCGCCGTCCGTCCCGGCGCCGACGCCTAGCGGATGTATCCCACTTCCCTGTAATAACGCTCGGCCGCCGGATGGAGCGGCAAGTCCCCCGCCTGCCAGACACGCCGCGGGTCCGCGAAGAATGGACGGATCGTCCACAAATACTCAAGGCGCTGTTCATCCATCGCCTTGGTCAGGGTGTAGACGAAATCGTCCGGCGCATCGTCACGAACGATGAC
>Ga0182738_1001736_pt1 | contig 26661 bp, 14 predicted proteins | sample eDN5th30CBELigMG_FD_128876 | JGI IMG/M metagenome (GOLD analysis project Ga0182738, IMG submission 128876) | Enriched Miracle-Growth compost microbial communities from Emeryville, California, USA - eDNA 5th pass 30_C BE-Lig MG (version 2)... ...
AAAGGAAAAGGACAACACCAAAATATCGAAATCGCCCTGAATGAAGTCCAAGGAAATTTCGAAATCTGTGCTACTGACAGTCTCGCTTTCCCTGAAAGAGGAAACTGCAAATATTCCAGCAATTCCAGCACTCTCCTTATTCCCCTTGAAGACAGCACCTTCTATGGATCATTCTCCTACTTTGTCGGTGTCTTCCCCAAAGCTTCTTCGAATAGCTCTAAAGCCCAATCCTTCAGTATCACCTGGTCTGCCTCCCACAATTTCAGAACTTTGGGTTTCAATACTCCTTTCTGGAACTACGCCTCCAAGAATAGAAGTGTGTTTTATAAATTTGAAGTCCACCCCAATGAAGACAAGGAAATTCTCATCTACAAATTTACTTATTCCTCTTCATATAATCTCACTCAAATTTATCTTGCTGATCAAGAAACCAAGCTTGGACATGATGTCACTGCTTTCAATTACCAAAGAACCACTAATGGAACGGGAGCCAACGCTAATCTCATCAAATTGAACCAAACTGACCTCCAACAACTCTGCCGCTCCACTGGTTCTAGCGTTGAAACCAAGTGTTACTTGTACCTTGCTGTTACCTCCACTTCAAACAGTGATGATTATTTCACGCTTCTTCTTTCCAAAGATTACTACGCCGAACTTGGAATTACTGAAGGCATGCATGCCAATTTCCCATTCCCCTTGAACAATCATCCCTTGAAGCTCTACTATTATCCTCATCAAATCGCTGATATCACCATCTTGGCTGAATCCTGGGGCAGAAACATCACTCTCTTTGCCAATATTGTTCGTCCTAAAGACTATTCTTCCAAGAAAGATTGGATTTATCCTACCAACAAGAATTTCGAATTTTCCTCAAAATCCTCTGCTTCTCGTCAAGGTGAAAGCACTCTTGTTATAGAAGCTGAATCCCTCTCAGATTGCGGAGAATTTGACAAGTTTAGATGCGGTGTCGCCATCACTCTTTACCATGATGCTTCCTTCTTACAACTCCAAAAGGTTTCTGAAGGTTTCGCTTCCAGTACCTTCTCCATCCTTGCTACTCAAGATATTCTCCCTATTGGTACCGGAAAACCCATCCACACTTATGTCTCCGAAGGCCAATATAAATATTTCCGCCTCAATGTGAACAAGGATATGGCTACTCTTCTTATCTCTGGTAGTATCATTTCTGGTAGAGATATGATGATTTTCGCCAGCAAAGGAGGTGACGCTCGTCCAACTGAACACAGCTACGAGTTCCGTGGAAGTCTCTATTCTAAAATTGAAACCCTTGAAATCACTCCTGAAATCACCAAGGACGGCAATACTAAAGGAGAATGGGTTATCGGTGTTTATGGCCAAACTGATACCGACTTTGTCTTGAACGTTCTTTTCGAAAAGAACAAGATGATTGAGATGTACCAAGGGCTTCCTGTTAACGCTATCGCCAGTAAAGAGCCTGTTTACTTTAGATACACTCAATATGGAACTGCCTCCCAAATGAAAATCACCAAAGAACGCGGCTCTGGTATCGTCAGTTATAAGAAATACTCTAAAGATGCTCCTTTGATTGATCTCCCACAAAAAGACTCTGGATTCTTTAAGAAGTTCACTGATGTCCAAATGATCCTTGATTTCAAGTCTAACAACTACTGGGATGCTGATACCTACATTATTGCTATCTTCCCTGATGAAAGCGCTGATATGAAGGTCAGTGCTGTCATTCAAAACCCTGACGATTTCATCTACTTGGTTGACAATATGATCTTCTCTGATTATGCTGCTAATGGCATCGTCAACAGATATGAACATTTGGCTGTCTCTTCTGATGTCATTGATATCAATATGATCGTCTACTCAGGAGATCCCAAGATTTATGTCAGCCATAATCCTACCGTCAACGCCACCAACAAAATCTGGTCATCTGACAAGATTTCCAGCAAGAACTACATCAGAATGAGGTTGAATAACACCCCTTATAACAAAAATGACGCCCCACTTGAAACTATCTGGAATGGTAGAAATAACGTCACTTCTTTTCCTGATGCTTATTATATCATGGTCGTTTCCAACACTCCTTCCAATTATTCCATTGCTGTTTCTGTCAGTAATTCCACCAGACATTTAATCGATGGACAAATGGACTTTGGTTTCTTGAACTCAGGCGAAAAGAACGTCTACAAATACCATGTTGCCAAACCCTCCACAGCCAACAAATTCTCTACTCTTAAGCTCCAATTCATCCTTCATAGAGATACTTTCTTTGATGTCAATAAAGAAAAAATCCAAAAGCCTGATATCATGGTCTTTGCTGTCCCTAAAGACAGACTCGAATCTGTCACTATGGACACCAAAACCGGCCTCCCTAAGCTCGAAAGAGTCACTCCATACAACGCAGACGTCGCTGAAAGATCCTATGGTGACCAAAACTACATCATGAATCTCCAATACCGCGCTATTTCCGGCTCTGATTTCTACATTATCGTCAATAATGTCCAATCTAAATATCATTTGAACTATTCCATCACCGCTAATTCTCACGAACCCATCTACCTTGCCATGAACAACATCTTCTCCTCAAGACTTGACATCTACGACAACGATGTCTTCGCTGTTCATGCAAGCCATGCCGGTCTTTTGGTCATCGAAATCCATGAATGTATGGGTAAAGTTAACGTGAAAACTTCTCGTACTCGTAATTTCGCTAATGCTATTGTGAATCCCGGCGCTGCTGCCAGCACCCTCGGCTCACACATCGCATTGTCCAGTATCGAAATTAGTGAAGAACAGACTGTTTATATCTCAGTTACCGGTGTTGAAGGATCTGATAATACTGCTCTGCCAAGTCTTGATGTTATTTACAAGATCAAGGTTAACCTTTTCCCTTTGAGAAATTACCTTCCTTTCATGAATCTTTCTCCTGGTAACGATGGACTGGTTGAATGGGATGTGACAAATGGAGGAAAAGTTCAACTTTCCTTTAATGATTTGAAGAATGCTGTTTATACCGAGAAAGGAATGAAATCTACCAAGTATGGAAATCTCAATATTCAGTATCATTATGATGTGTTTTTGGCTAAAGATCCCGCTGTTAGTGACTACCTGGCCAGATGTGATATGATCCCTGAAGATTCCTACATCTTTGAAAACATGACCAAATACTCAAGAGTCTTGTCTTATGACCGCTCCAATATGACTTTGGACTCTGATTATAAGCCCGTTAAGGCTTTGGAATTCGAACCAGAAGGCGACTTTGATAAGCTTTATGCCAATGTGAGAATTACCGCTATTGGTGTCGATGAAAATAACCAACATGTCTGGGATTATCCTGTCCTTTATAGACAAACTGAAATTAGAAATATCAGACAGGTCACTATGAACAAATTCTTGGTTGTTTTGCTTGGAGTTTGTCTCATTATGTTGACTTTGGCTATTGTGGGTGTCATGTATTACTATAGAAAGTTTGAAAGAGTCAAGCAAAAGTTGAATTATGAGATGCAGGATTTGAGAAATCTTGCCACCACTGTTGAAAGCTTTGATAATTATCAAGATACCCTCGGTGATAAAGCTAAAGGTGGATATGCTGGCTTGGTTGAAGAAGAACCATAAACAATAATTATGAACGCTTTTTTAATAAAAATTTAATGTCAATAAGAATTGATAATAGGAAATTAAATTGAGTTTCGTATTCACTTTTTTTCTTTGCTTACATAGAAATTAAGGTTTTTATTAACTAAATCATCATTTGAATCTATCGATCTCAAAATAATCTCTCGTTGTTGAAATTTACGATTTTTAGTTCCCACTCAAAGACATTATTCAAATCGTTCAGAACACCCGAGAGCTTATTTTGATAGGCAGCTGGGATTGACAGCTGATTGACAGATAACAAGTTATTATGAAGAATGCAACTATGAAACTTCACAGAGTAATCAAATAAAACAAACACAGTCAAACTTATTTTTCTAATCAACTATTCATTACACAGTAGTAATTAAAGAACCAATCTTTTATGAAAGCATGTTTCTTTTCCTCTTTTCTCACATCATTCATACACAACCACAGCCTTCAGAGCCTATTTGTGAGACATCTATCTTCAAGTTTTTAGCCCAAAGTGAAGTTGCTCTTGCCACCGGGAGGATTGTGGACCTTAACAGAGGTCTTTTCAGCTTCTAAACACCACATTAGACGATAACAACCAATGATAATCTATACCTTTTCCTTGGTTTCCACCTCTTCTGCCATAATCAGTAGGTTCATTTCCCAAGCTGAAGTTACTTTGACCACCAGGAGCGTGATGAACCTTTTCAAAGGAGTTAGTATTTGTTGATTTGAAACAAAAGGTTACTTTAACAGAGGTCTTGGCAGTGTTATCATCAGTAGCAAAAGGAGCAGATTTGCCGTAAAGATCAGATCTGGCATTTGAATTATTATTATTGCCATAGCTTTGGTTGTTTGTGGATTGATAGCCCTGATTGCTGGGTTGATAAGATTGGTAAGATTGAGTGGGCTTTTGTTGGTGTTGTTGTTGTTGGTCATCACCACTCCATCCAAGAGAAATGTTGCTCTTGCCTCCTAAATGTCTTCTTTCAGAAATTGAAAAATTAAAAGGGAAGCTAAACCTGGAGCGTAATGAAGCTTGACAGAGCTCTTTTCACCACCGTCACCGCCGAGGTTGTTAGTAGTTCTTGATCCTGAGTGCTAATGGGAGGTGGTTAGAAGGAAAGAAGATAAGAAAGCAGGTACCATTTAGGAAGTTAGAAGGAGTTTTTTGTTTTAAAAAAAAGAATTAATTTAAATTTTGAAAAACAAAAAAGGGCTTAAAAGGACTTCATCTTACCAACTAATTATTAGAAATTGTACTAATTTTTTTCAACCTAATCTTGAGAAAAGTATTTCCTTATATTTTTAGGTGGTTGCTCTTCTAGTGAATGGAAACGGTATTCTTGGAGAATTTCGAAGAGCAAGGAAATTCGATAAGCTCTAGCTTCCCAAATTGGATTGAAACTATTCTCTTGCTAAGTTGAAATCAAACTTGATTAGTTTGATTAACTTGATTTGATATTTTAAATTCAAAAAAAAATTTCTCCTTGGAATTCATTCATATCCACTCATCCAAATCTCTACTTTCTGATCAAGGGAAATATTTTCGGTCTCACAAACTAATTCACAATTTTTCTTTCAGAGAGATGTATTTTAGATTCTAGTATGAGCAAAAAGATGTAAATTATTAGAGTATACAAGTAACAACAATAAACAATGCAATTCACAAAGTATCGATTATTTCTCTTTTTTTAATTAAATACCCACAATATATTGTAAAAATATTCCAAATTCTCAACAGCTAATTAATTAAAGTTAGTTTCCCTCTTTAATTTCCCTTCATTTATGTCTTTATCATCGTAGCAGATTCGATAAATTCATCAAAGTTAAACTCGCCTTCAACATGACTCTTGCTTCTTCCATCATAGATAGAATCTTGTATTGTGCTATAGGAGCCTTGTTTCTCCATTTCCAAATCAGCTCTCTCAAGCTTTTCCAACTCTGCCAACTCATCAAATATCTCTTCTCTCTCGACAGAAGTCTTTTCAATCATTTTCGACACCATTCCAATGTATTTAATACTCGATTGAATTCTTCCATGATCAACAGCAAAATGCTTTATCTCAATGCCAAAACTTTTGTTCAAGTACTTTAATGCCTCTTTGTATTCTCCCAAAGCATCCAAAGCAAGTCCAATATTACAATACAAAGTTGCCAATTCCAAATCATCTGAAGCTAGCTTCTCTTCTCTTATCTTCTCCGCTCTTCTATAATACTCCAAAGCGATCTTCACTTTCCCTTGCTTAAAATTCGCCAATCCCATCAAATTATAGCAATCGCCGACTGTGGTATGTCCTTCTCCATAATATTTCACCAGCACATACAAAGCTTCTTGTAAGTATTTCATGGCTTTTTTATAATCCTCCAATTTTATATAAAGCATTCCTGCTTGATAACTTATATTGCCGATCACAAGGCTCTGCGGCCCTAAATTACCTCTAGCCTCTTGGAGCCCTTGATTATACTTCTCTTTAGCTTTGTCTAGCTTGTTTTGCTTCTCATAGATATAGCCTATTGCACCATATAATCCTGAGATCTTTTCATGATGTTGCTTTCTTTCAGCTTTCCTCAAAGCTTTTTTGTAGAATTCCAAAGCTTGGGGAAGATCTCCCAAGCCCTGATATGCTACCCCAAGCTTTGTGCAAGTATTTACAAGGCTCAAGTCATTTCTTTGACAGAGCTTCTTTTGCATGGCTAGTCCTTTTGTCAGGAAGGTGATTGCGTTCTTGTAGTTCTTTTGTTCCAAGGACCCTTCACCAGCCTTGACGTACATTCTGGCAACGTCAATATCAGGCTTGCCACCTTGTCTGTCACCATCAACGGAATTACCCATTTGTGTTCTTTTTTTGTTAATAAAAAATAATAGATTTAGCTCGAGGACTTAATTTCCCTGTAGAATATTAATATTTCGCCCATTACAACTGCCTATTGAAAAGGCCGCCAACTAAATATATCCTCCTCTCCTGACGTTTCCTTCCCTAACGTTTATCCCTCTCATTATAACGATAGCCCTTTCTAATCTCGTCTCCCTCTCTAAACTCTCCCTCCCTTTGTTTCTTCTGTAATGACAGCTACGTTTCTTCTGTTTTGTCTCATAACTGATTTACAGTTTCTCCTTTCTGAGATATAATTAGTAGGCTTTGTTGACAGACCCTTTGAGCTTTGCTCTTTCATTTTTGAGAGGATTTAAGGATGAAATTTGTGGGAGGTAGAAAATTATTTGGAAGGGATGATTCTGGAATAAAAATGTATGGGAAAGGGAAGATTGGGAGAAATCCTGTAAAAGAAGAGGAGGTTCTATAAAATGGAACCAAGAAATTTAGAATAAACAATCAGTTGCAATGTTGGAGGTTATTACCCTCCAAAAGGTTTAATTAATGCACAAATATTATCAATATCTCGCTCAATTCAAGTCTTTTTTCTTCATCATACTTAATATTCTCTACAGGCTATTTTCTTCCCCGCCTACCTCTCCATACACATATTCTCATTAGCACTTCAAGAACGCAAATCTATCTTAAAATTCATGAAGCCAGGGATTGATCCGCTTGGTTTCTTTTGTTGTATTGTATTGTCAGAAGAGGTTTTTTAAAAAATCAAGAGAGAACAACACTCCTTGCTTCTGAATCAAATTTCTTTATACATATGAATGAGCAATGAAAATAGTGAAATAGTTCAAATGTCTCGAGAAATTTCAATATGTGCGAGTCCTCGATAAAATTTAAAGTTGGCGCACTTACAAAGTCACATCAGAAATGAATCTTACAACTGTACCCTCGCGATTAAAAGACATTTCTCTCGCAGGTTTATTCATTACTGAACCTCTTGTATCTCCCATCAGAAACATTCAACTTCAACAGCCTCACTCTGCTTCTTTTGAATTCTGTAATGAAGAAATCTCAATATCTTGATAATTAATAATGATATGTTGTTTAGTTTTATGGACATCTAAAGGATCAAGAGACCTTTTTATTGAATATGGAGCTGGTTCTCTATCATGTTCAATGTAATTTATTCTTGTTTTCAATAGGACTCACCCTGCATAAAAAAAAAAGCATAATGCGTGATTAAGTTTTTATTAGGAATGACTTTGATCAAGGTTGTGAAAGAGTGTTAGAAAAGACGATGAAATATATTCAGCTTTATCAGTGGAAAGCTGTCAATCATATTTCTCTAGATTTTCGCAAGTAATTATTTCTTTGTCTTCGATTTTTTGAAGAAAACCTTTTCTAGTTGTTATGATCTAAGTAATAAAGGACTTGATATGTTAATGCTTGGAATTGGCCAAAACTTCAATCGATTAAAGAGCCTAACTCTCCTTTTCACAAGGTTTATTTCTTAACTTTGCTGAAATGACAATGATATCACATAGTTGCCAAAAGATTACAGATCAAGGAGTGGAGAAGCTAGGTGTTCATATCAGTCAATCTCTTCAACATCTAAAAGAACTCGATATCTCCTTATCTGAGTAAAATATCTTTGAAAACTTGTAAAAGAATTTTCAGCTGTTGTTGGATTTCAGATAAAGGGCTCAAGTTATTAGGCTCAAGTCTGAGTAAATATTATGACCAATTCACAAGTCTCACTCTAGATTTCACAAAGTAAAAATCTCATCGTTCTTCATTCCATCTCTTTTCAAGTTGTTGGAGAGTGACTGATGAAGGCGTTCGTGGCTTGGCGAAAACTATTGGGAAAAAGTTATATAAACTCAATCAATTAACCATAAAATGTTCTTTGTAAGTCGATCAAATTTCTCATTATAAGTACCTTTTTTATCAAGCTGTACAGAAATTACAGATGATGGATTTATGGAGCTGGTGAAAAATATTGGGAGATACCTGATCCATCTGAAAAAATTGACCTTAATTCCGAGCTTGTAAGCGTTTGTCCTTGATTTTGGAGTTTTACTGGATGAAACTGAGAAAGAGGTGGTTTCTTTATTTTTGAGGCGAAAAAAAAACTGAAATGATTTTTTGTTGTTTTCCAAAAAACCAATTTGAAGCCAAAAAAAATCAGTTTCATTGAAAATATCACAAGATTTTCCCTCTCTTATAAACCTCACCAAATAACCTCTCATTAGTTGTACCGGTCTTACAGATCAGAGTCTTTTGGTTTTGAAGAGCGAAACTGAAAAAAAGAGAGGACAATTAAATCATTTAGTTCTTGACTTTAAAGGGTAAACAAGTAAACTGATTTTATTTGTTATCTTATAATAGATGCCCCCGAATATCAAGTGGGGTTAGAGAAGTTTTGGATCAGGCGTTTTCGTCATTGGAAACTTTTAGTTTTATAAATTGAAATGTTGTATTTTTGGTGATGTTTTAAGATTTGGTTTGAAATATTGAGTTTTGGAATTCAAAAATAGAAGAAATCATAAATTAAAATTTTCAATAAATTCAACCAATTAAACTTATATAACTGTTTGAAAATGAGTTATTTTCGAGTTTTTCTCTTTTTTTTAATCTCTGGGAAAAAGCTAAACCAAGCCTCCAATCATCATCATCATTGAACTTTTTGAGAAATAATCAGCATGTCCAAGAGAAAAACTTTTTTTGTTAATTTCACAACAAAGAATTATCGTTCAATAAGACTCTGAAATCAGTATTCCTGTCAAAGGAATTCAAAAGCAGCTTATCAGGGAAGATTGTTTTATTACAGTATTTATTTTTTTGCCAAAGCAGAGTTATTACTAATTTGTTTTCATATACGAATCTCTCCAAGAAACTAGAGAATTTTTTTATGAATCAAAACACACACAAAAAATAAAAAAAGATATATAGGTTTTAAGTTATCACAACTCTGGTATTTATTATAGAAGGCCTAGTTAAATATGACTTAGATCTTTTCAGGGGATTTGGGGGTGATTTCTCTGATGAATTCAGTGTAAGAGACTTTTCCGTCTTCGTTCTTGTCGTATCTGTTCATCAAAGTTTCGAGTTCCTTTTGGGTGGCATAGAAACCGTGGTCAGCGAGTAATTCCTTGAATTCGAATCTGCTGATGGAGCCGTTGGCGTTCTTGTCGAGGGCTTCGAAAGCTTCGTATTTATCGAAAAGGGGTCTTCTGTTAAGTCTTTGTCTGATCTTTTCAGAGTGGAATTCGTTTTCGATGATTCTGTTGAGGACCTTTCTGAGGAGTTCAACAGTGTAAGAGGAGAAGATGTCGCCGAGGTCTTCTCTTTCGACATAAGTGGGTCTTCTGTCGGTCAAGATTCTGGCGTAAGAGAGATCCTTGGGCTTGAGGAGTTCGCAGAATTCGGCATACCTAAGAAAAAAATTTAGTTCGAGTTTTTCTAAAATAAAATTACTTCAAGAGACCATCGTCATCCTTGTTGTATTTCTTCATGATCAAGTACATTTCGTTGGTGGAGGGGAAGATATCGATGTCGTTCATTCCTTGCTTGAATTCAAGTCTGGTGATGTATCCCTTTTCAGTCAAGTCGAAGCATCTGAAGGCATCAAAGAGGTTGAAGTCTTCTTGTAAAGCAAGCTTGTTCTTGGCAGATTCAAGTTCCTTATCGTGTTCAACTTGTTCAGTGAGGGCTCTGGCAAGGTGGTCTTCTTCGTTTCCTTTCATGGGAGATCCAGCTTCAAATCTGCTGGGGCTTCTGCCTCTGGAAGGACTGGCAACGCTTCTTCTGGTGGGGGTCATGTAGGTGGAAGTAGCCAAGGTTCTCTTGGGGCTGGCTTCAACTCTGGTGGGGCTGGCAGATCTTCTGACGCTCAAGGATCTTCTGAGGGAAGATTTCTTGGCAGATTCAGTAAGGTAGTCATAATAGTCAGAGTTGGCGAGCTTGGTGGGAGATCTGGCTCTGGAAGGAGTGGCAGTTCTGAGAGTGGGTCTGACGGGGGCGGCGTTTTCACCAAGTCTTCTGTAGTAGGCGTCAGCGGGGAGGACAGCTTCGCAGAATTCGCTGTAAGTGCATCTGGCATCTCTGTCAGTGTCGACTCTTCTCAAGATAGCGAGGACATCCTTTTCAATGACGGGGATACCGTTCTTGGAGAGGAAGCTGTAGATGGCATCGAAGTCGCATCTGCCGAGGTTGCATTCAGCGACGGCTTCGTAAGCAGCTCTCAAGTTGAAGTCGTATCTGGAGACGAGGTCTTCCTTGAGGAGTTCAACCTTTCTGGAAAGATTGACTTCCTTGTCGAAGATCTTGGCAAGACCAAGTTCGACTTCGTAAGGAAGGATTTCGTGGTCAGCAACGTAGTAGCTGTCTCTTTGGGTGGCGATGGTTCTGAGGACGGAGTTGGTCTTGGGGAGGACAACTTCGAGGAAGTCAGTGTAGGACAATCTGCCGTCAGTGCTGGTGGAGTATTGTCTGAAGACGTTTCTAACATCCTTTTCGAGGACGTGGAAGTCGTTTTCTCTGAGGAAGTCGACGACTTGGTAGACAGAGAGGGAGCCAGTGGCGAGACGAGTGATTCTCTTGAAGGCAGTGTAGGGTTCGAAAGCAGATCTTTCGGCAAGGACTTGTCTAGAGATTTCAATGTCCTTTTCTCCGTTGGAGAGGGCTTGGAGGACAGAGGCAAGTTTGTATTCAGTGGTGACGCTGAGCATAGTGGTTAATTGAGGGTTTAAGAGATGAAAATTTAGAAAATTGTTAATTATTATTTTGTGAGAGTTCAGCAGGAAATATTAAGGGTTGGATTTGGCATTGAGTGGATATTAAAATTTGAGTTTTTAGACCCTTGCTCAAAGGGTTTATTCTCCTTGAAAAATCTTGATTGACAAATGTTCAGAACCCCAAGACTTCCATACTAAATAGAAGTTAAACCATTGTCTTGAAGTTTCATTTTGCACACCGAAAGATTCCTTCACGAATTATTAGAAGCTCAAAATCCGTATTATTTATTGCCTCAAAATCCTCCAAAGTTTAATAGGTCTCGAAGCTGCAAAGTAACATACTAATAGAGTGAAAAAGAAGAAGACTGCGCAAAAAACCCTTGGGACTTTTCTAATTAAAGTAGGTAAGAATAGACTAAAAGGGGAAAATCTCGAATTTAGACCTTAATACGATTCAAAAGCATGCAAATTTGCTCAAAGAAAAAAAAGTTTAAATTTTGTTTCTTGAATTGATTAAATTAAAAAGAAAAAAATCTTTAATGATACGTGGTTTAAATTTCAGACTTTCTAATTCTCATCTCAAAATTATATTGTTTTTCTCATTTTCTTTGCTCAATAAAAATAATAAAAAACATTTAACTTTTTACTTCTCAATCAAATATCAACCCCAACCTTGTCTTTTGACTACTTCCTTCACATTGAATTTTTCTCATTCCTAATACACATCTTTCCTGATTACTGACACTATTGGGACTATAGGCCTGGCCCTTAAAAAGCAAACAACGAAAAAGTTGGAATATGGATGTATAAATGTTTCTTTTCTCGAGAGAAAGGAATTTACAATGATTAATAATTTGGAAATAATAAAAATTTTTTTTAATTTAATAAGGTAAACGTGTCTTTTGAAATTTACAAAAACAAGAAATTCCTCATTTTTTCTCATTTTTCTCACTGGATATTCTTATATATCCTCTTACTAAGGATTGAGATAGGGCTCCTAACAATTATTCATTTATAGAGAATAAAATTTCTGTATATTATTATGACATTTGAAATTTATGGTTAATGAGCAATTTTTGTCGAAAACATTGAGTTTATAAGCATCCAGAAGATATTTTATTAATAAATAAAGCAAGAATTTCTGTAAACAATTCCACATCAGACACAATGGACGCTGGTTTCAAAACTACTGAAGAATGTATAAAAGCTTTTGATCAACTCAAGATGAGCAAGGATTGCAGATACCTCGTCTTCAAAGTCGTTGGTAGTGAAGTACTCCCATTTTCTTCCTCCCCAATTTATTCATATTTTTCTTTCTTAGGTTGTCCTTGAAACTACCGGCCCTAAGGATTCTGATTGGGAAAGCTTTGTTGCTGCTCTCCCCAGAGAACAATCCAGATATGTCGTCTACGATTTCACTTATAAGACTGAAGATAAACCTCCAAGAGAAGTCAGCAAATTGATCTTCATCTACTGGTCTCCTGATGAGGCTCCTGCTAAGGATAAGATGCTCTCTGCCACCGCCAAGGGTGCTTTCAGAAAGGCTCTTATGGGTATTGCTAGAGATTTCCAAGCTAAGGATATCAGCGATGTAAATATAAAATTTGTTTCTTTCTCATCTAAAATTCCTCTCTAGCTTGACTATAAGGAAGTCAGAGAAAAGCTTTAAATATTACCTGATCATGTGAATATTTAAGACTCACTTTATCCCGATTCTGGGGAAAAAATCAATAATCTTTTCAGTGAGTTGGTCACATAGACAGAAAACGTATTGGGATGATGATTCTGTATTGAATGTTACTTTGGAAGTGTTATATGCCTATTTATTTCTCATTATTTACCCTCTCTGAAGTAATATCTTCCTTCTTGTATCCCCTTGCATAGATTATTCTATCGATATATACAGTCATGTCTCCTCTCAATTTTTTTCTTGTCAACAAATTTCACTCTCTCTCTCTCTCTCTCTCTTTGTCAATTTATTATTTTACACTCTCGGAAAATTTTTTTGATCCTTGGACTTTGGTATGGAAACAGTCTCGACCTCTGATGTGGTCTGCAGGAAAACCAATATCTTGTGAGAATGAAGAGCCTGCTTATGACAGATAAAAAATGTCAAGACAAGGAAATTATTCTTCTTGCTTTTTGTGCAGAAATCATAGTCTTCTCAAGATATGAGATTATCAGAATAAGGGTCTGATAAAAATAAATTTGGATATTTTTTATTTGCATCCAAATCCAAGAATACAATGAAAAAGCGTATTTTACCCATTTCAGCGTATTCAGCGAAAGACACAATAAAACTTTAGAGGCCAAAAGTCTGCAAATTAAAAAATTAATTCATTCTTTTTCGTTTAATTTTTCAAATATATCCTCAATCATGTCTGCTGCTGATGCTTCTACACCTCAAAATGCTCCTGCTTTAAACCAGCCACCCAAAAAAGCCAAGAAAGCTAAGGTCCTTAACTTCGCAAATTTCAATGTTGGTCTTGTTACTGCTCTTGTTGCTCAACCTTTTGAAGTCATGAGAACCTCAAGTATCACCAGTCTTAAAAACAATAATAACAATCTTGCTGGAACCTGGCATGTTATCAAAGAAATCTTCCATAAAGAAGGCTTTAAAGGCTTCTTTAGAGGCGGAATGACCAGTCTTGCTAAATCAACTATCAGTGCTGGAGTCTTCTTTACTGGCCTTGAAAATGTCCATGTTCTCACTAACCATCTCAGAGATTACAAGTATATCCCTCCTAACGTGATCGATTTCTTCAACGCCTGCTGCTCCAGAACCCTCACAACCCTTTCTATCAACCCAATGAACGTCATCAAGACCAGATTTGAAGTGGTTGGATCTAACCAATATTCCAGTATTCTTCACGCTATTAAGTCAATTTATCAAAAAGATGGCATTAAAGGATTTTACAAGGGAATAGTACCTACTATTATTAGAGATGTCCCTTATTCTGGCTTACAATATTCTTCATACAGATTCTGCATGGGTCTTTGGGGTCACCATATTTCTCCCAATAAAAACCCTTATGACTCTTCCCTTGTTGTTTCTCTTGTTGGAGGCTTGTCATCAATTTTCGCTGTCTTGGTCACATACCCTTTTGATAATATCAGAGTTAGATTGCAATGCAATGATATCTTACAAGGATCTCAGACTCCTACTGAGCATAAAGGACTCATTTCTTTGGCTAGACATGTCTATCGCACTGAAGGACTTAAAGGATTTTACCTTGGATATGTCCCTAGATTAATGAAGAAAGGTACTTCTACTGCTTTGTCTTGGGTTGTCTATGAAAAACTTAGAAAAGATACTGTTATTCATTAAGTGTGAGAAAATGTATTTAAAGTTGAATGTGAATATGTTGTTATTACCATTTTTATTTTTGAGTTGTTGAAAAATATAAAAAATATCTTAGATATACTCATCATATGGAAAGATCCATCCATCTACCTATTGATAATAATTTCGTAAATCCTATTTTACAAAAGAATAAAATCACCTCTCCCAATCCGTCTCTCTTGTGTTTTTTTTTTAATTCCTTTTCTTCCAATTTCGAACAGATTTTTGACCTGACAAACATTTCTTCTAAATTAGTTTTTGAAACATATTTCAGATGATTTTTTTTCTCAAGAAAATCTTTTCTAACATTTTGAAAGATATACCACACCATCCAAATTCTCTATGAAATACCTCGATCAGCAAATTCTTATTTAATAATCATTATCCAAAAAAACTCTCCTCCTTTTCTTCACATAGGCCTACCCCAACAAAATCTCTCTCTCTCTCTCTCTCTGACTCATAGCTTTCAAGAAATCCCCTTGAGATCAAACTTCGAGGGAGCATACCCCAAATTGTAGTGTTATTTAAGGCTTGGCGGTTGAATTTAAATTTCAATTCATATCTTGAATTTATTTGAAAAAACACCTTGTATTTTTAATCAAATCTCAACGACTTTCTTCAAATTTGATCTTCAATGAGTATTCACCCAAACCTCGCTACATCATCCCAATCACCTCTCTACTCCGAGTTCCTCTTACATCTTGAAGAGCTTCCAACTCCCGAAACCATCAAAAAGCTCCAGATTCGAATCTCCCAACTCGAAGATCGTCTTTTAGAAACAAATAAACAAGCACATTGCCGAGAACTCGAATTTCATCGTCTTTTTAACGAGAAAAAAGGACAATGGGTGCTTAAATACCTCGAACTGAAAAGTGAACTAGCCAATACCAAAAACTTTTACGAAGAAAAAAACAATCAATGGGAACAAGACGCTTCCCAACTTGTCAAAATCATCAAATTCTTAACCAATGCTTGCAAGCAGAAAGAAGAACAAGTCGATACCGTCCTCAAAACCCTTGATTCAGACTTCTCTTTGATTCTTTCACAATCTACCAGCACTTGCAATTCCCACAGAGCTGAGTTCTTTACAAAAGGTAAATATGAAAAATTATGCTAGCCATTAAATTTTTCAAAGGGAACCTCAAGGTAAAAGGAACGCCTAATACTGAAGAATTTGTTCTTGGGTCGAATCTTTCAAGTCCTGAATTCTCCTCTGGGTATAAACGACATGGTGGTGGGCTAATCTCCTTCCAAACCCCAAGAATGGATCTTGATAAAGTTGAACAGCATCATCGTCTTCATATCAACACCGCTTCAACTGATTATACCAAAGATGGAAATTTAATTAGTCCTTCGAATCGATTCTCTTCTGCTTTCCATTCCATGGTAGTGGTTTAAAATATTCTCTCATCTCATATCAATATAGTTGACAGATTTTCAAGGGAAGATCCAAAAATATATGACAGAATTAAGTCAAAGCTCCATTGCAAGTCAATTGGTTTTCGAAGAAGAATTAGGACAAGTCATGAAAAACTTATCAGGAGAGGCTGTCAATCACAATAACTCCCAAAACCAAGAAAATGACCCTTCATTTTCTCGTTCGGAAAAGAAACCCAATCATAATCAAAGTCAATGGATTTCAGAGAAAAAGAACAAAATTTTCAAGAAAACAGAACAAAAAAATCAAATTTTCACAATTATCAGCAACAACGTCAGCGCAAGATCTCACAATGAATCTTCAGTTCTCCGCAAAGATTTTGATAATTACATCAATGGAATGAAAGAAAAATCAAGCTTTAACGACAACAGCCAACCAGATATCCAAACAGCACCTCACAATCTTCTCAAAAAACTCGAGCTTCTTCAAAATTCTCTCAACCTTTCCGAACGTGAAGCTGTCCTTTGTATGCTTATGGACAGCTTGGGAGCTAACGGCAAAAAAAATGATGTCAACTTCGATGATCTTCTCGCTGCTACTCTTCCAAAAGATAAAAATTTCACCCTTTCTTCCAACAATATGTACCCTCCCAGTATCAGCAAAGTCCCTGAACATTCCATCAGCTACGCTCAAGGAAGTCATATGAAGGTGAATAAAGCATATTATGACTCTGCTAATAATTATTCTGTGGGCTCTCCTGCAATTCCTCATAAATTTAAACAACAGGCCACACATAATTTTGCTGCAACTCCAGAAGTCGAAAAGCAAGACTTGATCAATTATTTGAGCCGATTTGTCAGCCCTGGGCCTGGATTTACTATGGATGTGAATAATATGCAGAATGTTGATCTCGGATCCTTTACTTGCGCTGGCGCTGCTGGAAAAAATGAACAAGATTTTAGTCAAGAATTTGAAACTCCTGGTATGAAAGATCTTAAAGAAATGCTTGCTCAAGAAATCTTGTCTCCTATTGTCGCTAAAGAGAATAATCCTGCTTTGCAAGGACAATCTAGACTGCAGAAATATGCTTATCCTTCAAGTGTGGAGAAGGAGTATGGAAGGAAATTAGGAGGTGCATTGAATTTTAATGATAAGTTTATGGATGATTATGATATGAGATTTGGAGATAAGGTGATGTTGAGTGAAGAAGACAGAAAGAGATTGCCAACAGCAGAAGATACAAAATATGCAGAAAGAGTGGATGAGATGGAGGCTCACCAAGAGATTTTTAATAGAGTGCTGGGAAGAGATGAAGATGTGAAAAAAGAGACTACAAAGAAATCAAAAAGCATTTTTAGCTGGAAGTTCTGTGCTGCTAATACCAAACCTGGAAAATAAATGATCCATCCAAAATCAAGAGTAGTTTTTCGGTGTTTTTTGTCTGTGAATATAAATATTATCAGTTTAATTTAGATTTTCCTTTCTAGGAATCTATTATTTGGATGTGGTGAAAAGCGACGAATAATCCTTTTCATCGTTTCTCAATCGACCCTCTTTTCTCTGAGGGTCTTTTCAATACATGAATTTATAAAGTCCATAAGAAGTCAATTTATAAGGTACCCTATATCAATAAAATTTATGATAACGCATAACATCCTATTTCTGAACAACAAAAGTATAATTTCCCATAACAAAATTATTTCCATACTAGAGATTAACTTTCCTTGTATTAAAACCCTCAAAATAAAATCTCTCTTATCTTCAAATGGAGGCTCATGACTTATCATTACGATTTCAACCATCACAAAAAGATGTCTTTTCATACTTCGAAAAAACTACTACCAAAACCAAGCTTGACAATCTTAAACGTTTCCAAACTTCTCTTGACATTATCCAAAAAAGTCAATACATCCGCAGCACTGAAGAAGAGGAATTCCTTGCTTCCGTTATCAAAGATTTCAACTTTTTCGATGTTGCCAACAACACCAAAGCTGACAAAGACATTCTCCGTCTTTCTCGTGTTTTTAAACACGAATACTTTCCTGCTGGTACCCCAATTGTCCATAAGGATGACCCTGGTGATAAACTTTATCTTGTTATTAATGGGCAAGCTATTGCTTTTGTCGAAATCTTCCAAGATCATTTACAAAATGCAGTGGAAGCTTCTCCACGTGCCCCGAGCAATGAATTTTTTACAAGTGAGCCGTCAAGTCCAATGATCCCACAAAGTCCTGGAAAAAGTCCAACATTCAATAGAGGCTTCTCAGGGTTCGCTGATGAAGTCGCTCTGTTTAATAAAACTGAGAAAGCTGCAGGATTATTTCAGCCAAAATTGACGAAAAAACAGACGTTGAGCTTCCAGACTCAATTCTCTTTTAATAAGCCTGTAAAGGAATTTTCAAGAGACCATCCTCCAGAGGCGATTTGGGATGTAAATAAAGCGATAAATTTGAGTTTTGCAGGAAGAAGTAGACAGGAGGTCGAAGATGATCCCCAAGAAATTGATGATGATTATCTAGATATGTTATTTGGGTATAAATTACTTGAAGAAATTTCAGAAACAGCCCCAGGAAAATATATCAAAGACGGCTATTTTCGATATAAACCTGCAAAGACATTATCAGCTGGAGACTATTTTGGTGAGCTAGCCTTGATAAATAACAAACCAAGAAGCGCTACAGTGGTTGCATGTCGTGACGTCCATTGTTTAAGCCTTACAAAAAAGGATTATCAAGATGTTACCATGAGAAGTCTTGAGACGATAAATCCAAATATAAGATTTCTCAAGGAATTTTTCCCAGAAGCTACAAAGATAAACCTGGCTAAAATTGCTTATTCTCTTACAGAACATCATTTGAATTACAATAATAAAATTTATGAAGAAGGAGATTTTCCTGATGCCATGTATTTTATCAAACAAGGAGAAGTTCAATTGGTTAAAATAATGAATACTGAAGCTTTTGAGTTGGCGGTGATAGCTGGAAGGAAAAAACGATGCACAATAACGACAATAGGCAAGGGAGAGGTTTTGGGAGAGGATGAAGTTCTCTTTGAAAGGGAACGGGAATATACCGCAATTGTCGCTTCAAGAGACGTCGTTGTGTTGAAACTCTCCAAAAGGACTTACGATGCTTTGACAGATTCATATAAAATGTTGTTTAATAATATAAGGATGCTGTGCAAAATGAAGAACCAATTCAGAAATCAACAAAAGAGTCAGGCTCAGAAACTTGCTGAAAACTTCAAAGATAACAAACTTAATGAAGTCAATGAAGAACAGGAAAGTCAATGTCGAGCCTTGGGCAAATCCTATACTCGTCTCTCTGTTCATACTTACAGAGATCCACCCGAACTTCTCTGTGTCTCCCCCAAAAGACGTCTCAAAGGTAATAACTCATCATCAGTTGAGCAGCCTAACCAAGAATCGAGTACTCACAAAAAAGAGAAATTGGCTCTGAATGATTACAATACAGGTTTCAGCAAGGATTTCCTCAAGGTAAAATATTATAATGAGACTACAACTCCTTCCACTGCAACCACCGCAGAGAATATGACAAGGCCGAAGCTTCAACTTAAAAGACGACCAAAGGATCAAGAAACACAACCAGCGCCAGGTGAGATGACGATAAATAGATTAAAACTAAAGAAATATCTTACTGATCAACAAGCTAATCAATCCAAGTCAAAATTGTCAACTTTTTATACCTCAAATACCAGTGCAGATAAGACCGAATTGTTGGCAATATCTCCGAAAAATGTCAAAACAATGACTGATGATTATTCCTTCAATAGAATCCATGGAGTTCCTACTCCTGCTCGACCTTCAACATCCCAAAAACCTAATGCCCCAGCTTTCAAAAATCCAAACATGACTCTTGGCATTGATTATTCTACACACTGTGTGCGAAAATCAGATCGAACAAATACATTAAAAACAGATTTCTCAGTCAGCTCCTTTGAAGACGACGCCTTTGATGGAAGAATGAGAGCTATTGATGAACAGTTTTTCACTCAAAATTCGGCTCGGCGTCTCGCAAGACCGCCTACAACTGGAGGATATTATTGTGCGAAAAGATTTACAGCAACAACAACTCGATCAACCTCACCAAAGAATAATATGAAATGTTTGACCGGAAGACATTCTGGTATGCAGAAAGAAAAGGAACAGAATAAAAGTCTTGATCAGGGAGCATTTGCAATAGGATTGTTGTCAGTAAGACAGAGAATTGGATTAAAAATGGGAAGTGATGGAAATTTCAAGGTAGAGAATATCAAGCCAAAGATAAATACGTTGGTAGAAAGTGAAAAGAAATTTGAGAATATTCATGTTAAAAAGACCATTAAAGAGTACTTTGAAGGTTTCCAAGAAAAATCAGAAAGAAAAGGCCCAAAGAGTATGATATCGTCACCACATAGTATGTTTAGAAAGAAAACTAGCAAAGGACATCTCAGAGAAAGATATCCTTTGAATAAATTCGAAGCAAAAACTTCGCTTAATGAAGATAGTCTCAAAGTCAATAAAGTCCAGACTAAATAATATGAGATGAAATCATCAGAGGTTCACAATTCTTTGTGATTTGTCTCTTTTACTTTTCAAAGATTTTTTTTTTTATGATGTAGTGAATTTTTTTTTGTATTTTATTCAATATTATAAAAGTAAATCCCTTTCATCATATTTATACAATTACCACGTTATTCCCCTCTCCCTCCATTGTTAAGAAATCTTTTCTTTCTTTGAGTAAATTCTTTTAGTAAGGCATCATAACATTTTGTAGAGGATACAATAGCTCATTTATTACGAGACTTCTAAGACAATTTTCTATAACCCAAAATTCATCATGTTTTAGAGTTTTTGCTTGCCAGGAGTGCCAGGAGGCCATCCAAAAGGTGTTCCTTTGCATCCCAGGATATGCATATGTAAATGGAAAACAGATTGTCCTTTAGGAAAACTTAAGCATCATATTATTCTCAAAATCTTTTCTTACCTGCCATTTCACCATCGTTCACAACAAGTCTATAACCTTCAGTCAATCCTTCTTGTCTAGCAATTTTTCCAACAGTCAACAACATATGACCCAAAATCTCTTTATTCTTTTCTTCAGCCTACAAAATTCATATTTAGTCTTCTATTGGATTGATCAGATCCTTACAAATTGAAGCTGAGAAAGTCCATTACGCACCTTAGGAATCAACAAAAGATGAACTGCGGCTTGAGGGTGAAGATCGTGGAAGGCCAAGCACTATGTCAATTAGTCAATAAAAATCATGTATGTTGGGAAATTTGTTGGAGAAATTGAAGGAAAAGGGGATGTAGTACGTGATCATCTTCGTAGACAATTTTTGCGGGTATTTCTCTTTTCACGATTCTATCAAAGAGAGAGACATCAGTATCCATGAGACGTGGTTTAGGAGATGAAGAGAAGGATTTATAAGTTTGGACTTTCGGGAAATTAATTTTGTTTAGGGAATGCCAAGTAAGACGCCAAGATTTCAATGTAAACATTTTTAATAGAATATTATAATAAATTCAGATAACAATCAGTTCTAAAGAAAACAAAAGAATCAAGACTCTTGCTAAATCCCATATTTTCTTATTTGAAACAAAATAAAAAGAATTTTTTATTAAAACAAAATCTCCCAAAAAAAAGTTTTGGAGGAGAGCTTTTCCGTCTCTGGAAAACTCGAAAATTTTTTTAGGCTCAAGAAATGAATGGAAGATACAATCTGAAGATTTGAATAGCAAATTCTAACGATCTCTTCTGATTATCAAGTTGATTGTCATTTACCAGACAGCTTAAGAAGAATAATTAACAATCGGAAAAAGAACAGCGTAGGTGAAACAAAAGGCGATTTCTACGAAGTCAAAGATGAATTAGAAACACCTCTCAATGAGAGAAAGCCCCTCCATTCAAAATCTCCATATCTTGTCTTCTTATTTTCTTTCACTTTAAAACAAAAATTCCAAAAAAATTTTCCATGAAAAATAATAAAAAAATTTTTTTGATCATCTGAGATTCAGCCTTCAGGCTTTGAGGAAGAAAGATCTCGTTCTTCTTCCTGATAAAATTGATACCAAAACAATGCATGCTTTGAATTTAGGAGTTTCCTCTCTTTTCTGGTGTTTCTGGAGGAATGAAAGGCGTTTCTAATTCATTTTTAATTTCAGAGAAAACACCTTTTGTTTCACCTTTCCTTTTCTTATTCCCTTTATTTTCACCATGTTTTGACCTCTTAAGTTCTAGAAGCGAAGGCTTCTTCTCCATTCTCACAATCAATGAACTTTAACTGGTTTACCTGAATACATTTTATTCACTCTTGAATATTGTTGAGGGGATCTATCAATTTTAATTTTTCTCTCTTCTTAACGTCCAAAATCTCTTGGATCAAGAAGATTAAAATCTTCCATCATTCCTATTGAAACTTCTTGGAAAGACTCGGGCTTGAATCGGGTTTTCCTTGTGAAATTCCTAGTTTTTGAACTTTTTTCAACCTTAGCAACAAAAACCATTTTATTTTTAGGTCAGAAATTTTCCATCTCCGCCAGTCTAGAATTTAACTCTCTCAACAGGAACTAGAATGGCGCGCGTTCCGCCTTGCTGACCTTTAGAAGGGTATTTTCTATCGATATTGAGAGAGCATTCTTTTAATGAGCTTGACTTTGTTCGAGATCTCAAGTCTCTTTTAGCGATTGATCGGAAAATTGAAATAATTTGAATGGATAGAATTCTCGCCTTGACAAGCTTCAAGATATCTTTATCAAATCCCAGATTTGCCCACAAATAGAAAGTTCATTTTGAGTTTTGTATTCAATTAATTTTTCCCCTCTGGCTATTACAGGAAAGCCAATCAAGATGCCATCTTGGAAGAAAAAGCTATGAGAATCTCATTCATAGATTGACCTCAAAGAAACAACTGAACCTTCAAAACTTACAAAACTTCGGAGGGAAAAAAGATCTGTCGTATTGTCAGGCTGGAGCATCAGAAGAAGGAAAAGAATCTTCGAGAAATTTCTAGAATGATTTAATACACATTCTTTACCAGATTGAACTTTAATTCTCTTGGATGATTGTTCCAGGATCTCCAAAAAGGGTGTAATCAAGATCTAACTTTGATCAAGTTGACAAGGAAAGACAGTTTTGAGAGGGAGGAAAGAATAGAAAAATAGAATATTCTAGATCAATAAGAAATAATATCGAGAAAAGGGTTTAATTTTCGAGCAAGGACTCGTCTGATCAAAAATTCACTTTCACCTTCAAGGCAATTCAAGACAAATTTTAAGGACAATAGAAAATAATCCGTAGACTGTAAGAAGGCTTGGTTTTAAGGCTGATAGTAATACTGCTGAAACTGAAACGAATTTTTTTTTAGATCATATGAACTTAGGTCTAGTACTTCAAGGGCTATCTGTTTCAATTCATAGTCCCAAAATGAATTTCAGGAAAAAGCCATTTCCTTTCATGCAAGCGAAATAGCATCCTAATGAAATTCTAAAATAAGAATTCGTTTAATCAAAGGCCTTTTTCTTCTTGAATATAAATTTCAGGTTCCAAACTAAAATAATAATTTATTTTTAATCATTTTCAAAAAGTGTTAAATGGAAGTCGACCCTGTTCACAAGCATTATTCTGAAGTGGCTTCAAAAGGAGTCAAAGAAGCTACTGCTTTACAAACTGCTATCAAAGCTGGCTACACTCAAGAAGAATTAGCCTCAATCCCAAAAGAAGCAAGTTTAGGTCTTGGTTGCGGAAACGCTGTGGCAGCTGCTGAGCTCAAAGAAGGTGAAGTGCTCTTAGATTTGGGCTGCGGAGCAGGCATGGACTTGTTCTTAGCAGGCTACAAGCTCGGAGAAAAAGGCAAGGCTGTCGGGGTTGATTTTAGTGAAGAAATGATAAAAAGAGGAAATGAGATTGCCAAGAAGTATGAGAGAACTAATGTGGAATTTGTTCATAGTCCAATTGAGAAGATGCCTTTCGCTGACAATACTTTTGATGTGATCATCTCCAACTGTGTCTTGAACCTCGTCCCAAGCAAACTCGATGCCTTTAGAGAAATTTTCAGAGTTTTGAAACATGGAGGAAGATTTGTTGTTACTGATATTATCCTGAGAAAACCTTTACCTGAAGAATTAGAAAAGGACATTGCATCAATCGTTGGCTGCGTTGGAAGAGCTGTTCTCCTTGAGACCTATACTAAAAACCTTGAAGAGGCAGGTTTTTCAGAAGTGAGTTCTGTCGATAATAACAAGGATTTGAATACTCTTTATAACGAAGCTGGAGAAGAAACTCAGTTATGTGGAACATGCACTGTTACTTGCTGTGGAAAGAAACAAATTCAACCTGTCACTGCCTTGCAAAAGTATGACTTGAATGAGTACACAGGCAGCTATATTGTTAAAGCAATTAAAAAGTAACAAGATAAATATTAAATTTATAATCAGGATAATAAGTTCTCTAAGAGATCATAATCGTAATCATCATAAGATATAGAAATTTGCCAAACATGGGAGTGATGATCTACCTTTGATTTTCTCTCCTAAATGATTGGGGAAAAAAATTAATTTTTTCTCTATAGATCGATTGATAGATTTTCCACTTTTCTGAAAAATTTACTGGTCAAGGAGTTTGCTTGAAATTTTATTTTCTGTTTTTTTTTTTTTTGAGAAAATAAATTATCTCATTTCAAGCAAAAAATCTTAGAATCCTTTAGCTTCTCCTGAAATCAAGTTTTTCTCCATTTATTCTATTTTAGAAAACTTCATATTCATTAAAAACCCGGGAAAATATTTTAGAAAGAAATCACTCTAAAAATTCTGAATTAATTAAAAAAACAATTCTGAGGCCTCAGCCAATATTAAAATCTCATTCGTTAATTTCCCTTTAAAAGCCAGCCTCAATCACCCTTTCCATCAAAAATCTTTATTTAATTTCTCAGTTAATTAACCAATCTCCCTTCTCTCTTTCCCGCTATGGTCAAACTTTGTGAAACCTGTAACAAAAGCAAAGCCTTTATTGTCCGTCCCAAAACTCGCAAGCTCATCTGCCTTGAATGCTTCTATACAGTCTTCGAAGAAGAAATCCACTACACTATCGTCTCCAACAAGCTCTTTAAAGCTGGTGAAAGAATTGCTATTGGTGCTTCTGGAGGTAAGGACTCCACTGTCTTGGCTCATGTTATGAGTCACTTGAATAAAAAGTATAACTACGGCCTTGACTTATTCTTGCTTTCTGTCGATGAGGGTATCACCGGATACAGAGATGATTCTTTAGAAACTGTGAAAAAGAATCAACAGACTTATGACTTACCCCTCAAGATTGTGAGCTATAAGGATTTGTATAAATGGACAATGGATGAAATTGTTAAAGAAATTGGCCTTACCAATAACTGTACCTTCTGCGGTGTCTTCAGAAGACAGGCCTTGGATAGAGGTGCCATGTTAATCGGTGCTGATAAAATTATCACTGGACATAACGCTGATGATATCGCTGAAACTGTCCTTATGAATCTCCTTAGAGGTGATTTCTTCAGACTCGGCAAATGTGTGGATATTGTCACAGGAAAAGACGGCTTAATTCCTCGTGCAAAGCCTTTCAAATATACCTACGAAAAAGAAATTGTCCTTTATGCTTATCACAAGAAGCTCGATTACTTCTCTACTGAGTGTATATATTCCCCCAATGCCTACAGAGGTCATGTCAGAGAACTCATTAAGGACCTTGAACAGATCAGACCTTCCACTATTATGGATATTATCCATTCTGCTGAGCAAATTGATGTTGGCGTCAAAGTTAAGCTCCCCGTCAAGCAAATTTGTACTGTTTGCGGATATATGTCAAGTAATAAGGTCTGCAAGGCTTGCGGATTATTGGATGGTTTGAATAAAGGCACCGCTAAAATTGCTATTGGTAAAGAAAAGATCCATAAAGCCAAGGTCAAGGATCATCAACAAGTCGATAAAGAAAAAACTGAAGTAAAAAATGTCGACACTAGCAAACTCGAATTCTAATCTATCTATTTGGTCATCTATTGTACGTTTCCTCTTTTTTGGCTAAAATGCATAATAATCAATCTCTCTGTATCAGATGATATATCTAGTGTACATAATAAGCTTGGTCCTTTCAAAAATCCCTCCACAGGAAATCCAATACAGAAAAAGAAAAGAGGTTTTCTTCGAAGCATAAAAATTTACTTCGTCAATAAACCATCTCTTCTCAAAAACCAAAATTTAGCCTCTTCCAAGTTTCTTTCTAAATAAAGATTAAAGTTTTAAACTGACCCTATCAACAAAAAAAATGACAAAATACTATCAGCCTTTCTAATATTTCCTTCAAACACTGTAATTTTCAAAAGAATTAATTACATCAACTTTATTCATGCATAAAAACCACTTAATACAGATCTCTTGCCAAATAAAATATTAATTAAATCTCCTCTTTATATTTCACCTCATCGAATTCCTTTTTTTCTAAAAAAATATTTTTTTCTCCCCAAAAAAAAAAAATCCATCTCTTCCTTCCTCAATGAACCCTTATCCTACTTTCCAAAACCAACCTGTCTATCAACCTTACCCTCAAAATCAAGCGTATAATGCTCAACATTACAACAACGGTCCTGTCATCAATTCCAACCCTTACCAGCCCACCTATCCTTCGTATCAAGTCCCACAAAACAACCAACCTGTCAACTACGCTCCTTATGGCGATTCTAAGCCTCTTTATCAGCCTTACGGAAACTCCAACACTGTTGAAGTCCAATACGCTAAGATGCCTCAAAATAATT
>Ga0182738_1001737_pt1 | contig 26658 bp, 23 predicted proteins | sample eDN5th30CBELigMG_FD_128876 | JGI IMG/M metagenome (GOLD analysis project Ga0182738, IMG submission 128876) | Enriched Miracle-Growth compost microbial communities from Emeryville, California, USA - eDNA 5th pass 30_C BE-Lig MG (version 2)... ...
CTGTCTATCAGCGGCACCTCCGAGAAATCGAGCACCAAAGCCTTCGGCTGGGCGCCGATGCGGTCCAGCAAGGCGCTGACGGCGGCGGTCGCGCCGAAAAAGAACGCGCCCGAGATCCGATAGATCATAATATCGTCGCTGGCGGTGTCGGGCAGCTCGCTGCTTGAGCCTTCGGTCCGATCGGCCGTGTCTTTCGCAACCAGCGGACTACCCGTTTCCACTTCGACGGCTTCGGCCATGCGGTGCAGAAACAGGAAGGCGCCAAGCGTGATGCCGACCGCGATCGCCGTCGTCAGGTCGACGAGAATGGTCAGCAGGAAGGTCGCCAGCAGCACGACGGCATCGCCCCAGGACGCGCGAATGAGGCTCGCAAATTCCTCTTTCTCGGCCATATTCCACGAGACAACGGCCAGAACGCCGCCAAGGCTGGCAAGCGGGATGTAAGCGGCGAGCGGCGCGGCCACCAGCATGAACAGCAGAACAAACGCGGCGTGCAGAATTCCCGAAACGGGTCCGTGCGCTCCGGCGCGAATATTGGTCGCCGTGCGTGCGATCGTGCCGGTCACACACATGCCGCCGAAGACGACGGCAGTAAAGTTCCCCACGCCTTGCGCCACCAGCTCGCAATTCGATCGGTGCTTGCGGCCCGTCATCCCGTCGGCAACGACCGCCGATAGCAGACTTTCGATGGCTCCCAACAGCGCAATAGAAATGGCGTCCGGGATTGCGGCATGGATCTTCGCGAGAGTGATATCGGGGAGATGTGGTGCGGGCAGCATCCGGGGAATGCCGCCGAACCGCGATCCAATCGTCGCGACATCGAGATGCAGAAGCGCCGCGAGCAAAGCAGTTACGGCGACGGCAATCAGCATGCCGGGCCAGTTCGGCTTCAGGCGGCGTACCCCGATGATGACGAGGACGGAGAGCACCGAAATCATGACGGTGGCTGGGCGGATCGAGCCGATGCTCGCAAAAATCGCCTGCAGCTTCGGGATCAAGGCCGCAGGCTCGTGCGCCATGTCGAGACCTAATAGATCTTTTAACTGGCTGGCGAAAATGATGACGGCGATGCCCGCCGTGAACCCAACGGTAACCGGAAACGGGATGTACTTGATGTAGGTCCCAAGGCGGAGGAAACCGGCGGCCACCATGATCAGTCCGGCCATAGCCGTGGCGAGCACCAAGCCGTCGTAGCCCTTGCGCTCGACGATCGAGGCGATCAGCACAATGAACGCGCCAGCTGGGCCACCGATCTGAAAGCGGCTGCCGCCAAGCGCGGAAATCAGGAAGCCGCCGACGACAGCGGTAAACAAGCCCTTCTCGGGCGAAAGACCGGAGCCGATGGCAATGGCCATCGACAGCGGCAACGCCACGATGGCGACAGTCAGACCGGAGATGGTGTCTGCGCGAAAATCGGCAAGGCCATATCCCTCGCGCAACAATACGGTGACGAGCTTCGGCGTGAAAAGCGCAGCCGTGCTCGGCGCAAAACGCTTCGTCCCGGCCATTGCGGACGTCTCCATGACGACTCCTCAAAACTCTGCCGCTCGGGCGGCGATGATGAGCAATTCTTCGATCTAGTCCGGGGTTCGGAGTGCGCCGCGCCTCTTGCGGGCCTGCGCTGGCGGTGGCGAGGTCACATTCTTTGCCGGAACGCTCGCCTTGAAGCGAACGCCGCGGCCTTGCCCAATGCTCGGCGTGTTCTCGCCTATGAGTTCGATGCCGGCGTTATCCAGCGCGCCGACGACCTTCATCAGCGTATCGACGACGCCGCGCACATTGCCCTCACTGGCCTCCATCCGCTGGACGGTCGGCAATGAGATGCCCGCCAATTCTGCGAGTGTCTGCTGGTCGATGCCGAGAAGAGCCCTTGCGGCCCGCATTTGCGCAGCTGTAATCACCGGCTCTACCTTCGATATACGTCGGACACGTTACTTATGATGTATAACACATCAATATACACTTTCGACGCATAACATTTGCACTCGGCCGCGGTGATCATCGCCCTTCGCCGGGCCACCGGCATCCACCGCCTCGGCACCCTGCGAATCGAGGATTGCTGCATGAACCTGCATTCGCTAGCGTCGTCTTGGCTTTCAATCCGACGCGGCCCTGGGGCGGTCGCGCCACCGGTGTTCGTAGATCAGATAGCGGGGCGGTAGACGTGACGAATCCTTTTGAACAAGACCTTGCAAAAAATCCCGCGAACTATCAGCCGCTGACGCCGTTGTCGTTTCTCGCCCGATCGGCGATCGCCGCCCCCAATCACACGGCGATCATCCACGGCAACGCACGCATTTCCTACGCCGAGTTTTACGCGCGCAGCCGCCGTCTCGCGAGTGCGCTTTCGGCGCGCGGCATCGGTCCGGGCGATACGGTCTCCGTCATGCTACCGAATACGCCAGCAATGATGGAAGCACACTTCGGCGTCGCGATGACCGGCGCCGTGCTTCACACCATCAACACCCGCCTCGATGCAGCCGTCATCAAGTTTCAAATCGATCATGCCGGCACAAAGCTGCTGATTACGGATCGGGAGTTTTCATCGACGATGAAGGCGGCGCTCGAAGGTGCATCGGTGAAGCCGATCATTATCGATTACGACGATCCGGAATTCCCGCAGACCGGCGAGCCGTTATCTGCGGACGACTATGAAGCGTTCGTCATGTCGGGCGATCCCGAATTCGAGTGGCGTTGGCCGGAAGACGAATGGGAAGCAATTTCGCTCAACTATACGTCCGGCACGACGGGCAATCCCAAAGGCGTCGTCTACCACCATCGCGGCGCGGCGCTGATGTGCTACGCGAACTCGATCTCGACCGGCATGACGCGCTTTCCCGTGTATCTCTGGACGTTGCCGATGTTCCACTGCAACGGCTGGTGCTTCCCGTGGTCGGTGACGCTCGTGCAGGGCACGCATGTCTGTCTTCGCTGGGTGCGCGCCAAGGCGATGTATGACGCGATCGTGGAGCATAAGGTGACGCATCTTTCGGGGGCGCCTATCGTCATGGCGACGCTGCTGAATGCGAGCCCGGAGGAAAAGCGGCCAATCTCGCACGTCGTCGCCTTCAATCATGCTGCTGCGCCGCCGCCCGCAGCCGTTATTTCGGCGATGACCGATGCCGGCTTCGAGCTGACCCATCTCTATGGCCTGACTGAAACCTACGGTCCCGCGACGATCAATGAATGGGATCAATCGTGGAACGATCTCCCGCCCGCCGAGCGAAGCGCCAAGCGCATTCGCCAGGGCGTCCGCTACGTGGCGCTCGAAGGGCTGACGGTCATGGAGCCAGAAACGATGACCGAGGTTCCGGCCGACGGAGAGACGCTCGGCGAGGTCATGTTTCGCGGCAATATCGTCATGAAAGGATATTTGAAAAACCCGAAAGCGACGGCGGATGCTTTCGCAGGCGGGTGGTTCCATTCGGGCGACATCGGCGTGCTGCACCCCGACCGGTATATTCAGCTCAAGGATCGATCCAAGGACATCATCATTTCGGGCGGCGAAAACATTTCCTCGATCGAGGTCGAGGAGGTTCTTTACAAGCATCCGAGCGTCGCGTTTTGCGCCGTGGTGGCCAAACCTGACGACAAATGGGGCGAAACACCCTGCGCATTCATCGAGCTGCGGGCGGGCTCGTCGGCGACGGCCGATGAAATCATCGAATGGTGCCGTCAAGGGCTCGCACGCTACAAGGTTCCGCGTCACGTCGTATTCGCGGAAGTTCCCAAGACATCGACCGGCAAAATCCAGAAGTTCAAGCTGCGGGAAATGGCGAAGGACGCGTGACGGTCGGCACAAAGCACGCCTTCGCGGCTTATCCCAACCGGGGAACGTCGCCAGGTTTTAGGAACAGCAGCGCTTACTATTTCACCAAAAGGCGCTTCTGGCATTCAAGCCAGCTCGCGATCACGCTGCGGTCATGAAATTGAATCGCTCCGCAGTTTTGGCAAACGATCATCAGGACGTTGACTGGCGCCGTCGATGATGGATCGGCGCGCTGACAGGTCAACGTATGCACATCGACATCGCACTGAGAACGAAAGCGTCCGCATACCGGACAACTCGTGATGTGCTTGCCAAAGAGAAAGCGGTCAACTTCACCTTTTGAAATGGGTCTTGTGCAAGTTTCGGTCATCAAATTCACCTTCGGACAACCGGTTTATTTTTTGATGGTAAGATGCGAACCGCCCACTGACAAGAATGATGGCAGATTCTCCGTACGAATTGATGAGAGTTTCTCATCAAATCATTCGGCGGACGCACTTTGTGCAGTGCGCATACTGCATCGCAAATAGGTTGTATTTGATCTCCACACGATAGATCCCTCGCCAATATCAATTGCGAGCACTTCCGTACACAATATTGACGGATATTATAACATACGATAATGCATCCATCCGAAGAGGAGACACGTTCATGGATGCGGAAATTAAAACCCATTTGCTCGCTGCAGAGTCTGTGAAGGACGCCCGGCTGCCCGTTACTGTTCTTTCGGGCTTTCTGGGCGCCGGAAAAACGACGGTCCTCAATCACGTCTTGAATAACCGCGAGGGATTGAAGGTTGCCGTCATCGTCAACGACATGAGCGAAGTGAACATCGACGCCGATCTCGTTGAGAAAGGTGGCGCCAACCTGTCGCGAACGGATGAAGCACTCGTCGAGATGTCGAACGGATGCATTTGCTGCACGCTGCGCGACGACCTGTTGAAGGAAGTGCAGCGCCTCGCCGTGGAGCGTCGCTTCGATTATCTCCTTGTCGAGTCGACGGGCATCGCCGAGCCGCTGCCGGTCGCGACGACCTTCGAGTTCCGCGACGAAAACGGGAAGAGCCTCTCCGATGTTGCCCGTCTCGATACGATGGTGACGGTGGTCGACGCGGCGCATCTCCTTAAAGATTACTCATCACAGGACTTTCTGAGAGATCGTGGTGAAGTCGCCGGAGATGACGACGAACGTCCGCTCGTCAGTCTCCTTGTCGAGCAAATCGAGTTTGCCGATGTTGTTGTTCTCAACAAAGTCGATATCGCTACTCCGGCAGACATCGCTGCAGCTCGGGCGATCATCCGATCGCTCAATGCCGATGCGCGCATCATTGAAACGCGTCATGGGCGCGTGTCGCCGAGAGACATTCTCGATACCGGACTTTTTGATTTTGACGCCGCGCATCGCCACCCGACGTGGTTTAAGGAATTGAATGGCTTCAAGGACCATTCCCCCGAAACGGACGAGTACGGAATCTCGAGCTTCGTTTATCGGGCACGCGGTCCGTTCGAGCCGGAAAAACTTCACGCCTTTTTCGGACAGACATGGCCGGGCGTCGTTCGCGCAAAGGGCTTCTTCTGGCTGGCGACGCGACCACAATGGGTCGGCGAACTGAGCCAGGCAGGGGCCGTCGTTCGGCATGAGGCGATCGGCTATTGGTGGGCTGCGATATCGAAAAAGAATTGGCCGGACGATCAGCGTCTTCTCGATCGCATTAACACGACTTGGGACGAGACTTGGGGCGACCGGCGGCAGGAAATCGTCTTCATCGGTACACACGACATGGACAAAGCAAGGATTATCGCGGAGCTGGATGCCTGTCTGCTCTCCCTTCCGCCCGATGGCACCGTCGACGCGAAGGCATGGACGGAACTTCGCGATCCTTTCCCCGAGTGGCGGCGGGAGGCCGCGTAAATAAATGCAGGAATTTGCCCGTGCGAATGAAGCGTTCGCCCGGGCTGCTGGACTTTGCATGCGGCGTCGGGGTCATCCCGTCACGAAGATTTCAATTATAATAATTTGGAGCCTGCAGATCGATACGGCTATGACATTGATCTCGGCGCTCTTGTCAAAACGCAAAATTCAGCAACCCGAAGGTCCCCCCATGATTGCCAAACGGTTCGTTCGTGCTGCCGTTTCCATCGCGGCTTTATCCCTTGTTCCACTGACGCCGGCCTATGCAGAGGCGGATGCGGATAGTCTCATCAATGCTCTCAATGCCGTCTTTGGTAAGCATGCCGGCGTGCGTACGGCGCATACACACGGCTTCTGCGTGAAGGGCAGCTTCATGCCGACGCCGGAAGCTGCGACGCTGACGAAGGCTCCGCATTTTAATTCAAAGACGCCCGTTGGCGTCATCGGACGCTTCTCGATGGGCGGCGGCGATCCAAACGCATCGAATGCGCAGAAGGATAACGTTCGCGGCTTCGCTCTCCATTTCGATCTTGGCGACGGAGGCACGACGGATCTCGTGATGATCTCGTCTCCGATGTTCGTCGCCAAGGATCCCGATCAGTTCCTGGCGCTGCTACAGACAGTCGCGACGAAGGACAAGGATAAGATCGGCGCATTTTTCAAGGCCAACCCCAACGCCACCCGGCAGGGCGCATGGCTGAATGCGCGGCCGGTTCCGGCGAGCTTTGCCACGGTCAACTATTGGGGCGTTCACGCCTTCACGTTCACGAACGCCGAGGGCAAGAAGCAGGTCTTCAAGTACAAGGCGCTGCCCGTCGGCGGCGAGGTCGGCTTGTCGGACGACGAAGCCAAGGCGAAAGACCCGGATTTCTATCGTCCGGAACTCAAGGAGCGGCTGGCGAAGGGCCCGGCGAAGTTCACCCTGACGGCTATCCTTGGCGAATCCGGCGATCCGCTCGACGATCCGACGGCGCTCTGGCCGGAGGACCAACGCAAGTCCGTCACTCTTGGGACGATTTCGATCGATGGACTTGAAGACGATAAAACGTGTGACGCCGGGGTTTTCGATCCGACAAACGTCGCCGACGGCATTGAGGGACCGGAGAACGACAAGATCTTTCCGATGAGATCTGCCGCCTACGCCATTTCCTTTGCTCATCGCACGCAGTAACGCGAAAGTTTCGCGCGATCCCGGATGCGTTGAGCATCCGGGAAAGCTCGCGTCGGGCAAGCCGAAGCTCACTGGGCTTTCTACACGCGGGCCGATTTAGTTTCAGAAAGATAGCGATCCAGCCGATCGAATGTTCCTGACCAGCCGAGCGTCATGCTTTCCAGGCTCGTGTCGAATGCGCGGCGCTCGGCAACACTTTCATTGATCGGCTCCCAAACGACCGTAACTTTCGTTCGACCCGATCCGGCATCGGCAAAAAGAAACGTCGATAGCATTTCCAGAGGCCACTCCGGCCGCAGCGGATGGCGCGCAAGCCCACCCTTTGCGTCGGAAAATGAATTGATGAATACGACACGCTCGGGCGCTGCAATCTCACGATAGACGAACCGGCCCCACATCGTGCTGCCGTCCAATGCCTGAAGACCGTAGTGATAAATGCCGCCCGGCCGCAAATCCATTCGAGAAGCGATCACTCTGCGGCCTTCGGGCCCCCACCAGTGCCTCATGCGATCGTCTTCGGTGAACGCCCGGAAAACCACCTCACGCGGCGCATCGAAGATGCGAGAAACGACAAAGGGCTCGACCGACGACTGGTCATTCCTTGCTAAATCGCGCGTGGTCATGCGGGACCGGCGAAATGCGCGAGATGCGCGCCGAGTTGATCGAAACACTCGTTCCAGCCAACCGCTATGCCGTTACGCGCTTCCTCCGTGTCGAAGCCGTCCTGAACGAACGTCATCTTCGTCTTTGACCCTTCGTCGTCGAACTGGACCGTTATAAGCGTTTCGGTTTCCGGTCTCCCCGCAGTATCGAGCCACGCATGGGTCAAAACAATGCGCCGGCCGTCGACGATTTCGCGATAGGTGCCCTGCACGCGATGATCCTCGCCTTCGCTTGAGTACATGCGCGCGTACCAGCTGCCGCCTTCGCGAAAATCCGTTCTCGCCGCAGGGATCGTATAGCCCTTCGGCGCCGACCACTTTCTCAGATGGTCCGGTATCGCCCACATCTGATAGACGAGTGCGCGCGGCGCATCGAAGGTACGGACAATTTCCAGCGGCTCTATCGAATTGCGTCCGGCGCGCGCTTCACTTGTATTTCTTTGGACCACGCTTTGTCTCCGTTACTTGCAAATCGCGCAGATACAGATCAGGCCGATCGGAACTTTGTTCCCAAAATTTGCGATATGGGCCGATCCAGTTCTCAATGTCCTTCAGGGGCGCCGGCACGAACCGGCATGGACGCCATTGCGCGTCGCGTCCGCGCGCGATCAACCCGACGCGCTCAAGCACCTTCAAATGTTTCGAAACCGCTGGAAGGCTCATTTCGAACGGTTCCGCCAATTCGCTTACGGATGTCTCGCCGAGAGCCAAACGCGCCAGGATTGCGCGCCGTGTTGGATCGGCAAGAGCAGCAAATGTTTCGCTGAGGCGGTCGGCGGCCATCTTTATTTAGCCCATCAGTTAAATAACTCATGGGTTAGGTGGTGGACCCCTACCCGAAATCAAGCCTCGGCTTATTCTTGGCGCCCTCTGGCGTCGCTGGTGATCCGACATGGGGAGCCGTGAAACCTTCGCCAAGCGGGCGAAATAAAAAAAACAATGAAAAATTTGGGCGGTAGAACATAAAAGCCCCGCGCGGCAAGCAGTTCGATCGCTCCGCGGCAGGGCCATGAATCTGGAATTACTGTTCTGAGAGTGGGCTAGTGCCGTGTTTGGCGACTTAGCCGTTCGATCTCATCTTTCAGCTTCAACTTCTCTTGCTTCAATCGCCTGATTTCGATGTCATCCGAACCGGGATGCGCCACCACCTGATCAATGCGCTCCTCGAGAGCGCGGTGCTTTTCTGCGAGTTCTGCAAGATGAGCCGTTATCGCCATCAGTTCCTCCGAAAGAATTTGCAGACGTAGAAATCGTGCCACACGTTCCGGGCGTTGTCCAATGCCTCTAAATGCCAATGCGCGAAATTTGAACTTCATTGCGCCGCAATCGTTCATGCGGCTCGCTGGAGAATCGTGAAATCATTTCATGCCATTACATTCTTCCTGCGGCATGTCGCTTTTGCCTGTTGCCAGAACACGGGCAATCGCCCAAAACGCTGCGAGCGGCCGGGCGGGGGTAGGGCATCGTGATGGAGCGACGCGACGAGCGCGAGCTCAGGGACGAGTTGGTGAACTTGCGGTCCGAGCATCGAATGCTCGACTGTGAGATCCTGTCTCTTGAAGATAACCCTATGGCGGACCAGCTTTTAGTGAAGCGGCTGAAGAAGAAGAAGCTCGCCCTTAAAGACCGCATTACGCAGATCGAAGATAAGCTGCTCCCCGACATCATCGCTTGAGCGGTCCGATCGTTTCCAGCGGCGAAGCGTATTGCGAACCTCGCGCGTTGGTGACCTATGACCTCGGTTTCCCCACCCGTCGATAGCTGGCTCTATCCGAGCACTGCGGGTCTCTATTGTGAACCCGGCGATTTTTACATTGATCCGCATCGCTCCGTTGAGCGTGCCGTCATCACGCACGGCCATAGCGATCATGCCCGTTCGGGTCACGGCGCGGTGCTGGCAACGCGTGAAACGATCGAAATCATGAAGGTGCGTTATGGCGACGATTGCGCCGGCGCATTTCAACCTCTGGCACTTGGGACGCCGATTACGATCAACGGCGTCAACGTTCGCCTCGTTCCGGCGGGGCACATTCTAGGTTCGGCGCAAGTCGTCATCGAATGGGCCGGCAAACGCGCCGTCATTTCGGGCGATTACAAACGCGCCTCCGATCCAACATGCGCGCCTTTCGAGTTGGTGCCGTGCGACGTGTTCGTTACCGAAGCGACGTTCGCGCTGCCGGTCTTCCGCCACGAAAAAGCCGAGCACGAAGTTGACAAGCTCTTGGCATCGATGGCCGCCGAGCCGGATCGCACGCATCTGATTGGCGCCTACAATCTCGGCAAATGCCAGCGGATGATCCGGGTCATTCGCGACGCCGGCTACGATGCTCCAATCTATCTGCACGGCGCCGTCATCGCGCTCACCGAACTCTATCAGAAGCTCGGGATCGAACTCGGCGATCTTCGCCCTGCGACGACGACGGACGCCAAATCATTGCGTGGCGGCATTGTCATGTGTCCGCCTTCAGCGCTCGGCGATCGCTGGTCGCGACGCTTCGGCGATCCGGTCAATGCCTTCGCCAGTGGGTGGATGCGCGTGCGCGGCCGCGCCCGTCAGCACGGCGTCGAGCTTCCGCTCGTCGTGTCGGATCACGTCGATTGGCCGGAGCTGATCGCAACCGTCACCGAGGTCGGCGCGGAAGACATCTGGGTGACGCACGGTCGCGAGGATGCGCTGGTCTACTATCTCGGAACACTTGGGCTCAAGGCCCGCGCCCTTGCACTCGTCGGGCGCGAGGAGGAGGCCGAATAGCTATGCGCGCCTTCGCTCGCCTTCTCGATTGCCTGGCCTATACGCAGAGCCGGAACCGCAAGGTGGCTTTGCTCGGCCATTATTTCCGTTCAGCGCCGGACCCCGATCGTGGCTGGGCGCTGGCATCTTTGACGGATGGAGTGCCGATCCGCATGCCGCTGCGGCGTATGCTCAGCGATCTCGTCGGGCGCTTCATCGATCCGGTTCTCTATCGCCTGTCGCGAGACTATGTCGGCGATACGGCGGAAACGGTTTCGTTGCTGTGGCCCGATCAGCCAGTCGAGCTTACTGCAACTCATTCCCCCACCCCTAACCCCTCCCCGCAAGGGGGAGGGGAAGAGAGGGACAGTTCCCTTACTGACGCTGTCAAAAACGATTGGCGTCGGCAAGCATCAGCGGAGATTCCATCATCTTTACCCCTCCTCTCGACGAGGAGGAGTCGGGGTCGAAATAGCGATGCTCGTGAAACATCGAAGCAGCTCACTCTCGATCTTACCCCCACCCCTAGCTCCTCCCCGCAAGGGGGAGGGGAATTGAGCGGGGCCCGCTTCGCGGATCGGAAAGATGCTTCGTCGCTCGTGGAGCGCGAATTCGAAGACGGCCTCATCGGCCACAATAGCCCGGCGGCTGAACCGGCTTCCCTGTCGCTCGGCAACGTCATTCGCGAAATGGCGGACGGCACAACGGCGCAGCGTACGGAACGTCTCGGCCGATTGCTCAATCAGCTGGACGCCTCGGGCCGATGGGCGCTTCTGAAGCTCCTCGGCGGCGCGCCACGCGTCGGCGTCTCCGCACGTTTGGCGCGTACGGCGCTTGCCGAGTGCTACGGGCGCGACGTCTCCGAGATCGAAGAAATCTGGCACGCGCTCGACCCCCCCTATCTCGATCTTTTCGCGTGGCTCGACGGACGTGCGGAGCGTCCCGATCCCGGCACAAAGCCAGTCTTCCGCCCGGTCATGCTGGCGCATCCCATCGAGGACGACGACTGGCCGAAGCTCGCGCCGGAAGACTTCGTTGCGGAATGGAAATGGGATGGCATTCGCGTACAGGTCGTCGCGCGCGGAGGCGACGTGCGCATGTTCTCGCGCCAGGGCGACGACATCTCCGGCGCGTTTCCGGAAATCCGCGGCGCCTTCCAAGGCCATGATTGCGTCGTCGACGGCGAATTGCTGGTGCTACGCTATGGCTCGATTGCGCCGTTCAACGACTTGCAGCAACGCCTCAACCGAAAAGCCGTAACAGCGAAGATGATGAGCGCCTACCCGCCGCATGTGCGGCTTTACGATTTGCTGTTCGACGGGCTGGAGGATTTACGTGCACTGTCGTTCACCGAACGACGCGCGCGTCTCGAAACGTGGCATGCACGTCATCATCCGCCGCTGACCGACGTCTCGCCTCTGGTTCCGTTTGAGACATTCGACGAACTCAACGCGTTGTGGTCTTCAGCGCGCGCCGAGGGTATCGAAGGCTTGATGCTGAAGCGGCGCGACAGCGCGTATCAAGCGGGCCGCATCAAGGGCCAATGGTTCAAGTGGAAGCGCGCGGCGCTGACGCTCGACTGTGTGCTGATGTATGCGCAGCGCGGCTCGGGCAAGCGCTCGTCTTACTATTCGGACTATACGTTCGGGGTGTGGACCGAGGATGCTGATGGCGCGCGCCTGCTCGTGCCGGTCGGCAAAGCCTATTCTGGATTCACAGACGATGAGCTTCTGCTGCTCGACCGCTGGGTCCGGGACAATACGACGGAGACTTTCGGCCCCGTTCGCGCCGTCGAACCGGGACTTGTCTTCGAGGTCGCCTTTGATTCCGTGCAGTCCTCGACCCGTCATAAATCGGGCGTGGCGATGCGGTTTCCGCGCATTCACCGTATTCGCTGGGATAAACCGGTTGCCGAGGCCGATACGCTCGAAACGGTTCTTCGGTTAATGAGCGGAGCCTGCCAGGTGGCTGGCCCTGCCGCTCTGCCTGCCGAAGGCGAAAGCGGATCCGGGGCTCGTTAATTGCACTACCGGCTTCGCTATCCGTTACCCCCACCCCTAACCCCTTCCCGCAAGGGGGAGGGGAATGGATTCCTCTCCCGTGCGGCAAATAACGGGAGAAGATCGGCCGTAGGCAGCGATAAAACGAAGTCGCAAGACTGCCCCCTCCGCAACATCATGGGACAGGCGAACATCTCCCACTTCCCCCCTCCCCTCGACGGGGAGGGGCCGGGTGGGGTGGCGATGCCGGTGAACGTCGCCGCAGCACTCTCGATCTTACCCTCGCTCATGCACTCCCCAGGATGGAGGGGTCATTAAGATCGCAGGCCTTATCCTCTGCGACAGACTCCAAACCGAAAATCCTTGTAAATACGGCGCATCTCTAGTACCGACGCGGTTTCCCTCCGTCACGATTTTCGTTACTCCAGATGCGTAAAGTAGCGATAATCGTTACGGGCGCAGATGAGGACTTCACCTTCATGAGCCGCGACCTATGAGCAAAGGCAAGCCGCTCGTCGGCATCATCATGGGCAGTCAGTCGGACTGGCCGACGATGAAGCACGCCGCCGATATTTTGTCCGAGTTGGGCGTGGCTTTCGAAACGAAAATCGTTTCCGCGCATCGTACGCCCGAGCGGCTCTACGCTTTCGCGAAGGGCGCGAAGGCCAGCGGGCTCAAAGTCATCATCGCGGGCGCGGGCGGCGCAGCGCATCTGCCGGGCATGACCGCCTCGATGACGATGCTACCGGTTCTCGGCGTGCCGGTCGAAAGCAAGGCTCTCAAAGGTCAGGACAGCCTCTATTCGATCGTGCAAATGCCGGCCGGCGTGCCGGTCGGCACACTCGCGATCGGCGAAGCGGGCGCCAAGAATGCCGGATTGCTCGCGGCGCAGATTCTGGCTCTGTCCGACGCGGCGATCGCCAAACGGCTCGACGACTGGCGGCAACGGCACACGTCCCAGGTTGCCGAGGCTCCGGCGCAAGGATGACACGAAACGCAATGATTGCCCTTCCTCCCGGCTCGACCATAGGCATTGTGGGCGGCGGCCAGCTCGGCCGTATGCTAGCGATGGCTGCAGCGCGCCTCGGCTTCAAGTCGCACATCTACGCGCCGGAGGCAGATAGCCCCGCCTTCGAGGTCGCAGCGGCACATACGGTTGCGGCTTACGAAGACGAAGCGCAGCTTGCCGCTTTCGCAAAGGCGGTCGATGTCGCGACCTATGAATTCGAAAATATTCCCGTCCGCACCGTTGAATTTCTGGCGCAACAGATTGCGGTTCGCCCCGGCGCGAAAGCACTTGCCTGTGCGCAGGATCGTCTCAACGAAAAGACGCTGGCGCGCGAACTCGGCGCGATGACCGCCAAATTCCAAGCCGTCGATACTCTGGCGCAGCTTGAAGATGTTTTGGCACGGGACTTTGGCGTTCCCTCGGTGCTCAAGACCCGCCGCTTCGGTTATGACGGCAAGGGGCAGGCCAAAATCTTTAATGCAACGGATACGAAGCAGGCGTGGGCCGCGATGCGCGACGCACCGTCGATCCTCGAATCCTTCGTCAATTTTCGCGCCGAAGTTTCCATCATTGCGGTGCGCGGCGCCGATGGGGCGTTCGCGGCCTACGACGTGACCGAGAACGAACATCGCGATCATATTCTGCATCGCTCGGTTGCTCCGGCTCGGATTGCGCCGGACGTCGCCGACAACGCCATCACCACGGCCCGCGCAATTGCGGAGCGTCTCGATTATGTCGGCGTGTTTGCGATCGAGTACTTCGTCGTTTCCGAGAATGATCGCGATACGCTGTTCGTCAACGAGATGGCGCCGCGCGTGCACAACTCGGGGCATTGGACGATCGACGGCGCCATGACTTCGCAATTCGAGCAGCATATCCGCGCCGTAGCGGGATGGCCTCTCGGCTCGACCGAACTCAAAGCGGCCGGGGTGGAAATGATCAACCTCATCGGCAACGACATTCTGACCTGGCCTGACATTGCCGCCGAGCCCGGCGCGTTCTTCCATCACTATGGCAAGAAGACTGTCCGTCCGGGCCGCAAGATGGGCCATGTCAACCGGCTGCTGACGAAGAGGCCCGAGTAAGAGCCTCGACTTTTGGCCACGCAGCTTTCAGCGCATCCCTAGCGTGCGGTGTGAGCCTACCAACGGCAACAGCACACTTTTCAGAAAACCGCGCGAGGCACAGCAATGGAACTCTCCGGCCGTGACATCGCCGCAGCTTCGGGCGCAGTGATCATCTGGGGTCTCAATTTTGTCGCGATGAAATACGCGCTGCGTGATTTCACGCCTTTCCAGCTCGGCTTTTTCCGATACGTCTTTGCCGTTCTGCCGCTGGTCTTCTTCGTTCCCAAGCCCAAGCTCGGATGGGCGTGGCTGGTACCTGCCGGTCTTGCGCAATTTGCGCAGTTCGCGTTGCTGTTTCTGGCATTGAAATTCGACATGACGGCCGCGCTGGCGTCGGTTCTGATACAAACGCAGATCTTTTTCACAGCGATCCTTGGAGCGGTACTGCTCGGAGAACGCGTGTCACCACCGATGCGAATGGGTTTCGCGCTGGCGGCTGTCGGACTGACGTTTTTCGCGCTCAATTTTGTGACGGGCTCCGAGACAGCGGGCGTCACGGTGGTTGGACTACTTCTGAACGTCGGCAGCGGCTTTGCCATGGCCAGCGCCAACATCGTGGCGCGCAAGGCCCAACATGCCGATACCGACTACGATCCGCTGCAGTTCGTGGTCTGGATGTCGCTGGTGCCGATCATCCCCTTCGGGGTGCTCGCGTGGTTTTCCGAACCCGCCGCCACGCACTGGCACTGGATGCAGGCCAGCCTGTTCGGATGGTGCAGCGTCGCCTTTCTGGGGTGGTTCGCCACCATTGCCGCTTACGGATTCTGGACCGACCTGCTGAAGCGCCATCCGGCCAACCGCGTATCTCCGTTCGGCCTGGGCGTGCCCGTCGTCGGCTTGGCCGCCGGGATGCTCGCATTGGGCGAGCGGGTCACGGCCTGGCAATGGGCGGGCAGCGCCTTCGTCATCGCAGCCCTGGTGACTGTCATGTCCACGCCAAATGCCATGACACCCCTGCCGCAGAAGGAGCCAGCTGACTAGCCCGCTTTCTTGCTGCGCACCGGGGCGGGTCTGGGGAGGCCCCCTGGCGCGGCGTGGCCGATGCAACGGGCCCGATTGTCAAAGTCGCTGCTCTTTGGTATATGCAGCGGCGAATTTAACACGAGGTCCGGAGGCTAGAGGTTCCGGACCGCGTTGTTTTGTGCTTTCAAATCGAAGTTTTGATAGAGGATACAACGGCTTGCAGGTTCTCGTCCGCGACAACAATGTCGATCAGGCTCTCAAGGCGCTTAAGAAGAAGTTGCAGCGCGAGGGCGTCTTCCGCGAAATGAAACTTCGTGGACACTTCGAGAAGCCCTCAGAGAAGAGAGCGCGCGAAAAGGCGGAAGCCGTGCGCCGCGCTCGCAAGCTGGCCCGTAAGAAGTTGCAGCGTGAAGGTCTTCTGCCGAGCAAGCCGGCTGCGGCGCGCGGCGCTGGCAAGGGCGGTCCGGGCGCACGTGGCGGCGCTGGTGGTGGTGCCGGTGGCGGTTTCCGCAGCGGCGGCGGCCAGGGCGGCACGGGCAACAGCGGCAGCGGCGGCAGCAGCTTCTAAGCCCTGCCCGCGTTTGTGAAGGTATTCAAGGCCCGCGGTACTCGCGGGCCTTTTTGCATCTTCAATGCGGTTTGCCTAGGTCGTCGGCGTGCAGCCGGGCGATCCACCGATCGACGATGTCGAACGTGCGGTCGTCGTGGACCGCATGTCCGCCTCCTGGGATCGTCACGATCTCTTTCGGCTCGTTGGCTGCCGCGAACAGACGGCGCCCCATTTCAACCGGGATGACGTCGTCGGCCTCGCCGTGCACGATAAGCAGCGGTGCGTGCACGTTCCGAATATGCAGGATCGAATCGTAGCGGTCTTTGAGCAGCAGATTGACTGGCAGCCACGGATAGAGCCGTGCCGCCAGTTTGGCGACCGACGTGTAGGGACTATCCAAGATCATGCCCGCGACTTGCTTCTCGGCGGCAACTTGAATGGCGACGCCGCTGCCCAGCGACTCTCCGTAAAGAATGGTGTCCTCCGCGCGGACGCCCTCTTTGAGAAGCGCCTCGTATGCGAGCTTGGCGTCGGCGACGTTCGCTGCTTCCGACGGCTCGCCTGTCGAACCGCTGTAGCCGCGATACGACATCATGAAGACACCGAGTCCGCGGTCGAGGTAGTGGCGGAAGCTCACGTTCCTGAATTCCAGCGCGCCGCCGTTGCCGTGAAAATAGAGCAATGTCGGCTGTCCCGCCTTCGCCCTGCCATACCAGGCGATGAGCTTTTCGCCGTCCGGCGTCGCGATGATCCGTTCGGAAACGTCCGGAAGTCCGACAGATTGCGGCAGCGTGCGCGCCGGCTCGGGGAAATAAATAAATCGTCGTTGCGAGACATACATCACGGTGACAGCCGCCAGATACAGGGCGACGACGGCAATGAGCACGGCCTTAAGCAAGATTGAGCCTCGGAACAGAAAGGAGCGGCGCAGAATGGCGTCGACAGCCTAGCATTCAGCGCGAGACCTATCGCACCAAATATCCGATGTGGTTGCCAGCGCGCTCGCGAATGGCTTCGAGGGCGGCGAAGATATCGACACCATGCATCGGCACGCCAGTTTCGACGACCACTTGCTGATTGAGGCGTTGCAGTTCGTGATAGATCGGCTCGGCGGTTTTGTGCAACATTGCGACGACGGCGACGGTCTTCCTCGGCATGTTGGCCGGCACGCGCGGGAATACCGAGGACAACACCTGTTTGGCGTGATCCGAGAAGTGCGCGGAAAAGCGCCCGAGAAGCGAGACGAACTTGATCGCGGATGTTTCTTCGAAACGATAGTTGTAGCGCTCCATCCAGGCGAAGAGCTTGTCCATCGTGAAGTCTTGCAGGCGAATGTTCGCAGTTTCGCGGTAGTCCTGCCATTCAGCGACGAGATCGAAACTTGATTCCATATCGATATCGGCGGGAGCGAACGTCATGTCGGTCGCGACGCCGACGCGATCGAGGAAATCGCGATTGCGGCGGACGATCCGCGTCGGGTACGTCGGCATCATAAAGGCGCCGCCGCTTGCCTGCTGGAAGGCCAAGCGGACGAGCTTCGAGCAGAAAAGATTGCGCGAGTCGTCCGCGCGCATCGAAAAATCGTAAAGGATGCGCTTGCCGCCGCGAACGCGCGACGAGGCGACGTAATCGAAAATCGACTTGGCTGCCCGCGCTGCGAGTTCGGAGTCGCGGTTACGATACAGCACGGCGCGGACGATGTTATGGTCGAGCGCCTTGGCAAGCGGATTGATGATCGCGCCGTCCTCGATCAGACTTTCGACCATCCAATGGTCGCCGGCATCGTCAATATGAACGATGCCGATGTGACTGAACTGACTGTCGACGTCGCCGATACGTGCGATAGCGGCGCTGTTGTGGGCGCGGCCGCGCACGAGGATGACGTCGCCGGAGCGGAAGCCGACTGGCGCGCCGTCGCGGTAGAAGGCATAGTTGATCAGCGTGTTGTTTTCGTCGCCGGTAAAGCCGCGCAGCAGGTAGTTACCCTCGCCCATATAGGGATGACCGCTAGCAATTTCGCCGAGCATATCAGAGACGTAGCGCAGCACGCGGAAGACGTCGCGAAAGCCCTGCACGGCGGCGGGCGTCATCAGGCCGAGCATCTCGTAATGGGAAAGTTTTTCGCGCAGGCCGACACGCAGGTCGAAGAGCCGGTACATCAGCGCAGGCGCAGCCCGGGCGATGCTTACGACGTCATAATCGGCGAACCGGGCGTTCGCCGCACAGTCGTAGATGTAGTTCAGATTGCGTTCGAGCAGCGCGGCGTTCGTAACCGGCGTCGCAGCGAGGATCTCGATGCGCTCGATGTCATTTTCAAAAGACGAAGTGCCGACGGGAGCCAACACGCAAAACCTCAACTACCGTTTGGTGCGCTTATAACAGAACGATAGGGCCGTCGCGCCAAGGGCGCGGCGATCACGGTGCAACGACGGCCAACTGTTGCCGATGAGCCCCTATGGGCGTGACGCGCGCCCTAGTGAGCGAGCGCTTTAACAATCTCTTCCGTCATTTTCTTGGCGTCGCCGAGCACCATGACGGTGTTGTCCCGATAGAATACGGGGTTGTCTATGCCAGCATAGCCCGAAGCCAGCGACCGCTTATTGAAGAACACCGTTCCGGCCTTCCAGACCTGGAGCACCGGCATGCCGTAGATCGGGGAATTCTTGTCCTCTTCGGCCGCCGGATTGACGACGTCGTTGGCGCCAATCACGTATACGGCGTCGGCCTGGGAGAACTCGCTGTTAATGTCTTCGAGCTCGAAAACCTCGTCGTAGGGCACGTTGGCTTCCGCCAGCAGCACGTTCATGTGCCCCGGCATGCGGCCAGCGACGGGGTGGATGGCGTATTTCACCTCGACGCCCTTTTTCTTCAGAGCATCGGCCATTTCTCGAAGCGCGTGCTGCGCCTGCGCGACGGCCATGCCGTAACCAGGTACAATAATGACCTTTCCGGCATTTCCGAGCACGTAGGCGGCATCCTCGGCGGAACCGAGTTTGACGGGCTTCTGTTCACCGCCGCCCGCTGCTGCTCCCGCCGTTTCGCCGCCGAAGCCGCCGGCGATGACAGACAGGAACTGCCGGTTCATGCCCTTGCACATGATGTAGGACAGGATGGCGCCGGATGAGCCGACGAGCGCGCCGGTAATGATGAGCGCGATGTTGCCGAGCGTGAACCCGATGCCGGCTGCGGCCCATCCCGAATAGGAGTTCAACATCGAGATGACGACCGGCATGTCGGCGCCGCCGATCGGAATGATGATCAGCACACCAATCAGCAGGGACAGGAAGACGATCAGCCAGAACAGCCACGCCGAACCGGCCGATTGGATGAAGCTGTAGATCACGAAGATCAGCAGCAGGCCCAGGGCGGCGTTGATGGCATGGCGCATCGGCAAGAGGATCGGCTTGCCGGACATGCGCCCCGAGAGCTTGGCGAACGCAATAACCGAACCCGTGAAGGTGATGGCGCCGATGGCAACGCCGAGCGCCATTTCGAACAGGCTGCCGCCTTTGATGCCCAACGCCGGGTTGGCGGGATCGGCGAGAATTCCGAATGCCGATGGCGCATAAAGCGCGCTCGCCGCCACGAAGACCGCCGCAAGGCCGACCAGCGAGTGGAAGGCTGCGATCAGCTCGGGCATCATCGTCATCGGAATTTCGCGCGCCGTCTTGGCGCCGATGAAGCCGCCGATGCCAAGGCCGAGAAGGATCAGAATCCACGACGTCGCTGTCGGGGCCGCAAGTCCGAGCGTCGTCAGGATGGCAATGGTCATGCCGACCATGCCGAAGACGTTTCCGCGGCGGGAGGTCGCCGGGCTCGACAGACCTCTCAACGCCAGAATGAAGAGCACGCCCGCGGCGAGATAGAACAGTGCGGCGACATTTGCGGACATTTGGATCGTTCCCCGGCCTGATTCTTCGTGCTGCTTTTAAATTCGTCGGGCTTGCGAGAAGCGGCTTCGACTCAGCCGTCCTTCTTCGCCGGCGCGTCCTTCTTTTTGTACATTGAGAGCATGCGATTGGTGACGAGGAAGCCACCGAAAATGTTCACGGAAGCCATCGTCAGAGCAAGAAAGCCGAAGATCTTGGCGACTGCGCTATCGGATGTTGTCAGAGACACACCGACCGCGAGCAGCGCACCGACGACGATGACGGAAGAGATGGCGTTGGTGACACTCATCAGCGGCGTATGCAGCGCCGGTGTGACGGACCAGACGACGTAATATCCGACGAACACGGCGATGACGAAAACCATGAACTCGTAAACCGAGGGGCTGACGTGGCCGCCGCCTTCCGCTGCAAAGGCTGCGGTCGGCATGAACATGACGGCGGTCAAGGTCAAGAGGACTGCGCGGGCCATTGGTCTGGTTTCCCTTGACGGAGTGGACAGGGGTGCTTGGCGAACGGTTTCATTCGACATGTCGGTATCCGCTACTGTCTTCTCGTGCTTCTATCGAACTGTAGTCTTATGGGGTTCTGTTTAGCTCGCAGTCGATTGCAGGTTCGGATGAACGATCTCGCCGCCCTTGGCGACGAGCGTGCCCTTGATCAGATCATCGTCCCAGTTGATCGCCAGCGTCTTTTCCTTTTTGTCGATCATCGTCTCGAGAAAGGCGAACAGGTTTCGCGCGTAGAGACTGGACGCATTGACGGCGATGCTGCCGGCAAGGTTGAGCGGCGCGAAAATCCTGACGCCGTTCGGTGTCTCGATCGTCTTCCCGGGCTCCGTCAGTTCGGTGTTGCCGCCGCGTTCGGCGGCAAGATCGACGATGATCGAGCCGGGTTTCATGCTTTCGATCATAGCGCGGGTAATCAGCTTCGGCGCGGGGCGCCCGGGAATCAGCGCCGTTGTGATGATGAGATCCTGGCTCTTGACGTGCTGCGCGATGAGTTCGGCCTGTTTGGCCTGATATTCGGCGCTCATCGGCTTGGCGTAACCCGCCGCCGTCTGCGCCTGCTTGAATTCATCGTCCTCGACGGCGATGAATTTGGCGCCCAAGGATTGCACCTGCTCCTTTGTTGCAGGCCGAACGTCCGTCGCAGTCACCTGGGCACCAAGGCGGCGCGCGGTCGCGATCGCCTGCAGGCCGGCGACGCCGACACCCATGATGAATGCCTTGGCGGCGGGTACGGTGCCAGCCGGCGTCATCATCATCGGCAGAGCCTGGCCGAACATTGCCGCGCCATCGACCACCGCCTTGTATCCGGCGAGGTTGGCCTGGCTCGACAAGACGTCCATCGACTGGGCGCGCGTCGTGCGGGGCATGAATTCCATCGAAAAGAGCGTCGCGCCGGTTCCTGCCAGCGCGGCAAGAGCACCGCGATCGCCGTACGGGTCGATCATGCCGATGACGATGGCGCCGGGCTTCAAGGCCGCAACGTCTTCTATGGTCGGGCGGCGCACCAACAACAAAATGTCGGATCCGAATAGCGCTTCGGGCCGGGTGACAATCTCCGCCCCCGCCGCTCGATAGGCATCGTCGGAGAAGCGCGATTTCGCACCGGCGCCGGACTCGATCCGAACCTTGGCGCCAAGGGCGGCGAGTTTCTTCACCGTATCGGGCGAAACCGCGACACGCGGTTCGTCCGCCGATTCACTGGTGACAGCTATCGTGACCATGTCTCAGCCCAATTGAAGCGATGCCCCGGCCCAAAGCCGAGATCAAAAAGGGCAGACCGTGGAGAGCCTGCCCTGCATGAATTCACTTGGATAACCCGGCGTGCCCGGCATTAGACCAAGAAGATCTTCATGCCCGCGAGCAGAACAACCAAACATACGATGGCGATCTTCGTGAACCGAAGAAACCCGGCATAGGTTTTCTCATGCTCTGCATAGTCCATGGCCGGGTGGCCCTTCGAAGTATCGACACTCACGTTGCGTCTCCCAGATGGTGATTTTCGAATTTCCCTGCCCGGTTGGTTAGCCTAAGACCAGCCGAGCTTCAAGTCGTCGCAGTCCAGAACCTTTAGCCTATGCGACCTTTCGAACCGCTTTTACGACCGCAGCCGCCATTTCCCGGCTGAGTTCCGTGGCTTCGCCAATCAGATAGCGACCTGGGTTCCGACTTCGACGACGCGATCGGTCGGGATTTGGAAATAGGTGGTCGCATCCTCGGCACTGGCGGCGAGGAAAATAAACAACCGCTCCTGCCATCGCGGCAGCTCCGACTTCGGCGTCTTTCGCAAGGATCGCCGCGACAGGAAGAACGACGTCGAACCGATGTCGATATTGCAGTCCTTGCGCCGGGCGTGTTCGAGGATTTTAGGCACGCTCGGCGTCTCCATGAAGCCATAGCGGGCGATGATGCGAATGAAATGGTCGGACACGCGCTCGACCGTAATACGCTCGTGCCTCGCGACGCGTGGCGTCTCTTCCGTTCGGATCGACAGCAGAATGTTGCGCTCGTGCATGATGCGGTTGTGCTTCAAGTTGTGCATCATAGAGGTCGGTGCGGCATATGGATCGCCGGTGAGGAAGACAGCGGTCCCCGAAACGCGATAGGGCGGTTTGGCTTCGAGCTTGCGCACGAGCCAATCGAGGTCGGCTTCGTTGCGCTTCGTGAGCTTCGTCAGCAGGCGCGTTCCTCTCACCCACGTAAACATGATCGTCGCCAACATAGCGGCAATGACGAGCGGCACCCAACCGCCTTCCAGGAATTTGAGCGTGTTGGCCGCGAAGAACGCCTGCTCGATTAGCAGAAGCGGGATGACGATCATGACGACTCGCCACAGCGGCCAACGCCAACACTGCCAGATGACGAAGAACGCCATCATCGTATCGATGACCATCGCCGCGGTCACCGAGATACCGTAGGCCGCCGCCAGATTGGACGATGTCCTGAAGGCAAAGATGACGACCAAAACGGCGACAAACAGCAGCCAATTGACCTTCGGCATATAGATCTGACCGGCCATGCTTTCGGAGGTGTGGCGTATCTCGAAGCGCGGAACGAGCCCGAGCTGAATCGCCTGGCGCGTCAGCGAGAATGCTCCCGTAATTACGGCCTGGCTGGCGATCACCGTGGCGAATGTCGAGAGAATGAGCATCGGCACCAGCGCGAAGCTCGGGTAGAGGCGGTAGAACGGATTCTCGATGGCGCTTGCGTCGCTCATGACGAGCGCGCCCTGCCCGAAATAATTGAGGACCAGCGCCGGCATCACGAAATAGAGCCATGAGACGGTGATCGGCCTTCGCCCGAAGTGACCGAGGTCGGCGTAGAGCGCCTCGGCGCCGGTACAAGCGAGAAACACCAGCCCCATGACCGTCAGGCCGAGGACGCCGTGGTCGAAGATGAATTCAATCGCGTAGTACGGATTAAGGGCCAGGAGGACGTGAATATTATCTGCGATGTGCAGCAATCCGCCCAGGGCCAGGACGGCGAACCAGATGGCCATGACCGGGCCGAAAAACTTCGCCACGCGGTCCGTACCGTGGGACTGCATCCAAAACAGCCCCGCCAGTACGATCACCGAAATCGGAAGAACGGCGACTTCGAACTGCGGAGCAATGAGCGTCAGACCTTCAACAGCCGAGAGCACCGAGATCGCAGGCGTGATCACGGCGTCGCCATAGAAGAACGACGCGCCCGCGACACCGAGAACGCCGAGCAGCGGAGCGCTGCGGCGTGCGACCGACTGGCCGAGCGCCATGAGAGCGAACATGCCGCCCTCGCCGTTATTATCGGCGCGCAGCAGCAGCAGCACGTATTTGCACGTCACGACGCACGTCATGCTCCAGAAGATCAGAGACAGAACGCCAAGCGTCGCCTCCGCCACGGTGCCGTTATGCGACGCGGCCGTAATCGCTTCCTTGAAAGCATAAAGCGGGCTTGTGCCGATATCGCCGAAGACGACGCCGACCGAGCCTAACGCTAAAGCCCAGAAGTTCTTGCTGTCATGGCCTTCCCCCGCGCCGAACTCTGCGGCCTGGAGGGAGGCTTGCGGTTGTGCCATTCCGGCGCCTCAACCCGTCGAAAAGCTGCAATGCAGCAAAGTGGCGGGTGTCTACTCCCGTAAGCCAATAATGGGAAGCGGCAAAATAGGCCGCTCCACCCCTGCGACGCCTTGACAAGGCGGCGCTTCCGGATTCGTTTCCCGCTTGCTCAGCTTTTTTTGCCGAGCGTGCTGAATATGCCTTCAATCCATCTCTTCGAGTTCGTCGATCATGCCCTCGATGACCTTTAGACCCTTCTTCCAAAATTCGGGGTCGCGGGCGTCGAGGCCGAACGGAGCGAGCAACTCAGAATGGTGCTTCGACCCGCCGGCTTTCAAGAGATCGAAATACTTCGCAACGAAGCCCGGGTGCGCCTCGGCATAGAGTCCGTAGAGTGAATTCACGAGGCAATCGCCGAAGGCATAGGCGTAGACGTAGAACGGCGAATGGATGAAGTGCGGAATGTATGTCCAGAAGACTTCATAGCCGGGCTTGAGGTCGATCGCCGGCCCGAGGCTTTCCGCCTGCACCTCCATCCAGATGGCGTTGATGCGGTCTGATGTCAGTTCGCCCTGCCGCCGTTCCTCATGGACCTTACGTTCGAAGGTGTAGAACGCGATCTGGCGGACAACCGTGTTGAGCATATCCTCAACCTTGGCCGCGATCATCGCCTTGCGCTCGCGCTTATTCTTCGTCTCGGCGAGGATGGCCTTGAACGTCAGCATTTCACCAAAGACGGATGCGGTTTCGGCGAGCGTCAGAGGCGTCGGCGCCAGAAGCGGTCCTTGGGCGCGGGCGAGCATCTGATGCACGCCGTGTCCCAGCTCATGGGCCAGCGTCATCACATCGCGCGGCTTGCCGAGATAATTCATCATCACATACGGATGCACCGAGGGCACGGTCGAAGCCGAAAACGCGCCCGGCGCCTTGCCCGGTTTTACCGGCGCATCGATCCAGTTTTTGTCGAAGAACTCTTTGGCGATCGTCGCCATTTCCGGCGCGAAGTCGCCATACGCTCTCAGTACGATCTTCTCAGCTTCAGCCCAACCGATCGTGCGCTCGGGCTTGTCGGGCAATGGCGCGTTACGATCCCACGACGCCAGTTTCTTCTTCCCGAGCCACTTGGCCTTCATTGCATAATAGCGATGCGAGAGCATCGGGTAGGCTTCGCGAACGCTCGACACCAACGCATCGACGACGGGGCCTTCGACGCGGTTGGCGAGGTTGCGGCTGTCGGCGACGTCCTTGAAGTTCCGCCAGCGGTCGGAAATTTCCTTGTCTTTCGCAAGCGTGTTGGTGATGAGCGTAAAGAGCGGCAGGTTGGCTTTGAAAACCTTGCTCAAGGCTTCGGACGCAGCCTTGCGCTTCTTTTCGTCGGTGTCCGAAAGCAAATTCAGCGTCGACTCGAGGCCGAGGGGCGCTTTCTCGCCTTTGACGTCGAATTTTAGCGACGACATGGTTTCGTTGAACAGGCGATTCCAGGCGCCACGGCTGGTCTGGGATTTCTCGGTAAAAAGCGTTTCGAGCTTTTCGTCGAGCTGGTGCGGCCGTTCCTTGCGCAGATCATCAAGCCAGGGCTTGTAGCGCTTAAGGGTCTTGTGCTTCGTTGCCGCGTCGAGCGTTTCGTCGTCGATCTGGTTGAGTTCGAGTTCGAAGAAGATCAGATCGGTGTAGAGCTTCGTCAGCGCCTCCGACACGTCGCCGTTGAACTTGGCGCGCGCCGGGTCCGTCTGATCGAGGACATAGTAGAGCCCAGCATACGATCCGAGCTTGCCTACCAGATCCGACAGTTTTTCGTAGTCCTTGACCGCGGCGGCGAGCTTGCCGCCGTCCTTGGCAAGTTCGGCCAGTCGCCCTTGGTATGCCGACTTGATGCGCGCCGCTTCCTTTGCCGCAGTTTTCAGATCGCGCTGAACTTCCGGCGCGTCGGGCGCCTTATAGAGATCGCTGAGATCCCATTCGGGCATAGCACCCAATTTGGTGGCCTTCGTTGTGCGACCGGCGCCCGTGCGCGCCAGACTGCTCGATTTGCGAGGGGATTCGCGGCGCATCAGGTTCCTTTCGCGGATCTTGGAGTAAAAGCGGGGGCGCGAGCGTTTACCACACCTCTCGCGCCTAGCAAATTTGGTTGTTCCGTCGTCATTCGCAAGCCGCCGAACATATCAAAATGGTGTTCCGGCCACGCCGCGCGGGCCCTCGGCCGCTAAAGCAAGGTCCTCGGCAGCCTACAAATGAGCTGCCCCAAGGCGGGACGCTTGACGCCCAGCACTTAAAAAAATGCGCCACGAAGCAACGTTCCATTTACTCATCTCGGGCACTGTCGGGGCTGTTGCGTAATTTGTCGGTCACCGATTGTCAGAAGCTGGGTCAATCCAGCGTGCCTGTCTCCCGGATGGCTTTCGTATCAGTAAATGTAAAGTTGCGTGCCCATGTCCAAGCGTGTCCTGATCGTCGATGACGATCCAGCCCAACGACGTATTCTCGAAGAGACGATCAAGCGTTTCGGCTTCGAGACAAAGACGTGCGGTTCGGGTGAGCAAGCTCTCCAAATTCTCGAAGCCCAGGATCGCGAGCAGATCGCCCTCGTTCTGCTTGATCTCGTCATGCCCGGCGTCGACGGCATGGCGGTCCTCGATCGCGTCGGCCACATGGCCGGCACGCCGCCGATCATCGTGCAGACGGCGCATGGGTCGATCGAAACGGCGATCAACGCGATGCGCCGCGGCGCCGTCGATTTCGTCGTCAAGCCGGCGTCTCCGGAACGTCTCGAAGTCTCGATGAAGAGCGCTTTGAAGATCGAAGCGCTTGCCGGTGAAATCAACCGCATCAAGAA
>Ga0182738_1001738_pt1 | contig 26655 bp, 24 predicted proteins | sample eDN5th30CBELigMG_FD_128876 | JGI IMG/M metagenome (GOLD analysis project Ga0182738, IMG submission 128876) | Enriched Miracle-Growth compost microbial communities from Emeryville, California, USA - eDNA 5th pass 30_C BE-Lig MG (version 2)... ...
GTAAGGATATCCCCTAATGTTTAATAAAGTGAGCAAATCGTTTCAGTACGGTCAGCACACGGTAGTTCTGGAAACCGGCGAGATTGCTCGCCAGGCCTCGGGCGCCGTACTGGTATCGATTGACGACACCGTTATCCTGGCCACGGTTGTGGCCGCCAGAACACCCAGGGCCGGCCAGGATTTCTTCCCGCTTACGGTCGATTATGTCGAAAAGACCTATGCGGCCGGACGCATTCCCGGCGGCTTCTTCAAGCGTGAAGGCAAGCCTTCCGAAAAAGAAACCCTGACCTCCCGCCTGATCGATCGCCCCTTGCGCCCGCTCTTTCCTGAAGGCTTCTACAACGACGTCCAGGTCATCATTCACACGGTGTCGGTCAACCCAGAGGTTGATCCCGACATCGCCGCCATGATCGGCGCCTCCGCCGCGCTGGCCATCTCGGGCATTCCGTTCAATGGTCCCATCGGCGCCGCGCGCGTGGGCTATATCGACGGCCAGTACGTGCTCAACCCCACCACGACCCAGTTGAAGAGCTCCCAGATGGATCTTGTCGTGGCCGGTACCGAAGCCGCTGTCCTGATGGTCGAATCCGAAGCCCGGCAACTGTCCGAAGATGTCATGCTTGGTGGCGTGGTCTTTGGTCACGAGCAGATGCAGGCCGCCATCAACGCCATTCACGAACTGGTCGCCGAAGCCGGCAAACCCGAATGGGACTGGCAGCCCGCTCCCAAGAATGTCGCCCTGAACACCGCCGTTGCCTCGGCAGCCCAGGAATCCCTGCAGCAGGTTTACCAGATCCGCGAAAAGCAGGCGCGCACAGCCAAGCTGCGCGAGGTTTATGCCAGCGTCAAGGCCCGCCTGGCCGAGCATGCCGCCGCCAAGGGTGAAGATGCCCCCGACAGCGTTGAGGTCGACAACATCCTGTTTGAGCTCGAGTCGCAGATCGTTCGCGGCCAGATTCTCAATGGCGAGCCCCGCATCGATGGCCGCGACACCCGTACCGTGCGCCCCATCAGCATTCGCCTTGGCGTGCTGCCGCGCGCCCATGGCAGCGCGCTGTTCACCCGTGGCGAAACCCAGGCGCTGGTCATTGCCACGCTGGGCACCAAGCAAGACGAGCAGATCATAGACTCGATCATGGGCGAGCACCGTGATCGCTTCATGCTTCATTACAACATGCCGCCGTTCGCCACGGGCGAAACCGGCCGCTTTGGCGCACCCAAGCGCCGCGAGATCGGTCACGGCCGCCTTGCCAAGCGCGCGCTCATTTCGCTGCTGCCCGCGCCGGAAGATTTCCAGTACACAATCCGCGTGGTTTCCGAGATCACCGAGTCCAACGGTTCGTCCTCGATGGCGTCGGTCTGCGGCGGCTCGCTGGCCATGATGGATGCCGGCGTGCCCGTCAAGGATCACGTCGCTGGCGTGGCCATGGGCCTGATCAAGGACGGCGGCAAATTCGCGGTGCTGACTGACATCCTGGGCGATGAAGATCACCTGGGCGATATGGACTTCAAGGTTGCCGGTACCGTGCAAGGCATTACCGCGCTGCAGATGGACATCAAGATTCAGGGCATCACCAAGGAAATCATGCAGGTTGCCCTGGCCCAGGCCAAGGAAGGCCGCCTGCACATCCTGGGCAAGATGAAGGAAGCCCTCGAAGGCTCGCGCACCGAGCTGTCGGAGTTCGCTCCGCGCATGCTCAGCATGAAGATCAACCCCGAGAAGATCCGTGACGTGATCGGCAAGGGCGGCGCCACCATTCGCGCCTTGACCGAAGAAACCGGCACGCAGATCGACATCAGCGACGATGGTTCCATCACCATCTCCAGCGCCGATCTGGACAAGGCCCGCGAGGCCGAGCGCCGCATCAAGGAACTGACGGCGGATGTCGAAGTCGGCCAGGAATACGAAGGCCCGGTCCTGCGTCTGCTGGACTTCGGCGCCATTGTCCAGGTCCTGCCTGGCCGTGACGGCCTGCTGCACATCTCTGAAATCGCCAACTATCGCATCGCCAACATCAACGATGTGCTCAAGGTCGGTCAGGTTGTGCGCATCAAGGTTATCGAGGCTGATGACAAGGGCCGCCTGCGCCTGTCGATGAAAGCAATCGGCGGTATTGAGGCCCAGGGCGGCCCGCAAGGTCCCGTGGTCGCCAGCGAAAGCTGATTCGGCATTGCAGGTGCCGGCTTAGGGCGGTAACCGCCCTGGCGCTGGCCTTGCCCCGCGCAAGCCACAGAAGCGTTTAGCTTTTGTGGCTTTTTTACTGCGCTCTTCCCAGGGTGCGCCCGGCAGGGCGGGCTTGCGGGGGCTTGTCTCACCCTGCGAGCATTCTTCTTTTATGTATAAATAAATAATTAAATTGTTTATTTTAAAATCAGGTAGTGGTGAGAAAATATTATAGCTTTCCGTTATTTGAGGTGGTCACCATGAAGTTTGCATTTTCCCGTGCCGCTGTGGCGGCACTGCTGTTCGGCGCCGTTGGGGTGGTGCAAGCCGCCGGCGCGGTGTCGGCAGGGCAGGGCGCCGCACAGGCCCCGTCAGCCGCAGTGGCGCCTCTGCTTACGCCGGCCGAGCTGGATGCGGTTCGCAGCGCCAGCGATGTGCGCATTATCGATATCCGTCCGGCGCAAGAGTACGACGCCGCCCATATCCCCGGCGCGCTCAATGCGCCCTATGGGCAATGGCGCGGGCCGGCCAACAGCCCCGGACAATTGCCGCCCGTGGACGAGCTTGCCGCGCTCGTGCGCGGGCTGGGTGTGGATGCGGGCAGCCATGCGGTCGTGGTTTCCTCGGGCGCCAATGCGACCGATTTCGGCGGTTCCGCCCGCGTCTACTGGACGCTCAAGTATCTGGGGCTGACCCGGCTTTCCATTCTGAACGGCGGGGTCAAAGCCTGGTCGGACGCGGGGCTGCCGCAGGACACCAAGGTGCCTGCTGTGACGGCCAGCGCCTTTGAGCCCAGGCTGCAGGCAGCGCTCATTGCGACCCAGGAGGATGTCGAAGCGCGCCTGGATGATCCCAAGACCCGTCTTGTCGATGCCAGGCCGGCGAATTTCTACGCGGGCGAGGTGAAAGCCCCCACTGCCAAGGTGCCAGGGACCATACACAATGCTGTCAACGTGGAACACAGCAAATGGTTCAAGCCGGGGACATCCATTTTTGTCTCGCCGGAAGAGGCCAAGGCCATTGCCGCCAAGACACTGCATGGTTCGGCGGACGAGACGATCTCATTCTGCAATACAGGCCACTGGGCGTCCACGGACTGGTTTGCGCTTTCCGAGGTGGTGGGCGAGAAGAACGTCAAGCTGTATCCGGCTTCCCTGGCCGAGTGGACGCAGTCGGCCCGCGCCCTGCCCATGGACAATGTGCCCAGCCGGGGCGAGCAGCTTATCGACAGCCTGAAGGGGCTGATCGGCAAGAAGGCGTCCTGACAACCTCAAGCAGCAAGCAATGAATCGTCTCTTCATTTCGGCCGCGATGGCGGCCTTTTTTCTGTTTCTGACCTGGTTTGTATCCCTGCGCCAGGCGGTGCTTTTCCTGGTCGGCATCGGCATGGGCGGCGTACTGGCCGGCTGGCGCTTCGGTTTCACGACAGGCTGGCGCAAGCTGATCGAGCAGCGCGATGCCAGCGGCGTGGTGGCCCAGATCGTGTTGCTGCTGCTTGCCGCAGCCCTGTCCATGCCCCTGCTGGCGGCTTTCCCGGGCGATCTTGGGGCAGCGCTGGGCCCGCCCAGCATCAGCCTTTTGGTCGGCGCTTTCGTGTTCGGCGCCTGCATGCAGATTGCTGACGGCTGCGGCTCGGGCACGCTTTACAAGGCGGGCCTGGGCATACCGCTCAATACGGTCATATTGCCAGTATTTGCCATCGGCAGCTTTCTCGGCTCGGCGCAACTCGAGCAGTGGCTGCGGCTGGGGGCCATCAGGCCGGTCGGGCTGGTCGCCACATTTGGCGCGGGCGAGGCCTTTGGCATGACGCTGCTGGGCCTGCTTGCCGTCGGATGGCTGGCGGTGCGCTGGTCCGACAGGTCCCGGCCCTGGCTGGATCGGCGGCTGATTGTTGGCGCTGTCCTGCTGGCTATCCTGGCCGTGCTGAACTTGCTCATTGCGGGGCAGCCCTGGGGCATCGTCTATGGCTTTGGCCTGTGGGCGGCAAAGGTGGCCGCTGCGGCAGGCGTATTCGACCCTGGGCTGAATGCTTTCTGGAGCCAGCCGGTCAATGCGAACTCGCTGACCCAGTCGGTATTCCTTGACGTAACCTCCATCACCAATATCGGCATTCTGGCGGGGGCATTCTGGATCGCGGCGGGCAAAAAAGGCGCTTCATCCGCGCCCAAGCCTTTGACGGGCAGCCAGTGGGCTGTGGGCATCGTGGCGGGCTTTTTGCTGGGCTACAGTTCCCGCCTTGCCTTTGGCTGCAATATCGGCGCCATGGTCAGTGGCATATCCACCGGCAGTCTGCATGGGTGGATATGGGTGCCGCTGGCGTTCTGCGGATCGCTGATCGGTGTGCGGGTGCGCCGCCATTTCGGCTTCTGAGGCGCGGAGGGATCATGAAAAAACTCGCTGCCATCTTCTGGGTCTGCCTTATTGCCTACTTTGTTTGGGACTGGGTCTATTCGGCACCCGTCAACACGCGCATGGAGCCGCCGCTTATTGCCGCTGGCTCCGGGCAGGCGCCCACAGGGGGCCATTGCGCCTCGACCTTCTGAGCCTGAATGCCCGAAGCCACGGCTGCGCGCGGCTTCGGGCGCCGGTTTCGGCAGCCGGCTTCGGGGCAGCGGCTCAGGCCCGGACCAGGCGTATCAGTGTGATTTCCGATTTCGCGCCTATGCGCATGGGCGGCCCCCAGTAGCCTGTGCCCTGGCTGACATAGACAGCCATCCCATCCTGGTCGTGCAGGCCCGAGACGAAGGGCTGCTGCAACGGAACAAAATAACGCCATGGCCAGAACTGCCCTCCGTGCGTGTGGCCGGAGAGCTGGAGATCGAATCCGGCGCGCGCGGCAGCGGGGGCGCTTCGAGGCTGATGGGCCAGCAATATACGGGCGCCGACATCTGCGGGCGATCCCCGCAGGGCGGTCTCGGGATCGCTTGCCTGACGCCGGTCAAACGCCGCCGCGCCAAAATCCGTGACACCCGCAAGCACAAGCGTGGCGCCGTCGTGCGCCAGTATCCTGTGCTCGTTCATCAGCACATCAAGCCCTATCCGCCGGAACTCGGCCACCCAGGCATCCGCGCCTGAGTAATATTCATGGTTGCCGGTGACGGCGAACACGCCGTGCCGCGCCTGAAGCCCCGCGAGAGGCGCCACGTCGTCACGCAGGCGTTCCACGCTGCCGTCGATGAGGTCGCCTGTGATGGCAATGATGTCGGGGCGCAGGGCGTTGGTCCGGTTGACGATGCGCCGCACATAGCCGCGCTTGATGGTCGGGCCGACATGGATGTCGCTCAGCTGTGCAATCGTGCAGCCTTCGAGCGCGTCGGGCAAGCCGGGCAAGGGAACGTCCACGCGCACGACGCGGGCAACGCGGCGGCTGTTATAGAGGCCAAGCAGGACGGCCAGCAAGGCAAGCAAGAGGACGATGTATGCGGAGTATGCTGGCAGGTTCGCATAAAGCAGAGAAGCGGCGGCGCGCAGCTGATCGGGCATGTCGGCGGGCAGCGGCCATTCCGCTGGAGGCCGTGGCGGCGGCAAGCCCGTGAGCCGCCCGACTGCCACGCTGCCCAGTAGCAGGTCGCGGCACAGCGTCAGGACAAACAGCCAGGCAAAATAGCCCAGCGCCAGAAAACCTGCCCAGGCTGCCATGTCGCCCGCGGGGCGTCCAGCGGCGCGGCGCGTCTTGAAGCCCATCATGATGAGCAGATAGAGCAGCACAATGCCGGCGGCAAGCGCCCATTGTCCGGCTCGGTCTTCCAGTGCGGGTGCAAGCCGCAGCGCCACGTAAAAATGCGCCAGCCCGACGATGACGGGCAGGCGCAGGAGAAAGGCGAAGCGAGACAAGGCGGGTCTGGCCGGGGGTTGGGCTACATGCCGTTGTAGACGGGGCCCTCGCCGCCTTGTGGCGCGACCCAGACGATGTTCTGGGTGGGATCCTTGATGTCGCAAGTCTTGCAGTGTACGCAGTTCTGGGCGTTGATCTGCAGGCGGTCGGCGCCGTTGTCGTCCTTGATGAACTCATAGACGCCAGCCGGACAGTAGCGCGATTCGGGGCCTGCGTATTTCGCCAGATTGATGTCCACCGGCACGGAGGCATCCTTGAGCGTCAGGTGGATAGGCTCGTTTTCATCATGGTTGGTGTTCGAGATGAATACTGAGCTGAGTCGGTCAAAGGTAATCTTGCCGTCCGGCTTGGGATACTCGATGCGGGCGCATTCGGCCGCCGGCTGAAGACAGGCATGGTCGGGCTTGCTGTGATGCAGTGTCCAGGGCATCTTGCCCCTGAGCAGCCACTGCTCCACGCCAGTCATCAACGTGGCGATGGTGCGCCCCTTCTTGAACCACTGCTTGAAATTGCGGGCCTTGTTCAGCTCTTCGAACAGCCAGGATTCCTTGAATGCCTGCGGATAGGCCAGCAGTTCATCGTTGCCGCGTCCCGCCGCCAGGGCTTCGAATGCAGCCTCGGCGGCCAGCGCGCCGGTCTTGATGGCCGAATGGCTGCCTTTGATGCGCGAAGCGTTCAGGAAGCCCGCATCGCAGCCCACCAGCGCGCCGCCGGGGAATACGAACTTGGGCAGCGTCGTCAGCCCGCCGGCGGTGAGCGAACGGGCCCCGTATGCAATGCGCTTGCCGCCTTCAAATGTGGGACGGATCGCGGGGTGCGTCTTGTAGCGCTGGAACTCTTCAAATGGCGACAGCCAGGGGTTGGCGTAGTCCAGGCCGACCACAAGGCCGACCATGACCAGGTTATCCTTGATGTGGTAAAGGAAGGAGCCGCCGTAGGTGTCGGAATCCAGCGGCCAGCCAGCGGTGTGCACCACCAGGCCGGGCTGGGACTGCGAGGGATCGACTTCCCAGAGTTCCTTGATGCCAATGCCATAGCTTTGGGGATCACAGTCGGCGTCGAGCTTGTAGCGCTCCATCAGCTGGCGGCCCAGCTGGCCGCGCGAGCCTTCGCTGAAAATCGTGTAGCGTGCGTGCAGCTCCATGCCTGGCTGGTAGTGCTCGGTCTGGGAGCCGTCGCGCGCCAGCCCCATGTCGCCTGTGGCCACGCCCTTGACCGCGCCATTCTCGTCGTACAGGATCTCGACGGCGGCGAAGCCTGGGAAGATGTCCACGCCCAGCGCCTCGGCTTGTTCGCCCATCCAGCGCACCAAATGCCCCAGGCGGACGATGTAGTTGCCATGGTTCTGGAAGCAGGCGGGCAGCAGCCAGTTGGGGGTCGCCCTCGCGCCTTTTTCCGACAGGAACAGAAACTTGTCCTCGGTGACGGCGGTGTCCAGCGGAGCGCCCTTTTCCTTCCAGTCTGGCATCAGCTCTGTGAGCGCGCGCGGATCCATGACCGCGCCCGACAGAATATGGGCGCCGACTTCAGATCCCTTTTCGAGCACACAGACGCTGATTTCCTGTTCGCGCTGCGCCGCAAGTTGCTTGAGCCGTATGGCTGCCGCGAGCCCGCCGGGGCCCGCACCCACCACGACGACGTCATATTCCATCGATTCGCGTTCAGACATTGAGAGAATCTCCTGATGTATATATTTTCTTAATTTAATTGCTTGCGGGCGCTGGGCCTCGTCTAGTCATGCGTTCAATTGTATTGTAGTTTTTGCAACGCAGCATTTTTTCGTGCAAGATACCGGAAGTCAAGCCCGCGTCCGGCCGCGGCGGGCAGCACGTTATACTGGGCCACCGACTCGGCCGGCCGGGGTGGCGCGGCTTCTCTATTTGTATGCAGGGTCTTGAATGCAAGCAACTGAATCTTCCAGCCAGACCGTGGAAAACAATGGAATTGCTCCTTGTGTGATGGAGGTCCGCTGGGGCGACATGGATGCCTTGGGACACGTCAATAATACGGTCTATTTCCGTTTCTTTGAAGAAGCGCGCATGCGGCTGGTGCAAGAGATGGACAGTATCCCCAAATCGGAAAAGACCTTCGTCCTTGCGCATACGAGCTGCGATTTCATCAGGCCCATGCATTATCCCGCCCATGCTGTCGTATTCCAGAATCTGGTCAGGGTGGGGCGTAGCAGTATCGAGATCGAGGCCATCATCGAAAAACAGGGTGAGCCCGGCGCGCCATGCGCCAAGGGGCGTTATATCGTGGTCGGCGTGGATGTCGCCAACCAGCGTCCCTTGCCTTGGTCGGAAGCCGAACTGGCCCAGTTGCAATTGTATTTGTCCAGATAGCCTGCGGGCGCGAGTCGTGCGCGGGCGGCATTGTGCGCAGTTTTTTTTGAGTCATCTAAACCCATAAGAGGACAGGAGTAATGAATAAAGTCTATCCAAGCGCCGAAGAAGCGCTGAAGGGCGTCGTTGCCGACGGCCAGACCATCGCCGTCGGCGGGTTCGGCCTGTGTGGCATCCCTGAGGCGCTGATCGCCGCATTGCGCGATTCCAATGTGCAGAACCTGACATGCGTCAGCAATAACGCCGGCGTGGATGGTTTTGGCCTGGGCCAGTTGCTGAACACGCGCCAGGTAAAGAAGATGATCGCCTCTTATGTGGGCGAAAACAAAGAGTTCGAGCGCCAATACCTGGCCGGGGAGCTTGAGCTCGAATTCACGCCTCAGGGCACGCTGGCGGAAAAGCTGCGCGCCGGGGGCGCGGGCATACCCGCGTTCTTTACCCGCACCGGCGTGGGCACGGTCGTTGCCGACGGCAAGGAAGTACGCGAGTTCGACGGCCACCAGTATGTGATGGAGCGTTCTATCGTGCCCGACGTGTCGCTGGTCAAGGCCCAGAAGGCTGATCGCAGCGGCAATCTGGTTTTCCGCAGGACCGCGCGCAACTTCAACCCCAATGTCGCCATGGCTGGCAAGATCACCATTGTCGAGGTTGAGGAAATTGTCGATATCGGCAGCATTGATCCCGATGACGTTCATCTGCCCGGCATTTATGTGCATCGCATCGTCCTGAACGAAAATCCCGAGAAACGCATCGAACAGCGCACCGTCCGCAACGCACAAGGAGCTTGAGCATCATGGCCTGGAATCGTGAACAAATGGCGGCGCGTGCCGCGCGTGAGCTGCAAGACGGCTTTTATGTGAACCTGGGCATTGGCCTGCCGACGCTGGTGGCCAACCATGTGCCCGAGGGTGTCGAGGTGTGGCTGCAGTCCGAAAACGGCCTGCTCGGCATTGGCCCGTTTCCGACGGAAGAGGAAATCGATGCCGATCTGATCAATGCCGGCAAGCAAACGGTGACGACGCTGCCCGGCTCGTCCATTTTCGCATCGGCGGATTCCTTCGCCATGATCCGTGGCGGCAAGATCAACCTGGCCATCCTGGGCGCCATGCAGGTGTCGGAAAAGGGTGATCTGGCAAACTGGATGATCCCCGGCAAGATGATCAAAGGCATGGGAGGCGCCATGGACCTCGTGGCCGGTGTCGGCAAGGTGGTTGTGCTGATGGAGCATGTGGCGCGCAAGAAAGATGGCACCGAAGACATCAAGCTGCTGCCTGAATGCACCCTGCCGCTGACGGGCGTGGGTGTGGTCAGCATGATCATCACCGACCTTGGGGTGATGGAGGTCACTGACAATGGCTTGAAACTGCTGGAGCTTGCGCCCGATGTCACAGTCGACGAGATCAAGGCCAAGACACTGGCCAAGCTGGATGTGTCCGCAGTAAGCTGAGGCAGACTGGCCAGGCGCGCCTTTGTGCGCAATAGCCTGGCCTGGCCGAAGTGTCAGGGATTCGCAGGCTTGGCTCCTTCCCGCCCCGCCTGCTGTTCCCTATTTCGCCTGCGGTTGCAGGCGTTTTGTTTTGCAAGGAATCATTTGTGTCGACTTCTCCCATTCCTCATCGCTTGCAGGCCCTGCGCGCTGCCATGGAAAAGCGCGGCTTCGATGCCTGTGTCCTGCTGACGTCGGACCCGCATCTTTCCGAATACCTGCCGGAGCACTGGCAGGGCAGGCAATGGTTGAGCGGTTTCGAGGGCTCCGCCGGGACCTTGGTCGTGACGCGCGACTTTGCCGGGCTGTGGACCGACAGCCGCTATTGGGAGCAGGCCGATGGCGACCTTGCGGGCACAGGGATAGCGACCATGCGGGCCGGCGCACCCGATGTTCCCGGACCTGCGCAATGGCTCGGCCAGACCCTGCGGCGTGGGGCGCGCGTAACGGTCGATGGCCAGGTGCTTGCTGTGCAGGTACACAAGCAGTGGCAGGAAGCGTTGACCCCGCAAGGCATCGTGCTCGATTGCAGCGTGGACATCCTGGATGACATATGGACGGATCGTCCGGGTTTGCCCTGCGAGCCAGTCTATGAACATCTTCCGCCCCATGCCTGCCGTTCGCGGCTGGAAAACATGGCTGCCGTGCGGGCGGCCATGCAGGAGCGGGGTGCGCACTGGCACTGGCTGTCGTCGCTCGACGATATTGCCTGGATATTCAATCTGCGCGGCAGCGATGTGCCGCATAACCCCGTATTCCTCGCATATGCGCTGATCGGCCGCGAGACGGCGACGCTGTTTGTCGCGCCGGGAAAAATAGACCAGGCGCTGGCCGCGGCGCTGGCTGCCGATGGGGTGCGCGTGGACGAGTACGGGCAGGCGCCCGCCGCCCTGGCTTGCCTGCCGGAAGGCGAGGCCTTGCTTGTCGATCCCGCCCGTGTGACAGTTGGGACGCTGGCGGCGGCTGCTTTTGTGGACAAGGTTGAGGCGCTCAACCCTTCGCAGCGCCTGAAGGCGCGCAAGAATGACCGGGAAGCCGACAATGTGCGCAGGGCGATGGAAGAAGATGGCGCCGCCTTGTGCGAGTTTTTTGCCTGGTTTGAAGCGGCGCAGGGCAGGGAGCGCATCACAGAGATCACCATTGATGAGAAGATCAGCGCGGCGCGGGCGGCGCGGCCTGGCTTTGTCACGACCAGTTTTGGCACCATTGCGGCCTACAACGCCAATGGCGCCATGCCGCATTACCATGCCACGGATGATGCGCATGCCGTCATCGAAGGCGATGGATTGCTGCTTATCGATTCGGGCGGCCAATACCTGGGCGGCACGACTGACATTACCCGTGTTGTACCCGTGGGTCAGCCCAGCAGTGAGCAGATACGGGACTACACCGTCGTGCTCAAAGGCATGATTGCGCTGTCCGAGGCCGTGTTTCCGCGCGGCGTGCAGGCCTCGCTGCTTGATACCCTGGCCCGCACACCCATTTGGCAGGCAGGGGCTGAGTATGGCCATGGCACAGGGCATGGCGTGGGATACTTCCTGAACGTCCACGAGGGGCCGCAGTCGATTTCCTATCGCGCCCGCCAGACACCGGACACGGTCATGGATATCGGCATGATTACCTCCAATGAGCCTGGCCTGTACCGTCCCGGAAAATGGGGCATACGCATAGAAAACCTTGTGCTTGCCGTGCCGGCCATGCAGACCGAATTCGGGGAGTTTCTGCGTTTCGAGACGCTGACCTTGTGCCCCATCGACACCCGCTGCATCGAGGCCAGCCTGCTGACCAGCGGGGAGCGCGCCTGGCTCAATGGATACCACGATATGGTCAGGCGGCGACTGTCTCCCTTGCTGCGGGGCGACGCCCTGGCGTGGCTGCAGGCGCGCACCCAAGCCATCTGAGCGCGTTTCCTTTTGTAAATGCGGCCGGGGCTGCCGGTCGGGCTATAATCCAAATTTCCCGCTCCTGCCCGGCCGCCCCGGGCACGTTTCACAATGACCAAATACGTATTTGTCACGGGGGGTGTCGTATCCTCCCTGGGTAAAGGCATAGCTGCCGCGTCCCTGGCTGCCATCCTCGAATCGCGGGGGCTGCGCGTCACGATGCTCAAACTGGATCCATACATCAACGTAGATCCGGGCACCATGAGCCCCTTCCAGCATGGCGAGGTTTTTGTCACCGAAGACGGCGCCGAGACCGATCTGGACCTGGGCCACTATGAGCGCTTCGTGTCCGCGAAGATGCACAAGTTCAACAACTTCACCACCGGCCAGATCTACGAATCCGTGCTGCGCAAAGAGCGCCGCGGCGATTATCTCGGCAAGACGGTGCAGGTCATTCCCCATATCACCAATGAAATCCAGGATTTCATCGCGCGCGGCGCCAAGGCTGCCTGGGATGGCCAGGCCGATGTGGCCATTGTGGAAATCGGCGGCACGGTCGGCGATATCGAGTCGCTGCCTTTCATGGAAGCGGTGCGGCAAATGAGCCTGCGCCTGGGGCGCAACAATGCCGCTTTCGTTCACCTTACGCTGGTTCCCTATATCGCTTCGGCCGGCGAGCTCAAGACCAAGCCTACGCAGCATTCGGTCCAGAAGCTCCGTGAGATCGGCATCTATCCCAACGCCTTGCTGTGTCGCGCCGACCGCCCTGTGCCTGACGATGAGCGCGCCAAGATTTCTCTGTTTTCCAATGTCCCGCTCGACGCGGTCATTTCGGTGTGGGATGCGGATTCCATTTATCAGATCCCGGCGATGCTGCATCGGCAGGGGCTGGACAACCTGGTCTGCGATGCGCTGGCCATTTCCCCGCCGCCGGCCGATCTTTCCCTGTGGGAACGGCTGGTTGATGCCATCGACCATCCAGAGCATCAGGTGCGCATTGGCATGGTCGGCAAATACGTCGATCTGACCGAGTCCTACAAGTCGCTCAGCGAGGCGCTGGTGCATGCGGGCATTCATACGCGCTCGCATGTGTCCATCGAATATCTCGATTCCGAGCAGATCGAGGCCGAGGGCACCGATTGCCTGAAGGACCTGGATGCCATCCTGGTGCCCGGCGGCTTCGGCAAGCGCGGCACCGAGGGCAAGATCAAGGCGATACGCTACGCCCGCGAGAACGGCATTCCCTATCTGGGCATCTGTCTGGGCATGCAGTTGGCGGTGGTCGAGTTCGCGCGCAATGTCGCCGGCCTGGGCGGCGCCAACAGCACCGAATTTGATCCGGCGGCGCCCCATCCCGTGGTGGCATTGATCACGGAATGGCAAGACAGGGAAGGCAGGATCGAGAAGCGCGACCAGAATTCCGATCTGGGCGGCACCATGCGCAAGGGCGCTCAGAAGTGCCCCGTGAAGCCTGGCTCGCGGGCCTTTGAAATCTATGGCCCCGAGGTCAATGAGCGGCACCGCCATCGCTACGAGGTCAATAACGTGTACGTCTCGCGCCTGGAAGAGTCGGGCCTGGTCATCAGCGCGCGCACACCCACGGAAAACCTGCCGGAAATCATGGAGCTTCCCAGCCATCCCTGGTTCATGGGCGTGCAGTTCCACCCGGAATTCACCTCCACCCCCAGGGACGGCCATCCGCTGTTCTCCAGCTATATCCGTGCCGCCATACAGCGCCAGCAGCAACGCGAACAGGCGCGCGCCCAGGCTGCCGCCCAGCCCTGACAAGCGTTCGGACCCGGCGGGCTTTCGCGGGGCCTGGCGCCTTACACCAGCGTGCTGAGCTTGTGCGCGGCGCGCAAGGTGGGTTCTATGTGCCGTTCATCATAGCGGTGGGCGGGCACGATGAGCGTCAGTGCCGCCGCCAGGCTGCCGTCCTGGTGGAAGACAGGCGCCGAGATGCCCGCCACTTCGGCCAGACGGTCACCCTGCACCGCGCAATATCCCTGCTGGCGGATAGACTCGTACAGCGGGGCATCTTTTCCTTTTCCATACTTGCGGGCCAGCGTTTCATCAAACGCAATCAGCACCCTTCCGCCCGCGCCCTGATCAATGGGCAGCAACTCTCCCGCGCGCGTGTGATCCCGAATAGGGTTGGGTGAATCGACCCGGTACAGGCACAGCCTCGCGGTGCCCTGGCTGACATGGTAGGCGGCGCTTTCCCCCGTGTCGGCAACAAGCTCGCGCAGCACAGGCATCACGACCTGCTCCAGCGAGAACGATGCGGCATACACAGCATGCAGGCGGGCGATTTCGGCGCCCAGCGCATAGCTGCCGTCATCCTGCTTCCGTATCAGCCCTGCGTGCTCCAGCGACGCAAGAAGACGCATCGTCGTGCTTTTGTACAGACCTGTGCGTGTGGCCAGCTCAGTCAGGCTGAGCGATGTGTCGCCGCGCCGGAAAGCCGCCAGCAGTGTGGCTGCGCGGTCGACAGCGGCAACCCCGCCGGGTGCGCCATGCTGGTCTGCGAGAGAGGGTGAAGAAGGCGGGCGCGGCATAAGTTGTCAGTCTGCTGGGTGTTGATGGAATGACAGATTATCCCGCCAACCCACCCTGCGGCGCCAGAGGTGATGATGCCGCGCTTGACAGCGAGGTTATCCAGGCGCATGATTAGGTCTTTAAATAGAACTGTGTTCTATCTTATGGAACATAGATAACCAAAGCGGCATCCCAGGAACTGGGCTGGAAATTTCCAGGTAAATAGCCAGTCTTGTCGATGCCGCAGACAATATTCAGGTTGAATCCCCATGCCTACCTTGCCTGCCGATGTCCTGATCAGTGAAGTGGGGCCGCGCGACGGCCTGCAGTCGATTTCCCGCACCATGCCCACCCAGGACAAGCTCAACTGGATAGACGCGCTGGTGGCCGCCGGTGTGCGTGAAATCGAGGTTGGCTCCTTCGTGCCCGCCCGCCTGCTGCCGCAGATGGCCGATACTGGCCACGTCGTGCGCCATGCGCTGGGCCATTCCGGGCTGACCGTGATGGCGCTGGCGCCCAACGTGCATGGCGCGAAAGCGGCCATTGAGGCGGGCGTCCACAAGATCACGATTCCTGTGTCGGCCAGCGAGGCGCATTCGCTGGCGAATGTCCGCAAGTCCTGCGCGCAGATGATCGATGAGGTCAGGGCCATCGTCGCCCTGCGCGATGAGCTGGCGCCCGGCCTGAAGATAGAGGCCGGTATTTCCACCGCATTTGGCTGCACCTTGCAGGGCGTAGTGGATGAGGATCATGTCATCCGCATGGCGGAGGCGGTGGTGCGGGCGGGGGTGGACGAAACCGGGCTCTCGGATACCACAGGCATGGCTAATCCCGCCCAGGTGCGCAGGCTGTTCCGGCGCCTGCAGGCCGCAGTCGGCGACAAGGCCGGGGCGGCGCACATGCACAATACACGGGGGCTGGGTCTGGCCAATTGCCTGGCTGCCTATGATGCCGGCGTGCACACCTTCGATGCTTCGCTGGCCGGGCTTGGCGGCTGCCCCTATGCGCCCGGCGCATCCGGCAATGTCGTGACGGAAGACCTGGTGTTCATGTTTGAGGCCATGGGGGTGAACACGGGCATCGATCTCGCGCGTCTGGTGGCGGCGCGCGAGCCCCTGGCCCAAGGGCTTGCGGGCGAGCCGCTGTATGGCATGCTGGCCGAGGCGGGCTTGCCTAAGGGCTATGCGGGGGAGCCAGTCGATGCATGATGCGGACAGCATGGCTTCAGCAGCCGGGATGCAGACAGGGCGGGAGGCTTTGCGGGATCGCACGGAAAGGCAGCCCGCGGCCGAGGGCTTGCCGTTGGCGGGCATACGTGTTGTTGAGTTCTCTCATATGGTCATGGGGCCCGCCTGCGGGATGATCCTGGCCGATCTTGGCGCGGAGGTGATCAAGATCGAGCCTGTTGCCGGCGACAGCACCCGCCGCCTGATTGGTTCCGGGGCGGGCTTTTTTCCCATGTTCAATCGCAACAAGAAAAGCATGGCGGTCGACATCAAGAGCGATGCCGGGCGCGAGCTGGTGCTCAGGCTGGTTGCCGGCGCGGATGTGTTCAGTGAAAACTTCAAGAGCGGAACTGTGGCACGGCTGGGCTTTGGCTATGAGGCGCTTTCGAGCCTGAACCCAGGGCTGGTCTATGTCTCGCACAAAGGCTTTCTGTCCGGGCCTTATGAGCACCGCACGGCACTGGACGAGGTGGTCCAGATGATGGGCGGTCTGGCTTATATGACAGGGCCCGAAGGCATGCCGCTGCGCGCAGGCGCCAGCGTCAATGACATCATGGGCGGCATGTTCGGCGCCATTGGCGTGCTGGCCGCATTGCAGCAGCGCAACCATACGGGCAAGGGCCGCAGGGTGGAAAGCGCGCTGTTCGAGAACAATATTCTGCTTGTGGCGCAGCACATGATGCAGTTTGCCGTGACTGGCAAGGCGGTCGCGCCCATGCCAAGCCGTATCAGCGCCTGGGCTGTCTATGACGTGTTCAGTGTCCGCGACGGCGAGCAGATATTTCTCGCGGCGGTCAGCGACACGCAGTGGGCCCTGCTCTGCGAAGAGTTCGGCTTTGCCGACCTGGCCGCCGATCCGCGCCTGCGAACCAACAACGACAGAGTGCGGGCGCGCGACTGGATGATGCCGCTGGTGCGGGAACGCTTTGCCGCGTTCAGCGCGGCGGAACTGAGCCAGCGCTTCGAGCGTCGCGGGCTGCCGTACGCGCCCATTGCCCGGCCCAGGGATCTGCTTGACGATCCGCATCTATCGCAGACCGGCGGCCTGGCGCAGGTCGAGATTCCCGCCGATGCCAACGGCAGCGGCAAGACTGTGCATACCCGCATGCCTCTTTTGCCGCTGACGCTCGATGGCGAACGCCTGGGCCTGCGGCAGGCGCCGCCTTCCCTGGGCGCCGATACCGAGGCGATTCTGCTCGGCCTGGGGTACCGCCAGGCCGAGATAGAAGCCCTGCAGGCCCAAGGCGTCATTGCGTCGGCATCCCGCGCGGCGCGGGAGTAGGGCGTCCGGGCTCGCAGCTTTTCCTTCGGGGACGAGCCTGTATTTCTTCATCCATAAATATTCTTCAGGAGACACATAATGAAGCTTTGGCATTCCGCCCTGACGGCGGTTATCGCAGCGGCGGCGCTGGCCGCGCCGCTGGCAGCCCATGCGGCATGGCCCGATCAACCAATACGCGTCATCGTGCCCTATACCCCAGGCGGCGGCACAGATACAGTGACGCGGAACCTGCTTGAAAAAATCACGCGCGGCACTGGCTGGAACATGATTGTGGAAAACAAGCCGGGCGCCGGCGGCAACATTGGCATGAACACTGTGGCCAAGGCGGATCCCGACGGCTATGTCATCGGCATGGGCCAGACTGCCAACCTGGCGATCAACCCGGTGGTCCTGCCCAGCATGCCGTTCGATGCCAAGAAAGACTTCGAGCCGGTCGCGGTTGTGGCGGAGGTGCCGCTGGTGCTTGTCGTGCGGCCTGACGCGCCATGGAAAACGCTGGATCAGGTTATTGCCGCCGCAAAGGCGAAGCCGGGCGAATTGAGGCAGGCTGTTGCCGCCATGGGCACCGTGGGCCACCTGGTGGGAGAAATGTTCGCCAGTGAAATGGGAGCCAGGTTCCTGGTGGTGCCATACAAGGGCGCCGCCCCGGCGCTCAATGATCTGATAGGGGAGCAGACCGATCTGATGTTCTCCACGCCGCAAAGTGTGACGCAATTGATTGAATCGGGCCGTCTGCGCGCGCTGGCGGTGACTTCCGCGCAGAGGCTTGCATCGCTTCCCGATGTGCCGACTGTGGCGGAGTCCGGCAAGGCATATGCCGGTTTCGAGGCGGTGGACTGGAAGGCGATCATGGCGCCTGCGGGGACGCCCAAGGATGTCGTTGCCGAGCTTAACAAGGCCATCAACACAGCCCTGAAAGATCCGGGGTTTCTTGCCCAGCTTCATTCCGAGGGCAGCACACCCGTGGGCGGCAGCGTGGCTGAAACGCAACGCTATATCGCCCAGCAACAGGACAAGTGGGCCAGTCTGATAGAGAAGGCGCATATCAAGTTCTGAGGCTCCCGGCCGGACGCCAGGGCGGGCGCGAGCGCGCTCCCTGGCGTGATTGCTGTGTGGTTTGGTGAAGGCGGGCGCAAGGCCGCGGTTGCGGCGCCCTGGGCAGTGCGATAAACTATTGACTTATCAATAATTGATCCGTCCAAGGCTTTAGAATGGCTGCCATGCCCCTCGCGCCGGAGGTTTCCTCCGGCCGTCTCCTGACTGTCAGGCAATCTTTGCTGGCCATGCTCGGCCTGTGTTTTGTCACCATGATGGTCGCCGTCGACCAGACTGTGGTCGGCACCGCGCTGCCTACTGTGGTGGCGGAGCTGAACGGCTTTGAGTTCTATGCGTGGGTTGCCACGGCCTACCTGCTGACTTCGGTCATTACCATCCCGATCTTCGGGCGCCTGGGCGACTACTACGGACGCAAGCCATTTGTGGTGGCGTCTGTCATCGTGTTCATCGGGTCTTCCGTTTTCTGCGGTTTTGCCGATTCCATGTTCCAGCTTGTCGTGGGGCGGGCGCTGCAGGGCATAGGCGGCGGCATGCTGGTGGGAACGGCATTCGCCTGTGTGCCCGACCTGTTCCCGGATTCCCATGTGCGCCTGCGCTGGCAAATGCTGCTGTCCGCCGCGTTCGGTATTGCCAATGGGATAGGGCCGACGCTGGGGGGCATCCTGACCCAGCAACTGGGCTGGCGCTCGGTATTCTTTATCAATCTGCCGCTGGGCATGGTCAGCCTTTATTTCCTGTGGCGCTATCTGCCGCGGATCCGCCAGATCAAGGTCGACAAGATAAAGCTCGACTGGCAGGGGGCGGTCCTGGTGGCGGCCGGCCTCGCTTGCCTGCAGATTTTTGTCCAGATGCTGCCGGAGCGGGGGGCTACGCTGGGCATGGTGGCGCTGGGCGGCGGCGCCCTGCTGATTTTTGCCGCGCTGCTGTACTGGGAGCGGCGTTGTCCCGATCCCCTGCTGCCGCTGGATATGTTTCGCAACAAGAGCCTGGCGGCCTTGTTCTGCCTGTCGCTGTTCCTGGGCTTCATCATGTTCGCGCTGCTGTTCTACATCCCCTTGCTGCTGCAAGGCGGCTTCGGCCTCTCGCCACAGGATGTCGGGTTGCTGATCACCCCCATGGTCGTGTGCATTACCCTGGGCAGCGTGACGAACGCCCGCATCATTGTCCGTCTGTCCCGCCCGAACAACATGCTGTATGCCGGCTTTATCCTGCTGGTCATCGCCTGCGTCGGCATGGCCTTCATGGGCCGGGACACGAATCGGATGCTGGTGTTTGCCTATATGGTCATGGCGGGCCTGGGGCTGGGGTTTGTCATGCCCAACCTGACGGTATTCGCCCAGGAAACCGCCGGGCGGGCGTTGCTGGGCATTTCGACGGCGATGCTGCAGTCGGTGCGCATGATAGGCGGCATGCTGGGCACGGCTATTGTCGGTGCGCTGGTAGGGCATTATTACGTGTGGGGCATCGAAGAGGCTGTTCCTGAAGGCCGGGGGACGGCCTGGCTGTCGCTGCTCCAGGACCCGCAGGTCCTGGTGAACCAGAATGTCCAGAGCGATTTCATGGCAGCGCTGCTGCGCATGGGGCTGTATGGGGAGGCGTTTATTGAGCAGGCGCGGGTATCGCTTGTAGAGGCCATCCACATGGGGCTTGCGTCGGTGCTGCTCATTGCGCTCATCGGGCTGTTCTGGGTGTACCGCGTGCCGGCCATCCATCTGACGCGAGTCGTGGCCAACCCGGGGCGCCCGCAGGCGGATGCCGGCAAGGCTGCGGGAGGGCAGGGCAATGAGTGATCTTCACGTCCAGGCCATCCAGCAGCTGGGGCGCACCTATCGGGCCATGATGGCTGGCTTCGAGGCCAATATCGGCGTGACGATGTCGCGCTGGCGCATCCTGCTGTACCTCCACCAGCACGGCGAGGCCTCCCAGAAGCGGCTTGCCTCCGAGCTTGGCGTGGACCCGGCGGCGCTGACGCGCCAGATCAAGGCCATCGAGCAGGAGGGCTGGGTCGAGCGCCACAGTGATCCCGCCGACAATCGCCTCACCAACGTCGCGCTGACCACGGCGGGCGAGGGGGTCGTCCAGGATGCGCTGCCGCGCCGCAGCGCCTTTATCGAGAGCTTATTCGCGGGCCTTGGAGACCGGCAGACGCATACGCTTACACAACTGCTGGGCGCGCTGGAGCAGCGGCTGCGTTGATGCGCGGCCCTGGGTGTTGCAAACCTTATAATGACTATTCTTTTGGACACAGAGTGCTCCAAGGGCCATTCTCGCAGGTACAATCGGGAACATTCGCGCCGTGCATGCCCCGCGCGCAGCCGGCCTTGCCGGCCCGTTTCAAGCCCATCCATACATACAGGCAGGATAGTCAAACATTATGAGTGCAATCGTAGATATCATTGGACGCGAAATTCTTGATTCCCGCGGCAACCCTACTGTCGAGTGCGATGTCCTGCTCGAATCGGGCGCCATGGGTCGTGCCTCGGTGCCGTCCGGTGCCTCCACAGGCTCGCGCGAAGCCATCGAGCTGCGTGATGGCGATGCCTCCCGCTATCTGGGCAAGGGTGTGCTGCGCGCGGTCGAGAACTTGAACACCGAGATTTCCGAGGCGCTCATGGGCCTGGATGCCCAGGAGCAGACCTTTGTCGACCGCACCCTGATCGACCTGGATGGAACCGAAGACAAGAGCCGCCTGGGCGCCAATGCCATGCTGGCAGCCAGCATGGCTGTGGCGCGCGCCGCCGCCGACGATTCGGGCCTGTCTCTGTACCGCTATTTCGGCGGCAGCGGCCCGCTGCAAATGCCTGTGCCCATGATGAACGTCATCAATGGCGGCGCACATGCCAACAACTCCCTCGACCTGCAGGAATTCATGATCCTGCCCATCGGCGCCTCCAGCTTCCGCGAGTCGCTGCGCATGGGGGCCGAGGTATTTCACGCACTGAAGAAAATCATCAATGGCCAGGGCATGTCGACCGCAGTCGGCGACGAGGGCGGTTTTGCGCCCAATGTGGCCAACCATGAGGCCGCCATCCAGCTGATCCTGCAGGCCATCGCCGACGCGGGCTACGAGGCGGGGTCCCAGATCGCGCTGGGCCTGGACTGCGCCAGTTCCGAGTTCTACCGCGACGGCAAATACCATCTGGCTGGCGAGGGCAATATTTCGCTTTCTTCCCAGGATTTCGCCAATCTGCTGGCCAATTGGTGCGACAAATACCCCATCATTTCCATCGAGGATGGCATGGCGGAAAACGATTGGGAAGGCTGGAAGCAGCTGACCGATCTGCTGGGCAAGAAGGTCCAGCTGGTCGGCGACGACCTGTTCGTGACCAATACCGCCATCCTGCGCAAGGGTATCCAGGAAGGCATTGCCAACTCCATTCTCATCAAGATCAATCAGATCGGCACCCTGACCGAAACCTTTGCCGCCATCGAGATGGCCAAGCGCGCGGGCTACACCGCCGTCATCTCTCACCGCTCGGGTGAAACGGAAGACTCCACGATTGCCGATATCGCGGTGGCGACCAACGCGATGCAGATCAAGACGGGTTCCCTGTCGCGTTCCGACCGCATGGCCAAGTACAACCAGCTGCTGCGCATCGAGGAAGAGCTGGCGGAAGTGGCCGCCTATCCTGGCCGCGACGCCTTCTATAACCTGCGCTGAGCCGCGGGCCCGGCCCTGGCGGCCGGGGACGCCTCCTCACCATGCGACTGCTTTTCATCCTCCTGGCATTGCTGACGGCCATCATCCAATACCCCCTCTGGCTGGGCAAAGGCGGCTGGCTGCGCGTCCATGAGCTTGAGGGCAAGGTGGCCGCGCAGCAGGAAACCAACGAGGCGCTGTTGGCCCGCAACAACGCGTTGCAGGCGGAAGTGCAGGATCTCAAGAGCGGCACGGCCGCGGTCGAAGAGAGGGCGCGGGCCGAGCTGGGCATGCTCAAGGAGGGCGAAATCTATGTCCAGATCCTGGCGCCCAACGAAAATCAGCCCCACGTCAAAACGCCGCGCATTCCCGACCGCGTGGGCAACTAGACCGCCGTTTCGGGGCCGCCGCATATCCCATGCGGCGGGGCAGGGCGTTCAGCAGAATGACGCTCTCAAAATGCTACAATCCGAGAGTTTACTCATTGTGATTGGACGCTTTGCATGAACCTGCAACAGTACTTCCCCGTTCTGCTATTTATCATCGTTGCGACGGCGATCGGCCTGGCGCTGCTGGGCGCCGGCCGCCTGCTGGGGCCGCACCGTCCTTATGATGAAAAACTGTCGCAGTACGAGTGCGGTTTTGACGCATTTGGCGATTCGCGCATGAAGTTCGATGTGCGGTACTACCTCGTCGCCATCCTGTTCATCATGTTCGATCTCGAAATCGCTTTCCTCTTCCCCTGGGCCATTGCCAACGGCGTCATAGGCCTGGTCGGGTTCTGGACAGTGCTCGTGTTCCTGGCCATTCTCACCGTAGGCTTCATCTACGAGTGGAAGAAGGGCGCGCTTGACTGGGAATGATCGTAGCAAAGGCGGCGTTGCCGCCTTTGCTACGATTCGCCTGGCCCCGCAGCCAGGAAATGCGGCCGTGTGCCGCATGAGGTATTGGCTTTAAAGGCAAAATTATGGCTATCGACGGCATTATGAAAGAAGGTTTCATCACCACCAGCGCAGACAAGTTTCTGAACTGGGCCAAGACGGGGTCGCTGTGGCCCATGACTTTCGGCCTGGCCTGCTGTGCGGTCGAGATGATGCACGCTGGCGCTGCGCGCTACGACCTGGATCAGTTCGGCATTATTTTCCGTCCCAGTCCGCGCCAGTCTGATTTGATGATCGTGGCTGGCACGCTCTGCAACAAGATGGCGCCCGCCCTGCGCAAGGTTTACGACCAGATGGCCGAGCCGCGCTGGGTGGTGTCCATGGGCTCCTGTGCGAACGGTGGTGGCTACTACCATTATTCATACTCGGTGGTGCGCGGCTGCGACCGTATTGTGCCGGTGGATGTCTACGTGCCCGGATGCCCGCCCACGGCGGAGGCGCTGGTGTATGGCTTGCTGCAGATGCAGAGCAAGATCCGCCTGACCAACACCATCGCGCGCTAGGCCTTATGGTCCGCCTGAACACTACGCTGAACACACTATGACCCGGCTCGAAACGCTACATCAGAACCTGCAGGCAGTCTTTGGCGAATCCGCATCGCTCAAGGTTGCCCTCGACGAAATCACGCTGGAAGTCCCCGCGAAAGACTGGGCGGACGCCTGTACTGTCTTGCGCGACAATGAAACCCTGGGCTTCGACACATGTATCGACCTTTGCGGCATCGATTACTCTGGCTGGGGCGCCCCGACGCTGGCGCCCGACCCTTCGCTGCACCCGCACCGCTTTGCCGTCGTGCTGCACCTGCTGTCGGTGCGCCACAACTGGCGCCTGCGGGTGAGGGCTTACGTGCCCAACGACGAATTCCCCGTCATTGCCTCCGTCGTCGACATATGGTCAGCCGCCAACTGGTACGAGCGGGAGGCTTTCGATCTTTTCGGCATTGTCTTCGAGGGGCATCCCGACCTGCGCCGCATCCTGACCGACTACGGCTTCATCGGCTATCCCTTCCGCAAGGACTTCCCGATCAGCGGCAACGTCGAAATGCGTTACGACACCGAGCAGCAGCGGGTGGTCTATCAACCCGTCACCATCGAACCGCGTGTCATCACTCCTCGCGTCGTGCGCGAGGAAGGCTACGGAGCAGGGCGCTAGAACATGGCTGAAATCAAGAACTACACACTGAACTTCGGTCCCCAGCACCCTGCCGCGCACGGCGTGCTGCGCCTGGTGCTTGAACTGGACGGCGAGGTCATCCAGCGGGCCGATCCGCACATCGGGCTGCTGCACCGGGCCACCGAGAAGCTGGCCGAGAACCGCACCTTCCTCCAGGCCCTGCCCTATATGGACCGCCTGGACTACGTCTCGATGATGTGCAACGAGCACGCCTATGTGATGGCCATCGAGAAACTCCTGGGCATCCAGGTTCCGCTGCGCGCGCAATACATTCGCGTCATGTTCGACGAGATCACGCGCCTGCTCAACCACCTGATGTCGCTGGGTTCGCATGCGCTCGACGTGGGCGCCATGGCGGTGTTCCTGTATGCGTTCCGCGAGCGCGAAGACCTGATGGACTGCTACGAGGCGGTATCGGGCGCGCGCATGCATGCGGCTTACTATCGACCAGGCGGCGTCTACCGCGATCTGCCCGACAGCATGCCGCAGTACGGCCAGTCCAGCAAATATCGCGGCGAGAAAGAGCTCAAGGCCATGAATGAAGCGCGTTCAGGCTCCCTGCTCGATTTCATCGAAGACTTCACCAACCGTTTCCCGACCTGCGTCGATGAATACGAAACCCTCCTGACGGACAACCGCATCTGGAAGCAGCGCCTGGTGGGCATCGGCGTGGTCAGCCCCGAGCGCGCCAAGGCCATGGGCTTTACCGGCCCCATGCTGCGCGGCTCGGGCGTCGAGTGGGACCTGCGCCGCATGCAGCCCTACGAGGTCTACGACCGTCTCGATTTCGATATCCCGGTGGGCGTCAACGGCGACTGTTACGACCGCTACCTGGTGCGCGTCGCCGAGATGCGGGAGAGCAACCGCATCATTCGCCAATGCGTGGAGTGGCTGCGCAACAATCCCGGCCCCGTCATTGTGGACAACCACAAGGTCGCTCCTCCCAGCCGTGAAAAGATGAAGACGGGCATGGAAGACCTCATCCACCATTTCAAGCTCTTTACCGAAGGCATGCACGTGCCGGCCGGCGAAACCTATGCCGCAGTCGAACACCCGAAGGGCGAGTTCGGCATCTATCTGGTGTCGGACGGGGCCAACAAGCCCTATCGGCTGAAGATCCGCGCGCCAGGGTTCGCCCACCTTCAATCCATGGATGAAATGTCTCGCGGCCACATGATCGCCGACGCTGTCACCATCATCGGCACGCAAGACATCGTGTTTGGCGAAATCGACCGCTGACGGTCGCGCCAAGGTAAATACCGGATTCAAATTATGCTGCTTTCCGAACAAGCCTATCAGAGAATCGACAAGGAGCTGGCCAAGTTCCCTGACGACCAGAAACGCTCCGCCATCATGGCATCGCTTGCCATCGCCCAGGATGAAAAGGGTTGGGTCTCGCTTGATGTCATCAACGATGTGGCCGCCTACATCGGCGTGCCTGCCATCGCGGTGCAGGAGGTCGCCACGTTCTACAACATGTTCGATACCCACCCTGTGGGCCGCTTCAAGATCACTGTCTGCACCAATCTGCCCTGTGCCTTGCGCGATGGGGTCAAGGCGGCCGACTATATCAAGCAGAAGCTGGGTATCGATTTCCATGAAACCACGCCCGACGGCCTGTTCACGCTGGTGGAGGGCGAGTGCATGGGCGCCTGTGGCGATGCTCCCGTGGTGCTCATGAACAACAAGCATATGTGCGTACGGATGTCACCTGAGAAAATCGACGCAATGATTTCGGAACTCAAACAGCATGGAGAGTCGGCATGAGCGCGGCGAGCCTGTTGGAACAGTTTTCGGAAGGGCTCAAGCCCAGCCCGACGGCGGATCTGTCTACCAGCATGATTTTCCACGACCGCCATATCTCTCCGCAGATCGTGGCCGGCCTGGATGGCAGCAACTGGCGGCTGGAAGACTACGTCAAGCGCGGCGGCTACGAAGCCTTGCGCAAGATTCTCACGACCGGCATGACGCCCGATGACGTCATTGCGGAAGTCAAGGCGTCCAGCCTGCGCGGCCGTGGCGGCGCGGGCTTCCCCACGGGCCTGAAATGGAGCTTCATGCCGCGAACGCTGCCCGGCCAGAAATATCTGGTCTGCAATTCCGATGAAGGCGAGCCTGGCACCTTCAAGGATCGCGACATTCTGCGCTTCAATCCGCATATCGTGATCGAGGGCATGGCCATTGCCGCCTATGCAATGGGCATCACCGTCGGATACAACTACATCCATGGCGAAGTCTTCGAGATCTACGAACGCTTCGAGGAAGCGCTCGAGGAAGCCCGCAAGGCTGGCTTCCTGGGCGAGAAGATTCTGGGCTCCGACTTCAGCTTTCAGCTGCATGCCTTTCATGGCTATGGGGCATACATCTGCGGCGAGGAAACCGCGCTGCTCGAATCGCTGGAAGGCAAGAAAGGGCAGCCGCGCTTCAAGCCGCCTTTCCCGGCGAGCTTCGGCCTGTACGGCAAGCCCACCACCATCAACAACACGGAAACTTTTGCGGCGGTTCCCTGGATATTCCGCCACAGCGCGCAGGAATACCTGGAAATCGGTGTGCCCAATGCGGGCGGCACCAAGCTGTTCTCGGTGTCCGGCGATGTGGAGCTTCCAGGCAACTACGAAATTCCCCTGGGCACGCCTTTCAGCAAGCTGCTGGAACTGGCCGGCGGCATGCGTGGCGGCCGCAAGCTCAAGGCAGTGATTCCCGGCGGCTCGAGCGCGCCTGTGCTGCCTGCCGACATCATGATGCAGACCAACATGGATTACGACTCGATCGCCAAGGCGGGCTCCATGCTGGGTTCGGGCGCGGTGATTGTCATGGACGAAACCCGCTGCATGGTCAAGTCGCTGATGCGCCTCTCGTATTTCTATTTCGAGGAAAGCTGCGGCCAGTGCACGCCTTGCCGCGAAGGCACAGGCTGGCTGTATCGCATGGTTCATCGCATTGAGAATGGCGAAGGCCGTCCCGAGGACATGGATGTGCTCGACAACGTCGCGCAAAACATCATGGGGCGCACCATCTGCGCGCTGGGCGATGCGGCGGCCATGCCCGTGCGCAGCTTCATCAAGCATTTCCGCGACGAGTTCGCGCAC
>Ga0182738_1001741_pt1 | contig 26591 bp, 17 predicted proteins | sample eDN5th30CBELigMG_FD_128876 | JGI IMG/M metagenome (GOLD analysis project Ga0182738, IMG submission 128876) | Enriched Miracle-Growth compost microbial communities from Emeryville, California, USA - eDNA 5th pass 30_C BE-Lig MG (version 2)... ...
CTGCCGAAGCGACCCCAGTACAGTCTTACCCACCAAAGCCATCGTGGCAGCGTCCTGTTGCAAGGTTCTCACTCCATCAGCCGGTGCAACGCAGCGTAGTCCGTCTTCCCATTGTCGTTCACAGGCCACTCCAGCACACACCGCAGCCTGGACGGCACCATGTAGGGCGGCAACATGGTCCGGCAGGCCTCTAGGATCGCTGCACTGTCCTGGCCGTCCTCCAGGACGAAGGCAGCGATGGCTCGGGGCAGGCCGTGTGGATCCAGCGGCCAGGCAATGGCGGCAACGCTGTCGGTGCCCGCGATGCGGCGCAGCGCAGCCTCGACCTCCTGCAGTTCCACCCGGTGCCCGCCGATCTTCACCTGACGGTCCAAGCGCCCGAGGAAAACCAGCCCGTGCTCGGCGGTTAGCCTGGCTCTGTCGCCGGTCCGGTACCAGCGTGACGACGCCGCCTGTCCCGCAGGGGGCACGAAGCGCTCCGTTGTCAGATCGGGCCGGCCCCAGTAGCCCTCCGTCACCTGGCTGCCGCCCAGGCACAGTTCACCATCCACACCATCCTCAGCAACGTTCCCATCGGCAACGAGCACCACGGCCTGCTGTCCGGGGAGCGGCGTGCCAATGGGAACGATGTCAGGCAGGTGCGCGATGGCGTCGGGATCGGCAGGCAGCCGGAAGGCCGTGATCGCGATGGTGGCCTCGGTTGGCCCGTAGAGGTTTTCGATGGAGGCATTCGGCGCCGCTGCGGCCCAGGTCTCGACAGCCCTCCGCGGCAGCGCCTCGCCGCAGAAGAGGCTCCAGCGCAGACTGGGCAGGGAACCGGGCTGCAGCATACGCAGACGGCCCATGATCGTCGCCACAGACGGCACCGAGAACCAGAAGCTCAGCGCATGCCGCCTGACGAAATCGGCCGGGGCGAACTTTGCTTTCTCAGGCACGCAGTACAGCGCAGAACCCGCCTGCCAGCACAGAAACATGTCATGAACCGACAGATCGAAGGTCAGATCGAAGAGCTGTGTGAACCGGTCCTCCGGCGTCGGGCGGTAGCGGTCGAATACGGCATCGAGGTAGGCGAGAACATTGCCCTGACGCACAAGGACGCCCTTTGGCGCCCCCGTGCTGCCAGAGGTGAAGAGCAGATAGGCGCCGTCGCTGGCGTCGCCACCCCCGAGGCCCGCGAGCGCGGGGGGTGCCAGATCGCCACGGCACAGGAAGACATGCCGGGGCAGGCTGGTCGCCCAGTCAGGCGGAACCGAAAGGTCTGGCATGAGCACCCATAGCGGCCGCTCCAGGCGGGCCAGCGGCTCACGAGCCAGGGGAACTGACGCCTGGTCGACGACAAGAACATCCACCGCCGCCGCCTCGATGACATGCGCCAGGCGCTCCGGCGGATGCCTTGGATTCAGCGGCACCCAGGCCGAGCGCGCCAGGGCTGCCGCAGCGACGCCGGTAAAGGAACCCACGCTCCGCGCGCCGAGCACGGCACAGCGCCGGGTGGGCCCGGCAAGACCTGCCGCAACCAATGTGCTGGCCAGGCTCGCCGCGTGGGCAACGAGTTCACGGTAGGACAGTGCAGCGCCATCGACCCAGAGCGCGGTCCGCTCGCTGTAATGGGCCGCACTCGCGAGCAGGATGTCACCCAGGCCACCGGCCTGCGTCAGAGTTGGGAGGCTGCAGGAGGAGCATTCGTGCGGTGTGAACATGCGTTCCGCCACGCTCGGCAGGGACAGGCCAGGCTACGATCAGGCCCCGTCGGTGCTGGCCATCCACGACGGAACCGTTGTTTGGAAAGACCAGGACACGACCTGCCGCTCCAACTTGAGCGTCCGTGAACGATCTCGCCACCAAGCAAGGCTTCGATCGCCGCCCGGCGATCGAGGGCGCAGCCGGGCGCGCACGCATTCTGCCGAATAAGCCGATACCCGAATGACTTCCTTGACTTGAGCGCTGCGTGAACCCGCTCCATGCAAACTACTTCCGGGTGCCGAAAAGCTTAGGACGGCAGCGAGGCGGCAAGGCAACATATCTTTTGAGGTAAGCGCCGCTCTTGCGAGGTGCGGCCTTCATCAGCGGAGGGATTCAGACCGCCTGCACCAAGTTGTTGTGCGACTCTGGCCTGACTTGCTCGTCCCCAGTTCGAAAACCCCGGTCCACACATGCCAGACCAAGGACGCACCGCGAGGCCGTGTCGCGGCAACGGCACATGCTCATGCCCCTTCGCCAAATCCGACACATCTAGCTCTCCAGACATCTCCGCCTGCGCTGCACCGTCAGCGGCCTGTGCCGAAGGCGAGCACCAATCGCACGATGCGCAGCAGCACGTAGTGCGGAAGAGCCGGCTCACCGAAGGCATAGATGCCAGCGCCGTCCCCGACGCAGGGCCGCACCACGCCCGCATCTAGCAGCCGCATCCAAAGCGCTGGCTCGGTCAAGGCGCCCGCGACGATGATCTGCCCCTCCGGCGTGCAGGTGGCGCGGAAGCGGCCGAAGCGATCCTGCTCGCCGGCTGCGAGGGACCGCAGCAGGGATACCACCGCATTATCACGCTCACCTTGGGTCAGGTCCTCATAGAGGGTGGTGATCCGAGGATCGGCCTCGGCGATGATCTGCTCGATGCCGCACTGCAGCTCTGCCGCGGCAATCGCGGTATGGCCGCGACTCAGTGCCTCCTGGCCCGCGCGCAGCGCCAGAAGCTGGGCGTGGTAGGGCACACCGCGCGCCAGCGCCGCAATGCAAGCACGCACCTGCGCCGGGAAGTCAAGGCCGGCATGCTGGGCGCCTCTCAGGACGATTTCCTCGATCTCCGCATCCGTCATGAGCGGTAGAGGAACGCCGATGACGTTGCGCTGCACCGAGGGATGCCGACTGAGCAAATGCTCAAGGCTGCCGGCCACGCCGACGATGACAAAGAATATAGGCGCGGCATGTTCCGAGAGGAGTTTGATCGTATCCGCGAGGTGCGTCCGCGTAGCATCGTCTGGCAGGCGGTCGAACTCATCCACCACCAGGATCAGCCGGCATTCCACAAGACGTCCAAGCAGGGCCAGGACATGCCATGGCTGCAGCGGGCCCGGGGGAAGTGCGGCCTCACAACCCATCAGATCCGAGACGCGCCGGAGGGAGGACACCAGCAGGCCGCGGGGCAGGTTGCGGGCCAGGCCACGCAGGATGCCGTCAAAATCGCTTTCAGCCGTACAGCTATAGCGCGCGACGGTGAAGCCCGCGATACGGCCGGCCTCGGCGGCAAGATTCACCAGGGAAGTCTTGCCACGCCCTCGTTCACCATAGAGACAGACATGTGCCTGCTCCTCGATGATGGCCTGCTGGATGCGCGCGAGTTGCTCCCGGCGCCCCACGAAGCGTACGGCGCTTTGCTGCGGCTGTGTTGGAGTGAAGGCCTGCCCCAGAGCCAGCCGGTCAGGGTCAGGGTCAGCGGAGGTCGACGCGCCCTCTGTCGTTGAGGAAGTCCTTGCCATCCTTGTCATGCCGGCAGCCTTTCGTGATGCCCGCCTCGAAGACTCCTGCCGCATCGAGCTGCCGACCTTTGTCGTCCGGATGATCCCGGCGACGGCGAGGAAGAAGCCTAGGGCCGCGGTCGAGGCGAGCCCCGTGAAACCAAACTGAAGGAGTTTTGCAAGCGAAGAGAAAGCCTGCGAATTCTCGGCCCTCGACAGGATCTGAGCATCGGGCTGTCGCGATCCGTGGTTCTGGGTGCCTGCCCGGTGCTCTAAGGAAAGGCGATCGTGGGAGTACCGGGTGGTGCTGGTTTCCTGATCAGAATTATGCAAGTCCACCGCACTCTGCTGGGGCTTACCGAGCTGCTGCTCAAGCGTCATCAGTTCCCGACGCAGCAACCGGCTGCGGTCGGCAGCGGCGCGCAGCTCCATCAGGAGGGACGAGGCGACCTTTCCGTTGCCTTCATCGACATTGTGCCGGAGGGCACCAGAAGATATGTGCCGCTCCATGCTTGCTTCTATGCTTTCTGGAGTGCGCGCTCGCCACTCACGCCCCTCGCGCTCAAGGGCCACCTCCTGCTCACGCAGGTTCTGGACCGGCGGAGGGCTTAGCACACCGGTCGAAGGGTCGAGCGCGCCTTGCGAGCCAGTCTTCAGGGCTCCGCTCTCTTCCCTGGCGGGTAGGCCGGCCACCATCCGGGATTGCACGACGGCCCTGCCCGAAACCTCCACGCTGCTTTGCAATACGTCGAGGCGCTTACGCAACGCGGCGAGGGCATGGCCGATAGCAGCCACCTTCTCGTCCAACGCCGTCCGAACGTAAAGCTCCGCGAGCGTATTCGCCAGATCCGTCGCTTTCTCGGGACTGGCTGACCAGGCCGATATGCCGAGTGCCCCGGCGCCATCCAGCGTCTCCACCGAGATATGCCGGCGTAGCACCCGGGCGATATCGGCCTTCTGGTCGCCTTCCACCCGCGCCGCGGGCCAAACCTGCTCCTTCATCGAGAGGATCCAGCCGCGCAACCGGTCCGGTGTCCACTTCGGCATTGGCGACGCAAGCGCGGCATTGAACTCGGGATCACTCGCCAGGTGCAGGCGCTCGATCAACTCGCCAGCGATACGGTCCGACTGGATGCTCCGGATCTCGGCCTCCAAGCGCGCCTGGAACCCTCCAGGAGCCGCCCCTTGCTCACCCGCAGGCGAGGATAACCCTGCTGGAGCGGTCCTCATCCCTATCAGCACCGCACTGCGCGCGGTGTAACGAAGGGAGGTGCTCGCAAGAACCAGCGCGGCGAACCCAGTCACAGCCATCACCATTGCCAGGACGACACACTTTCCTTTCGAGAGGTGTCGGAACGGAGCCAAGGAGCCGGATCTACGCTCCTTCCCCGCCTGGCCAGAAGCGTTGCACTGCCAGGAAGCGGCGCTGTCCGGTGCGGGGACTGGAGAAATCTTCATCGCCCCTCATCACTCTTCATCGCAGCCATCGCGGGGACGACATGACGGCTACCTTCCCGTGCCGCACGGAAGCAGGCGCCATGCCACCACATTCACAGCATAAACTTGGTGGGCCGCAGGCCGAGGCTTCGACATAGCCTCTGAGGGTCGTGGAAATTCCGACGTCCAGGTCGACCCTCACCTTTCGCTATCCTGCGACTTCAGGGCTGGGCTTCTGAACTCACATTTGGGATTACTCCTGCCGGCTGTAACTGAGGCCATGCCTCACCCGTCGCGCCGTTCAGGACCAAGCGCTTCGGCGACCAAGCGATATCGACGTCGCCGAGATAGGCGCCGGACTGAACCTCAGCCGCCACGAGAGGAATGACACCCGGGTTCCTCAGGCAGCGGACACAGACGCTTGGCAGATCAACACTCTCTTTCTCGGCCGGCAGGTGTTGCTTGCCGTTTCACCTCGCGAATGCCACGCCATATGCCCCCACACCGTGTTCCGCGGGATGGAAGTGCTTCTCCAGGCCCAGCCTTCTGCCTGGCGTTCACGACGATCCGCTTGATCCGGAACAATTCTCTCGCAGAAGGAACTTACGAAATCCTCAAGACCTGGCGTGGCGCTTCGGCTGCCGGCTCAACCTTGACCTTACGCCGAAGCGAAGCGGCGGACCGCTCAGCCCGCCGGGCTTCCCTACGCCGCCTGCCTCCCGAGCGCGTCTGCAAAATGCGCGACCGTACGGCGCAAACCCTCCTCCAGCGGAACGCTCGGTCGCCAGCCGAGCAGCCTCTCAGCCCGGGTGATGTCTGGGCAACGCTGCATCGGGTCATCCTGCGGCAGCGGCCGGGCGATCAGCTTGGAGCGCGATCGCGTCAAGGCGATGATGCGCTCGGCTAGTTCGCGGATGGTGACCTCATGCGGGTTGCCCAGATTGATCGGCCCGGTCACGTCGTCATCCGCGTTCATCATGGCCACAAAGCCGTCGATCAGGTCGTCCACGTAACAGAAGGAGCGGGTCTGCCGTCCGTCGCCGTAAATGGTGATGTCCTGCCCTTGCAACGCCTGCAGGATGAAGTTGGAGACGACGCGCCCGTCACTTGGATGTAGACGCGGCCCATAGGTGTTGAAGATACGAACGACACGGATCGCGACACGGTGCTGCCGGGCATAGTCGAAGAACAGCGTCTCCGCGCAGCGCTTTCCCTCATCGTAGCAGGCGCGCGGGCCGAGGGGGTTGACGTTGCCCCGGTACTCCTCGGTCTGCGGGTGTACGGACGGGTCTCCATAGACCTCGCTGGTCGAGGCCTGCAAGATCCGCGCTCCGGTCCGCTTGGCGAGGCCCAGCATGTTGATGGCGCCGATGACACTGACCTTGGTCGTCTGCACCGGGTCGTACTGGTAGTGCACGGGCGATGCAGGGCAGGCCAGGTTATAGATATGGTCCACCTCGACGTAGAGCGGGAAGGTGATGTCGTGCCGCATCACCTCGAAATGCGGGTTGTCCAGGAGGTGGACGATATTCTCCTTGCGGCCCGTGAAATAGTTATCCACGCAGAGGACGTCGTGCCCGTCCCGCAGCAGCCTCTCGCAGAGATGCGAGCCGAGAAATCCCGCGCCCCCAGTGACCAGAACGCGCTTGCGGATCGTGTTCATCTTGACCTCCTGGTGGTCCCTGAACGGCCCTGGCGGCCGACTTGTCCGGAAGGGGGGCGCCGCATCGTCAATGCGCTCCGCGTGCGCCGAGCACAGCGGGAAGGGTTCCCAGCACGATGTAGAGGTCGAGCCAGAGCGACCAGTTGCGGATGTAGTAGCTGTCGATTTCCTGCTGCTGCCGCAGGTCAGCGTCACTGCGCGCAGAGATCTGCCACAGCCCCGTGAGGCCCGGCTTGACGCTGGCCCGCAGAGCCTGAAACTCCACGCCGAAACGGCCGATGTGGTAGTCCGGAAAGGGGCGAGGCCCCACCAGGCTGATATCGCCACGGATGATGTTCCAGAGCTGCGGCAATTCGTCCAGACTGGTGCGCCGCAGGAAGGGGCCGATGCCGGGCAGCACGCGCGGGTCGTGCGCGAGCTTGACGTGGCGCTCCCACTCCTCCCGGGCCGCCGGATCTCGCTGCAGCAGTTCCTGCAGGCGTGCCTCCGCATCGCAGTACATGGTGCGCAGCTTGAGGATTGTAATCGGCTGCCCGCGGTGACCTACGCGACGCTGCGTGTAGAAAGCAGGTCCATGGCTGCTCAGTCGCACCCCAAGGGCCAGCAGAAGAATGAGCGGCAGCATGAGCAAAAGCGCCGGAATCGCCACGCAGAGGTCAAAGGCGCGCTTCAGGCGCAACGCCACTGCCCGGCGTGACCGGCTGCTGAATTCAAGGCCAGGTGCTTCGCCAAGCTGCCGCACCGCCCCTGCCGAAGCCGGCAGGCCCTGCATGTCATGCATGATAATGACACGCCGGAAGGGCAGCCCTGCCACGTCCAGCGCCGCGGCTGCGGGGCGGGTGATGACGGCGATCTCCGCCACTCCCCCGAAATGCGCGATGCGACTGGCAGGTCCGAGGCGCGACACATGGCTGCTTCTTTCGCCGGGATAGGGCTCCGCGAGAATGCCAACGGGGTGCACGCCAAGCTCAGGGTGAGCGAGAAGAAAGGAGGCGAGGCGGTCCGCCCCTTCGCCCACCACCACCGCATTGGCACCCCAGGCTTCACGGCCGATCAGCAGCCAGCGCATCAGTTCCTCGGTTGCGAAGCCAAGTGGAATCAGCAGGAGGGCGGCCAGCAGCAGCACCAGCATGGCCGGCAGGGCTGGCCAGCCCGCAACCGCAACAGGTGCCAGAGCCAGACAGGGCATGGTGATGGCGACCAGGGCACGCATCCGGAAGCGCTCGACCGGGCCGCGCCCGGCCGTGTCGTAGAGGCCCAGGCAAGCATGACCTGTGATTAGCCCCAGGGCGGCGGCCAGGATCAGCGGGGCATCGAGTTTCGTGGTGGAGAGGCCCAGACTCTCTCCCATCAGAGCGAGACAGCTACTCGCGACGAGAACGGCAAGCGCTGCGGCGAAGACGTCGGCCAGCAAAAGGGACGACATCCGCGCGGCACGCCAAGCGGAAGGCGTCGGGTGCCCTTGTGGCGGCTTGAGGGGGGCAAGGCGTTTGCTCGAATTGAAGACCCCGGTCTGGTGACGGGGCAGACTCGTGAAGGTGTCGCTCATGACTCATGCTCCGCTGCCACGGTCGAGGAGGTCACGCGACTGGCGTGCTCCGGTCAGGCAAGCGCCCTGGCAAAGTTCGCCTCGGCCTACGCCGCCATATGCGCCGTGTTACCTGCAGAGGTGCGCGCGACGCCCTCGCGCACCACAATGTCTATTTCCTCGCTGAGAACCTCGCGGAGACAGCTGTTGCCGTGGTCGTGCACCACACCGCCTTCACTACGGAGAACATGCCGCCCGCACGTGATTTCTGCGGCGAGCGCGACGGCCATGCCGCACAGGCCGTTGGTCATTGTCAGATCCTCGGTGCCGAGGTGGAGCCAGTCGACGCATTCGAAATCCGCGATTTGGCAGTGTCTCTCAGCGCAGTCATCCACACAGCAAGACGCCACATTTGTGTTCGCCGCCCTTGCCGGCTCCGGCATTGCCAGCATTGGATCCTGATGCGACCACGCGGCAGAGAGTCGCCGGCGCTGTCTCCAGGGCGCTACCACAGACTTGCCTCCGCCTCCCGAATGCCGTGCGCTGGCCTGGCGCACCTCAGGTTTTCAACAAGAGGCGCAATCTCCAGGTATCATTGCCTCTGAGGGTTTCGTCGCACGCGCCGGCAGGGTGATGGCGGACGGCACTGCTGATGTCGTCCATGTCGGCTACCAGATGTGGGATACGACCCACATCCGCTCCGGCCACCGGGGCTTTGCGACCATACGTCCCGCAGGGAGGATTCTCCTTCGCTGTGCTCCTCTGCACCCGGAATGCTGTTGGCTGGTGCCGCACACTCTCTTTCCCCCACTCATTCAGCAGGAAGCGCAAATGCCGTCCGATGAGGCCGCTGACGCAGGCCATCCGGAGATGCTTGACCGCCCTTATAGAAACTCTGTTCTGGAGACGGCCCATGCCGCCTCAGACGTTATAGGTGACGGCCGCTATCGTTCCGCCAGTGCAAAGGGATGATGTCCCATCGGAGGGGAAGCGCCCTCCCTTGCCGGCCGGCGGCACATCTGAGCATGTGCCTGCCTTCTGCATAATGCGCCTCGTCGCGCAGATCGCGAAGAGTGTACCACCTTGCATATGCAGATCGGAGAGACGGCATGGCTTCACCTACCATGGAGCATCTCACGCGCGCCACGCCACGTTTTCGTCACGGGTTATGCGCGCAAAAGATATCGAAGCGGGTACTGACGACGCCCTCAACAGGGTATGTGCGTCGGCGATGATGCACCGCCTTTTGGCATTCCTGCCTCGAGGTCATCAGGCTTGACCAGGGAAGGCACGGTACGCAGCCGGGCGTCGCCCCGTTGCGTTGTGCTGAGATGCGATCAGCAGCGGCCCGCACAGCCTGGATGTTAGCCGCCGCAGGCTGCGCATGAGGCGCTGGACCTCACTGATGAGCTTGGACGGAATGCCGGCCGCAGAGAGGCCGCATTGCGCGCGGCGCGGAGAGGTCAGACCAGCACACGCCTCTGCATGCGCTGTCCGAAGTGGTAATCCCGAAGATCAATCCAATGATCGATAGCAGCCAGTTGCTCCGGGGCTGGCCTTCAGGTTCCCAGCCTGGGCGTTTCTGCGCCTTGCGGGTTGCGGGTCACGCGCCACGCAGCGCCAGGGCAGTGACCGGGTCATCGGTGGTGAAGGCAACCACGCCAAGCGCGAGCATCCGCCGCATCGCCGCGGCATCATTCACCGCCCAGGCACCGACCGCGAGGCCACTTTCTCCCAGAACCTGCATCGCGCTGGCGTCGCAGATGGAGTGATGCAACCCTACGGCGCCCAGGTTCCAGCCCTGCGCCACAGCGCCTACCCCCTCCGCGCCCAAATCGCGCCAGCAGGCCAGCGAGACCAACCAGATAGCTCCAGCAAAGCCGCCATGTCGCGCTGCCGCACCCGCCAGTGGCGCGGCGAAGCTCGTAATGGTGGTCCGCGCCAGCATTCTGGCCTCCTCCAGCACCGCAACGACGCGCGGCAGCAGGCCGGGATAGGCCTTGCCCTGCGCGTCGCGCTTCAGTTCCAGCCGCAGGCCAATCGGCGTTCCGCGGAAGATCGCGGCCACCTCGGCGAGGGTCGGCACCACCTCGCCATCCGTGCCCTTGAGACGGGTCTGGCGCAGTGCCGCGAGGCTCTGTGCCCGCACCGGGCCGCTCGCCTCCGTGGTGCGGTCCAGCGTCGCATCGTGGATCACCACCACGGCATCGTCGGCTGACAGATGGGCGTCCAGCTCAACCTGCTCGACCGCGAGGCGCGCGGTCTGGCGGAAAGCAGTGGGGCTGTTCTCTGGCCAGAGGATGGCGCCACCGCGATGGGAGGCAATGAGGGTCTGGGGCTTTGCCATCAGGCTTTCCAATCCTTCCAGTGAAAATCCATTACGAAGAGCAGGTCCGTACGCCGGGGGCAGATCCTGGCGCCGATCGGTGAAGTTTAAGACGTGCCACAGCATGGCGCAGAGCGGCCGTCCGGTGTCAGAACGCGGTGCGGGACGAGGTATTCCGCAGTCCGGGCAGAGCACCTGCTTGCGGGCAGTTCGCGTGACATCCTCATGACGGCCTGGCGCAGCTTCCGTCGCAGCGCCGTGAGCTGGACCGCCCATCCGCAACCACCTTCCCGTTGCGGCGTTCTGCCGGGTCAGCAAAGGTTTGCCGGCCGCGATGCGCCGTGCCTGCGGCGATTGCCGCCTCTCGCTACGCGCAAGCGGCACGGTGCTCCCTCCTTATTGTCCTGCGGAGTCCGCCATGGCGCATCCCCCCGATCCCGCCACCATTCGCCTGCACGACACGCTCTCACGCTGCGTGTGAACGGCGACGACCACCGCCTGCAACTTGATCCCCGCGTCACCCTGCTCGATGCCTTGCGGGAAGAGCTAGGGCTGACCGGCGCCAAGAAGGGTTGCGACCACGGCCAGTGCGGCGCCTGCACCGTGCTGGTGGATGGCCGGCGCGAATTGTCCTGCCTGATTCTCGCCGCCTCCGCCGAGGGGCGCGAGATCACCACGATCGAAGGGCTGGCCGCTGCCGAAGGCGTGCTGCACCCGATGCAGCAGGCCTTCATCGACCAGGATGCCTTCCAGTGCGGCTACTGCACGCCGGGGCAGATCGTCTCCGCCGTGTCTTGCGTGCAGGAAGGGCACGCCGGCAGCGATGCCGAGATCCGCGAATACATGAGCGGCAATCTCTGCCGTTGCGCGGCCTATCCCAAGATCGTCGCCGCCATCCGCCAGGCGCGGCCGCAGATGGAGCGAGGCTGAGCGATGCGCCCCTTCACCTATGAGCGCGCCGCGGATCTCGGCGCCGCCCTCGCCGCGGGCACGGTGCCGGAGGCGGCGCGCCAGCACATCCGCCCGGAGGTGCAGTACCTGGCCGGCGGCACCACCCTGCTCGACCTGATGAAGATCGACGTGATGCACCCGGAGCGGGTGCTGGACATCCGCCCAGACGCCGCAGCGCAGCCGGTGATCCGCAGCGAGGAGGGCGGGCTTTGGCTCAGCGCCGTGGCGAGCATGGCGCAGGCGGCCGAGCATCCCGCCGTACGGCGAGACTATCCCGTCCTCGCCCAGGCGCTGCAGCAGGCGGCCAGCGCGCAGCTCCGCAACATGGCGACGCTTGGCGGCAACGTGCTGCAGCGAACCCGCTGCCACTACTTCCGCGACACCGCCTTTCCCTGCAACAAGCGCCAGCCCGGCTCCGGTTGCTCGGCGATCGGCGGGGTGACGCGGCTGCTCGCAGTGCTCGGCGTCAGTGAGCATTGCATCGCCAGCTATCCCGGCGACTTCGCCCAGGCGCTGATCGCGCTCGATGCCGAGGTGGAGGTGCTGGCGCCGGAGGGGCCGCGCCGCTTCCCCTTCTCGCAACTCCATCGCCTGCCCGGCGATACGCCAGAGATCGAGACCACGCTGCGGCCTGGCGAGCTGATCACCGGCTTCCATGTCCCCACCCTGCCCTGGGCGCGCCGTTCGCTCTACCTCAAGGTGCGGGACCGGGAGTCCTACGCCTTTGCCCTCGCCTCAGCCGCGGTGGCGCTGGACCTGCGCGATGGCGTTGTGCATGAGGCGCGGATCGGCCTGGGCGGTGTCGCCGCCGCGCCCTGGCGGGCGCACGAGGCGGAGATGGTTCTGCAAGGCCAGGAACTGACCGAGGCCTGTGCAGGCCAGGCCGCCGAAGCCGCATTCGCTGGCGCCGTGGCCCATGATGACAACGCCTTCAAGCCCGAGCTGGGCCGGCGCACCCTGGTGCGCGCCCTGATGCAGGCCGCGGCGATGGAGCCCTGACATGTCCGAGATGATCATTCCGAGCGGCGTTATCGGCCGCGACACGGTGCGTCAGGAAGCACGGGCCAAGGTGACGGGTGCGGCGCACTATCCCTCCGACATGCCGGTGCCAAACGCCGCCCATGCCTTCCTCGTTACCAGCGGCATCGCGCGTGGCCGCATCACGCGCTGGCGCCTGGAGGCGGCGCAGGCCGTGCCGGGCGTGCTGGACATCCTGACGCACGAGAACACCGGCCAGGAGTCGAAGCCTATCCCGCCGACCAAGGGCGGCGGCGGAAGCACCACCACGCTGCAATCGGACCGCATCTGGCATGACGGCCAGATCATCGCGGTCGTCCTGGCCGAGAGCTTCGAGGCGGCCCGCGAGGCGGCACACAAGGTCCGCGTGGACTATGCCGAGGAAGCCCCTGCCGCCACCTTCGACAGCCCGGGCGTCGAAGTGCAGGTGCTGGAGGAAACCCTGGAAGCGCATGAGGACCCCAGGGTTGGCGACGCCGAGGCCGCCTTTGCCGCCGGCGCGGTGACCGTGGACGCCACCTACGGCACGCCCACCCAGCACCACAACCCTATCGAGCTGTTCACCACCACCTGCTTCTGGGAGGGCGACAGGCTCACCATCCTGGAGCCGAGCCAGTTCGTGCAGGGCTTGGCAACCACGGTCGCGAAGCAACTCGACATCGCGCCGAACAAGGTGCAGGTGATCTCGCCGCTAGTCGGGGGCGCCTTCGGCTCGAAGGGGGGCGCCACGGCACGCACAGCCTGGATCGCGGTGGCCGCCCGCTGGCTCGGCCGGCCTGTCAAGCTGGTGGCCAGCCGCAGCCAGGGCTTCACCATCGCCACCTACCGCGCCGAGACGCGCCAGCGCGTGCGCCTCGCCGCCGGGCGGGACGGCAGGCTGCAGGCGCTGCTGCACGAGGGCTGGGAGGTCAGTTCCCGCCCCTCGAACTACAACGTCCAGGGCACGGAGACGACCTCGCGCATCTACGCCTGCCCGAATGTCTGGACGCGGGTGAACGTGGTGCATGCTGACCGCAACACGCCGGGCTTCATGCGCGCCCCGCCCGACCTGCCCTATGGCTTCGGCCTGGAAAGCGCGATGGACGAGCTGGCCATCGCGCTCGACATGGACCCGGTCGAGCTGCGGCGGATCAACGATACGCGGAGGGAGCCCATCAAGGGCCTGCCCTACACCAGCCGCAGCCTGCTGGAATGCTTCGACGCCGCCGCGGAGGCCTTCGGCTGGTCCCGCCGCGACAAGCGGCCAGGCAGCCTGCGCGAGGGCGACTGGCGCATCGGCTGGGGCTGCGCCGCCTCCTACTATCCCGCCAAGATCAGTGCCGCCTGCGCGCGCGTCGCGCTTTCGGCGCAGGGCGCGCGGGTGGATATCGCGGCGCATGAGATCGGCACCGGCGCCTGGACGGTGCTCGCCATGACCGCCGCGGACCAGCTTGGCATCGAGCCGGAACAAGTGGAGGTGCATCTCGGCGACAGCACCCTGCCGGCGGCAGGGCTGGCGGCCGGCTCCAGCCACACCGCCAGCATCTGCAACGCCGTGGCCATGGCCTGCCGCGAGTTGCGCGAGCGCCCGACCCATGCGGCCGTGACAGCGAATGCCGGGCCACTCGCGGGGCAGGACCCGGCGGCGTTGCGCTTCGAGGGCGGCGCGCTGCGTGGCGAGAAGGGCGCGGCGGAACCGCTGGCGGCACTGCTCGGCCGCACCGGTCCGATGGATGCCTATGCCGAGCACGTGCCGCACGGCAACCCGCCGGACGCGCCCGAGAAGGTGAAGCAAGGCACGCCCATGACCACCGGCGGTGCGCAGCTCCCGGACCTCATCCAGTACGGTTTCGGCGCACAGTTCGTGGAGGTGCGCGTGCATGCCCGCACCGGTGAGGTGCGCGTGCCGCGCATCACCGGCGCCTTCGCGGCAGGCCGTATCATTAATCCACGCACCGCCCATAGCCAGCTGATGGGGGGATGATCTGGGGCATCGGCTCGGCCCTGCTGGAGATTACCGAAATCGACCGGCGCAATGCGCACTACGTCAATGACAACATCTCGGAGTACCTGATCGCGGTGAACGCCGACGTGCCCTCGGTCGAGGTCATCTTGGTGCCGGAGGAGGACAGGCTGGTGAATCCGCTCGGCATCAAGGGCGTCGGCGAACTGGGCTGCGTCGGCACCAATGCTGCCATCGCCAATGCGGTGCACCACGCCACCGGACGGCGCCTGCGGCAGTTGCCGATCCGGCCGGAGCATCTGCTGTAGGCAAGAAAGTCCGGGGGAAGGAATTCCCTCGGCCCCCCATCTTCATTCTGTCAGTTTGGCGATGCGCGCGCGGCCGGCGCGGAGAGCTCAAAGAAAGAAGAAGGGGGTCTGGGGGAATTCCTTCCCCCAAGCCTTCACTCCCCGCCCAGTTCGAAGCCGATGCGCTGCCGCTGGCCGGGCCGTTGCTGCTTCAGGCTGGAGCGGAGCTGTTCATAGTCGTGCTCCATCTCCGGCGTGACCGAGGCACGCGCCTCCGAGAGCGCCTTCTCGAACTCCGCGCTTCCGATCGCCGGCACGCTGAGGTCGCGCCGCAGGGCGAGCAGCCCGGCCCGGCGAACCACATCGCCCAGATCGGCGCCGGTATAGCCATGCGTACGATGCGCGATCGCGGCCAGGTCCACATCCTCGGCGAGCGGCGTGCCCTTGGTCTGGATGCGCAGGATGTGCAGCCGGGCCTGCTCGTCCGGCACGGGCACATAGACCAGTTCGTCGAAGCGGCCGGGGCGCAGCAAGGCGGGGTCGAGCAGGTTTGGGCGGTTGGTGGCGCCGATCACCACGACCCCCTGCAATTCCTCCAGCCCGTCCATCTCGGCCAGGATGGTATTGACCACCCGCTCCGTCGCCTGCGGCTCGCCGAGGCCACCGCCGCGCGCGGGCACGAGGCTGTCGATCTCGTCGATGAAGATGACGGTCGGCGCCACCTGCCGCGCGCGGGCGAAGAGGCGGCTCACCTGCTGCTCGGACTCGCCATACCACTTGGAAAGCAGGTCGGCCGACTTGGTGGCGATGAAGTTGGCATTCGCCTCCCGCGCCACCGCCTTGGCCATCAGCGTCTTGCCCGTGCCGGGCGGACCGAAGAGGAGAAAGCCCTTGGCCGGGCGGATACCGATGCGCCGGAAGGCCTCGGGATGCTTCAGCGGCAGCTCGATGCCCTCGCGCAGCTGCTCGCGCGCTGTCTCGACGCCGCCGACATCCTCCCAGGTGACGTTCGGCACCTGGATCATGATCTCGCGCAGTGCGGAGGGCTGGATGCGCTTCAGCGCGCTCTCGAAATCTCCGCGGCAGACGCGCATGCCGGCCAGGATCTCGGGCGGGATGCCCTCGCGCAGGTTGACCTGCGGCAGCACGCGGCGCACCGCGTCCATCGCCGCCTCGCGCGCCAGGGCGGAGACATCGGCACCGACGAACCCGTAGGTCATGCGCGCCAGGGCGTCGAGATCGACGTCATCGGCCAGCGGCATGCCGCGGGTGTGGATGGCGAGCACCTGCCGGCGCCCATCCTGATCCGGCACGCCGATGACGATCTCGCGGTCGAAGCGGCCGGGGCGGCGCAGCGCCTCGTCAATGGCATCGACACGGTTGGTGGCGGCGATCACCACCACGTTCTGCCGCGGCTCAAGCCCGTCCATCAGCGTGAGCAACTGTGCGACGATGCGGCGCTCCACCTCGCCCCGCGCCTCCTCGCGCTTGGGCGCGATGCTGTCGATCTCGTCGATGAAGATGATCGAGGGCGAGCGCTTGCCGGCCTCCTGGAAGATGTCGCGCAGCCGCTGCTCGGACTCGCCGTAATGGCTGCCCATAATCTCGGGCCCGGCGATGCTGAAGAAGGAGGCCTCGGATTCGTTCGCCACCGCCTTGGCCAGCAGCGTCTTGCCGGTGCCCGGCGGGCCATGGAGGATCACGCCCTTCGGCGGGTCGATGCCCAGGCGCTGGAACAGCTCGGGGTGCCGTAGCGGCAGCTCGACCATCTCCCGCACCTGGTCCACCGCATCGCCCAGACCGCCGATATCGTCATAGGTGACGTCGGCGCGGCGGGTCTCCTTCGGCTCGACATATTGCGGCAGCAGCTCGATCTCGGTCTCGTTGTCGATCCGCACGATGCCCTTCGGCATGGTGCTGACGACGGTGAGCCGGATCTCCTGCAACGCATAGGCCTGCCGCTCGGCGAACTGCCGGAAGAACTCATCGGGAAAGCCGTCCGCATTGCCACCCGCCCGCTGGTAGACGGAGGTGGAGATCACGTCCCCGGCGACCAGCGGCCGCCCCATGAAGGTGCGTCGCAGGGCCTCGCCGGAGCCGGTGAGCCGCAGGTTCTTCTGCGCCGGCGCCACCGTGACGCGGCTGGCGGTCCGTGCCTGGGCGCGTTTCACCTCGATGCGCTCGCCGGCCGTGACGCCGGCATTGGCGCGCTGCAACCCGTCGAGGCGGATGATCTCCAGGTCCTCGTCCTCGGGATAGGGGGGCGCGGCGATGACAGCGGTGTGCCGCTGCCCGGCCAGTTCCAGCACGTCGCCAGGCCGCATGCCGAGAGCCTGAACCGCCTTGCGGCTGACACGGGCGAAGCCTCTGCCAACGTCTTCCGGGCGGGCGTTGGCCACCTGGACCTGCACGCCCTTGGGATCCGAATCGCTCATGGGCGTGTCGTCTCCTGCTTGCCGTCTGTTTCAACGTTTGTCGCGGGCATGTGGGGCGGCAACGCGGCGCACCCAACAGGGCGCCGTCCTCCGTGATCAGTCCGCGGAAGCGCTGCCCATGTCTGGGGAAACGGCTGGCAAACGGATGGGATGCAGCAGGTTGGAGGAATGAATTCCCCCGAACCCCCTTCTTTTTTCTGTCAGTTGCGGCGCTCGCGGCAAAGCTGTGCTGCAAACTCGAAGAAAGAAGAAGGGGGTCTGGGGGAATTCATTCCCCCAGAACGTCAGAGCGCCACCGCATAGGCCGGCCGGCGCGGGTCGGCGCCCGCCAGCCGCAGCCCGGTGGCCGGGTCGCTGCACACGGCCTCGACGCTGCCGGCCAGCCAGGTCCAGTCCGGCCAGTCCTTCACCTCGTGCCCGCGCGCGCGGAGGGCGTCGCGCGTGACACTGTCGATCCGGCCTTCCACCGCCAGCCGGGCGGGGAAATAGTCATAGGGCGCGAAGGAGGAGGGGAAGGAGTAGGAGGCGACGCGCGGCGCCTCGATCGCCTCCTGCAGGTCCATGCCGAAATGCAGGTGGTTCAGCAGCACCTGGAGCATGGCCTGGATCTGCACGTCGCCGCCCGGCGTGCCGAAGGGCATCACGCCCCCGTCGCGCGTCACCACCATGGCCGGGTTGGGCGTCAGCCGCGGCCGCCGCCCCGGCCCCACGCCGCAGGGATGCGACGGGTCGGGCCGCGACTGCGTCCCGCGCCCCGAGGCGATGATGCCAAGCCCCGGGATGATCGGGCCGTTGTAGGTGCCGTCCGAGGGTGTGGCGGAGAAGGCGTTGCCCTCGGCATCCACCACCGCGACATAGGAGGTATCGGGCTCGATGGCCGGCATCGGGCGCTTGCTGGGAGGCGGCAGTTCCGTCCCCTGCCCCAGCAGCGCCTCGGGCATGCCGGGATGCGCCCGCGCCTGGTCGATGCCGGCCAGCCGGGCGGCGAGATGCGCCTCGCCGAGCAGCGCGTCGATCGGCACCTCGGCGAAGGCCGGGTCGGCGAAGTGGTACTCGCGGTCGGCCATCGCCACCTTCAGGCACTCGGCCATCAGGTGCAGGTAGTCCGGGCTGTTGTGCGCCATGCCGTGGAAGCCGGCCCGCTCCATCAGCAGCAATGCCTCCAGCAGCGCCGGGCCCTGGCACCAGGGGCCGCAGGTGGTGACCTGGTGGCCGCGCCAGCCGCGGGTGACGACAGGCTCCAGGCGCGAATGGAACCCGGCCATGTCCTCGTCCGAGAGATAGCCGCCCTCGGACTGGATGAACCGCACGATCGTCCGGGCGATGTCGCCGCGGTAGAAGGCGTGGTGCGCGGCGGCCAGCCCGGCCAGCCGGCCCTTCGCCGCCGCCGCGCGCCGGTCCTCATCCGCCATGTGGCGGAGCATGGCGGCCAGTTCGGTCTGGCGGAACAGCGCGCCCTCCGGCGGCGGCGCGCCACCGGGCAGGAAGACTGCGGCGTTACTCGGCCAGCGGGCATAGTCCTTCACATGCTCGGCGATGCTGTCGGCCAGCAGCTTGTAGACCTGGAAGCCCTCCTCGGCGCAGCGGATGGCGGGCTCCGCCACCTGGGCGAAGCCGAGCCGGCCATGCCGCTCCAGCGCGGTGATCCAGGCATCCGGCGCGGCCGGCACCACGGTGCGCAGCACGCCCTGCGGCATCTTGCCGCCATGCTCGCGCATGAAGAGGTCGGGCGGCAGGGAGCGCGGCCAGTGGCCAAGGCCGGCGATGCTCTCCATCGTGCCGTCGGCGCGGCGGATCAGGATCGGCGCCACGCCGCCGATATTGACGATGTCCGGCTGCACCACGCCGAGCACCAGCCCGGCGGCCACGCCGGCATCGATGGCGTTGCCGCCGGCCTCCAGGATGGCGAAGCCGGCGCTGGCGGCGAGGTAGTGCCCGGCGCTGACCGCGTGCCGGGCACCGGCGATGAGGGGGCGCGTCGCCATCAGCGGGCGGCCTGCGCGGGGTGGGCGTGATAGGCGACCATCTGCTCGTCCATGCGGGGTGTGTACACGACGGTAGGCCGACCGGCGGCGATGGTCACCTGGTTGTAGAGCGGGATGATGGGGAAGCGCTCGATGGCCGCGCGCATGGCGCTGCGCAGCGCCACCTCCCGGCCATCATCCATGCGGATGATGGCGGCGTCGATGATGCGGTCCATCTCCGGGTCGCTGAAGGCCCCGCGGTTGCCCTGGCCGAAGGCCTGGGCGACGTTGCGGGTATGGACCGAGGTGGAGAGGATATAGCTCGGGTCCCGCGAGGAGGAGAGCGAGAGACCATAGAGCATCAGCGGCAGGTCGTTCTTGCCGGGGAAGGTGCGGGGAAAGAAGACGCTGCCCGGCAGCGTCTCCACCTTGGCCTGCAGCCCCAGGCGGGCGAGCATCTGCCCCACGACCTGGCAGACCCGCGCGTCGTTGACGAAGCGGTTGTTGGAGCAACCCACCGTCAGGCCGAAGCCGTCCGGGTAGCCCGCTTCGGCGAGCAGGCGCCGCGCCTCCGCGAGATCCGCCTTGGGCGCCGGGAGGTCCGGGTCGTAGCCGGCGAACTGCTGCGGCACCATCTGGCCGGTGGGAAGCGCCTGGCCATCCATGGCGCGCTCGGCCAGGGCGTGGCGGTCCATCGCCAGAGAGAGCGCCCTGCGTACCCGCACGTCGCGCAGCGGGTTCTCCTTCAGCGGCTGCCCCTGGGCATCGGTCAGCAGCGGCAGCGTCTCGGCACCCACATGCGGGATCAGGAACATGATGCGGTCCGAGTTGCGCTTGAAGACGCGCACCTGCCCCTCACGCTCCAGCCGCGCCGCATCGGTGGGCGCGACATCCTCGATCAGGTCCACATCGCCGGAGAGCAGCGCGGCGATGCGCGCGGCGTCATTGCCGATGACGCGCAGGTTGACATGCGCATAGGCCGCCTTCTCGCCCCAGTAGGTCTCGTTGCGGGTGAGCGACATGCCCTCGGCGCCGCGGAAATTCTCCAGCCGGAAGGGACCAGTGCCGATCGCCGCCTTGCCGGAGGTGAAGTCCGCCGTGCTGGCATCCTCGGCCGCGCGCTTCGAGACGACGAAGATGTTGGTGAGCTGTCCCATCAGCGTCGGGTTCGGCCGGTCGGTGGTCAGCCGCACCGTATAGGGGTCCACCACCTGCACGTCCTGGATGGTCCGCAGGTTGGAGGTATAGGGGCCGGGGTTGTTCGGCACCTTCGGCACCCGCGCCAGGGTGAAGGCGACGTCCTCGGCGGTGAAGGGGCTGCCGTCGTGGAAGGTGACGCCGCGGCGCAGCTTCAGCTCCCAGGTGGTTTCATCCACCGCCCGCCAGGCCTCGACGATGCCCGGCACCATGCGGCTTTCCGGGTCCCGGTTGATCAGGCTGTCATAGATGTGCCGCGCCGCCGCCATGTTCGGGCCCACGAAGAGAAAATGCGGATCGATGCCGAAGGGCGCCTGCACGCCGACAGTGAGCTGCTGCGCCCCTGCCGGCGCGGCGAGGCCGAGCGCCATACCGAGCAGGGTGAAAGACGTGGTGAAACGGGGAAGCCTGAGACGGGGCAAGGCGGTGCTCCTCTGCTGCCGGGGCGGGGCCGCCGATCCTTCCCCAGGCGCGCCATGGCCTGCTGCCTGGCGCGGCTGAAGGGGGCAAGCGGAGTGCCACGCAAACATCACGTAACTATCGAAGCATATTCCGGGAGTGGTGCAACTCTTCCGCCCGGCCGCGCTTATGCTTGCCAAGCCTCTTTAGCACCTCACCCGCCGGCAGCAGGCTTCCGCTTCGTTCCGCCCGGAATTTCGGAAGCGATCACGTTTCCGGCGCGTGAAATCTGCCGGGGAGGTGAACGCGCTTCAGCTTGATGTGGGTCACGGCGTCGCCCAGAGTTACCGCTTCAGGCTTGGGACTTCAGGCTTACTTGGGCGCGGGTTGAACAATCGGCGACCTACCGGCGCCGGTGGCTCTGCCCGCTCCGCTGTCGGAGAAACGGACATCCATGAGGGTGCTCTTCGTCACCAGCGAGTTTGCAGGGCTCGCCAAGGCAGGGGGGCTCGGGGATGTCTCTGCCGCCCTGCCCCGCGCCCTGATCAGGCAAGGCGTCGATATTCGCGTGGTGATGCCGGCCTATCCGGAGGTGCTGGCACGCGCCTCCGGCGTCGAGGTGGTTGGCGAGTTGCCCGGACGGGCCGAGATTCCTCCTTGCAGCATCGGCCGGGTGCGGCTGGAGGATGGGCTGACCCTCTACCTGCTCATCGCACCCTCGCTCTATGACCGGCCGGGCAATCCCTATTGCGCGCCGAACGGCGAGGAATGGCCGGACCAGGATCTGCGCTTCGGCCGCCTCTCCCTGGCTGCGGCCGACATCGCGCGCGGCATCGGCGGCCTGAACTGGGTGCCAGACCTGCTGCATGTGAATGACTGGCCCGGCAGCCTCGCCCCCGCCTACCTGCACTGGGACGGCGCCAAGGTGCCGAGCCTGCTGACGGCGCACAACGTGGCGCATCAGGGCATCTTCCCCGCCAGCCGCCGCGCCGCGCTCGCCATTCCGGAGAATGCCTTCGCGATGGAGGGGGTGGAGTTCTACGGCAACATCGCCTTCCTGAAGGCCGGGCTGTTCTATGCCAGCCATGCCTGCGCGGTCAGCCAGACCTATGCGCGGGAGATCACCACGCCGGAATTCGGCGGCGGCCTGCACGGGCTGCTCGCCGGGCTGGCCGGGCAGGGCCGCCTCTCCGGCATCGTCAACGGCATCGACGAAAGCTGGGACCCGGCGCGCGACCCCTATCTGCCCTACCACTTCCAGGCCGAGGACCTGCACGGCAAGCGGATGCTGGGCGAGCTGGTGCGCACAAGCCTCTGCCTGGAGCATTCGGAGGGGCCGCTCTTCGCCATCGTTTCGCGCCTCGTCCACCAGAAGGGGCTGGACCTGGTGGCGGAGGCGGCGCCGGAAATCGTCCGCATGGGCGGGCAGATCGCCATCCTCGGCATGGGGCAGCCCGCGGTCGAGCAGCTGCTGCACCGCGTCTCCCGCGCCCATCGCGACCAGATCGGCCTGCTGGTCGGCTTCAACGAGCCGATGGCGCACCGGATCATCGCCGGCAGCGACTTCCTGCTGATGCCCTCCCGCTTCGAGCCCTGCGGGCTGACGCAGTTGCAGGCGCAGCATTGCGGCACCCTGCCCATCGCGCATGCCACCGGCGGGCTGGTGGACACCATCGAGGATGGTGGCACCGGCCTGCTGTTCGGCGAGGCCACCGTGGAGGGCCTGCTCAGCGCCTGCCGCCGCGCCTTCGAGGTGTTCTCCCGCCCGGCGGAGCTGCTGCGGATGCGCCGCCGCGCCATGGCGCGCGCCTTCAGCTGGAGCCGCTCGGCGGAGCAGTACCGGGAGCTCTACAGCCTGCTGCTGAACGGCTCGGCGCCTTCCTCCCGGCAACAGCTGCGCCCCAAGCGACTGATGCGGCGCTCCGGCCTGGACCGCGCTGCCTAGCCTGGCCCGCGCCGGGTACGGCTTCCTGGCCGGGCGGTGAACCGACCGCCACCTGGCCGGGAGGAGATTTGCAGGAAGGGGATGACCGCAGCAGAGCCAGCCGGGTCATTCTCGCCCCTTCGAAGGCCCACCGGGAAGCCTCACGATCGCACCCGGCGCGCACCTCACCCATCCGGCAGCGCTTCCAAACGGCCCCCGAGTTGGCTTGGTTAGGCCCGGGGGCGGCGCACCGGAGCGGGACGGCGTGGGGAACCTGCCGGACTGCGTAATCGCGGAAGACGGCGCCGCGCCCGCCGCGCTGTGCATGCTGTTCAATGTCAGCCCGAGTCGCAGCACCACCTTCCATTTGCCGCCGCCACCGGCCGAGGCCGGCGTATCGACATCGACACCGCCTTAGGGCCTCCCGATGATGTGACCTGCCCCGGAGCCGAGCCACAAGCCGGTGATAGCCGGCGAATGCCGCCGGGGTCTTTACTCGTCCCAGTACCCCGCTGACGGAGGTCGCCTGTGACGTCCCTCGACCGCTTCCTGCCGCACACTTGCATCGCCTATCTCTCCATGGAGATCGCGCTGGAACCGGGGATACCGACCTATTCGGGCGGTCTCGGCGTGCTGGCGGGAGACACGGTGCGCTCCTGCGCAGACCTCGAACTGCCGATGGTCTTCGTCACGCTGGTCAGCCGGAAGGGCTATCTGCGGCAGAGCATCGCGCCGGATGGCAGCCAGCAGGAGACCATCGATCCCTGGAAGCCGGCGGAGCATGCCGAGCCGATGGACGCGGCGGTGGCGGTGCGCATCGAAGGGCGCCCGGTCTGGATCCTGCCCTGGCTCTACATGCATGAATGCCCGCATGGCGGCTGCGCGCCGGTCATCCTGCTCGACACCCATCTGGAGGTGAACGACCCCGCCGACCGCGGCATCACCGACCGCCTCTATGGCGACGGCGAGGACCTGCGCCTCAAGCAGGAGATGGTGCTCGGCATCGGCGGCGAGCGCATCCTGCGGGCGCTGGGCTTCGAGATCACCACTTGGCATCTCAACGAAGGCCATGCGGCGCTGCTGCCCCTCGCGCTGCTGCGGCGCCATCCGCTGGGCAAGGACGAGCCGCTCACCACCGCGCTGCGCTACGACGTGGAGCCGGTGCGCGAGCGCTGCGTCTTCACCACCCATACGCCGGTGGAGGCGGGACACGACCGCTTCTCCTACGAGCTGGTCCGGCGGATGATGGGCGACTTCTTCGAGATCAGCCAACTCCGACAGCTCGCCGGCGCGCAGGAGCTGAACATGACGCGCCTGGCCCTGAATCTCAGCGGCTGGGTCAACGGCGTCGCCGCGCGGCATGCGGAGACGGCGCAGCGCATGTTTCCGGGCTATCACATCCATGCCGTCACCAACGGCGTGCATGTGCCGACCTGGACACATCCCGCCTTTGCCGCGCTGTTCCAGAGCGTGGCGCCGGAATGGGCGCACGACCCCGGCGCGCTGCGCGGCGCCGACCACCTCCCGGACGATCCGGTATGGGCGGCCCATGTCCAGGCCAAGGGCGAGTTGCTGGAGGAAGTGCGGCACCGCTGTGGCACCGCGCTCGATCCCAACCTGCCCGTGATCGTCTTCGCGCGGCGCATGACCGGCTACAAGCGCGCCGACCTGCTGTTCTCCGATCTCGCGCAGCTCCGCCGGATCGCGCGCGAGTTCCCCTTCCAGGTGGTGATGGCCGGCAAGGCGCACCCGCGCGACGAAGGCGGCAAGGCGTTGATCCGGCAGGTGCATGAGCATGCCCGCGAGCTGGCGGACGCGCTGCCCGTCGTCTTCGTGCCGAACTACGAGATGGGGCTGGCGAAGAAGATGGTCGCCGGCGCCGATATCTGGCTGAACACACCCCTGCCACCGATGGAGGCCTCCGGCACCAGCGGCATGAAGGCGGCGCTCAACGGCGTGCCGCATCTCAGCGTACTCGACGGCTGGTGGGCGGAGGCCTGCGAGGAAGGCACCAACGGATGGGCCATCGGCAGCGACGGCGGCCCGCCCGCACAGCATGCCGAGGAACTTTACGACAAGCTCTGGAGCACCGTCCTGCCTCTCTGGCACCGTGACCGCGTGGGCTGGATCGCGCTGATGAAGCAGGTCATCTCCCGCACCGGCTCCCGCTTCCACAGCCAGCGCATGATGCGGCGCTACGCGGCGGAAGCCTATCTGCGCTGAAAGGTCGGGGGAATGATTTCCCCCGAACCCCCTTCTTTTTTCTGCGAGTTTTTGGTTCCGCCCGCGGCAATGGCTCCACGAGGCGATGGGCCGGCCGCAATCGCCGGAACTGAAAAGCCGATAGAGAAAAGAAGAGGGGGTCCGGGGGGAGAATTCATTCTCCTCCGATTCGGTCGGCCCGCCGGATTGCGGAACGATTCTACCGCGCAATGGCTGGCCAAGCCGGGCCAACCGCGTCCAACCTCCTGCACCGCACCCTGCGCGAGGAGCCGGAACTCGCCATCCGCGGCGAGGGCATCATGCTCACCCTGGGCGAGGGGCGGCAGATCAATGGATGCCGCCAGTGGGTCCGCCTTGGCCTGAAGCGGACCGGGGGGTGGCCGTAATGATCCCCCCAGGCTCACCCCGATGGAAGGCCAGGAGAGGGCGGCGCCCCCTCCTGGCCTTCGCTCAGGTCTCCTGCCGGATCGCTGAGGCGTTGCGCGCGATGTTGCGCAGCAGGTCGTCGATGCCCGCCGTCAGGAATTTCAGCGTCGCCTCGTCCGCCAGCCGGCCGTCACGGACCTTCTCATGGGCGGAGGCGACCACCGCCTGCGGCCGCAGCACCAGCTGCGCGGAGACCGCGACCAGCACCTCGTTGAGCTGCGCCTGCGCGCGCGCGCCGCCGGTGAAGGCGGGGGATGCCGTCAGCGTCAGCACCGGCTTCCCGGTGATCGTCGCCTTCCCGTAGGGGCGGGAGGCCCAGTCGAGCGCGTTCTTAAGCACGCCGGGCATGCCGTAGTTGTACTCCGGCGACGCGATCACCAGACCGTCCGCCTCGCCAATGGCGCGGCGGAGCGCGGCGACGCCTTCAGGCGGATTCTCAGTGTCCAGGTCGCCGTCATAGGGCGGCACCGCGTTCAGCGTGAACACCGTCAGCGTGGCGCGATCCGCGACCGCCTCGGCAAGGCTGTGCAGAATGGCGGTGTTGAAGGAGGCTTTCCGGAGACTGCCGGAAATGCCGAGCAGGCGTGGCTTGGAGTCGGGCATGAGCGGGTCCCGCTGCTATGGAAGGCCGGTCCAGGCATCCGGCCCGGTTGCGAGCGTGATCGCACCCTCCCCGGACGGTCGCAAGCGGTTACGGCCGGCGGCGCCCCGCACCTGTCCGTGCGCACGTGGCAGGCGGCGGGCCTAATCCGCCGCGGCGGCGCCTTGCGCAGCGGCATGGCGGTTGGGCGGCCGGCGCAGGCCGAGATGCTCGCGCAGGGTCCGCCCCTCGTAGCGCGTCCGCATCAGTCCGCGCCGCTGCAGTTCCGGCACCACCTTCTCCACGAAGGCGGCGAGCCCACCAGGCAGCAGGCTGAAGGTCAGCATGAAGCCGTCGCAGGCGCCGCCGGTGAACCATTCCTCCAGCCGGTCGGCCACCTGCACGGGAGTGCCGCGCAGCGTCTGCCGGCCGCGCTCATAGCGAAGATAGAGCTGGCGCAGTGTCAGCTTCTCGGTGCGGATGAGGTGCAGGATGTGGTCGAAGAAGGTCTTGTGGAAGTTGGCGCTCTTCGGGATGCGATCCGCGGGGATGGGCTCGTCCAGCGGCAGGTCGGAGAGGTCGGTCTCCAGGTCCATACCGAGATACATGCGGCCGACATCAGGGTGGATGAGGTGCTGCAGCGTCTGGTGCAGGTCCTCGGCCTCCTGCGCGCTGTCGGCGATCAGCAGCGGCATGCCGGCCAGCACCTTGAGCTCCTCCGGCTGGCGCCCGTACTTGGCCATGCGGCCCTTGAGGTCGCGGTAAAAGGCTTGGCTGCCTTCCAGCGTGCTGTCGGAGGAGAAGACCACCTCCGCCGTCTCGGCCGCCAACTCCTTGCCC
>Ga0182738_1001742_pt1 | contig 26589 bp, 22 predicted proteins | sample eDN5th30CBELigMG_FD_128876 | JGI IMG/M metagenome (GOLD analysis project Ga0182738, IMG submission 128876) | Enriched Miracle-Growth compost microbial communities from Emeryville, California, USA - eDNA 5th pass 30_C BE-Lig MG (version 2)... ...
CGCGGGGCCAAGACCGCGACGAAATCCGCCATCCCGCAGCTCTCGTGGCGCAGTCCGCAGCCGGCACCCGTCGTGCTGGTGTCCGGCCCCGAGGAGGTCTGCGCCGAACGTGCGATCGCGAGTGTGCGCGACTACCTCCGCGCCGAGGACCCGTCGCTCGAGGTCACCGACCTCCGCGCCGACGACTACGAGTCCGGCACGCTGCTCGCCGTCACGTCGCCGTCGCTGTTCGGCGAGCCGCGCCTGGTCCGCGTGCAGGGTGTCGAGAAGTGCTCCGACGCGTTCCTCGCCGAGGCGCTCGCCTACCTCGAGCACCCGCAGGAGGGGGCGACGGTCATCCTGCGGCACACCGGTGCGAGCGTGCGCGGCAAGAAGCTCCTCGACGCGATCCGCGCGGGCACCGGCGGGGGAGTCGAGGTGCCGTGCCCCGCCGTCAAGCGCGACTCCGACCGCTTCGACTTCGCCGCGGGGGAGTTCTCCGCCGCCGGCAAGCGCATCGCGCCGGCTGCGCTGCGCGCGCTCGTCTCCGCGTTCGCCGACGACCTCACCGAGCTGGCGGCCGCCTGCCAGCAGCTCATCGCGGACGTTCCCGGCGACATCACCGAGCAGATCGTCGAGCGGTACTACGGCGGGCGCGTCGAGACATCCGCCTTCACGGTCGCCGACACCGCGATCGCGGGGCGCTACGGCGACGCCCTCATCGCCCTGCGGCACGCCCTCGCGTCCGGGGCGGACCCGGTCCCGCTCGTCGCCGCCGTGGCGATGAAGCTGCGCACCATGGCGCGCGTGGCCGGCACGCGCGAGTCCTCCAAGTCGCTCGCGACGCGCCTGGGCATGAAGGACTGGCAGGTCGACCGCGCGCGGCGCGACCTCGCCGGCTGGAACGAGCGCTCCCTCGCGATGGCGATCCAGGCGACCGCCCGCGCCGACGCGGAGGTCAAGGGCGCGTCCCGCGACCCGGTGTTCGCGCTCGAGCGCATGGTGACGGTCATCGCCACGCGCGCGCCGTTCGGCTCCTGACACGCGACGCCCGCACCGTCCCCGACGCCGCTGCGCCTCACACGACGAAGGCCCGTCCCCACCGGGGACGGGCCTTCGTGCGAAGAAATGCGGGGATCAGAGAGCCGCGACCTGCTTGGCGATCGCCGACTTGCGGTTCGCCGCCTGGTTCTCGTGGATGACGCCCTTGCTGACGGCCTTGTCGAGCTTCTTGGTCGCGGCGCCCAGAGCCTTCTCGGCGGCGGCCTTGTCGCCGGCGGCGATGGCCTCGCGCGTGCGGCGCACGGCGGTCTTCAGCTCGCTCTTGACGGCCTTGTTGCGCTCGCGCGCCTTCTCGTTGGTCTTGTTGCGCTTGATCTGCGACTTGATGTTCGCCACTGTTTCGACGTTCTTTCGTTTCGGAGTGAATCGGTTGAGTTGCCGTTCAGCCTGAGAGGGTGGCGTCCCGGCGGTCGTGAGGGCAGAACCCACACGCAAGCCAAACACCGAGTCTATCAGGTCCCCGTCCGCTCGCCGGCACGCGGCGGGGCGCCACGCGGGACGGAAGGGGCGCCCGCACACGGCGCCGACGGCGTCCGGGGCGTGAGACCCGGCTCAGCCGAACGTCGGCGCCGGCACCGGCGGTGCGGCACCCACGAACGCGACGATCTGGTGGCCGCCGGGGTTCGTCTGCAGCGGCACGTCCGCCCAGTTGTTGGTCACCCACACCGTTCCGGCCGTGTCGACCATGATGCCGGTGCTGCGGACGAGTCCGTCGAACGGGTAGCCGTCCTCATCGGGCGAGATCGCATCGCCCGTCTGCAGACCGCGCGGGCACGTCGACGCGTCGGCGCCGCAGAAGTGCGAGACCTGCTTGCCGGTGAAGTTCGCGACCCAGAGATTCCCGTGACCGTCCGTCGTGAGGCCCCACGGCAGAGTCAGGCCGCCGCCGGTGAACGGCTCGGAGACCGCGGTGGCGTCGGGGGAGATGTGGACGAGCGACGGGACGCTCTTGCCCTGCTGCGCGCGCTCGGGGCACGGCAGCGAGATGCCGCCGGAGTTCGCGACCCACACGTTCCCCTCCGCGTCGGCGGCGATGCCCATCGGCGCGTCGAACGGTCCCGTGAGGACACCGCCCGTCAGCGGCGTCCCCTCGTAGTCGACGGCGGCGACGGCGTCGTTCTTGTTGCCCGTGATGAAGATGCCCTGCCCGTTGTCGACGACGTCGAACGGCTGATCCAGCCCGAGGCTGCCCAGGTTCCGCGCCGCCTCCGGATCGCCCTCGGGGTAGAGAGCGACCGTGGAGTTCCCGCAGTTCGCGATCCACACGCTGCCGTCCGCGGTCGTGTCGATGCCCTGCGGCCAGCTGAGGTCCCCGCCGGTGAAGCCCGCGTCCGGGGACAGCGGCTTCCCGGTGTCCGTGAACAGCGACATGCTGTTGTGCGGCGGCTGGTCCGCCTCGGGGCAGCCGGGCGCCGGCGCCGCGAATCCGTAGTTGCTCAGCCACAGGTCGCCGCTGGGCGCGAACGCGATGCCGAAGCCCGACCCGCTCAGGCCGCCGCCGCGGTAGGTCCCACGCAGCTCGCCGTTGGGCGCGAACTCGAACAGCTCGTCCGAGCCGCACACCGGCGTCTGCGGATCCGCGTTGTACTGGTAGTTGTTGTTCACCCAGATGTCGCCCTGCGCATCCATGGCGAAGTTGCCGGGTCCGGCGAGCGACTGGCCGTCGCCGTCGAAGCGCAGCGCGATCGTCCACGCGACGGGCGCGGCGGACAGACCCGGATGCTGGTCGGCGGCGGCGAGGGACAGCGTGTACAGCGACTCCGCCTCCGGCGCGGGGTCACGGGCGATCGCGGCGAACGCGGCCGCCGTCGACTCCGGGGCGACATCCGTCACCCTTCCCGCGATCTCGTAGAGCGTCGCGCACGCCGACTGATCGGCCACACACGCGCTGAGCGCGTTCGCCAGCGACGTGAACGTCGCCGACGCCTCCGTCTCGGTGCCGTTCGGGTACGACGTGAGCACGTCGCCGTAGCCTCCGTCGACGGGGTCGGCGAGGTTCGCCGCCATCGTCGCCGCGTTGGTGAGCCCGAGGCGGTCGCCGGAGGGCAGATCCGCGTCGAAGAACTGCGCGAGCGCGTATCCGGCGGCGACGGTCGTGCGCTCGTTGAGCGTGATGCGGTCGAGCTCGTCGCCCGACGTGACCACGGCGCTGAGCGTCGCGCCGCCCCGCTGCGCGGAACCGCGTGCCTCCACGTAGACGACGTCCGCCTCGTCGTCGAGGCGCAGCGTGAACTCACCGTCCTCACCGGCAGTGGTCGAGTCCAGGGGCTTCGGGTCGCCGCTGCTGAGATCCCAGGCCTGGACGCCCCAGCCCTTCGTGTCGGCATCCACCAGCGGGGCGATGCTGCCCGGCAGGCCGGGCTCCACGGAAGGCGGTGCGCAGGCGGTCACGGCCAGTGCCAGCGCCCCCGTCAGGATCAGAATCGGAACAGTGCGGTGACGCGCAGCAGCCATTGCTTATCTCCCCCCGGATGGCGCCAGTCTAGCCAGACGTGGGCGCGCGGCGCCCGGGGCGACACGGCAGTGCGGCGGCCTCCGACCCCGGTCGGGGTGCAGAATCGGAGGTCTGACGCCGTCCCATCGAGGAGCAGCATGCCCGTACGATCCGCCACGTCCGCCGCTCCGTCGAGCACCCCTGAGGCCCTCGCGTGACGCCGCGCGGGATGCAGGATGTCGACGACATCGCCTGGGCGGAGCTGTTCGACGATCGCCGCGGCATCGCGCCCGCCGGAGGCGCTCTGACGGTGAGCGAGGCGCGACGGCGCTGGGCGGCGGGCCGCACCCTCTCCCTCCTTCCCGCGCATGCCGCGGGCGCGATCCTGCCCTGGTCGGTCGTCGCGCGTCCCGGCCGGGGCTACGTCGTGAACGGCTATGACGCGGAGGGGCGTCGCACCCGCAGCGTGCGCTGGGAGCAGGACGGCGAGGTCGTCCGGCGGGTCGCCGGGGAGGCGCCCTTCCTCTCGACCGAGGGTGGCGTCGATCGGGCGGCTGCGGTCTGGACGGTGAGCTGGCGCGCGCACGCCGACGGCACGATGCGGTTCGAGATCATCGCGCCCATCGTCGCGGACGACGAGGTGCACGTGCTTCCCGGCGGGCCGGAGGCCATCGCGGTGCGACCCGCACCTGACCTCGTCCGGCTCGCGGACCTCGTCGACGCCGCGTCGACGGAGGCGGCGGCCGGCGCGGATGCCGGGGATCCCCGAGCCGCGGCGCGCCGATACGTGCGCGATGCGGCCGGCGCCGCCGTCCGCCACCCGACGGAGGCGGCAGGCGGGTTCCTCGACGGCGGGGCGGTGCCTCTGACCTCCCGCCAGATCGTGGCGTCGGTCCAGCGCGTCCGAGAGGGCGGGGCGCCGACGGCTCCGCTCACGATGCTGCGGCGCGGTGCCGCGGTGATCCTTCCGCTCAGCGCGCAGGGGAGTCGGCGCGAGCGGTGGCGGAGCGTGGAGGAGCAGGGGGCGGCCCTGGCGGACGACCTCCGGCGCGCGTACGAGTACCGCGCGGGCGCCCCCGCGATCCTGGAGCTCGCGGCGGCGTCGGCAGACGCGTCCGCCGGCGCGCGTGACGTCTACCGCGACGCGCTGATCGCCGCAGGCGCGACGCGCGCCTCCGCATGGCGTCTCGATGCGGAGGCCGCCGTCGTCCTCGTCGCGGCCGGCGACCCCGCCGCCGGGACCGCCACGCGCGCGCTGCACGTCGTCCCCGCGGAATGGACGTCGCCCCGCGCCGGCGCATCGGCGCCGAGCCAGGTCGATGTGGGGTGGGCGTGGGCGGACGTCGTCGCGCAGCCCGGGGCATCCGCGCCGACGCACGGCAGGGGTGACGCGGACGGGGTCACTTCACGAGATACGTGAAGTAGTTCCCGAGACGGCGGAGGGCGGCATCCGTCAGCTCCGGATGCCGCGCACGCAGGACGCTTCGCACCTCGGCGCCGATCTCGCTGAGCGTCTTCCCCTCTGTGTGGACATCCACCGCGAGGGTCTCGTCGAGGACAGCACGCACGGCGGTGCGTCGCGGCGCGCCCTCCGCAGTGGACCAGACGGCATCGTCGCTCTTGCCGGGAAAGTTCTTCAGGAACGACTCGATGTCTTCGCTGATGTCCGCGGCAGCCGCGGGATTGTGACGCGCCCGCTTCACCTGGCGGAGCTTGAGCAGGACGCGCTCGAGCGCATCCGACTCGACGTCATAGGTGCGCAGCGTCGACGCGATGACGGCGTGCCGCTCGTCGACCAGGTAGACGCCCCAGGCATCGCCCACGTGGTGGAGCACCACCGCGTCGGCGTGCAGACGTCCCTGCCCGTCGAGCACCGGCGTGTCCAGCCCCTCGTCCCGCACGGCCTGCATGAGCTCGTCGGCATCCATCAGCGGACCTCCCCGGTCACGCCCATGCTATCGAGCGGTCCGACGCGGCCCGCGGTCCGCGCGCCGGTCCCGGCACGGCTGCCGCCTCCCGCCCCGGTCGGGGTGCAGAATCATGGTCAACCGACACCGTCGTCACCGAGGAGCAGCATGCCTGCACGTCCCGCCCCGCCCGCCGAGCCGCTGCGCGTCCCCGACGGGATCCGCTGGTCCGTCGCGACATCCGCCTTCCAGACCGAGGGGTCCCGCACCGCCGACGGCCGCGGACGGTCGATCTGGGACGACGTCGCCGACACCCCGGGAGCGATCATCGACGGGTCCACCGCGGATCCCGCCGACGACAGCTATCGGCGCACCGCGGACGACATCGCCCTCGTCGCGGGCCTCGGTGTCGACCGGTACCGGTTCGGCATCTCCTGGACGCGAGTGCAGCCCGAGGGCCGCGGGCCCGCGAACGCCGCGGGCCTCGACCACTACTCGCGCCTCGTCGACGGACTGCTCGAGGCGGGCGTCACGCCGTTCCCCACGCTCTACCACTGGGACCTGCCCAGCACGCTCGAAGCCGAGGGCGGATGGCTGTCCCGCGACACCGCCGCGCGGTTCGCCGACTACACGGCGCTCGTCGCCGGCGCGCTCGCCGACCGCGTCACGGCCTGGTACACGCTCAACGAGCCGGCGATGACGACGCTGCAGGGCTACGGCATCGGAACGCTGGCCCCGCTCAAGCAGCTCCTGTTCGGCGCCCTGCCCACCGTGCACCACCAGCTCCTCGCGCACGGCCACGCGGCGCGGATCCTGCACGAGGCGGGCGCCCGCGAGGTCGGCATCGTGAACAACCACACCCTCGTGCTGCCCCTCACGGACCGCCCGGAGGATGCCGCGGCGGCGGCCGCCTACGACGTCCTGCACAACCGCATCTTCGCGGACCCGATCCTCACCGGCGCCTACCCGGACCTCGCCGCGCTCGGGCTGCCGGAGATGCCGGTGCAGGAGGGGGATCTCGCGCTCATCGGCGCTGCGCAGGACTTCTACGGGGTGAACTTCTACAACCCGACGACCGTCGCGGCGTCCGCGCCGGGCTCGCCGCTGCCGTTCGACATCGTGCCGACGCCTGGCGTGCCGCACACCGGCTTCGGCCCGGAGTGGGCGATCATGCCCGGCGCGCTGCGCGACCTCCTCGTCGGGATGCGGGAAGGATACGGCGACCGGATGCCGCCCGTCGTCGTCGCGGAGAACGGCGCGGCCTTCCCCGACCAGCCGTCGCCGGACGGCATCCGCGACGACGATCGCATCTCCTATCTCGCGGGGCATGTCGCGGCGGTCGCCGAGGCGCTCGCCGCGGGCGTGGACGTGCGCGAGTACACGGTGTGGTCGCTCCTGGACAACTGGGAGTGGCTGGACGGCTACACACAGCGATTCGGACTCGTGCACGTCGACTTCGCGACGGGACGACGCACCCCCAAGGCGTCCTACGAGTGGTACCGCGCCCTCATCGCGGAGAGCCGCGCATGACCGCCCGGGTCGGCATCCGGTGGATGCTGCCGTTCACGCTCGCGTGGCTCGTCATCTGGACGGTGCAGCTGACGCCGGTCCAGCTGCTCCTCCCGCTCCAGCTCAACACGACCGGTGAGGACTGGATCTCCGGCGTCGTGTGGTCGGGGCTCGTCCTGGGCGTCGGGGGACTGGCGGGCATCATCGCCGGCCCCGTCGCGGGGGCGCTCTCCGACCGCTCCCGCACCGCCACGGGCCGCCGGCGTCCGTGGGCGCTCGGCGGCATCTGGCTCGCCGCCGTGTGTCTGGCGCTGACCGGATTCGCGACCGGGCCCTGGATGGTCGGCGCCGGATGGGTGGGCGTCTCGGTCGGCATCGCCGTCGCCAGCGCCGCGTTCACAGCGCTCATCGCGGATCAGCTCCCGGCGTCGCAGCGCGGCGCCGCGTCGGCGGCGGTCGGCTCGAGCCAGGCGGTCGGCATCGTCTTCGGCGTCGGGGTCGTCGTGCTGCTGGGCCTCGGCATCGTCGCGGGCTACCTCGTGCTGGCGGTGCTCATCGCCGTCGTCGGCACGATCGCCGCGCTCGTCCTGCCGGACCCGCCCGCGCAACCCGGCGAGCTCCCGCCGTCCACGGCGCCGCAGCGCCACCTGTCGTCGTTCCGTGACCGGGACTTCTCATGGATGCTCGCCGGCCGGCTCGTCACCAACATCGGCAACGCGCTCGGGACGGGGCTGTTCCTCTTCTTCCTGCTGCACGGGCTCGGCCAGCCCGTCGACGAGGCGGAGACGAACCTGCTCCTGCTCATCGTCGTCTACACGGTGTTCGTGGTGATCGCGTCGGTCGCGACGGGCATGATCTCCGACCGGACGGGGCGACGCCGCACCCTCACCGTCGCGTGCGCGTGCATCCAGGCGCTCTCCGGGGTGGCGATCGTCCTCGTGCCGACCTACGAGATGACGATGGTCGCCGCCGCGCTCATGGGGCTCGGCTACGGCGGCTTCTCCACGGTGGGCCTCGCGTTCGCGACCGACCTGCTGCCGGGGGACCGCGACAACGCCCGCGACCTCGGCATCGTGAACGTGACCGCGGCGCTCGGTCAGCTGCTCGGGCCGCTCATCGGCGCGGGGCTCGTCGCCCTCGTCGGCGGGTTCTGGCTCGTCTTCACGGCGGCGGCGGTGCTGTCGCTCGCCGGCGCGCTCACGACGTGGGCGGCGCGGGAGCCGGGATCCCCGCGCGTGCCTCGATCGTCGCGAGAGCCACGTCCAGCAGCGCGTTGAACACGCGCGGCCGCATCGCCGTCACGAGGTGCGAGGTGCGCGGCACGACGATGAGCTCGGCGTGCGGGGCGACCTTCGTGAAGAGCCGCTCGTTGACGCGCAGCTGGTCGTACTGCCCGTTGATGAACCACAGCGGCACCCGGATGCGGTGCAGCGCGTTGAGCAGGTCCAGCACCGAGAGGCTGCGCAGCGCGACGTCCTGCGCGTCCAGCGCGTAGCCGCCGGCGCCGAAGTCCGCGCGCGTCTCGATCGGGAGGGTCGCATCCAGGACCCGGCCGGTGAGCCACATGCCCCGATCGGGGAGACGGTCGAACCCGCGGGCGAGCAGGCGGTAGGTCGCCAGGCCCACGCCCCGGGGGATCGCGGTGCAGGATGCCGCGATGAACCCGTCGAGCGGGGGCGCCTCTTCGCGCCCGGCGTACTCCACGCACAGGAGGCCGCCCATCGAGTGGCCGACGAGGAGCACGGGTCCGCGCGAGGCGGCATCCGTCACGGCGCGGTCGATCGTCGCGAACGCCTCGTCGAGCGTGAAGGTCTCGGACATGCGCGTCCCGTGACCGGGCAGGTCGACCGCGGTGGCGGGATTGCCGCGCGCGGCCAGGTGCTCCACCTGCGCGCGCCACATGGATGCCGACGTCCGGATGCCGTGGACGAGCACGACCTGGACGACCATGCCTCCAGGATATGGCCGACCACGGCGCCGGCCGCCGGAACGCGCCCGGCGGCCGGAACGCGCGCTACAGCAGGACGCGCACCGAGACGGGCCTGCTCTGCGATCCGCGGGTGGTGTCGGCGTCCGCCGGCACGTAGGTGGCGGTGTACGCGTGCGTGCCGCGGGACAGGGTCTTCGGCAGGGTCAGCGTCGCGATGCCGTGCGACAGCGTCGCGGTGCCGATGACCGTCGTCCCCTCCCGGAACTCGATCGTGCCCCGTGCGAGCGTCCGGTCGTCGAGGACCACGGTGGCCACGAGCGTCGCGCGCAGGAGCGCGTTCACGTGCACGGGAGGCAGCGCGAGCAGCACGGTGTGCGAGGCCGTCCGCTCGTCGACGCCTGCGCGCAGCCCGACCTTGACGGGGTCGTGGTCGCTGGAGCGGTACTCGTCGGGGGCGTAGAAGAGCGTGCCGTGCACGTTGTAGCGGCTGTACTCCAGCGCGACCGCCTCACCCGAGTTGATGTTCCAGATGTCCCCGCCCGTGGCCCGCGCCGCCGCGGCGCCGCTCAGCAGGATGTGGTCCAGGGAGCCGGACTGCCCCGAGAAGGAGTACGAAGAGGTCTCGATGCCGAGTGCGCTCTCGGCATCGACGTAGCCCGCGTCGGACAGGACCTGCAACGGGTCCTCCTGGCCGTACGAGTTGAAGTCGCCCGCGAGTGCGACGGATGCGACGTCCCCACGGATGGCCGCGACCCAGTCGCGCAGCGCCGACGCCTGGCGGACGCGGGACTCGTTCGACGAGCCCTGCCCGTCGCCGGTGTCCGCGTCACCCGGCCACGGCCCCGCGGATCCCTTCGACTTGAAGTGGTTCACGACGAAGAGGAAGCGCTCGCCGCCTTCCGCGGGCCGGAACACCTGGCCGAGCGGCTCGCGCGCGTTGCCGAACGCCTGGCCCGGCGCCGACTGCGTCCCCAGCGCGCGCGACGCGCCCACCCGGGTCACCTGCGCGGGCTGATAGATGATCGCGCTCGTGATGACGTCCTGCAGCGACACATCCGGCAGCTCCGTCGACGAGGGCACGAACGCCCACTTCTCGGAGCCGGCGGCCTCGTTCAGCGCATCCACGAGGGTCGCCAGCGCCTCGTCGGCCGGCTCACCGAGTCGTGCCGAGTTCTCGATCTCCATGAGCCCCACCACCGACGCGTCGAGGTCGTTGATCGCGGTCACGATCTTCACCTGCTGGCGGGCGAGGTCCTCGGCGTCCCACGCGCCGCGCTGGTCGCAGCCCTCGTCGACCGAGATGCCGTCGCCGGTGCGGTCGACGTAGGGCTCGCACGTCGCGCTGTCCGTCCCCAGCGTCGTGAAGTAGTTGAGCACGTTGAACGACGCGACGGAGATGTCGCCGCCGACGGGCGCGGGCGCGCCGGTGCGGGTGTTCTCGAACGCGACGCCGTCGTCGCCCGATCCGTCGCCGACGAGCGGAGCCGTCGGGTTGAGCTTCCACGCGCTGTTGCGCCAGTCGACGATGAGCGGCTGGGTGAAGGTCGCCTGCGCCCCCACCCGCACCGGCTCGGTGAGGGAGACGTACGGGGGCGTCAGGCCGCTGTTGGCGGGGGAGAGGAAGTTCGTCGTGGCACCGTCGTCGAGGGTCACGGCGCGCGCCGCGTTGTCGGCGGCGACGTCCGCCGCCTCGGGGCTGCCGGGGCGCGCGACGTCGGTCGGCTGCCGCAGGGGCGTGTCGCCGGCGGCGAGACCCACCTCGCCGTACTCGTTCGTCGTGTACGTGTTGCTCACCGTGAACGTGCCCTGCGGGGCGATGAGCATCGACTCCAGGGTCTCGCGCGCGGCATCCGTGCGCGGCCACGCGACCGTGGCGGGCGTGGGCGCGACGACCTCCTCGTCGAGCGTGGACACGGCGGAGGCGGTGACCTCGGTGAGCCCGTTGAACTCGCTCACCGCGCCGGTGACCTCGACGTACGCGCCGATGGCGGGGATGGGCCGGCCGGGGGAGTACACGAACACCGCGTCGGATGCCGTGTGCGCGGCGAGATCGAGGGCCCCGCCGGTGCCGGGGGTCTGGATGACATAGCCGGCGAACCCGCCGGTCGGGTAGCTCGCCGTCACGACGCCGCGCGTGGTCACGGTGCGTCCGGCGAGGGGAGACGCGGCGCCGGTGCCCTGGACGTCGGCGATGGCGGCCGTCTCGGGATCCGGGTCCGGGTCGGGATCGGGGTCGGGGTCCGAGCCCTCGCTCCGGGTCGGGGTGGGCGCGCCCGCGGTGAAGTCGGCGGCGTTGTCGGCCGTGTGGGTGTGGGCGGCGCTGCGCGAGGCCGACGTGGTGTTGCCGAGCCCGGGGGCGGGGCCGGAGCCGGCGAAGTCGTTCGCGGCGCCGAAGCCGACGAAGTCGACGACGACGTCGAGGTCGCTGCACGCGGCCGCGCAGCCGGCGAGAGCCGTCGTGCTCGACACGAGGGCGACCTTGCCCGACGAGGCGCTCATCGGGATGCTGCCGGAGACGTCGACGTCGAAGGCCGCCCCGGTGGCGCCGGACGCCTCGCCGACGAGCAGGTGTCCGCCGGCCGCGATCGATCCGGTGAGGGGCGTCACCTGCCACGACGTGCCCGAGGCCGACGCGTACTGGACGGACCACCCGGTGACGTCGACGGGGGTCCCGCCGGGGTTGTACAGCTCGACGAAGTCGCGGTTCAGCGGCGCTCCGCTGTTGCCTCCGCCGCCGTACACCTCGTCGATCACGACCGGCGCGGACGGCGACGGCGCCGCCAGCGCGACCGCCGGGACAGTGAGCGCCGTGAGCGTCATCGCCGCGACGGCGGTCGCGGCGGCGAGCGCGCGGGGGAAGGGGGGATGGGTCATGTGCGGGACTCCTTCGTGCGGACCGTCTTGTGGACGGCATCGTTGCTTCCCCGGTTCACAGCCCCAGGTCATCCACCCTGCCCAGTGCGAGCAGGCGGCGCAAGGGATGCCGTGAGAACGACGCGTGAACGTTCCGGCGGCTCCCGCACCCGTAGAATCGTCGGGACATGTCCCCGCGCGCCCTGAAGCCTCTCGAGCCGTCCGCGACCCCGCCCGAGCTGATCCGCAACTTCTGCATCATCGCCCACATCGACCACGGCAAGTCGACCCTGGCCGACCGCATGCTGCAGATCACCGGCGTCGTCGCCGACCGCGACATGCGCGCCCAGTACCTCGACCGCATGGACATCGAGCGTGAGCGCGGCATCACGATCAAGAGCCAGGCGGTCCGGATGCCGTGGGCCACGGCCGACGGCACGTTCGCGCTGAACATGATCGACACGCCCGGCCACGTCGACTTCACGTACGAGGTGAGCCGGTCGCTCGCCGCGTGCGAGGGTGCGATCCTGCTGGTCGACGCCGCGCAGGGCATCGAGGCGCAGACCCTCGCCAACCTCTACCTCGCGCTCGAGAACGACCTGCACATCATCCCGGTCCTGAACAAGATCGACCTCCCCGCCGCCGACCCCGACAAGTTCGCGGCGGAGCTGGCGGGCCTCATCGGCGGCGACCCGGAGGACGTGCTGCGCGTCAGCGGCAAGACCGGCATGGGCGTCGAGGCGCTCCTCGACCGCATCGTCGAGCAGATCCCTGCCCCCGTCGGCGACCCGGACGCACCGGCGCGCGCCATGATCTTCGACTCCGTGTACGACTCGTACCGCGGCGTCGTCACCTACGTCCGCATGGTCGACGGCAAGCTGGAGCCGCGCGAGCGCATCCAGATGATGTCGACGAAGGCCACGCACGACCTCCTCGAGATCGGCGTCTCCAGCCCAGAGCCGGTGCCCACCAAGGGGCTCGGCGTCGGTGAGGTGGGCTACCTCATCACCGGTGTGAAGGACGTCCGCCAGTCGAAGGTCGGCGACACGATCACCACGCACCGCAAGCCGGCCACCGACGCGCTGCCCGGCTACACCGACCCGAAGCCGATGGTGTTCTCGGGCATCTACCCGATCGACGGCAGCGACTACGCGGAGCTGCGCGAGGCGCTGGACAAGCTGAAGCTCTCCGACGCGTCGCTGCAGTACGAGCCGGAGACCTCCGTCGCGCTCGGCTTCGGCTTCCGCTGCGGCTTCCTCGGGCTCCTCCACCTGGAGATCATCACCGAGCGCCTCTCTCGCGAGTTCGGCCTCGACCTCATCACGACCGCCCCGTCGGTGACCTACGAGGTCACCACCGACACCGGCGAGACCGTCTCGGTGACGAACCCCAGCGAGTACCCCGACGGGCGCGTCGCCGAGGTGTCCGAGCCGATCGTGAAGGTCGGCATCCTCCTGCCCAAGGACTACGTCGGCACCGTGATGGAGCTCTGCCAGTCCCGCCGCGGCACGCTCCTCGGTATGGACTACCTCAGCGAGGACCGCGTCGAGCTCCGCTACAACATGCCCCTCGGCGAGATCGTGTTCGACTTCTTCGACCACCTCAAGAGCCGCACGCAGGGCTACGCGAGCCTCGACTACGAGCCCGCGGGCTCGCAGACCGCAGATCTCGTGAAGGTCGACATCCTCCTCCAGGGTGAGAAGGTCGACGCGTTCAGCTCGATCGTCCACCGTGAGAAGGCGTACGCCTACGGCACGATGATGACCGAGCGCCTGCGCAAGCTCATCCCGCGCCAGCAGTTCGAGGTGCCCATCCAGGCCGCGATCGGCGCGCGCATCATCGCCCGCGAGAACATCCGCGCCATCCGCAAGGACGTGCTCGCCAAGTGCTACGGCGGTGACATCACCCGCAAGCGCAAGCTCCTCGAGAAGCAGAAGGAGGGCAAGAAGCGCATGAAGATGGTGGGTCGCGTCGAGGTCCCCCAGGAGGCGTTCATCGCCGCGCTGTCGGGTGACGTCGAGGGCAAGGAACGGAAGTAGTCCGCGGTCCGCGGGTTAGGCTGTAACCCATGCGCCGCGGGACCTTCAAGGACGAGACGGTCGACTACGCCGCCGTGGGGGCCTCGCAGGCTCCCGACCTCATGACCTACCCGCCGGAGCGCAGCATCCCGGCCGAGGAGTCGTGGCGGATCGGTAGCGGTGAGGCGCGGTTCCAGACCGCCAGCGAGGCCCTGCTGTCGTGGACCGCGCAGAAGGCCGCCGGCCTCACGCTCAGCGATGTGCGTCCGGCATCCGGCCCCATGTACTCCGGGGTCGGCTTCGACCACGAGGGCCACCCGATCGCGCCGACGCGCCTCGAGGCCGAGCAGCGCTTCGACGCCGACGGCACGCCGTTCGTCGGCCCCGGCACCACCGTCCGCATCCACGGGCGCGTCGGCGGTCTGCGCGCCGACGGCGAGCTGCGGGTGATCTTCGTCGTCGAGGAGCCCCGCCGCGTGGGCTTCGCGCTCGGCACCGTCGGGGACTCGGTGGTCAGCGGCGAGGAGTCGTTCATGATCGAGTGGCACGAGAACGACGAGGTGTGGTTCACCGTGCGCGCGTTCGATGCGCCGCAGGGCATGCTCTACAAGCTCTTCCGCGGTCTCGTCCGCCGTCGTCGCCGCGAGCTGTTCACGCGCTACCTGCGCGCGATCTCGCCGCTGTACACGACGCCCGCGTGATGGACGGAGCCTCCTAGATGGGCGGACCGCTCCCCGTCGGCGAGGCCGCACCGCGGGACGGCGCGCTGCCCGCCGCGTCGCGCGTCGACCCCGCGACCGACTTCGGCGTCTACCTGCATGTCCCGTTCTGCCGGGTGCGCTGCGGGTACTGCGACTTCAACACGTACACCTCCGACGAGCTGCGCGGCGCCCGGCAGGATCAGTACGCCGACACGCTGCTGCGCGAGGTGGAGCTCAGCGCGGGCGTCCTGGCCGCCGCCGGCGGCATCCGGTCCGCGCGGACGGTGTTCTTCGGCGGCGGCACGCCGACCCTGCTGCCCCCCGGGGACCTCGCCCGCATGCTGGCCGGCGTGCGCGCGGCGTTCGGGCTGGCCGACGGGGCCGAGGTCACCGTCGAGGCGAACCCCGACACGGTGACGGATGCCGTCGCCGACGAGCTCGCGGCATCCGGCGTGACGCGGCTGTCGATCGGCATGCAGTCGGCCGTCCCGCACGTGCTCGCCGTGCTCGACCGCACGCACGACCCGCTCAACGTCGCCGGCGCCGTCGCGGCGGCCCGGCGGGCGGGGCTCGACGTGAGCCTCGATCTCATCTACGGCGCACCGGGGGAGTCGCTCGAGGACTGGCGGCGCTCCCTCGAGACGGCGCTCGCCCTCGAGCCCGATCACGTGTCGGCGTACGCGCTCATCGTGGAGGACGGCACGAAGCTCGCCCGGCAGATCCGCCGCGGCGAGGTGCCCGAGCCGGATGAGGACCTCGAGGCCGACATGTACGAGCTGGCCGACGGCCTGCTGGCGGCGGGCGGCTACGACTGGTACGAGGTGTCGAACTGGGCGCGGGACGAGCGCCACCGCTCGCGGCACAACCTCGCGTATTGGCGCGGCGCGGACTGGTGGGGCTACGGCCCCGGGGCGCACAGCCATGTCGCCGGCACGCGCTGGTGGAACGTCAAGCACCCGGCCGCGTATGCGCAGCGCCTCGCGGCGGGGGAGTCGCCCGCGGCGGGCAGAGAGCGCCCGGACGCCGAGGCGACGGCCCTGGAGCGCGTCCTGCTGCGCTCGCGCATCCGCGAGGGACTCCCCGTCTCGGAGGTCGAGGGCGAAGGGCGACACGCCGTCGCGGCGCTCATCGCGGACGGTCTCATCGAGGGCGCGGCGGCGGTGCGTGGCAGGATCGTCCTCACGCTGAAAGGCCGCCTGCTCGCCGACGCGGTCGTGCGCGCCTTGACCCCATGACGGGTAGAATTGGCACTCAGAGCTGTTGAGTGCCAAGACGGAGCGAGGAGGAGCTCATGGTCACCGAACGCGGACTCCAGGTGCTCCGCGCCATCGTGCAGGACTATGTCGACACCAACGAGCCCGTCGGCAGCAAGTCGATCGTCGAGCGGCACCAGTTCGGCGTGTCGGCGGCGACGATCCGCAACGACATGGCGCTCCTCGAGGATGAGGAGCTCATCGCGGCTCCGCACACATCCTCCGGTCGCGTGCCCACCGACAAGGGGTACCGCGTCTTCGTCGACCACCTCGCCGAGCTCCGTCCGCTTTCGACGGCGCAGCGCTCGGCGATCTCGTCGTTCCTGTCCGACCCCGCCGACCTCGACGACCTCCTCGCCCGCACGGTGCGCGTCCTCACGCAGCTGACCGGTCAGGTCGCGCTCGTGCAGTACCCCTCGTTCGAGCGGGCCACCGTGACGCACGTCGAGCTCGTCGCGCTCGGCACCAACCGCGTGCTCGTCGTGATCGTCACCGACACCGGGCGTGTCTCGCAGCGCATCGCGTCGCTGGGCACCGACCTCGACGAGGCCGATCTCGGCGTGCTCCGCGCGCGGCTGTCGACCCTCATCACAGGACGGCCCGTCCGCGAGGGCTCCGAGCGCATCGCGTCGCTCGTGCGGCCGGCGGATGCCGCGGCGGCGCCGCTGGACACCGCGCTGCACACCGTGGCGCAGGCCGTCGCGGAGGAGCTGGAGGACTTCCGGCAGAACAGGCTCGTGATGGCCGGCACCGCGAACCTCGCACGCCGCGAGCACGACTTCCGCGGCAGCATCTATCCGCTCCTGGAGGCCATCGAGGAGCAGGTGACGCTGCTGCGCCTGGTCGGCGAGATGGTCGCCGACGAGCAGGGTCTCGCCGCGAGCATCGGGCGCGAGAACGAGCCGTTCGGCCTCGCGGAGGCCTCGATCCTCACGAGCGAGTACGACTCGGCGGTGGGCTCGGCGCGCGTCGGCGTGCTCGGCCCCACCCGCATGGACTACCCCTCGAATCTCGCGGCGGCCCGCGCCGTCGCGCGTTACCTCTCGCGGCTCCTGGAAGAGGACGAGAAGCGCCGCTGAGGCGCCGCGAGACATCAGACCCGCGCGCGGGATCGCGCGCACAGGAAGGCGGAAGTGGCTGACCACTACGAGGTACTCGGCGTCGCGCGCGACGCGTCGCCCGAGGAGATCAAGAAGGCGTATCGCCGGCTCGCCCGCGAGCTGCACCCGGACGTCAACCCGGGTGAGGAGGCATCCGAGCGCTTCAAGCTCGTGACGCACGCCTACGACGTGCTGAGCGACCCTGAGCAGCGCCGTCGCTACGACATGGGCGGCGGGGACTCCGCGTTCGGCGGGTTCGGAGAGGGCGGATTCGGCGGATTCGGCGACATCTTCGAGACGTTCTTCGGCGGAGCGGCCGGCGGCCGCGGGGCGCGGCCGCGCTCCCGCCGCGAGCGGGGGCAGGACGCCCTCGTGCGCGTCACCCTGCAGCTCGGCGACGTGATCTTCGGCGTCCACCGCGACATCGAGGTCGACACGGCCGTGCTGTGCGAGACCTGCCAGGGCTCGTGCTGCCAGCCGGGCACGCAGCCGGTCACGTGCGACATCTGCGGCGGGAGCGGCCACGTGCAGCGCACCGTCCGGAGCCTGCTCGGCAACGTCGTCACGTCGCAGCCGTGCGGCACCTGCCAGGGCTACGGCACGGTCATCCCGTACCCCTGCGCGACCTGCCAGGGCCAGGGGCGCGTGCGCTCGCGCCGCACCGTGTCGATCGACATCCCCGCCGGCGTCGAGACGGGCCTGCGCCTGCAGCTGCCCGGCTCCGGCGAGGTCGGCCCCGCGGGCGGCCCCAACGGCGACCTCTACCTCGAGATCACCGTCGCCAACCACGAGACCTTCAGCCGCGACGGCGACGACCTGCTCGCGACGCTCGACGTCTCCATGCCGGACGCGATCCTCGGGACCACGACGACCATCGAGGCCCTCGACGGCCCGGTCGAGCTCGAGATCAAGCCCGGCACGCAGAGCAGCGACGTGATCACGATCAAGGGCCGCGGCATCACCCCGCTGCGCGGCAACACGCGGGGCGACCTGCGCGTCGGCATCCACGTCGTGACACCCACGCGCCTCGACTCGAAGGAGCGCGCCCTCATCGAGGAGTTCGCCAAGCGCACGAAGGCGCCCGCCCCGCGGCTCGCCGAGTTCCAGCAGGGACTCTTCGCGAAGCTGCGTGACCGCTTCCGTCAGAGCGCCTGACGTGGCCCTGCACTTCCTCGTCGACGAGACGCTCACCGCCGGCCCCGGCGAGAGCGTCGTGCTCACCGGCGCGGAGGCGCATCACGCGGCCGTCGTGCGTCGCGTGCGCGTCGGCGAGGAGGTGACGGTCGGCAACGGCCGGGGCGCCTGGCTCACCGGCGCCGTCGAGAGCGCCCAGCCGCGTGAGGTCGTCGTGACCGTCGTTGCGCGCGCCGACGTCCCGCAGCCGGAGCCCCGCCTCGTGCTCGTGCAGGCCCTCGCCAAGGGGGATCGCGACGAGCTGGCCGTGCAGGCGGCGACGGAGCTCGGTGTCGACGAGATCGTGCCGTGGCAGGCCTCCCGCAGCGTGTCGCGCTGGGACGCCGCGAAGGCGGTCAAGGGTCGCGCCCGCTGGAGCGCGATCGTGCGGGAGGCCGCCAAGCAGGCGCACCGTGCGTGGGTGCCGGAGGTCGCCGAGGTCGTCACGACGAAGCAGCTCGCGCAGCGCGCCGCGGCATCCGCCGTCCTCCTCCTCGAGCCGACGGCGGAGGTGCCGCTCAGCGCCGTCGCGCTGCCCCGCGACCGCGATGTCGTGCTCGTGGTGGGCCCCGAGGGCGGCATCGCCCCCGAGGAGCTGTCCGCCCTCGCGGATGCCGGGGCGACGGCCGTGCGGCTCGGCGACACCGTGCTGCGCACGTCGACGGCGGGGCCCGCCGCCCTCGCCGTCGCGAGCGTGCGTCTCGCGCGCTGGTGACCGCGCTGACGGCACGGGTCGCCTCTAGACTGGATGCATGAGCGAACCCTCGATCTTCACGCGCATCCTCGACGGCGAGATCCCGTCGGAGATCGTCGCGGAGACCGACCGCGTGTTCGTGATCCGCGACATCGCCCCCAAGGCGCCCGTGCACCTGCTCGTCATCCCCAAGACGCCGCAGTACCGGAACGTCGTCGAGCTCGCGGCGGGCGATCCGGCACTGCTCGCCGAGATGGTGTCCGTCGCGAACACCGTCGCCGCCGAGCACTCCGACGGCGACTTCCGCCTCATCTTCAACACCGGAGCGAACTCCGGACAGACGGTCTTCCACGTGCACGCGCACGTGCTCGCGGGTGGGCTGTCGGAAACAGGTCTCGTTGGCTGACGCATCCGAATCGGACATCGCCGTCACCATCCACGCCGACGGCGTCGCGATGGTCCAGCTCCTCGGACCGCAGGATCGCCTGCTCCGCATGGTCGAGCGGGAGCACCCTGACGTCGACGTGCTCGTGCGCGGCAACGAGATCACGCTGCGCGGCGACGCCGACCGCGTGGCGGCGGCCAAGGACCTCGTCGACGAGCTCCTCGCGATGACCCGCGCGGGGCACGACCTCGGCCCCGCCGACGTGTCGTCGTCGAACCGCATGCTGCGCACCGAGGACGGCCCCCGTCCCTCCGAGGTGCTCGGCGAGGCGATCCTGTCCTCGCGCGGCAAGATCATCCGCCCCAAGACCCCCGGTCAGAAGGCGTACGTCGACGCGATCGACGAGAACACCATCGTGTTCGGCATCGGCCCGGCCGGAACCGGCAAGACGTACCTCGCGATGGCCAAGGCGGTGCAGGCGCTGCAGCGCAAGGAGGTCAGCCGCATCATCCTGACCCGTCCCGCCGTCGAGGCGGGGGAGCGGCTCGGGTTCCTGCCCGGCACCCTCACGGACAAGATCGACCCGTACCTGCGCCCGCTCTACGACGCGCTGAACGAGATGATGGACCCCGAGCTCGTGCCCAAGCTCATGGCGACCGGCACCATCGAGGTGGCCCCGCTCGCCTACATGCGCGGCCGCACGCTCAACGACTCGTTCGTCGTGCTCGACGAGGCGCAGAACACGACCCCCGAGCAGATGAAGATGTTCCTCACGCGCCTGGGCTTCGGCACGAAGATGGTCGTCACCGGAGACATCACGCAGGTCGACCTGCCCCAGGGCACGAGCGGCCTGCGGCTGGTGACACGCGTCCTCAAGGACATCGACGACATCCACTTCGCGACCCTCACGAGCGACGACGTCGTGCGCCACACGCTGGTGGGACGGATCGTCGACGCGTACAGCACGTACGACGAGCAGCGCACCGCCGCGCGGCACGAGCGCGAGGAGGCGGCGGCGTTCGCCAACCGCGCCGACCGGCGCGCCGCGCAGCGACCGGGACGCGGCGGCCCGCGGGACCATCAGCCGAAGCGAGGCATCCGATGACGATCGAGATCACGAACGAGTCGGGCGTCGAGGTCGACGAGAGCACGCTGCTGCGCCTCGCCGACTACGCCCTGGGCGAGCTGCGGGTGAGCCGCGACGCGGACCTCGCGATCGTGCTCGTCGACGAGGGCGCTATGGAGGCGCTGCACGTGCAGTGGATGGACGAGCCCGGCCCGACCGACGTCCTGAGCTTCCCGATGGACGAGCTGCGCCCCGGCACCGACGACATGCCGACGCCTCCGGGCCTGCTCGGCGACATCGTGCTGTGCCCGCAGGTCGCCGAGACGCAGGCGAAGGAGGCACGGCACTCGACGCTCGACGAGCTCGTGATGCTGACCACCCACGGTCTGCTCCACCTGCTCGGCTTCGACCACGCGGAGCCGGACGAGGAGCGCGAGATGTTCGCGCTGCAGCGGGACATCATCATCGGCTTCGAGCACTCCGAGCGCCGCCGCCCCCGACGATGACCGCAACCCTCCTCCTCGTCGGCGCGGTGCTGCTCGTCGCGTTCGGCGGTCTCATGGCCGCCATCGACGCGGCGATGGGCGTCACATCCCGTGCGGACCTCGCGGAGCTCGCCCTCGGCGGGCGCAACGCCAAGGCGCTGCGCCGGATCGCCGACGACCCCGACGTGCACGTCAACGCCGTCGTCTTCATCCGCGTCCTCGCCGAGACCGCCGCGGCGGTGCTCGTCACGGTGGCGTTCACGCTGCTGTTCCAGAACATCTGGTGGGCCATGCTCGCCGCCGTCGTCCTCATGACGGGGATCTCGTTCGTGCTCGTCGGCGCGAGCCCGCGCACGGTGGGTCGCCAGCACGCCAAGGGCCTTCTGCGCGGCACGGCGCCGGTCATCCGCGGCGTCCGCATGATCCTCGGCCCCCTCGCGCACGGCCTCGTGGCGCTGGGCGAGCGGGTCACCCCGGGCGCGGTGCGGGGGACCTCGTTCGCGTCCGAGGAGCAGCTCCTGAGCATGGTCGACGAGGCCGCGTCGCAGGACCTCATCGAGGAGGACGACCGCGAGCTCATCCACTCCGTCTTCGACTTCACCGACCGGTTCGTGCGCGCCGTCATGGTGCCGCGCACCGACATGGTCACCGTCGACGCCTCCGCGACCACCCGCACAGCGATGCAGCTGTTCCTCGACCGGGGCGTGTCGCGCATGCCGGTCCTCGAGGGCGACGACGTCGTCGGCGTCCTCTACCTCAAGGACCTCGTGCAGTTCGCGTTCCGCGACGACCGCGCCTGGCAGGATGCCTCGGTGCGGCCGATCGCGCGCAAGGCGGTGTTCGTGCCCGAGTCGATGAAGGCCGAGACGCTGCTGCAGCAGATGAAGCGCGACGCGGTGCACGTGTGCATGGTCGTCGACGAGTACGGCGACATCGCCGGGCTCGTCACCCTCGAGGACCTCATCGAGGAGCTCGTGGGCGAGATCTCCGACGAGTACGACTCCCGTGCGGGCGACGCGGTGGAGATCACCCCCGGCCGCTGGCGGGTCAATGCCCGCATGTCGCTCGACGACCTCGGCGACCTGTTCGGCATCGAGCTGGAGGACGACGACGTCGACACGGTCGGCGGTCTGCTCGGCAAGGCGCTCGGCCAGGTCCCGCAGCCGGGCGTGCGTGCCGAGGTGGACGGGCTGATCCTGACGGGCGGCACGTCGCGCGGGCGCGGGCGGGGGCTCGCGACGGTCTTCGTGGAACGCAACGAGTCGCTCCAGGCGGCGGAGGAGGCATTCGGTCATGGTGGAAACGGCGCCTGAGGGGCGGTCCGGCTTCGCGACGTTCGTCGGCAGGCCCAACGTGGGCAAGTCGACGCTCACGAACGCGCTCGTGGGGGAGAAGGTCGCCATCACGAGTGAGAAGCCGCAGACGACGCGCCGCGCGATCCGCGGCATCGTGAACCGGCCCGGCGGTCAGCTGGTCATCGTCGACACCCCCGGCATCCACAAGCCCCGCACCCTCCTCGGCCAGCGGCTCAACGATCTCGTGGAGCAGGTGCTCGGCGACGTCGACGTGATCGGCTTCTGCGTTCCGGCGACCGAGAAGGTGGGGCCCGGCGACCGCCGCATCGCGGAGTCCCTCGACGGCTACCCGCGTGCCAAGAAGGTCGCGATCGTCACCAAGACGGACGCCGCCACGCGCGAGCAGATCACCGAGCGCCTCATCGAGGTCGACAGCCTCCGCGAGGACTGGGCCGCCGTCATCCCGCTGTCGGCGCTGACCCGCGAGCAGCTCGACGTGCTCGTCGACGAGCTCCTGTCGCTCATGCCCGAGGGGCCCGCCCTGTACCCGGACGACGTCGTCACCGACGAGACCCTGGAGGACCGCATCGCGGAGATCATCCGCGAGGCGGCGCTCGAGGGCGTGCGCGACGAGCTGCCGCACTCGATCGCGGTGACGATCGAGGACATCTCGCGGCGCGAGGACACCGACCTCACCGACGTGTACGCGAACATCGTCGTCGAGCGCGACAGCCAGAAGGCCATCATCATCGGCCGCAAGGGCTCGCGCCTCAAGGACGTCGGCGCCCGCGCCCGTGCCGGGATCGAGCCGCTCGTCGGCACCCGGGTCTTCCTGTCGCTGCACGTGCGCGTCGCGAAGGAATGGCAGCGCGACCCGAAGCAGCTGGGCCGTCTCGGCTTCTGAGCGCGGGTACTACGAGAGCGGCGTGAGCGCGGACTGGATGACGACGACGCCCGTGCCGTAGTCCTCGTCGGCGGCCTTCTGCCACGTGCCGTCGTCCCACACCACCTCCACCATGAGGCGCCCCTCTTCGGGCCACGATGCGAGGAACGCGGCGCCGAGCCGGCTCGGCAGCTCCTCCTGGATCTCCTCGAGTGTCGCGGGATCGGCCGAGGGCGCCGGGGGATCGGTCGGCTCCTGGACGGGCGCGGGATCGTAGAGCGCCAGCAGGACGGGGGGCTGCGTCACCGTGAAGGTGTCGCCGTCGTACGTGCCCTGCACGGCGTACGCGCCCCAGCGGATGTCGCCGGACGTGTCGCTGCCCTCGACGCCGTCCCACGACCAGCCCGAGACGGGGATGCCCTGGCACTGCGGGGGGTACGACTCGGCGATCGGCCCCACGCACAGCTCGACGTCGCCGGCGGTGTCCATCACGGTGCCCTGCGCGATCACCTCACCCTCCGGCGGCGCCGGGGTGAGCGATCCGAGACTGTATCCCGACGGCGCGTCGCCGGCCGGGCCGGGCGCGTAGCCGCCCGGGGTCGCGCATGCGGCGAGCAGGGCGACCGAGGCCGCGAGGACGGCGGTGAGGGGCAGGAAGCGGTGCGTCATACCCGAGGAGTGTCGGCGCGGCGGCATCCGTCTCACATCCCGCTGATTGGCGTGCCCCGGGCGCGCGGGTGTAGCCTGATCGCATGCGCGCCGGCACGCTCCTTCTCCTTAGCCGCCGCGGCGAGTCCTCGTTCTAGGGCCTTTCTCGCCGCGGAGCTTCGTCGTCGGCCCGCACATCCGAAGCGAGAGAAGAAGCCACATCATGGAGAACACCCAGAAGCCGTCGGGCATGCCGGTCCACCGGTACCAGCCGTTCCACGAGCAGATCCGCGTCGACCTGCCGGATCGCACGTGGCCGGACAAGCGCATCACGGTCGCGCCGCGCTGGTGCGCCGTCGACCTGCGCGACGGCAACCAGGCCCTCATCGACCCGATGAGCCCCGAGCGCAAGCGCATCATGTTCGACCTGCTCGTGCAGATGGGCTACAAGGAGATCGAGGTCGGGTTCCCGAGCGCGAGCCAGACCGACTTCGACTTCGTCCGGCAGCTCATCGAGGATGACGCGATCCCCGCCGACGTCACCATCCAGGTCCTGACGCAGGCCCGCGAGCACCTCATCGAGCGCACCTACGAGGCGATCGCCGGCGCCAAGCAGGCCATCGTGCATCTGTACAACTCGACGAGCATCCTGCAGCGCGACGTCGTCTTCCGCACCGACAAGCAGGGCGTCATCGACATCGCCCTCGAGGGCGCGCGCCTGTGCCGCGAGTTCGAGAAGCGCATCCCCGAGACGACCGTCTACTACGAGTACTCGCCGGAGAGCTACACGGGCACCGAGCTCGAGTTCGCCGCGGAGATCTGCAACCAGGTCCTCGAGGTGTTCGAGCCGACGCCGGAGCGCAAGGTCATCATCAACCTGCCCGCGACGGTCGAGATGGCCACGCCCAACGTCTACGCCGACTCCATCGAGTGGATGAACCGGCACCTGAACCACCGCGAGAACGTCATCCTGTCGCTGCACCCGCACAACGACCGCGGCACCGCGATCGCGGCGGCCGAGCTCGGCTACATGGCCGGTGCCGACCGCATCGAGGGATGCCTGTTCGGCAACGGCGAGCGCACCGGCAACGTCGACCTCGTCGCCCTGGGCATCAACCTGCTGACGCAGGGCGTGGACCCGCAGATCGACTTCAGCGACATCGACCACGTCAAGCGCACCGCCGAGTACTGCAACCAGCTGCCCGTGCCCGAGCGCAGCCCGTGGGCCGGTGACCTCGTCTTCACCGCCTTCAGCGGCTCGCACCAGGACGCCATCAAGAAGGGCTTCGAGGCGATGGACGCCGCGGCGCAGGCCGCCGGCAAGAGCGTCGACGAGATGACGTGGGCCGTGCCGTACCTGCCGATCGACCCGAAGGACCTGGGCCGCTCGTACGAGGCCGTGATCCGCGTCAACTCGCAGTCCGGCAAGGGCGGCGTCGCCTATCTGCTCAAGGCCGACCACGCGCTGGACCTGCCCCGTCGACTCCAGATCGAGTTCTCCGGCGTCGTGCAGGCCAAGACCGACGCGGAGGGCGGCGAGGTCACGAGCGAGGAGATCTGGTCGATCTTCACCGACGAGTACCTGCCCACCACCGTCGCCGACGAGCGCTGGGGCCGGTTCGAGATCCTCTCCACGCGCACCCAGAGCGACATGTCCGGCGAGGTCTCGCTCGATGTCACGATGCGTGACGGCGACGAGACCGTCGTGACCCGCGGCGTCGGGAACGGCCCGGTGTCGGCGTTCCTGGAGATCGTCCGCGAGCAGGGCTTCGACGTGACGCTGTACGACTATGTCGAGCACACCCTCAGCGCCGGCGGCGACGCGCAGGCGGCCGCCTACGTCGAGCTGCAGGTCGAGGGTCAGCGCCTGTGGGGCGTCGGCATCGACGGCGACATCTCCACCGCGAGCCTCAAGGCGATCGTGTCGGCCGTCAACCGCGCCATCCGCACGCGCCGCCACGAGGACGCCCTCGCCGCAGTCTGACCGTCCTGCGCGCCCGGCGCGGGGGCTCAGGCCTCGGCGTCGGGCCGCACGACCGGGATGCCGGTCGTCTCGACGGCGACCTTGCGACGGTGCAGCGCCCGCTGCTCGGGCAGCGAAACGTCGAAGATCACCGCGAGCAGACGGATGACGGTGGTCACCGCCACGCCGGCGATCGCCGAGGCGATGATCGGCGCGCCGAACGCGTCCGCGACGGCGAGCACGAGGCATCCGGCTCCCGCGGCCACCGCGTAGAGCGAGCCGACGTGCATGATCGCGACCGGGAGCCCCATCATGACGTCGCGCAGGATGCCGCCGCCGACCGCCGAGCACACCCCGACGAAGATGGCCGGCACGATGGGCAGGCCCAGCGCCAGCGCCTTGCTCGTGCCGAACGCGCCGAACAGGCCGATGACGAGCGCATCGAGGCCGACGATCACCGCGTTGACCCGCGCGAAGACGCCCGCCAGCAGCATCCCGACGAGGGCCGCGATCGTCGCGGTGAGCAGATACCAGTTGCTGTGCAGCGTCGTCAGCTCGACGTTGAGGAGCAGATCGCGGATGAGACCGCCGCCCATCCCCATCACGATGCCGATGATCGCGACCCCGAGGAAGTCGAGGCGGCGCTGCCCCCGGAACCCGGACGCGAAGAGCGCGCCCTGCACGCCGCCGAGGCCCACGGCGGTGAGGTCGGCCCACAGCGGGATCGAGAAGAGCGGTTCTGCCACGCATCCATTGTGGCCGCCCGCGCCTGCGCGCGGACGTCCGAACCGCGACCGATAATGGAGGGGTGCCCACCTATCGCGACGACGTCGTGGTTCTGCGCACCCACAAGCTGGGTGAGGCCGACCGGATCGTCACGCTGCTGAGCCGTCGCCACGGGAAGGTGCGCGCGGTGGCCAAGGGCGTGCGGCGCACGTCGTCGCGCTTCGGAGCGCGTCTGGAGCCGTTCATGGTCGCGGACGTGCAGCTCTACACGGGCCGCAGCCTCGACATCGTGCAGCAGGCCGAGTCGCTGGGCGCCTACGGCGCCGACATCGCCGCCCACTACGACCGCTACACCGCGGCGAGCGCCATGGTCGAGACCGCCGACCGGCTCAGCGAGGCCGAGGCGAACCCGCAGCAGTACCTCCTGCTCGTCGGCGGCCTGCGCGCCCTCGCGCGCGGCGACCACGCGGCCCGCAGCATCCTCGACTCGTATCTGCTGCGCGTCATGGCGCTCTCCGGGTGGGC
>Ga0182738_1001743_pt1 | contig 26585 bp, 20 predicted proteins | sample eDN5th30CBELigMG_FD_128876 | JGI IMG/M metagenome (GOLD analysis project Ga0182738, IMG submission 128876) | Enriched Miracle-Growth compost microbial communities from Emeryville, California, USA - eDNA 5th pass 30_C BE-Lig MG (version 2)... ...
CATCGGTAATGTCGGTATTGTCGAGATAGAGCCGCTGCAAGTTGGGCAGTTGTGAAACGACTGCCAGTGAGTCATCGGTAATCGCCGTGCCGCACAGCAGCAGCGTATCGAGCTTGGAGAGCGCAGCCAGTTGGGCCACGCCCTCGTCAGTCACTTCAGGCACCACCACCGCCGCGTATTCCAGGTGCGGTAGCTTGGCCACCAGGGCCAAGTGCTCGTCACGCACGGTGGGTTTACTCAGCCGCACCAGCCGCGCGGTCCCGTCGCGATGAAACTGGATGTTCGTCGCAACCTTGCGCAGGTTGCTTACGACCGCCTTTTCTGCCTCGGTATCCGCTGGAGCCTCGGCCAAGGCTACAACCGCAACGCCCCACAGAAGCCCTAACACAACAGCGGCCATGACAATTGCCCGAGAGCGGCCGCGGGAATGGCGCGTGCAAAACATCCGTCGGCTCCTGCGAGAAAGCAAAGGCGGGATGGTCCAGACGGCGGGCGTACCAGGTGAGCCAGGTAGCAGGGTGCCGATTCTATCAGCGCACGCTGATGAAAGCCATTCTTTTGAGGGGGGCGCCAGACAAATCTATGTCTTTGGTCGCGCCGAAGCCTTGAGGTACAATCGGCCCGATGGACCTTTCGGCCATATCGGCCAAGTCGGCCGGCTTTGCATCGCGTGATGCGAGTGCCGCCGGGTTGGCTCCCTTCTTATCGGCGGATCGTCACATGCTCAAGTTGCCTGGCTACGCCAGCCATGCTGCGCCCGGCCGCTGGCACCGCGCCGTGGCTTGGCTAGTTGCTGTGCTCATGGCGGCGAGCACCTGGCAACATGCGGCGGCTGTCCAGGCGCAACTGCTCACTCCGGAAAGCCCCGAGGTCCGGGCGGCGATCCAGCGCGGCGTGCAGCGTCTTTCCGATTTTCGGCAACATTCGTCAGCAGGCCGGCTGTACCTGACGGCGTTGGCACTTGCCAAGAGCGGCCAGCCGCGGAACCACCCCAAGATTGATCAGGCACTCAAGTCCATTTCCACCATTTACGGCGGGCCCATGCCGCCGCGGTTTGAATACGAATCGGTCTATCGAACCTCGGTGGCGATTATCCTGCTGGCCGCGCTCGATCCGCAGGGTTATCGCGACGACATCGGCGTGCTGTGCGATTACCTGCTGAGCATGCAGCGAAGGTCAGGCACGTTTTCCAATCCGCCGACCATGGTGACTCATGGCGATACGTCGATGACGCAGTACGCCGTGCTCGCGTTCTGGGAAGCCGAGAAGGCCGGCGTGCCGATTGGCCCGGAACGATGGCAAGCCGCGGCGGGCTGGCTACTGCGGACGCAGAAGTCCAACGGCGGCTTTGCGTATAACCCAGAGATGCCCGACTCACCGGTCACGGCCAGCATGACAGCCGGCGGGCTGGGGTCTTGCTACATCATCGCCGCCCGCACCGGCCTGGCTAAAGCGGCCGAAAAGCAGCGAGACCCGAATGCACCGTCCGTCCTCAAGGCGGTTGAAGAAAAGTCGGCGGCGAGCGGCAATCGCCTGGGCATCGACGCCGCGGCACTGCGGGCCGCGCTCCAGCGAGGCGACGCCTGGTTTGCCCAGAACGGCACCGTGGATGTGCCGAGCTACCAGTACTACTACCTGTACAGCTTCGAGCGGTACCGCAGTTTCCGCGAGTATGTGGAAGGCTATTCGCCCCCGGCCCCGCACTGGTACGACCAGGCGGCACGGTTCATCCTCGAGAAAGAAGACCCCAGAGAAGGCTGGCGCAACGACACCGATACCGCCTTCGCCGTGCTGTTCCTGCTCCGTTCCACCCGGCAAAGTCTGCAGGGCGGAGGCAGCATCGATCCTTCGGGCAAAGGCACCCTGATCGGCGGGCGCGGCCTGCCGCTGGGCGTGCCTGAGCTTGAGATGCGGTCGGGCAAGATCGTGGTCAAACCGCTGTCGGGGCCGGCCGAGGAACTGCTCGATGTGCTGGGCAATCCCAACGATGCCCGGTTCGCACAGGCTGTGGCCGGGGTGGAGCGGTATGCCGAGTCGGCCGACGATAAGCAGCTTTCGCCACTGGCGGCCCGACTGCGTCAGATAGCGCAAAGCGATGATCCGGCCGCGCGGGCTGCGGCCATTGCCGCATTGGGCAAAACCCGCAACCTGGACGACGTGCCGCTGCTGATCCATGCGCTGCGCGATCGCGATGATCGCGTGGCCTTGGCCGCCCGCGACGCGCTGCGATACATCAGCCGCAAACTGACCGGGTTTGGGCTGCGTTTCCCGGCCACCGCGGCGGATAAGGAAACGGCGGCCAAGAAGTGGGGCCAGTGGTACCTGGCGATTCGGCCTGGCGCGGAGTTGGAACCGTGAGCACCACTGCCCCAGGCCCCGATTCGCCAGCCCGGCTCGATCCGGTCGAGCGGCAGCGTTTTCAGGTCACGCCCTACGATCGCGCGGCCAGCATGCTGGTGGCGCTGCTGATCCTGGTGGGGGTAATCGTGGTCGGCATGTTCGCAATTTGGCTGACCAATCGCGTGTACGTGCCCAACGTGGCCGTGCCTGTCGAAATGGAGAACGTGGGCGGCAGCGAGGAAGGCTCGCTGGGCGAAGGCCAGGAGCTCGACGCCCCCGACGACGAAATGTTCGCCGAGCAGACCGACCTGTCCGAACCAGAACTGCAAGAAACCGTGGCCATGCTCAACGATGCCTTGGCCGAGCAATTGGCCAATCTCGACGATCCGCTACTCAACGCGGAGCTAGAAGCCGGCTCGCGCGACAAGCGTACCGGCGCGGGCTCCTCGGCACCGCTGGGCAGCGGCGACGGCGATGGTGGCGGCTTTGCACGACCCCAGCGATGGCGAATCCAGTTCGACAGCACCACGCTCACGGCGTACGCCCGGCAGTTGGACGCATTCAGCATTGAACTGGCCGCGATCCGGCCCGGCCGCGTGGAGTACGCCTCGGGCTTTAGCGGCGGCCAACCGCAGCGTCGTACGGCCGGTGCCGATGCCAAGGACGACCGTCTGTACATGTCGTGGCAGGGCGGCACGTTGCAACAGTTCGATATGCAACTGCTTCAGAAGGCCGGGATCGATCCCCGGGGCAAGATCGTCGTGCAGTTTTATCCCCAGGCGGTCGAGAATCGCCTGGCCCAATTGGAACGCAGCTTTGCCAACCGCGAAGCTAACCAGATTCGACGGACCACGTTTGGGATCCGTATGGACGGCGGCAGAGCCGACTTTTATGTGATCAGCCAGGAACCGCTGTAAGGGGCAATTGTTGACCAAGGGGCAGGTGTTTACGGCGTGCCGGCGGCAGCAGCGCGCCGGCCAAATTTCATTCTCCAACTTTGCATCGCGCCCCTATGGAAGCAGTACTTCAGATCGTCGGAAATGCCATTTACGGCGCGCTAGCCCTGGTCGCCCTGTGGGGCCTGTTCTGCGTGCTGGTCGTGTGGCGAAGGGTGTCGGCCGTCGGGTTTCGCAGCGAGGATGCCCAGGATACGTTCCTCGACGAGGTCGATCAGTACCTGGCCGCCGGCGACTTCGAGAGCGCTGGCGCCCTCTGCCACAACAATCCCAAGGCCGTGTCGCAGTTGGCTGGCCTGGCCATCGACCATAGCCAGTTGGGCTACGGCAAGCTGCGGGCCGTAGCCGCCGACCGCTTCCAGCGGGATTACCTGGCCGACTTGGAGTATCGCCTTAGCTGGGTCACTACCGTCATCAAGGCGGCGCCCATGCTCGGTCTGCTGGGTACGGTGATCGGCATGATGGGCGCCTTCAGCAAGCTGGCCGGCAGTCGCAACGTAAGCCCCGATGCGCTGGCCAGCGATATTTCGGTCGCCCTGATTACGACTGCCTTGGGCCTGGCGATCGCCATTCCCCTGGTGCTGTGCATGGCCAGCATCAACGTGCGGATTCGCAAGCTGGAAGACCTGGTCGGTGCCGGTCTGACTCGGTTCTTCGAGTCGTTCAAACAGGCGCTCAAGCTCAAGGGCGTGGCTTGAGACTGCGTGCCTCGCATCGCGTGACGGCAGCGCTGCCAAGTATCAAAGAAACCATCTTCTCTGAAACAAGATTGAGCCATGGCCACAACTTCGTCGCTGCTTCAACCAGATATCGACGACATGGAAGACGGCGCGGAACATGGGCCGCTGTTGCCTCGGCGGCGGGCATCGCTTGATGCCGAGATGGACATCACCCCGATGATCGACGTCACCTTCCTGCTGTTGATCTTCTTCCTGGTAAGTTCCATTGCCGATCCCTCGATGGCGATCGATCTGCCGGCAGCCGAGTTTGGCGACGGCGTCGATTCGCGCTCCACGGCCCCGGTGACGCTCACGGCAGGCTCCTCGCCCGATGCCCCAGCGGTCTACAAGATGGAAGGCCGCGACGAAAGCGCGCTGCTGCCGCCCGACGAAGCAACCCAAATGGCCGAGCTTGAAAGCTACTTCAGCCAGGCACTGTCCGAAGGCAAAACGGCCGCGCTGATCCTGGCCGAGCGTGACGTGCGCTACCGGCATGTGGCCCGTATTGCCCGCCTGGCCGGCAGCCTGGGCCTGACCGTCCACGTGGCCGTGATGGAGGCGCACTGACCGTGGCCTCCAAGTCTGCGCACATGGTGCTTCGCTGCGGGCAATGTCGCCAGCCGCTGCGAGCGCGCCCGGGCGACGTGGGCCGCCGCTTCCGCTGCGTTCACTGCGGAGCCAGCGGCAAGGTGCCCCCGCTGGATCCTGCCGGCGATCCAAGCGCCCAGGCCGCCGAACACCTGCCGGATGCTGTTACCCGCTTAGAGTCCGGGCAGGAATTCTCGTTCCGCCGTAAGCACGACGAAGACGACGGCATGGACATGACGCCGATGGTCGACGTCACTTTTCTGCTGCTGATCTTTTTCATGATTACGGCATCGTTCAGCCTGCAAAAGTCGCAGGAGATGCCGGCCTCGGATCAGACGGAATCGGTCGCCCAGCGGCGCACGATTGAAGAACTGGAGCAGGACGACGATTACATCATCGTGCGAATCGACCAGGACAGCGTGGTGTGGGTCGACGAGCACGAAGCGCCCACGCGGCACGAACTGCTGGCCCAACTGCGCGACCTACGCGAAGCCGGTCCCAAAGCCCCCAGCAACATGCTGGTTTATGCGCACGGAGACGCACTGCACGACAAGGTGGTGATGGTGCTCGATGTCGGCAATGCGCTGGGTTTTGAATACGTGCGGATTGCCACCGACGAGGCCGATGAGTAGCCGGGCGGGCATAAACCCAGCCAAGAGATAGCCAGTAGCGTGCAAATTCCGCCGCGACTGGTTCAGCGGCCCCAGCGGCGCGAAGCCACCATGCGGTTGCCCATCAGCCGGCAGGGCACCAGCGGCGAGAACATCAGCCCGGTGCGGCTAGGCGGTTCGCTGGGGGCTTTGACTTCGACCTGTGAATCGTCGTAGCCAAAGTCGGTCAGCTCCATCGTGCTGCGGCGGACCACGCGGCCATTTTCGTCCTGTTCCTTGGTGGTCTGACTGACGATGCCGCCGGGCAGGTCGAGCACTTGCACGCTGAGCGTGACCACCGTGCCGCTGTGCTGCTTATGCACGCTCTTGATATGGCTAGCGGCGTAGGTCTTGCCCAGCACCTTATGAGGCATCTCCAGGGCTACCACGTAACTGCTGGTCTGGCTCCTGGGGGCGGCTTCGCCGTGCTGAGTCACGGTCACATCGCGCCGCATGGTGAACGGCCGGGTGTGCCGGCAGTAGTACGTGCGGGCAACCACCTGCTGCACGGCCGTTTCGGCCACAGTCTCCAGCACGTCGCAAGGATACCGCTGGTTGTCGACCGACAGATCGGCCTGTTCGGCCATGCGGGTTTGCGCGGCCTGGTCGTAGGGCAGATCGTCGTAGGTCTTCTTGACGATTTGCGGCGTGGCATCAAACCGCTTGCCCAGCACTTCGACCGACGACTCTACCTTGAGCGTGTAATGCTGGGCGTCGAGCGACAGCAGCGTGGTCTTGGTCTGGGTAACCGTGGTGCGGACCACGCGGCCGTGGGCGTCGAGGGTTTCGCTCGTCGTGCGGGTCAGTTGCCAGGCACCGGGAGCGAAGCGGCCCCAGGGGTGATGATCCGGCGACAGCAATTGCGAGGTGGCGGCGCGCCCTTCGCTAGGCATCACCAGAACCAGGGCCAGGCACGTCCACCACAAGGCATGTCGGCTGATGTTGTTCACCGGAAGTCTCCGCAGGCGCAAACCACTCGCGCGGACAACGATTGAGCCAACAGGGGGAGGCTGGCAAGCCGGACGGGCGCATGGGCTCAACGGAAGGCAATTTACAGTCCCTCAAATGTAGCGGATCGTTCCCTGCATTTCATGTAGTCTTCCCAGTTTTCTCAGAAGCCAAATAAATCGGATTTACGCATGTGGCCCATCAGGGCCGGTTTGAGGCCGCAAGGGCAGGGGCGCAAGCAATGCAAGCATCGCTATCTCTAGGAGATACGTCAATGCGGCCCCGCCCCCGCGACAGCCCGCCCCCTAGGCGCGCGCGGACCAACCCGCATAATGGGCTTTAATAAGCAGTTTAGCTTTTTGTCGTGGCTTGTTGGCAGAAACAGCGCCAAGCCAAAAATTGGTAACTTCAACGATCCCCTGGAGATATCCATGTATCGAAATCTAAGTACGCAGGCCCTGGGTTTCTCGGCGCCCCAGAACGAGCAGATTGAAATGGCCCTGTCGTACGGGTTTCGCGGCATGGACCTCGACCTGGTCGACTACGCCCAACAGGTGGAAGCCCGCGGCGAGAAAATGGCCCGCCGGCTGATCGACAGTGCCGAGATCCAGATGGGCTGCTTCCGGCTGCCGGTCGACCTGGAAGCCGACGAAACCAAGTTCAAGGGTCAGGTGGCCCGCCTGGGCGGCATGGTGCAGTACGCCGCGCAACTGGGCATCACAATCGGCCAGACCTTCATCCAGCCGGCCAGCAATGAGCTGCCGATGCACGAGAATTTCGAGCGGCACCGCACCCGCTTGGCGGAAGTCGGCCAGGTGCTGGGCACCGCCGGTTTGCGGCTGGCCGTGGGTTACAACGCCGTGGCTTCGGCCCGGAAGGGCAAGCAGTTCGAATTCATCTACACCTTCGACGCGCTCAACAAGCTGCTCGAGGCGGTCGGCAGCCCGCACGTCGGCCACAACCTCGACCTGTGGCAGAACTACGTCTGCTCGGTGGGCGTGGACCAGTGGCAAGGTCTTGGCCAAGAAAAGATTGTGGCCGTAAGAGTTTCCAACGCTCCGGCCAACGTGGCCCCGGCCCAGTTGGAAGACCAGCATCGGCTGGTCCCCACGCTCGATGGCCTGGTGCCGCTGCTGGAAGGGATCAACGCCCTGAAGGCGATGAACTACCCAGGCCCGGTAACGCCGGTGGTCCACCGCTCGGTACTTTCCGGCAAGCGACGCGACGAGATCGTGCGGGTGGTTGGCCGGGCGATGAGCGAACTGTGGCACGAGGCCGAGCTTGGCCCGCTGTTGTCGGTTGGCCTGGGCGAATCGGGCGGCAATGGCGAGCACGAAGCGGCCGCCGAAGAAGCCCGCGAGCCGGAAGAATCGCAGACCAGCTAACCCGCCAAGTGCGGGATGCCGCGGCCGGCATGGGGATCAACCTGGGATACCCCGGCAACCGATGGTAAAAAGGGTAGGACCGGTCGGGCAGCCAAGGCGGCGAGCTTTGTCTCTTGTCGCGGGGAATTGCCTCGGCATAAGATATTTACAGAGGTCCATGTAAAATCTCTGTTGCAATTTTCGATCTTTGGAGCGTGCGAGCATGGCAATCACTCTGACGGAAAAGGCCGCGAACGAGGTTAAGAAGATCATGCAGGATCAAAACCTCAGCGAGAACACCGTCTTGCGCGTAGGCGTCGTCGGTGGCGGATGCAGTGGCTTTAGCTACAGCTTGCGGTTCGCCGAAGACATGAATGCCGAAACCGATACCCAGTACGACTGGCACGGTGTGAAGCTGGTCGTGGACAAGAAGAGCGCCCTGTACCTCGACGGCACCACCGTCGATTTCCACGATGGCATCGACCGGCGCGGCTTTACCTTCGATAACCCTAACGCTGTCAAGTCGTGCGGCTGCGGCAGCTCGTTCCAGGCCTAAGCGCGCGGCTAGCCAGCTCGCACAGGCTTAACACAAGCTTATGGACATCGCGGCCGAGTCGACTGGACCCCACTGGGAGCGCTGAAACAGCAATCCTGGGTAGGCCAGCGATTCTCATCCGACAATTCCACGCCCACGGCGCACCGTAGCGCCGTGGGCGTTTTTTATTTGCTCGATAGCAGCGGCGAAAGCACACACGCAGTACTGCGGCGCGGCATGCACTTTCTTGCCAGTACCACCTTAGTAGCAATGCATCGAAACCAATGCTTGAGTATGGGCTATTGCCGGACGTAAAATGCGGTGCCTTTCCGGTTGCCACATCCTATGTCGTTGGTTCGTCGGATGATCCCATCGTTCACCGCGTCGGCGACCGGGGGCCACTTTATGGGGGTGGCGCCGGCGGTAGCCGAGCGCCACGCAAGGCAGGGCTTCCTTCTACCATCCACCCGTCTGTTCCGATGCTTTCGACGATCGAACATATCGAGAACGTGATCGCCAATTACCAGGCGGCCACCAAAGCGAACCGCACGACGCCGGGCCGTGTCGGTAATGTCATCGAGATCACGCCGGAGTTGGCCGACGAGGTGATGATCACCGCCGACCTGCATGGCAATCGGCGCAACTTTGTCGCCATTCGCCGGCTGGCCGCGCTGGATCAGCACCCACGCCGCCACCTGATTCTGCAGGAGGTGTGTCACGGCGGGCCGACGTACCCGGGCAACGGCGGCTGCATGTCGCACACCATGCTGGAGGACGTAGCGCAGCTCAAGGCTCAGTTCCCCAACCAGGTTCACTTCCTGATCAGTAACCACGAACTGGCTGAGCTGACCGATTACCCGATCCTCAAGCAAAAGAAGATGCTCAACCTGCTGTTCCGTTTGGGCATGCAGGAAGCTTACGGACCGGCCTTGGAGAAAGTGCGCGAGGCGGCGTTACCGTTTATCCGCAGTTGCCCCCTGGCGGTGCGGCTACCCGGCGACGTAGTGATCTGTCACAGCGCTCCGGCCAACTTCGATGCGCGACGGTTCGACCTGACCATTTTCGACCGCGAGTTGGAAGCTGGGGACTACATCGAACACGGCGACTTGTTCAACCTGGTGTGGGGGCGCGACTACTCGCCCGAGAATGCGGCGGCGTTCGCCAAGGCGATCGGAGCCAAGGTTTTGATTCACGGACACGAGCCGTGCCCTGAGCAGGGTTACTCGGTGCCCAACAACATCCAGATCATCCTCGACTGCTGCGGCACCAAGGGAACTTATCTGATGGTGCCGACCGATCGGGCGTTCACGCACGAGCAGTTGGTGGCCCGGATCAAGGAGCTTCCCGCTTAGTAGGGAGGGCGTTCCGCACCTGGGCGGCCCCGCTCGCGGAGGGCCTGCATTTTTCGGCAAGTTTCAGCAAAATTCTCTGCACAAGGGCCACTTGCAAGCCGAAAAAAGGATCGTATAATTCACACGCAATCCCGCTGAAAAACGGGGCCGTAGCTCAATTGGTTAGAGTACCGGACTGTCGATCCGGTGGTTGCGGGTTCGAGTCCCGTCGGCCTCGCTTAAACGCAGACGCTCGTTGCCAAGCCGGCAACGAGCGTTTATTTTTGCGCTTTTGGCTTCAAACGCTTCTGCCTGGCCACCTTGTACCGCAGCCTCCTGCTGGGACTGCGGCCGTGTGCCACTCCCGCCCCTTGGTGCTGCTGGCAGCGGCACATCGTTCTTTGCCCAACCGTTGTGTATGGCCATCGAGAAGTACCAGACCGGCGAACCGCGCCCGCCCGAGGCCCTGGAACCGGACGTCATCATCAGCCCCGACACCCGTCGCGCAAACCGGATTCCGCCTGGGCAGGTACGCACGCGCAAGTGGCCAGTGCTCCAGTACGGTCGCATTCCGCAAATCGAGCGGGACCAGTGGCAGCTAGAAGTGCTGGGGCTGGTCGAGCGGCCACTCACGTTCAACTGGCAGCAGTTTCAAGAACTGCCGCGGGTAAAGGTCTACTCCGACTTCCACTGCGTCACCCGCTGGAGCCGGCTGGACAACGTGTGGGAAGGCGTCTCCACGCGGCGGATTCTGGACGCCGCCGGCGTGCTGCCGAAAGCCCAGTTTGTCATCCTCCACGGGTACGACGATGGCTGGACCACCAACCTGCCGCTGGCCGACTTCCTGGCCGAGGACGCGCTGCTGTGCGACTTGCACGACGGCCAGCCGTTGAACGCCGATCACGGCGGGCCGGTGCGGGCAATTGTCCCCCAGCTCTACGCCTGGAAAAGCGCCAAATGGCTCAAGGCAATTGAACTGGTGGGGGAGGACCAACCCGGCCTGTGGGAGCGGCTGGGCTACCACGACCACGGCGATCCCTGGGTGGTCAGCGATGAGTATCCCGACGGCGAGCGGCTGCGCCGTCGATAGCCGTTTGCCCCGGCCGCCGGCCAGGGGTGCCGCGGCCCCACAAACGCGGCATTTTGCCGGACTTACGGGCCGCTGGAAACATGGCCCACGATCGTGCGCCCTAGTTGCTGGGGAACCGATTCCCTCGCCGCAGCCCGGGGGCAATAATGCAATTGACCATCGCAGCGGCGCTATGTTAGTTTCGCAGGCTGCCTACATCGCCTCCGCGCCACCACCGCCCCGCCGGTGGCTTCGAGAAGAGGAATTTGTCTTGAGCTTCGCCACTGTTGGCCCTATCGCCGTCTATCTGCCGGAGAAGGTCGAATCCAACGAGCAGCTTCGCGCGCAGTTCCCCAAGTGGGACATGGACCTGATCTACTCCAAGACGGGCATCGCCAACCGGCACATCGCCGCCCCCGATGAATTGTCGTCCGACTTGGGTTGCAAGGCCGCGGAGCGGTTGTTCGCCCAGTACGATATCGATCCTAGCAGCATCGATTTTCTGCTGTACTGCACGCAGACGCCCGACTATCCCCTGCCCACCACGGCTTGCATCCTGCAGGATCGCCTCAAGCTGCGGAAATCGTGCGGCGCGCTGGACTTTAACCTGGGTTGCTCGGGCTTCGTGTATGGGTTGTCGCTGGCCGATGGTTTGATTCGCGCTGGCTCTGCCAAGCGGGTGCTGCTGATCACCGCCGAAACCTACAGCAAATACATTGACGCCGAGGACCGCTCGCTGCGGACCATCTTCGGCGACGGCGCCGCGGCCACGCTCATTGAAGCCTCGCCCGAGCCAGACCTCTCGGCCTTCTGCTTTGGCACCGACGGCAGCGGGGCCGACATGCTGCTGGTGAACCGGGGAGCCTTGCGGCAGGGCGAAGCGGCCATTCAGCCGCGCAAACGCCAGCGGTGGAACAGTGCCCTGTACATGGATGGTCCGGGCCTGATCTACTTCACGCTGGAAATGATCCCGGAACTGGTCAATCAGGTGTTGGAGCGCGGCAAGCTGTCGGGTACCGACATTGATCTGTTCCTAATGCACCAGCCGACCAAGCTGCTGTTGGATCAACTGCGCGAAAAGCTCGGGCTGGACGAACAGCGGATGCCGATGCTGCTGGAGAACTGCGGCAACACGGTATCGTCGACCATCCCGCTAGTGATTCAAGAACTGCGCAGCCGCGGCCAACTACGGCCCGGCACCCGCACCATGCTGATTGGTTTTGGCGTCGGGCTCTCCTGGGCTGGCTGCGTTTGGGAAGAACGCTGGAGCGAGCGCTAGGGAAGAAAGCGTGTGTCGGCGACGGCAAGCTGATCCGCCGCGGGCGCTTTCATCCACGAGCCAAGTGTCCTGCCGCCCGCTTTGCGTGAAATGCCCAGTGCCTTCGGAGGCCCACCGCCCCGAGGGCAAGTTGCGAAAGGATTCGCACGATGGCAGAAACCGCCTCGCTCACCACTGCCGCGCCGGCTGACTCTGGCGGCACAGGACCTCAGCCCGCAAAGGTCGCACGCGTGCGGGCTGTTGCCACCGGTGAACTGGTGGCGCTGACGGCCGGCTTAACTGGGCTACTCATCTCCACCAAGCTGCTGCTGTTGCCGTTCCCGGTGGAAACGGCGGGCGAGTTTGCCCGGTGGCTGCTGCGGCTGGCGATTGTGGCATCGGCCGATGTCTGCTTTGCAGTGGGCCTTGGTGCCGCGACGTGGTGCCTGGTGCAATTGGCTGGACCTTGGAAGCTGCCGCGTCTTGTGGCCCGGGCAGTCATCTTCGTGCTGTTCTACGCGGCCGGGCTGTACGGCGTGGCCGCGGTGCCGATCTTCCGCTTCACGATGGTGCCGCTGACGCTGCCGACTCTCCAGTATGCCGGCGGCCCCGATGCGATGGCCTCGTCGGTACTGGCCTGCCTGAACCTGCAAACCGTGTTGGCCTTGGCCGTCGCCCCGGCTTTGCTGCTGGCTATTCCACCACTGGCTCGGCGGGTGCTTCCGCGCGGGCGGTGGCAGATTAGTTGGCAGGTGTGGGTCGGTCTGCTTTGCACCGTTGCCGCTTATGGCACCGTTTGTCGCCAGTACATCCACGCGAGTTGGACCGATCCCAACCGTTGGGAACGCCGGATCAGCGCCAGCGCGCACACGGCCATGCTCTGGTCGTGCGTCGAACAGTGGTGGCTGGACGACGACAGCCGCTGGAGCGCGCTGCTGGAAGAGCCCGACGACCGCGATTGGACAGCCGCCCGGCCAACCTCCGGATTGCGTGTCGCGCTGCCCGCCGACTTTCATCCCCGCAACGTGCTGATGATCGTGCTGGAAAGCACCGGCACCGACAGTCTGGGCCTGTACGGCAGTCCGCACAATACCACGCCGCACCTGGAGCGGCTGGTCGCCGAGCAAGGGCTGGTGTTCGATAACTTCTATGTGCAGACACCCAACAGTTGTAAAAGCCTGGTGTCGCTCACGGCGAGCGTGGTGCCGCGACTGGACTGGTGGCTGATCGTCCGGGACTTCCCCCACTTTAATGTGCCCACCATCGCCCAAGTGCTAGGCGAGCGCGGCTATCGAAGTTGTTTCGCGCACTCAGGCTACTGGAGTTGGAAAGGCCGCGACGGTTACCTGGCCGCGCGCGGTGGACCGACGTTGATTGATGCCGCGAGCCTGACGGAATCGGGCCGGGCCCAACCGCTCAACTCTTGGGGCGTGGCCGATGCGCCCATGTTCCAGGCCGTGCTCGATTGGATCGACCAGCAGCCAGCGCAGCCATTCTTCGCACTGGCGTACACGATCGAAACGCATCACCCCTACGTGGCCCCGCCGCCCTTGGTCGAGTTTCAGACCAGCGACGAGAAGCACCAGCGTTATCTGAACGCCGTGCGAAATGCCGACCAGCAGATTGCGTGGCTGATGGAGCAACTGGCCGCCCGCGGCTTGGCCGACGATACCCTAGTGGTGATCACAGCTGATCACGGCGAAAGCTTCGGCCAGCACAACCAGACCGTGCATAGCTTTTCGGTGTACGAGTCGGCCGTGCATGTGCCGCTGGTGCTGCTAAACCCGGCACTAAAGAACGTGCGGCAGCGGCGTTTGTCGCAGGTGCGACAACAGATCGATCTGCCCTATACGCTGGTCACGCTGCTGGGCTGTCGGCCACCCGCCTCGTGGCAGGGACAAGACCTGTTCGCCGCGGAAGACCGCCGGGCTTACTTCTACTCCACCGGCAACAACGTCGCCTGCGGCCTCCGCGAAGGCCAGTACAAGTATCACTTCTACATCGACAGCGGGCATGAAGAACTGTTCGACGTACTGGCTGACCCGGGCGAACTGAAGAACCTGGCTGAAGAACACCCGCAGCAGTGCGACGAGTACCGCCGCCGCTGGGGCGGGCTGATCCAGCATCAGCCGACCTTCTTGCGCCGCCACGGCGCGTAGTGTCTAGAAAGCCCAGAGCAGCAGCAGCGAGTAGTCGATGTCGTTGTATTTCGCGCCGCTGGGCGTGCTGTCGTAGCGGTCGATCACACCCAGCTTCAGGCTGAGGTTGTTGGCCTCGTCCAGCACGAACACCCAGTTGAGCGTGCTGTTGACGCGAAAGTCGTTTACGTCTTCCAGCGACGGATAGTAATCGACGTTGAAATCCAGCGACTGCCGCGCACTAATCTGGTGGCTGAACTCGGCACCGAATACAGCCTCGGGCTTGACGTCATCATCGTCGCTGCCGAACTCTTTCGATCCACCGATACCGGCACGGGCCAGCAGGGTCGTGGCGTCGGTATCAATGAACTGGTAGCCGATACCGGCGTCGGCCGTAAGCCGCAGGTCGAAGTTGCGGAACTCGTCGTATTCCAGCAGACCGTGAATGTAGGGCGTCCACCGCGAACAGTTGAGCCATTCGTGCCGCGCTTCTGAGAAGTTACGGTTAGCGGTCACGTCGCCGTCGCTGGTGTTCTGCAGATACGTGGTCATCAACGACAGCAGACTGCGCTCCGTCTTGCGCTTAGCCTGGGCACCAGCCCGCAGGTTGAACGTCTCGCTATTGCCCGAGGTGCCGTTGATACCCAGTTCGACGTTGCCCTCCCACAACTTGACCGCCGGGATTGGGTCGGCGGGCACAATGACGGTATCGACTTCGCCCGGTTCGGCGGCAATGGCCTCGGGCACTGGCGAAAGCTCAAGGTGCTCCAGGTTCGGCGGCACCTCGCCAACAGGCGCGGGGTTAGGCGGCGCAGGCAGCGGGTTTTGCTGCGCGGGTGTCGGGGCTTGCAGGGTGGGCGGCTGAATTGGCGGCAGGCTCTTGGCTAGTTGCACGCCAGGCTCGCCCGCGGCGTCGTTCCATAATGCCTGGTAAGGCGCGGTATGTGCCGCATTGGTGGCAGGGTACGGCAGCGGAGCGGCCTGCGGTGCAGCAATCGGCAACTGGCCAGGTGTGATGGTTGCCGGCGCAGGAGCAGGGCCCTGCGGCGGCAATCCGCCCTGGGCAAGGGCGATCCCCGGTAGCAATAGCAGCAGCCCCGTAGCTCTGATCCAGCCGGGAACAGACCCCTGCATGCAGTCCCCCTTCAATGGCAGTGACGCCTCGCGGTGGTAAGCGGCGGTCTATGTGGGAGAACCGCCGGACAAGAAAGCGCTCTGCCAGCGCAACCCGCAGAAGCGTTTCAATCCCTACCATCGGCATCCTTTAGCAGCCGCTTGAGAAGCAGTAGCCACTGCGAGCGTGGACGGACCTGGCATCCGCGGCCTGCTATGTAGCTGCGCGGGGGACAGCATGGCATGACGGCAGCCAAGGAACGCTGCTGCTGCTATCAGAATGGGCCGCGCGGCGTACTAAGAACCGCCAACAATTAAAACGGCCGCATTTGGCCTGAGGCGGGACTGGGGGCTTTGAACAGGTCGCACCGTAGATTGGGCAGGTGGCGGTCCAAGCCGTGCTTCTTGGCGAAGACTTGAAAGATGCTGTGAATCTGCTGGGCGATGGGGCCTTCGCCGCGCATCCGTTTGCCAAACTCCGAGGCGTACATCTGGCCGCCCCGCGTCTGGCGAATCAGCCCTTCGACTCGCTGCTGCTTCAATGGCTGGGTCCGCTCCAGCCATTCGCGAAAGACTGGTTCCACCGTCAGCGGCAACCGTAGCAGCACATAGCTGGCGGATTGTGCACCGGCCTCGGCGGCCGCGGCCAGGATCTGCGGAATCTCACTGTCGTTGAGGCCCGGGATCACCGGCGCCAGCATCACGCGGGTCGGAACACCGGCCGCCGATAGTTCGCGGATTGCCCGCAGTCGTGCCTGCGGAATGCTCGTCCGGGGCTCCATCGCTCTGGCCAGGTCGTTATCGAGCGTGGTGATGGAAATGTTGACCGCCACCAAACCATCGGCAGCCATCGGGGCCAACAGGTCCAGGTCGCGGACCACCAGGGCATTCTTGGTAACGATGCCGATCGGCTGCTTCGCCTCGGCCGCCACTTCCAGGCAGCCCCGCGTCAAACCGAACTGCCGCTCGGCCGGCTGATAACAATCGGTCACGCCCGAGAACACCACCATCTCCGGGTTCCAGGCGTCGCGGGCGAGGAACTCACGAAACAGTCGCGGGGCGTCGTGCTTGACGAGGATCTTGGTTTCAAAATCCAGCCCGGCATTGAAGCCCAGGTATTCGTGATACGGCCGGGCGTAGCAATAGGCACACGCGTGAACGCAGCCACGGTAGGGATTGACGCTATAGCGGTAGTTGATGTCGGGCGAGTTGTTCTCGGCGACGATGCTTTGGGAGCCGTCGGGGATGTACTCGATCCGGCGGTTTTCGCGCTCTGCCAGGTACTCGGTATCCCACTCCAACTGCTCCAGGTCGGGCGACGCGTGGGTCCGCTCGAAGCGATTGGGTGGGTCGAGGTTCGATCCGTGGCGCATGGCGATACCTCTACCTGGAGAAGACCCAGCGGAGCTTGGAAATGGGCGCGAAGATGCGGTTGTCCCCCAAGCATTTTCGCGGGCACGCCCGCAGCAGACCAGGGGTCGGGCCGGCTTCCTCGGCGGCGCATTGTTAAGCGGCGACGGCCATAGCAATTTTGCAGCCAGATGCGCAAAAAATCGCTCTTGCCGTTGCAGATGGTGAAGACTCTGCTAGGATGACGATACCAAGTCGCAAAGCGCCCGGGGGCAGGGGCAGCACCTTTTCTGATGGTGCTGTATCTTCCACAAGTCCTTGGCGATTAGAGGCTTGGTGTGTTGGTTCGAGGTATGCGAGTGCTTCGTCCCGCGGGTTTTTGCCGTGGTCATCGAGGTGGCTAGCGCAGCGGACCGGCATCGATAACGATCCCAGCAAGAAATCGGCCTATTGGAGTGGTCCGGATGATGGATCTGCTGATCGTCATCTTGCAGCAAGTGTTCCGATTCTTTGCGTCGCGCATTGTTCGGCCCCGTCCGGTTCTCGTCCCCGTTTATGCCCAGCCCTCGGTTGCCCAGCGCGGCGGCCCGACTTCATGGGTTGGCGGATTTGCCGGGCTCGGAACCGCCGGAGCGGATGTCGCAGCGCTGGCCTCGCACTTGGCAGGATATGATCGAGCAACGTGGGGGCACCCGCTAGGGGTGCGCCCGCATCGAGCGCTAGCGGCCCGGCGGTCGCGGCGCACACGCGAACCGGCAGCCAGCCTCCGCGTGCGAAACACACGATAAAGCGGCGAGGAGCCATCAATTCTGGCCGGCACCTCCGGCAGTTTTTACTCCTCTTGCTTTGTTGCCTTACTTCTTGCTGAAACGCGGCGGGAGTTCTTCCCGGCCACTTGGAGCGTTGTCGCTGCCTGTCTCTCCCTGCGCACCTTTTCTGCCGCCCTGATCCATCGGGCCGCCCGGGAACCGTTGCGCTCGATTTCATTGGCATCTCAACAGGGAGCATGCAGGTGCCCGAGGCTGTCTTGCTGGCGGTAACCGCCGAGTCCGTCATTCTGGTCGCAGCGACCGCGACCGTGGCCGGCGGTTTGGCCGTCTTCCTCGTCAAGTTCTTGGACAAGCTCTACGAGCGCGACATCGAGTCCAAGAAAGTCAAAATCCTGGAAGCGGCTGAGCGCGATGCTGAAGCCATCCGCCGTGAAGCCGAACTGGAAAGTAAAGAGCGGGCCATGCAAGTCCGCGCCGAAGGCGAGCGCGAACTGGCCAAGCTCCGCGAAGAACTGCACGTGCGCGAACGGGCCCTGGACAAGCGCCAGGACGCCGCCGAACAACTGGCCGAACAACTCCGCCAGCAGCAGCGGATGGTAGAGCGCAACCAGAAACGACTCGACGACCAGATCGCCGAGTACAAGGCCAGCAACGAAGCCCTCCAGGCTACGCTGGCCGAGCAGCGGCAAAAGCTGCACAGCATCAGCGGCCTGTCCAAGGAAGAAGCCACTCAGCGGCTTCTGACCCTGCTAGACACGGAACTGCAAAACGAATCCGGCGCGCTGATCATGAAGCACGAAAAGCGGGTGGCCGAGATCTGCGACGCCAAGGCCCGCGAAATGCTCATCAGCTCGATGCAGCGGTATGCGGCAGCCCACACCGCCGAGACCACCACCAGCACCGTCGACATTCCCAACGACGAAATGAAGGGGCGGATCATCGGCCGCGAAGGTCGCAACATCCGCGCCTTCGAGAAGGCCACGGGCGTCGACGTGATCATCGACGATACGCCCGGCGTGGTGATCGTTAGTGCGTTTGATATGGTCCGCCGCGAGGTGGCCCGGATCGCCCTTAACAAGCTGATCACCGACGGCCGCATCCATCCTTCGCGGATCGAGGAAGTGGTGCAGGAAACGCAGGCCGAGATGGACGCCCTGCTCCGCAAGGAAGGCGAAAAGGCCGCCCAAGAGGCCGACGTCCAGGGCCTGCACGAACGGATCATCTACCTGCTGGGCCGACTCAAGTTCCGCACCAGCTACAGCCAGAACGTGCTGCGGCACTCGATCGAAGTGGCCTACCTGACCGGCTTGATGGCCGACGAGCTTGGCATGGATTCGCGGCTGGCGCGGCGCTGCGGCCTGCTGCACGATATTGGTAAGGCGGCCGATCACGAGGTCGACGGCGGTCACCCCAAGGTGGGCGCCGATCTGCTCAAACGCTACGGCGAATCGCCGGAGGTGGTGCACGCCGCGCTGGGCCATCACGACGATCTGCGGATCGATTGCCCGTACACGGTGCTGGTTGCCTCGGCCGACGCGTGCAGCGCCTCTCGTCCGGGTGCCCGCCGCGAAACGCTCGAGCGGTACATCAAGCGGATGGAAGAACTGGAGTCGATCGCCACTGGGTTTCACGGCGTAGAACAGGCGTTTGCCATCCAGGCAGGCCGCGAAGTCCGCGTGCTGGCCAATGCCAAGCTGACCGACGATGCGGCGGCGGCCAAGATCTGCCGCGACATTGCCAAGGCGTTCCAGGAACAACTGACGTACCCGGGCGAGATCAAGGTGACGGTGGTACGCGAGTCGCGGTTCAGCGAGGTGGCCCACTAGCGCGTTTTGGCCCGCAATCCGTCGGCCCGCAAATTGCCAGGCCGCCGTGTGCCTTCCATCTACCACCTAGCTGCGAAAGTCGGTTGCCGTGCGGATTCTGTTCATCGGCGATATCGTTGGCAAGCCGGGCCGCTTGATCGTGCAGCGGGCGGTGCCGGGGCTCATCCGCGAGCGGCAGCTTGACCTGGTGATCGCCAATGCCGAGAACGCCGCCGCAGGCTCGGGGATCACGCCGGCCATTTATCAGGAACTGATGGGGGCCGGCGTGGACTGCATCACGCTGGGCGACCATATCTATCGCCGCCGCGAGATCTACAACGTCCTCAATCGCGAAACGAATATCGTCAAACCGGCCAACTTCCCGTCCGAGGCGCCCGGCCGCACCTACGCCGTGGTTCGCTCGCGGACAGGCGTGCAAGTGGCGGTGATCAGCCTGCTGGGGCGGGTCTTCATGCGTCCGGTGGATTGCCCCTGGCAGGCGGTTGAGCGCGTGATGGGGGAACTGCCGCCCGAGACGCAGGTGATCTTCGTGGACTTCCATGCCGAGGCCACCAGCGACAAACAGTTGATGGGCCGCTACCTCGATGGACGCGTGGCCGCGGTGCTGGGCACCCACACGCATGTGCCGACCGCCGATTCCACCATTCTGCCCGGCGGCACCGCCTTTCAATGCGACGTGGGCATGACCGGCCCTTACGAGAGCATCATCGGCCGCCGCATCGACCGCGTGCTGGAAACAACGCGCACGTTCATGCCGACCCAGTTCGAGGTCGCTACCGACGACGTGCGGCTATGCGGGGCGATTGTCGACGTGGACCCGGCCACCGGCAAAGCCACGGCGATTGAGCCCGTGCGCGTCGACGAGGATGAGGCGGCGCGGCTGCAACAGAGCGCATCGTAGCGCCGTCACGCGGCTTGCATCTCTCGTGCTTACAGCAAGCCTTTCTGAACTAAAGCGGCACAATCCATCGTATAGGCTACGCCGATGTGCAGGCCAGCGCCCCACCAGATGGAGCGAGTCTTCAAGCTCAACGTGCCCAGCACCACGCCGGCGGCGATGGCTCCCAAGGTTTCCAGCGGCGGCTTCTGGAAGTGCAGCATGGCATAGGGAATGGTCATTACCAGTACCGAGTAATAGCCAAGCCGCCGCCGCGTTCCGTGAACCATGAAGCCGCGGAAGAAGAACTCCAGGCCGATAAACTGCAGCGCATACAACACTTCCCAGCAGGCGAAGTACGGCCACAGGCTTTCACCTTCGCCCAGCCGATAGAACGGGTACTTGGCCTGAAAGCCGGCGGTGAACGAAACGGCAATCACGGCCGGCACCATCGCCGTGAACATGGCGCCATAGATCCAGGCGTGGCCGGCCACACCGCGGAAGGCGAGTCCATACTCGGAAAGCGGTCGGCCGATCAGTAGCTTGATCGCCAAGATGGGAATGATCACGTAGGCCACCAGGCAGGTACCGGACCAATACACCAGTCGCGCTAGCTCCGCCGTTTCCGGTTGGTACAGCAGCGACCGGCACTGCGCGCCCGCCGTTGGGCTGAGCACTTCAAGCAGCCGGATCGCCGCTTGCAGGCCGTCGCTACTGGCAGCGTAGTTAAAAAACGTGAGCGATAGCGCGGCGGTAAGCAGGACGACTACCGTTTCGCGGTCGGCTGGCGGCAGGCTGTCGTTGGCCGCTTCGGCTGCATATTGCCGCGAGGCCGCAGCCTGGGCCTCGGCCGTGCGGTAAGTATCAACAAACAGCTCTCGGCAGGCGCGCAGCAATCGTTGCAGCAAGAAAGCCCTCCTCATGAATTAGCAGCGATTGTGCCTCTGGTCGCGCCGCTTCACTTGCCGTTGCGCCGCCGCGGCTAGGCGCCCTGGCTGGATGGGGTAAGCTTACCAGCCCCGCGTCGATTCAGCCCCTGGATTGTTGGAGCATTGGTCAGCCATGCACGTAGAAGTCGAGCAGAAATACCCGCTCGCCGACGCGGCAGCCATCGAGCAGCGACTGGTTGACCTGGGTGCCCGCTTTGCCCCGGCGGTCACGCAGAGCGACCGCTACTTCAATCATCCGGCGCACGATTTCGCCCAAACCGATGAAGCATTGCGGATTCGCAGCGTGGGCGACAATCACTTCATCACCTACAAGGGGCCGCGGTTCGATCACACCTCCAAGACCCGGCAGGAGATCGAACTGCCGCTGGCTTCCGGGCTCGATGAGGCAGAGCCATACGCCGTGCTGCTCAAGGCACTGAAGTTCCGCGAGGTGGCCACCGTGACTAAGCTGCGGCGTGAGGCCGCCATCGACTGGCAAGGCAGCCAGGTGCATGTGATGCTCGACGATGTGCAAGGCCTGGGGCCATTTCTGGAACTGGAAATCGTCACGACGGCCGAGGAAGTTCCCGCCGCCCAGGCCACACTGCAATCGCTGGCAGAAGCCCTAAACCTGGGAACCAGCCAGCGCCGCAGCTACCTGGAGCTGTTGCTGGAAAAGGCTGGCCAGGAAGGCGCGCGCTAAGGCATTTTTCCCGATGTGCCGGCTTTTTGGGGCGTCGTACCTTGTCCTGCTTCGCTCCCGCCGCCGGATTGCGCCCGGCCCCGTGCGCTGCAATTACCGCTGAAAACCTCTCCCGCCTGCTAGCATGGGCATCCACCGGCAGGTGGGGGCCTGTTGCTTGCTATGCCGTAGGGTTGCACTTATTCTGTACTTACCAACCCGCCCTAATCTCCCACCCAACTGCGAGAAGCCGGAGCGCTTGCCTGATGAGATCCATTTGCCGCCTTGCTGCGCTTTGCTGTTGGCTGACCGCCGCCACCTGGTCTACCACGCTCGCAGCGGCTGATCCGCTGGACTGGCCCAACTGGCGTGGTCCTCACTACAACGGAACCTCCCAGGAAACGGGCCTGATCGACTCGTGGGACCCCGACACCGGCGAGAATGTCGTCTGGGTCCGCAAAGACCTCTCCGCCCGCAGCACGCCGATCGTGCTCAACGGCAAGTTGTATTTTCAGTCGCGGGCTAACCCGGCCACCAAGATTGAAGGTGAGCGCGTGGTGTGCCTCGACGCCGCCACGGGCAAAACGCTCTGGGAAAACGTCTTTGGCGTGTACCTCTCCGACGTGCCCGATACCCGCGTCGGCTGGCCCAGCGTGACCGGCGATCCGGAAACCGGCAATGTGTACGCCCAGGGCGTGTGCGGCGTGTTCCTCTGCATCGACGGCGAGACCGGCAAGACGCTCTGGTCGCGTTCGATGCACGAGGAGTTCGGCCTGCTGAGCACCTACGGCGGACGTACCAACACGCCGGTGGTGTTTGAAGACCTGGTGATCGCCAGCGGCGTGATGATCGGCTGGCGCGAGTTCGCCGTGCCCGCCCATCGCTTCGTGGCCTTCGACAAGAAGACCGGCGAGGTGCGCTGGATCAACGGCACCGCCTTGAGCCCGCCGGATACCACCTACAGCATGCCGGTGGTGTGCCAGCTTAGCGGCCAAGACGCGATCGTGTTTGGATCGTCCGACGGCGGCGTACATGCCTTCCAACCGCGGACGGGCAAAGAGATCTGGAAGTACGGTCTCTCACGCCGCGGCTTGAACGTCACGCCGACCGTGCACGATGGCATGGTGTACATCGGCCACGCCGAAGAGCAGTGGTCTGAGTCGGACAACACGATGGGCGCCATTGCCGCCATCGACGGCACCCGCACCGGCGACATTACTGCCGACGGCACCAAATGGAAGCATACCCAGGTGATGATCGGCCGCAGTTCGCCGCTGGTGATCGACGGCAAGGTGTACATGGTCGACGACCGCGGCGGTTTGTGGATCTTCGATGCCGAGACCGGCAAGCAACCGTTCAACAAGAGCCCGCGTCCCCGTTACGACATGAAGATCGGCCGCGGCATGTTCGGCAGCCCGCTGTACGCCGACGGCAAGATTTACGTTTGCACCACCGGTGGCGAATGGTGGATTCTCAAGCCCGATGCGAAAAAGGGCGTTGAGGTGGTGCAGAGGATGCTGCGGCTGAATACCGAAGTGAACGGTTCGCCCATTGTGTCGCACGGCAAGATCTATCTGGCGACCGGCGACGGCATTTACTGCCTGGGCAAGAAAGACCAACCGGCTCAACAGGCTTCGGCCTCCGCCCAGCAGGACAATCCGCAAGAACCGCAGGACAAGAAGCCGGCCCACCTGCAAGTGAGCCCGGCCGACGTGCTGTTGGCCCCCGGCGAGTCGCAGCAGTTTACCGTCCGGTTGTATAACGCGGCCGGCCAACTGATCGGCACGAGCGAAGCCGAGTTCAGCGTCGATCGCGGTGGCAACGTCACCGCTGACGGCCGCTACACGGCCAACAAGGATTACAGCCACAAGGCCAGCGTGGTCACGGCCAAGGTAGGCGACTTGACCGGTTCGGCCCGTATCCGCGTGGTGGGCGATCTGCCGTGGTCGTTCGACTTCTCCGACGGCCTGGTGCCCGAGGTTTGGGTCGGCATGCGGAACCGACACATTGTGGTCGATTTCGACTTGGCCACCACGCTCCGCACCAGCAACCACCTGGCGCACGAGCTTTATCTGTACTTCGCCAAGGCGTTTTTGGATTCTGGCCGTTCGAGCCTGGCATACACGGCCACCTCGCGGCCCACGCCGTTCAGCTCGATGCTGAAGTTCCTGAACCTGCACGGCCAGGTGAACACGCAGGACGACGCGCAGAGCTACCTCAACGATGCCCTCGACATGCTGGTGCGAGAGAAGGTGCTGTCCAGCTACAAGTGGGTGGGCGACAAGGATGGTCCCGGCCTGGCCGTTGAGAAAGGCCCGCGGCAGATTGAGAACGCCGTGGTGATCAAGCTCGACCGCATCCCGGTGCCCAGCGGCTTCACCCAGCTTGGCACCCGCAGCCAGGGCTGGATGGGCCCCATCGACCTGCATGACTACACGGTGGAGATGGACTTCTGCGCCGTTGAGGACCAGGGCAAGTTGCCCGCCATGGGCCTCAACAACCAGCGTTACCAAGTCGAGGTCAGCGGCCCCAGCCAGCAGATCGAGATCCGCACCTGGTTCGCCCAGAAGCGTATGGCCAACTCCGCGCCCTACGAGTGGAAAGCCGGCACCTGGTACCGTCTGAAGTTCCAGTCGGAGAACCAGGAAGACCGCGTGGTGTTGCGGGCCAAACTCTGGCCGCGCGATGGCGAAGAACCGGCCGAGTGGACCGTCACCGCCGAGGACATGGCTCCCCAGCGGATCGGTTCGCCGGGCTTCTGGGGCAACTGCCAGGACACCGAGTTCTTTATCGACAACGTGAAGGTCTACAAGAACAAATAACCGCGCGGCGCAGCGGGCAGGCGGTTGCCGCCGCCCCGCTCGCAGGCCGCTATGTACCATGGCTAGCCTACCGCCGGGCGGTCCCTCCCCCGGTTCAACCTGAAGATGGAGTCGAGCCCGTTATGAACCGCGTATTTCGTGGCCCCACCTGGATATTGGCAGCACTAGCTGTCACGGGCATTTCGTGTTCCAACGCTGACAGCCCCGATACGGCTCCCAGCCCCACCAGCACGCAGGCAGCGCATACGCCCGAGATCCGGCCGGTTGCTGCCCTAGACGAGGAAGAGGACGAAGGCGATGGCCGCCCGGCCGAAGTAGCCATCGGCCTTTCCTGCTGCCAGACGCCCAAGGCCGCCTCTTGCTGCGATGCCATGCTGGCCCTGTTCGATGGCCCGGTCGAAGCGCCCCCGGTGGAAGCCGCTGAGGCCGAAACGTTCCCGGTCGCCGCTGACCAGAAAACCCACGATTGGACCCAGTGGGGTGGCTCGCCGGCCCGCAACAACACTCCCTCGGTGAAGAACCTGCCCGAGTCGTGGGACATCGGCGAGTTCGACGACGAAACCGGCGAATGGGTGGCTGGTTCCGGTGAAAACATCAAGTGGGTTTCGCGGCTGGGCTCGCAAACCTACGGCAACCCGGTGATCGCCGGCGGCCAGGTTTACGTGGGCACCAATAACGGCGGCGGCTGGCTGGAGCGCTACCCGGCCGACGTCGACCTGGGCTGCCTGCTGGCCTTCCGCGAGAGCGACGGCAAGTTCCTCTGGCAGCACAGCAGCGAAAAGCTGGCCACCGGCCGCGTGCACGACTGGCCGCTGCAGGGCATCTGCTGCTCGCCGCTGGTGGAAGGCGAACGCCTGTGGTTCGTCACCAGCCGTGGCGAAGTGAAGTGCCTGGATACTCAGGGCTTCCACGACGGCGAAAACGATGGCCCCTTCACCAGCGAAGTGTCGGAAGCCACCGACGAAGCCGACGTCATCTGGGTCTACGACATGATGAAAGAGCTGGGCATCTCCCAGCACAACATGTGCAGTTGCTCGGTCACGGCGGTTGGCGATCTGCTCTTTGTCTGCACCTCCAACGGCGTGGACGAAAGCCACATCAACCTGCCGGCCCCCGATGCCGCCAGCTTCATCTGCCTGGATAAGAACACAGGCAAGCTGATCTGGGCCGACAAGTCGCCGGGCACGAACATCCTGCACGGTCAATGGTCGTCGCCCGCCTATGGCGTGCTGGGCGGCGTGCCGCAGGTGATGTTCGCCGGTGGCGACGGTTACCTGTACAGCTTCCGCGCCGACGAGGGCAAGGACGGCAAGCCTGAGTTGCTCTGGAAGTTCGACGCCAACCCCAAGGAATCGGAATACATCCTGGGCGGCCGCGGCACCCGCAACGAGATCATTGCCACCCCGGTGGTTTACGACGGGCTGGTGTACCTGGGCGTGGGCCAGGACCCCGAGCACGGTGAAGGCGAAGCGCACCTGTGGTGCATCGACCCCACCAAGCGCGGCGACGTCAGCCCGCAACTGGTGTACAACACCAAGGACCCCAACACGCCGATCCCGCACAAACGGTTGAAAGCCGTTGAACCGGAGAAGGGCGATATCGTCCGCGACAATCCCAACTCGGCCGTGGTCTGGCACTATCACAAGGTCGATAGCGACGGCAACGGCAAGTTCGACTTTGAAGAAGTCTTCCACCGCACCATCGGCACCGTGGCCATCGCCCCGCTCGAAGTCGATGGCGAAACCAAGCACCTGTTGTACATCCCCGACTTCTCGGGCCTGGTGCACTGTGTGGATGCCAAGACCGGTGAACCTTACTGGACCCACGACATGCTGGCCGCCAGTTGGGGTTCCCCGCTCATCGCCGACGGCAAGGTGTACGTGGGCGACGAAGACGGCGACGTGACGATCTTCAAGCACTCGCCCGAGTTGGAGATTATCAACGAGATCAACATGGGCAACTCGGTGTACAGCACCCCGGTGGCTGCCAACGGCGTGCTGTTCATCTCCAACAAGACGCACCTGTTCGCCATCCAGGCCCCCAGCGATGAATCAGCCGCGGCCAACAACCCGGCGGTTGAAAAGCTGTCGCTGCTGGGTGGCGGTGCTGCCTGCGTCTCGCTGAACCAGCGGTAACACCGGCCGCGTCCTAACAACCTGTTACGTCAACGACGCCCGCCGCGTGAGCTACATGCTCACGCGGCGGGCTTTTTTGTGGTCGCTTGGAACTGCGCTGCTGGTTGCCTGTCGACCCATTCGCGCATTGGAACGTCTGCCTGTTCGCCAAAGCGTTGGCGTCACTCGCACACCAAAACACGCCA
>Ga0182738_1001744_pt1 | contig 26565 bp, 19 predicted proteins | sample eDN5th30CBELigMG_FD_128876 | JGI IMG/M metagenome (GOLD analysis project Ga0182738, IMG submission 128876) | Enriched Miracle-Growth compost microbial communities from Emeryville, California, USA - eDNA 5th pass 30_C BE-Lig MG (version 2)... ...
GCTTCTTTCCATTTTTACCTGTCTCAAGGAGAATGTCATGTGGTGTGATTCTACTTCGGATCGAAGTCAAAAGAGGATCGGATTTACTCTTATTGAACTCTTGGTCGTAATCGCGATTATCGCCGTTCTGATTGCCCTGCTGCTGCCGGCAGTCCAGCAGGCCCGGGAGGCAGCCCGCCGTTCCCAGTGCAAAAATAATCTCAAACAGATCGGACTGGCGCTACATAACTATCACGACACGCACGGCGTCTTCCCACCGGGGAACATCGCGGCACTCACTCCGAATGCCAATAACTGTTATGTTGGATCATGGAGTGCGGCGATGCCGGGTGCGCCCTGGACCGTACTGATTCTACCTTATATTGAGCAATCGGCTATTTACAATTTGCTTGACTTCAACGGCACGTTCCCTGCGGGCTATACCGATGCAGCCACAAACATCACAAAATTCAATCCTCAGACAAGTGGGCCGCTTTATGCAAAGCTGGCGGCCTATCGATGCCCGTCCTCTTCCGGCACTCCGGCCTGGGTGAACTCTGCCACAGTGAGCCCCGCTGTCCCCGGAATTCCTCTAAACAACTATCACGGCTGTACTGGAGGAGGAATTATTGCGCCGCCGACGAGTCAGGGTGATGCGAACGCTGTTGCGTGTAACGTCGGAATCGGGGTTTCTCCAGAATGGGTGACGGTATGGAAAAATGGCGCCTTTGGCGTCAATTCAAGGCGGAGCTTTCGGGATTTTACAGATGGTTCCTCGAACATCATTCTCGTGGGAGAAACAATCTATTCGGAGATGGAGCAGGTTCGTGGATGGGGCTCCGGGTACCGAACGGTGAGTGATAGCAACAATCCGCCGGCGAACCTGAGCGCAGCTTATCACCCTATTAATGGAGGCCGTAATATCTACACATCGTTGAGTGGGGGGTGGAACCAGAATCTGCACAATGTCCTGTGTTCACGAGGCTTCAGCAGCTCACATGTCGGAGGTGCCCACTCCGTCATGGGCGATGGGTCCGTGCATTTTCTGAACGAAAACATGAATGTGAATATCTTTCGCGGCTTGGGTGCAATTGCGGATAGCGAGCCAGCCGGAGGCATCCAGCAATAGCGATGCCCCGACCGTCTCCTGTTGAAAATCAGCGGAGCTGTGATTGAGGAGAAATATCCGCCCCACCTTTCCAAAGGACCGGGAGTCTCTGGTGTCACAGATATTTCCGTCTGTATCTTTTCAACGGGCTGTTCAGCTAGAGCAAGTTGCTCTGGCCTGGGCTCGCGCAGCGCGCGTTTCGCCTGATAAACGCAACTTGCCGCGTGGCGGAACGCGGTCTATGCGGAACGAATACGATTTAGTTAGTCATTTCTCTAATTTAATTTTTTGAAATAGTCATATGACATCTCATCATTTCCCATGGATCACGGTGGCATTTCTGGCTCTTCTTTGTTGGGGATGCAGCCGCAAGGATCGAATTGACCGGTACCAACTCACCGGAAAGGTGACGTATCAGGGTGCCCCCGTTGGGTATGGAACGATCGTCCTTGAGCCTCAGGCAGGTACAGGCCACGGAGGCCTTGCACCAACATGTTATGCAAAGATCGAAGATGGAATTTATACTACGCCTCGAGCTGATTCCCCTGTCGCAGGCAGCTACCAGATGAAGATCCGAGGGTTTGATAAAGCGAAGATGAAGTCCGGTCCCGCGCCGGGCGAATTTATGGAGACACCAGTTCTGTTTGACGAATATGTGATTGAGATACAGGTCCCGACAAAGGACAGCCAGTTCGATATTGTCGTTCCTTCCTCAAAGAGTGAGGCAAAAAGATGAAGTTCGAGATGAGTCTCCTACCCACATCGCACTCCACACGATGGATAATGCTCGCCGCGCTGAGCGTGTCGATCACAGCAACAGGAGTCGCTGCGGAACCGAATGAAGTGTCTCCACTAACAAAGCCCCGACTGCTCATTCTCACCGACCTGGGAGCAGATCCGGACGACGAACAGTCTCTGGTGCGATTGCTGGTCCATGCCAACGAGTTCGAAATTGAAGGACTGATCGCCACATCCGCAGCCACGACGCCTAATAACGAACGCTGGCCAGATCCGCGACCGGAACTGATCACCAGGAAACTCGAAGCATATCGAGAGGTCCTTCCCAATCTCTCTTTGCATGCGAGCGGATATCCTGCTGCGGAAGATTTAATGAAGCTCGTGAAGACAGGCAACCGCAACCGCGGACAACAGTTTGTAGGTCCAGAACATAGCACCGAAGGTGCACAGTGGATTATCGACTGCCTCGACCGGGACGATCCCAGGCCTCTGAATGTCTGTTTCTGGGGAGGACAGACGGATTTCGCACAAGCACTCTGGCAAGTGAAGCAGGATCGCGGGCCGCAGGGGCTGGCGAATCTAACGAAAAAAATCCGTGTGTACAGTATCGGGGATCAGGATCATATTTTCGACTGGATGATCAAAGAGTTTCCGATTCCTCATTATGTTCTGGCAAAGACTTTCACAGGGCATAGCATTGAAGGAGCATATCGGGGAATGTATCTGGGTGGTAACCAGTCGCTGACGTCGCTGGACTGGTTGGACAAACACGTGCGGAAGTCTCATGGTCCGCTGGGAGCACTCTATCCACCGTTGACGTCAACAAGCCCCAACCCAAACAAAGCGCTGAAGGAAGGGGACACACCGTCATGGCTCGCATTCCTTCCATTCGGGCTGGACAATCCGGAGCATCCGGAGTGGGGCGGCTGGGGCGGACGATACGTGCGCAATGAGCATGGCATTTACCGTGACAGCGTCGACCAGGTGGGGGAGATCAGGGATGCCCGAGCGAGCGTATGGCGGTGGCGGTCCGACATTCAAAACGAATTTCAAGCCCGCATGGACTGGTGCGTGAAACCATACAGCCAAGCCAACCACCCACCCGTGGCTGTGCTCAACGGCAAGCCGGGGAATGCTCCGTTGAGCATCCATGCCGTTCCCGGGGCGGCTGTAACCGTCACATCGTCGGGGTCTTCGGACCCCGACGGCAATGTGTTGACATCAAACTGGATGATCTATCCAGAAGCGGGCACCTATGAAGGAAAGGTCGAACTTCAGACAACGCCAGACCAGGCAACCTTGACGGTTCCGAATGATGCAGCCGGCAAAATAATTCATATGATCCTTTCGCTCCAGGACAACGGAGTCCCGCCGCTCACGCGATACCGTCGTGCGGTGATCGCAATTTCACAATCAAACAGGGAAGACGGCAAGTAAGCGAACAGGCTGAAGTGAGCGAATTCGTGAAACTCTGCCCGGGGCGTATCGCACAGTGCAACATCCTCTTCAGGCGGGTGCTGCCAATGTTGAGGGAAGGTTCAACCCACTTGCTATCGCATATTGTATTACCGGCAGCCTGTTAAAATTCACTCAAATCGAGATTTGCCGGACTTGGAAATATGAAATGATCAATGTTCTGGAAGGGGTTCGGCTCGGCAGGAGCCTCGCCCTTCCGAATTTCAACGGGCTGCTAATGAGAGCAGGTTGCTCTGGCCTGGGCTCGCGCAGCACGCGTTTCGACTGATGAAAGGTGACTCGCCGCGTGGCGGAACGCGGTCAATGCAGGGGTAATGCGCTCTAGTTAAAAGCTTTGCCTGATTGAGGGACTGCGATCTATTGCTATGTAACTCATGTCGTTCTGTTGGGATACCTGTCCATTGGGGATGGAAGTGCCGTGACAGGAACACGTCGCTTCCGGTTCTCTGTATTATTATCTTCAAGGTTGCACGATGAATATATCCTCTTCCAGTTATCGGTTGGTTGCCGGCCTGCTGGCAATCGTTTTCGGGAGCGCTGGAGTCGGCGTTTGCCGGGGGGCGCCGCCACGACTGAAGGTCAGTCCCGACCATCGGTTTCTCGTTACCGAAAAGGGCCAGCCGTTCTTCTATCTGGGGGATACTGCCTGGGAGTTGTTTCACCGCCTGAATGAGGAGGAATCACGGAAATACCTGACGAACCGTGCAGAGAAAGGCTTCACCGTCATCCAGGCAGTCGTGCTGGCCGAACTGGACGGCCTGCGTACCCCCAATGCCAACGGCGACATCCCGCTTAAAGAGAACGATCCGACCCGGCCGGTCGAAGCGTACTTTCAACATGTCGATCGTGTCGTCGATCAGGCCGCCGAACTGGGACTGTATATTGGCATGCTCCCGACGTGGGGGGACAAGTGGATCAGCAACCAGGGGGGAGACGGGCCGGTAATCTTCAATGTCAAGAACGCCCGCGCTTACGGGGAGTTTCTTGGAAAACGCTACCGTAACAGCCCGATTATCTGGATTCTCGGCGGAGACCGTTCACTGAAAAAGGATGAACATCTGGCAATCATCCGCGCCATGGCCGAAGGTCTGCAAGCGGGAGACGGCGGCAATCATCTGATGACGTTCCATCCCCGGGGAGGGGAGAATTCCGCCAATTTGTTCCACCAGGACAAGTGGCTCGACTTCAACATGGTGCAGTCCGGCCACGGCCAGCTCAATACACCTAATTATAAATTTGCACTGAATAATCGTGCGTTGACGCCTGTCAAGCCGACACTCGATGGCGAGCCACGGTACGAAGACCATCCGGTCAACTGGAGGCCGGACCAGGGATGGTTCGATGAATGGGATGTGCGTCAGGCAGCTTACTGGTCTATGCTGGCCGGGGCCTGCGGGCATACTTATGGCGATCACAACATCTGGCAAATGTGGCAACCAGGGCGGAGGCCAATCTCCTCCGCCCGTACTGCATGGCAAACAGCGTTGGACCATCCCGGTGCCTTTCAGATGGGACACTTACGACGTCTGTTCGAGTCCAGACCCTGGCAACTGCTCGAGCCAGACCAGGAGCTGATCGTGGGAGACGCAGGGAGCGGTGCCTATCATGTTCGTGCCGCTCGAGCGTCGGATGGGAGCTTCGCATTTGTGTATACTCCGATGGGGAAACCGGTGACGATCGATCTCGCCCATTTAACGGAGCATGCACTCACCGCTCACTGGTTTGATCCCCGCCTCGGCAAGGCTTCCAGTATCAGTACAATTTCCCGAGCGGAGCAGCAAACCTTTACTCCTCCATCACAGGGGCGAGGAAACGACTGGATTCTGGTGCTGGACGAACAGTCGCGTCAGTTTTCTGCTCCGGGGAGTTCTCCCCTGCTGAAGTGAGCGAATTCGTGAAACTCTGCCCGCGGCGTATCACAATGTGCAACATCCTCTTCAAGCGAGTGCTGCCAATGTTGAGGGGAGGTTCAACCCGTTTGCTATCGCATATTGTCTTGCCAGCAGCCTGTTGAAATTCGGAAGGGCGAAGCTCCTGTCGAGCCGAACCCCTTCCAGAACATCGATCATTTCATATTTCCAAGTCCGGCAAATCTCGATTTGAGTGAATTTCAACGGGCTGCTAATGAGAGCAGGTTGCTCTAGCCTGGGCTCGCCCAGCGAGTGTTTCGATTGATGAAAGGTGACTCGCCTCGTGGCGGAACGTGGCCAATGCGGGGTTAATGCGCTAGAGCGTATTATACATTGCTACCGGATTGTAACCGTGTCGTCGGATGTCGTCTGGTGTACCATGTTTCGAATGCTCAGTGAAGAGCCGGTCTCCAGTTCTGCCTGATGGACCAGTTGGGCCATCTGCCAGGCGGTGACGTAATGATAGCGGAAGTTCGGATGTTGCTGATGCAGCCGGCCTAGCTCACGATGGAATTTCTGCATCGGCTCTCCCAGTAGCGTCCCGATATTTTCATCCTTGCAGCCATGAGTGTGCAGCTTGATAAACCTCCAGTTTGGTCGGCCGGCAACATGCACGCCAGCCCGCATCCATAACTGCAAGCGGCGAATTGAACCGGGACGATCACCATGGATGTCTCCATTTTCGATACGTGGCACGAGTCCATAACGTCTATTCGCCCAATCGGGCAAGAGCGGCCCTTGAATCATCAGTAAATGGTCGGCCGGTGGACGCTGTCCGACTCTCGCCCGAATTCCCCGATCGTGTGATTTCGTTCGTCCCGGCAGATCTTGTGCATAATAAATGGAATTGATCGTACGCGTCTGTGTCGCGCTGGGAGCAGATGGGAGTGTGAAGTCGGCATAACAGCCAGTTTCCCGCAGCACGGTCAATTCCGCATCCACACCACACAGGCAGCGATCAGGGCGTGAATTACATAGTGCCCAGTTTCCATGAATAAATCCATACACAATTTCGCCACTGACCGGGTCACGGCGTAACAGGCCATGACGCTGAAACAGTGTTTCGCGAAATGTATTTAACTTATCACGCAGTTGTTCGGCGGTGTCATTATGATGATGCAGATGCACGTCCACATCGCCAAACCCGGCTTCAATCAATGGACGAATTCCGTCCAGATATTCCGGTCGATATTCGTCTTCCGGAAAGAAAAATGTATGTTGCGGAGAGTTCCCGTTCACATCCTGAAATTGAGAGAACAGCTGTGGATATTCTTCACGCCAGCGCCGTACGCGGTCGAGCGCCTGAGCGTCACTCGCGTGGTAGCAGCGTGGTTCCCAGTGATCGCACAGGGCAATGAAGACATCAACCGGCTCGTCCACATTCCATGCTGGCCGTGGCTCGGATGGAAAGACATAGCTACCGATCCAATACTGCATTTTGCGAAGTCGAATGCAGTATATCGTTGCTGCGACGGAAATTATGGTGAGTAAGGCCGTCGTGCCCAGCAGGATAAACAAAGGGTTTTTAAGATTTAACATTCCGGATTGCCCCTTTCCGAAATGTTCCTTTCAGAAATACCGGTGAAATCATTTGTTGAACGGCCTGTCCATGGAGTTGGACTGCTGGTTGATCTTTCCTCAGCGGATTGTTGAATCACGGCATTCAATTGACCGGCCAGTTGCTGCGCCAGATTTTTACGTTCGAATTGTGAGATCTCCCAAATGGCATCGTGCTCGCTGGTGCCACAACGATATCGTTCCACAGCCAGTTCCAGACGGCTGGCAATCCCGGAGATATCTCCCGGAATACTCAGCATTGTGCCCGGCAGATCCTGGACCAGATCCCAGACATCGCCACGTGGTGCCACGACAAACATGGGACGGCGAGCGGCCATATATTCGAATGTTTTAGCATTAATGATCTGCTGCGCCTTAGGCAAATCACTGTTGATCATTAACAGTGCATCTGCGGAGTGCATCAGTTCAATGGCTTCCGGATGAGAGACGAACGGCATTCGGGTGAGTTGCACCCGGGACGTGGATAACTGGTCGAGAATCTCTTCCTGATCCGGTGTCCGGCGTCCAGCAACCAGCAATTCGATTTCGTCCGCCAGTTCCGGATTCTGTGTGTTAATCCGCAGCAGTGCGCTGATAACCGGTTGGATTGAATTCAGATTCCAGAGTGTTCCTATAAAAGCGATCCGGAAGCGGCGTTGTGTGTGCTGCCGAGAAGGCCCGACAGGCACTGGAGCAGCAGTATAATCATCAGGATCAAAACCGTTATAGATAAATGTGGATCTGGCTGAACTTCCATGCGTCTGGGCAAACCGTCCAATTGCTGCGGCACTGGATGGCGTCGTGGCCAGAAGAACCTGCGCGGCTTTCACCACGCGGGCCTGTTGGCGGGTCTGAATCCAGTTTGCAAATCGGCCATGCCCTTTATTTTCCCAGTAGGCATTGCTGATGTCCCATTCATCCCGGTAATCCAGAATGAGCGGTAATCCCGACTTTCGGGCAAGTCTGGCCCCCAGCAAAAATGAAGAAAATGGAGGTCCGGTGGCAATGATGGCATCATGCCGGACATCAGCCAGCAGCTGCAGGCCGGCTTTCATTGCGTGCGGATGCCAAAGAATCTGTGAATCGGGTTGCAGCAGCGTATTCGCGCACTTTCGAGCCAGATGCTTGAGGTTGCGGACCAATGAAAAACCTTGCCGATTGGAATTCTGTCCGCCCGAGACCGCTTGCTTAACGGCATAGCCCGGTTCGTATGTTTTTGCCCGGCGAATGATCGTTCCTGCAGGAATGTCGCTCAGCAGGCTTTCGTCCTGTAATGGAACGGAAGGGTTGGAGACCGTGAGTACGGACGATTCCCATCCCCAGTCAGGCAGGTATTTGACGAATTTTGTGACACGATGCACCCCCACTCCCCCCGTCGGCGGGAACAGATAGGAGACGAAGAGCACGCGCTGCATGCGATTGTGGTTCATATTGCCTGGAAGGTTTTCAGTGCCGCGAACAAAATCTCTCGGACAAGGAAAATTTCCTCGCCGCGAGCAAGTTCGCTGCAAGTTTTGTTTGAGTTTTCAGTGCCGCGAACAAAATCTCCCGGACAAGGAAAATTTCCTCTCCGCGAGCAAGTTCGCTCCAGGTTTTGTTTGAGTCTTTAAATCTGGTTCATATTTGCGGCCATGGCAGCAGCAATTGGAGTTTCGCTGTTCGTGAATGACAATGGCTTCTGGGGCGAGGTCGACCGAGAGGCAACAGGCCGTTCCCGGTCAGCACATAATGTCTGCAGAAGTTGTTCGACTTCCTGGGCACAATCGGACCACGTGCGAGCGGTGTATTCAGCAGCGGCCTGTCTGGCGGCGGGAGTCAACATGGCGATCACTCCATCGGCAAAGGCATGGGCATCGCCGGGGGGCGTGAGTCGGGAAAACTTCGGTAATGCGATTTCATTCAGACTGCCCACATTGGTCGAGACAAACGGAGTGCCGCATGCCAAAGACTCCCGTAAGACGTTCGGCAATCCTTCTGAATCGCTGGACAGCACCGTCAGGTCCGCAGCTCGATACCAGTCGGGAATATGATGATGTCCAACGGCCCCGTGAAAGTGCACGAAACTGTCCAGGCCGGTGCGGGCACAGTGTTGTGTCAGTGGCTTGCGCAGCGGTCCATCACCCAGCAGATGCAATTTGAATTTCAGTCCGCGATCCCTGAGATGGCCGGCGGCTTCCAACAGCATCGGCAGGGCTTTGACCGGCACCATTCGCCCCACCCAGACCAGATGGACAAAGCCGTCTGTCAGGCCCACCATCTGTCGGGCGGCTGCGCGGGATGTCCGGTGATGAAACAGGGACTCGTCGACTCCCTGATAAATGGTATGCACACGGTCGGGAGAAACCCGCAACTGACAGGTGGCCTGTCGCAATCCTTCACTCACAGAGATCACCGCATCGCTGCCGGATAGAACATTGCGAACCCGAGTACCGCGATGGGGGAGTTTCGGGAGGATGAGAACATCGGTGCCGCCCACAATCACAGCGGAAGGAATTCCCGCGATCTCTGCTGCCCGCTGACCAATCGCCCCATCCGGATGAGCCCAGTAACTGAGGATGGCATCCGGTCGAAAATGTTGAAGCGCCGCCTGGACCGTCTTCTGGACGCTCCACCACATCTGGTCGCCGTAGTGCTGCTGCCAACAGCGCGGGGTATACCAGGAGGTCGGGTAGTCTGCAGTCATTCCGTGTTGATGCAGTTCATCCGGAATCTGAAATGTCTTCTTTGCCCGGAAGGGACGATGAACTTCTGTAAAGAAGCGGGGCGAAATCGCATGGATCTGATGACGCTGCTGCAGAGCCAGACACAAGGCAGAATTATATGTTCCCCGTGTTGGTGCGTGAGCATCCGGAAAAGTCGTGCTGATAAATAAAATTCGCATCACAGTCTGAGCCACTTTTCTGACAGATCCCGAACATATGACAGTTCCTCTCTTCTCTTTAGCTTGCAAAATTGCCAGGCAAGCCTGCAATTGTCCGATTCAGACCTTCTTCTGTCGAAATTGCGGGGCGCCAGTTCAGGCTGTGCTTGGCTTTGCGATTGGAATATCGCAATGGTTTCCACATGGCTTCGCTTTTGTGCCAGGAGAGCACCGGTGGAAGTTGTCCTTCCGACCATCGCGAGTACCAGGCATAGAGTGCGGATAAGGGGGAAATGGCGGGGCGAGGAACCCATAACGAGTGCACGGTTTTTCCGTTTTTGCGGAGAGTGCGAAGGATGCGGCGGCCTGTCGGCAGATCGTCATCCACCACATTAATGATCTCGCCTTCGATCCCGGGGGTGAGTCCCGCCAGGCAAATCGCCTCGGCACAGTTTTCCACATACGTATAAGGGAGCAGCTGGCCTCCGCCCATTCGTATCAGCAAAGGCCCCAGGGACAGACCCACACGACTGGTCAACAACGATCGTCCTGGACCATAGATTACCCCCGGACGGACAACCACCAGCGGCAGGCCCAATTGCTCCCGCAGTTCCCAGGCAATGGCTTCCTGTCGGACTTTACTGAAAGTATATGGGTCTCGATGTTCCGATTGCGGATCGATGGGAGTAGTCTCATCCAGCGTTCCCCAGCGACGCAAGCTTGCAGTTCCATAGACACCCAAAGAACTGACCTGTACGAACCGGCCCACTTCCGCCTTGGCCGCCGCCTGCATCAGCCCCCGCGAAGGAACGACCGTATTCAAAAACATGGTCGAGCAACTGCCGTTCAGGGCGGCTGCCAGATGGTAAACGACATCCACTCCTTGCAGGTGACTCTCCAGGGCATCGGGATCTGCCAGATCTCCCCGCACAAATTGCAGACGCTGCTGCTGTTCCGGAGACAACTCTTTCAAGGCAACATCGATACCGCTTTGCGAGCGAACCAGACAACGGACGTGAACGTTCCGGGCCAGGAGTGTTCGCAACAGTCGACGCCCCAGAAACCCGGTTCCTCCGGTCACAAATGCGATTACAGACATGCGGAGACCTCGTTTTCTGGCGCAGGAATTTGCAAAAGCTTTGTTTCTTCCATTCGATAAGTTCGTGGTTCCTGTTCCCGACAGTGAACAAAAATGCGATCCATCAAGTATGTGACCCGCTCAATCTCATCCGGCAGAATCGGGGGTGAAGTGCCATGTTGGATGGAGTCGTAAAATGCCTGAAACAAGTGTTTCATCCCGGCGAAATAATGAATGTCCGACTTGCTGAATCGCCAGAGATTATTCCCCAGATTCCAGAGGCTGTTCCGCACATGTTGCCAGGGAGCTTCCAGCTTGGCGAATGCTCCGGGGAGTTTCGTCAACGATTTCAGTCGCAGCGTCTGTGCATCAAAATCGATGTCGATCGTCCCTTGGGTGCCATAGACCCGGGTCAGACGTTGCGGAGGGAGAAAGGTGGAAAACGTCAGGCTGCCACTTTGATTCCGGCCTTGCAGTGAAATGCTCATCTCCGTGGGAAAGTTCATGCCGGGGCGGGTTCGCCAGCCCCCCATAATCTCGGGTTGAACGTCACTCATAAAATCGGTGATGCGGTAAAGGGGATGCGAAATTGTGTTCTGAAACAGCCCCCCCGGTAACTTGCGAACCCAGTGAGCAGGATTGCCGGCCACCTGTGCTCCGAACTTGCCGTCGATCGGGTAACCCAGAATCGATTCAATATGCTGGACTTCGCCAATCAGTCCCCGTTGCACCCATTTTTTGCAGGTGAGCCAGGCAGGATCGTACAACTGATCATGACCGACACAGACAAGTTTCCGATTCGCCACTGCGACGGAAAGCACTTCACGTGCAGCTTGTGCATCCAGCGTGAACGGCTTCTCCACAAAGACGTGACAGCCAGCCTGCAACAGTTCAACGGCCAGGGAAGCATGGGTCTGAGCAGGGGTGGTCAGGTGCACCACATCGGGACGTGTCTCCTCGATCATGCGGGCAAAACTGGTCTCGAATCGTGGAATCTGAAACCGCTTCGCTGCCTGCCAGGCCAGATCCAGATGCGTGTCACAAACCGCCACCACCTCCGCGGATTTGATGCGCTGGATTTGCGAGAGATGTGCATCAGCAATCTGACCACATCCCAGCACTGCCACACGAATTTTTTCTGAAGCAGACATCTTCCCTCAAACATTCTGAATTCAAGACTCACCGGCATGCCGGATGCCGGATGGCCGGTTCACTTCTCTGTCTCATTTTTCGGTTGACTGAGGGCAAGCGGCATGATGGCATTCGGCATATAGTTCTTCATACTGGCTGACCATACTACGGATGCTGAAGTTCTGTTCAATCCGCAATCGCCCCAGTTGTGCCATGTCCGACCAGTGCTCGTGCTGTTCGATCATGTTCATCATCGCCACCGCCAGAGCATCGGGGTTGAGCGGCGGCACCAGACTGCCGTTGATCCCCGGCATGACGATTTCCGGATTGCCTCCCACATTGGTGGTCACCACCGGCAACCCGACAGCCATCGCCTCCAGCAAAGTGAGCGAGATCCCTTCGGTCTTCGAAGAAGAGACATAGAAGCCGGCGGTTTCCAGCAGTGCGGGAACATCTTTGCGTTCTCCCAGAAACTCCACATGCCGTTCGATCTTCAGATCTGTTACCATCTTTTCGAGCAGCGCCCGCTCGCTGCCATCTCCCACGAGCTTCAGCTTGAAACCGGGATGCACAACGACAACTTTGCGGATCGCTCGCAACAAGGTCGGAAAATCTTTTTCCGGAGAAAGTCGACCGACAGCCATAGCAACGGGGGCACTTTGCGGACCACGATAGGCGAACCGGTCGAGATCGATCCCGTTCCAGATGCACCGCATGCGCGCAGCACTCCGCGGGTCTTGACCCTGACAGAGTTTCATCGCATCTTCCGAAACTCCGACAATCCGGGCAGACAGGCGATTGGCCAGACGAAACTGCCATAACGCTTTCCAGCCGGCACCACAACCACGTCCGTGCTGAGTGTTAATAATGGTTTTCACACCCGCCCAGCGAGCAGCCATCGCTCCATAAAAATGAGGATACGTATTATGAGTATGCAGGATGTCGATCTGCCTGTAATTTAAATAATCCCTTAATCCCTGAATCGTTTTCGCTTTCCCGTTCGCGGAAACTTCCAGAGAACGAACCGGGAATCCCGCTTCCTTCAGATCTTCTGCAGGTTGCCCCAAAGGACCGAGCGCGACGAACGAGAGTTCATACCGGGACGGATCATGAAACCGGCCCAGATCGACCAGCAACCGCTCCAGGCCACCAGTCCGCAGTGTCATGCTCAAATGGCAGACTCGCAGCCGTTTCCTGCTCGCATTGCGATGGGAAAGAGATGTTGGATTTCCAGATGGAGTTGAAATGATTGTCATCGACATAAAAATGACTTCCCGTTGTATTACGTCAATTCTGTACGAATTGCATTTTGCGATCGCGTGAGCCGCATTTTATTTCTCCAGACTCGTGCAGTCCGAGTTCTGTTTCGAACTCCTTCTGCTTCGTAATTTGCCGATCCATTGTTTCCATGTACGCAGATGTTCCAGACCTTTCAGCTTCCATGATGGTCTGGACCAGCTGAGCCAGCATAACTGGTTGATCTCGCTGGAAAGATTTTCTTTGTGCCGCTTCTCGCCCACCAGAAAATCATAAGCCCGAAAGCCGCGCTGTAGAGCCTGCTCCATGCACAGATAATGTGTCGTCAGTCCCGGGCTGGGCTTGACGTCGAAATCTGCAAATCCCGACAAGTAATCCAGCAACCGGTTTTCATCCACCAGTAACAACAGGCAGCCTACGGTTTCCGCCTGATGCCGGACACGAAACAGAACGACTTTTCCTTCCAGAAACAGCTTCAAATTCACCAGCAGTTGAAAGTCCCGGAAATGTGGGCTGGCGAATGCTCCCGGTTGGCCTGCGGACTCCCAGCGGGCCTGATGCAGCGTGATCAACTCCTGCAGGATCTCTTCCGCCTGCTCGATTGTTTCTGCCCATTCACATTCCAGGGGGCCATACTGTTTCAACCGGCGGCGCAGGTTGGAACGTGTGCTTCGCCCCAGCAGATCAATGACCTGTTTTTCTGAAAGCCGGGCAGCCTCCAGATCGAAATAACGACTGTCCCGTGAACGAACTTCTGCGCCGGGAAAATGAGTCAGCCACGGCTGCAGGTCAGCGGATGAAAATCCGTCCAGCCGCAACTGCTCCCAACTTTGATCGTGGTGAATTTCTGTGGCAACCAGGGCGATCAACTCAGCTTGAAATTCCGGCTCAACCAGCAGACGATTGTATTCCACACACACGCTTCCCGGTTGCGGCTCTCCTGCAGTCCCCAGATGCAATGTGCGAATCGAAAACGGCCCCAGTTTCTGCCCTGTGCCGGATGTCAGCAGGCAGATTCCCCGGGCGACTCCGTTGGATTCGGCAATGAGAAAGCGAAAGGGGACAACGTTGCCGTAAACCTGAATCCAGCTTTCCGTCCAGGTGGCACTACTGGCGACGGATCGGTTGCCCAAACGGTAATCCAGTTCTCGCCAGACCGCCAGCGCGGCATGCACGTTATCGCTGTCTGCGATACGGCAATTCAACACTCCAGCTTGAACTGGAGCAGAACGTGGTACGGACAAAACTGCTGAAGTGGTGGACATGTTCAAGTTATCCTGCAAGTGCTTCTGAAGCGGCGTTGGGTATCGGGGCAGGCGTCGAACGGCTTCGTAACAATTCCATCAGACCGCGTACGGCAATTAACACTGCTCCACCCCCCAGAGTGACCGCCATCAAAGGAATCCAGCCCGCTGCGGGGACATACCCGGAAGCCACTTCGCAGAACACGATTAATGCCACATGAGCGGGAATTTGCGGAGCAATGACTTCCTGCCAGAGTGCCGATGGAGAAATCTCCAATTCTCGCATGGCATAAGGCAGCAGAACGAACAACTCGATCCCGATTAAAGGAATGACAGTTCCCCAGGCCACACCAATAATCCCCCAGTAGCGAATCAGAACCAGGGAGAGAATCAGATTGAGCGCCGCTTCGGAAAGATCGATGAACGCCTGTCGCCGAACCCGTCCCATGCCGACAAGTGCGTTGCGGGCCACAACCATCGGTAACGAGACCAGTTGAGAAGCAATCAGCAGGACCAGCACCGTATAGCTATTCGTATATCCCTTTCCAATCCAGGTCTGGATCAGCAGGTTTCCAAAATAATAAGCTCCAATCAGAAATCCGGCTGAAAGCAGGAAGGCCAGTCCCATGCCTTTAGCAGCCAGTTGACCCAGTTCCCATTTCGCGTTCCGGGCATGGAGTTCACCCGCCTTAGGTAAAATGACATCGCCAATCTGCGCGATGGGCGCCCGGATCATTTGTGCGATCCGTAAACCAATTTGATAAGGGACCACCGCCAATGGTCCCAGCACAATTCCAATCACCACGGTATCTGTAAAAAATATTAAATACTCCGCGAAAAGGGAAATGGCATTGAAGGCACTGAAGCTGAAACATTCCTGCATTGTTTCGTATTCAGTCTTCCACGGAACAATAGAGAGCGTGGGGACCTGGCGATATGCAAAATAAGCACTTGTTCCATGCTCGACGACAGTCACAACAAAGAAGATCAATGCTAATGTCACCAGTCCGAAATGCTCATGCAGACACACCAGCGTCAGCACCAGACGCAAGATTCCCATGACCATTTCAATTCCACGGATGATATCCAGCCGTTGTGTGCCAATCAGGACGCCACCATATACGCTGGCGATCATCCCTAGGCCGATGGTTCCCCCCACGATAAGTATGGACGTTTGAATTTCGCCCAGCGGAAGGGTGCCCCAATTCTGCAGCATCGGTGCATACCAGGCACAACAACTGGTAAACAGGATCACCAGAGAAGCCGTGCCGACATAGACGACTTGAATCGTGCTGACAATCGTGTTGAGTTTATCCCACTCTTTCCGGGAACAACGATCGGCCACATACCGGCAGATGGTGGCACCGAATCCGGAATAGATCATCGTGGAGTAGCCGGCAATCGCATTGATGAAGACCCAGGCTCCATACTGCGCTTCCCCCACGGTGCCGAGAATGTACGGCATCATGAAGAATCCAATCACCATCGTCAGCAGATGGGCGACCCAGCCGGCGATAATATTCTTTCGCACGGTCATCGAGATTCCTCCCAGATTGCCATCTGCAATAACATGATATTTGGACTCAATAAGTTTTTTTGCTGACACACACTATTGCTGACTTTATCCCCAGCGGGCAAAGATGCGAACAAAGACATAGGCACCAGCCAGCAGGCAGGCGCTGCAGGTGACCCAGGATCTCATTACGCGAGGAGTTAATCGCAAGAGCGGTCTTGGTTGCTGACGATAAAATCCCACCAGATTGATAAAGGCTGCAGCAATTCCGCAGATCATATAAGTTGGAGGAACATAGCAACGCGACAGTGAACACATCCCCATGCACCATTCGGCGAAAATCGCGGCAATATATGGGAACATTCGCTGCAACTCCGGGTTTTCAATCCGGAAGTGATTTCGTTTCATTAAATAGAAGGTAAATCCCGGAATGAAGAAACACCCGAAAAAGAGTGTGCCTCCGAAAAATCCCAGTTCCACGAAAGCATGTACAAAGGAGTTGTGTGCTACATAGCCGGCGACATCGGGATAGACTCCTTCGCCGATGCCAAACAGCATCCGGCTGTTGCGAATGGCAGTCAGGCCGTCTGCCCAGATTTGCACACGCTGCTGACCGGTTCCTTCAGAAATATCAATCTTGCCTGCACGCCCCAGCATCACCGGCACGGTCATCGCGGCCATCACGCCAATCGTCATGGCGACTTTTGATCCGTATTTACAACACAACCACGCCATGCCACCCACCCCTAAGGCCAGCAGACCGCCGCGGGAATAGGTATAAAAGAGGGCAATCGCCATCACGAACAACGGGGTGATCCACAGATAGCGCAGTGCCGACAACTTGGGATCGGTCAGGAAATAGACGGAAATAATGCTCGTGGCCACGATCAACAGGGAGATATCATTCGGATCGTGAAAAATTCCCAGCCCGCAAAGTCGGAAGAACCAGATTTCGTTTCCATAGACATCAATCCCGTTACGATCGGGAATATGCCGGAGCGTGGTCCGCTCTGCCGGATCAAGACCACGTTCCCGGTCCAGCACTTCATAGAATTCCGGATTACCGGTCCAGTGATCTCGAAAAGCCCGGTAGTCCATCACGCTGTAGGCAATCATCATGGTGGAGCAGATGGCCACGGACATCAGAAAATATCGCAGGCGTAACGGTGTGGTGATGACAGAAACCAGCACCATGTAATACAGCACCACCTTCAGCATCCCGAACAGACTCGCATCCAGGTCTGTGAAATTTCCCGTTGCCAGGCGGGATGTGAAAATCGCCACCACGACGCCCAGCACGCACAGGTTGACCGGCTGCTGCATCATGGTTTTCCAGCGAACCTGATTGTGCAGATCCTGCAACGAAAAGAGGAACGCCCCCACAATGCACGGCAAATAGAGCTGCAAGTTGCCCAGCGCCGGAAAGACTTCCTGCGGTCGGACAAACAGCATCGCGTTTGCAAAGAGAAAGAGAATATATGCCGGCACACCAGTCACTTCATTGTTAGGCCATTTTCATGGTTCCTACTCACTCGAATCGGCAAAATGCCCGGAACTCGAAAGAGGCTTCCTCATCTGAAGATCTCTCCCAGGCTCCCCGATCTTTCTAACTATGGAATGCAGGACGCCGGGAGGAGTGGAGAAGGAGGCGACTGTTGCCCAAATGCACCCTGTAATCGGTCAACGTCTCAGCACGATCGAAACAATCGTTGCATCTGGAACGACCAACACATTCCGAACAACGCAAGAGATAGATCGGACAGTGCTTTGCCTAGACTGCCTGATCGCGATGTTACGAATAACAGGCTGCGCAAAGTCTGCGCCTGAGAACGGCCTGCCGCGAACGGGAATATCAAGTTATTTTGTTTTACCAGATCTCCCTCTTTTGACCTTTTACTGCGAAATCCTTGAGTCGATCCGAATCTAGTGCTGTGTCGAACATGGTGGTCGGCAAGTGAAACGTCATCAAGGACGAGACGGATGAGCCTCTTAGCAACTTCTCCTAAGGCCAAACACAGGAAACGCACTATTGCGACAGTGATTGCTTGCAGCTTTCTGATGGTTTTAGAATCTTGCGGTATCCCCAAGTATCGTCTGGCGATGCCACCGCAAGCGCTCCCCTTCACTTTCAAAGGAGGAGAAACCGAAGTCACTTTAGAAACGACAGCTCAAGTCGGGATCGATGAGTTTTTCCAAGATCCACATCTGACGAACCTGATCATACAGGGGCTGGGCGGTAATCAGGAACTCAAAATTCTGACTGAAGAAGTTCAGATTGCCAACAACGAAGTTCTCAGGCGACGAGGAGCTTACTTACCGTTCGTGACCCTCGGCGCGGGGGCAGGCCTGGACAAGCCCAGCTTCTTCACTCCTCTTGGAGCTGCTGAGGAACAGCTCCTGACTCCCGCCGGCGGGGGCTTTCCAACGCCGTTGCCGGATTTCATGGTGGCTGCCAATCTTTCCTGGCAGATCGATATCTGGCGACAGCTACGAAATTCCCGAGATGCAGCATCGCTGCGTCTTCTGGCCACCACTGAAGGGCGGAATTATGTCGTGACCCGCCTGGTTGCGGAGATCGCCGAAAATTATTATGGACTGATGGCACTGGATAAACAAATTGAGAATCTGGATCGAACGATCGCACTCCAGGAGCGAAGCCTCGAGATTGCCATGGCCAATAAAGAAGGAGCCCGTGGCACCGAATTACCTGTCCAGCGTTTTCAGGCGGAAGTTCGTAAGAACCAAAGTGAAAAACTGATCATTAAACAGGAAATCATTGAGGTTGAAAACCGGATCAACTTCCTGTCCGGTCGTTTCCCGCAGCCTGTTTTCCGGGTGTCTGCAGAATTCTTCGACCTCAACTTGTATCCATTGAGCCTGGGGTTGCCCTCGCAACTTCTTCAGAATCGCCCCGATATCCGTCAGGCGGAGCGAGAATTGGAAGCCGCCGGGCTCGACGTCAAAGTCGCCCAGGCGAACTTCTATCCGAAGTTAAACCTCTATGCCGGCGTGGGCTATGAGGTCTTTAATCCTAAATATCTCACGTTTTCTCCGGAGACGTTGATTTATAATGTCGCGGGAGACCTGGTTGCCCCCTTGATTAATAAATCGGCGATCAAGGCCGAGTACCGTAACGCGAATGCCAAGCAGTTGCAGAGCGTCTATCACTATCAGCGCGTCGTCCTCGATGCCTTCACGGAAGTCTTCAACCGCATGTCGAAGGTGGAGAACTATACGAAAAGCATCGAAATCAAAAAGCAGCAACTCGCATCACTCGAAGCCTCGGTGGATGCTGCCACTAAACTTTTTAACGCAGCCCGCATCGAATATCTGGATGTGCTCTTTGCTCAGCGTGACCTGATGGATGCCAGAAAGGTCTTGATTGAAACGAAAAAGGAGCAACTGGGCGCTATCGTCAATACATATCAGGCCCTCGGTGGCGGTCTGGTGCCACTCGAATACCTGGAATGGACGATCATTCCTCCCCCGCCAATCACCCCCATGCCCATCGAACCGACGCCTGCGATCCCGGATGGAGTGGGCCCCATCTTGGTCCCGCCTGCCCCATTCGCAGGTCAGGAGATGAAAAAATAACTGTAAGAACTGTTCATTGGTAACCGTTCACGCCTCGGTGAAGAGAGAGAGGGGGGGGGGCGGGTTTGCAGCCCGAACAGCCGCCAGAGCCGTTCGCGTTCCCGCACCACGAACTCGTATTTGCAAGGCAGGGACTCCTTGCAACATGAACGCCGTCACTTCCTTTGTCGGCATCGATATCTCCAAGAACCACCTCGATGTCCACGTCCTCAATCAACAGGCTTTTCGCTGTGATAACACCACCGCGCACAGACCCGGCCTCCTGGAAAAACTTCCTCCACCGGGAACCTGTCTGATCGTCGTCGAAGCGACCGGACGCGATGAGAGAGTTCTTGTCTGCGACCTGGTCACGGCCGGGCATGCCGTCTCCGTGGTCGATCCACGCCAGGTCCGCGACGATGCCAAAGCCCTCGGATTCCTGTCCAAGACCGACCGCATTGATGTCTTCGTTATTGCCCGGTTCGCCCAGCAAGTGCAGCCCCGGCCCGTCTCTCAAACCCAGGAAAAACAGGCCCAAATCGATGAACTCGTCACTCGCCGGAGGCAGCTGGTCGAACACCGCACCGCTGAAAGCAATCGCAAGTCGCTGTGCGTGAACCGAGAGGTCAAGCACAGCGTCCAGTTCTTCATCGATACCATCAACAAAGACCTCAAACGGATCGACAAAGAGATCATGATGGTCGAGTCCGATGACGACTGGCAACAGCGGTACGAACTCCTCAAGAATGTTCCCGGAGTGGGCGAAGTGACCGCCGCCACGCTCGTGGCGGAGCTTCCCGAATTGGGACACCTCAACCGCCAGGAGATCGCCGCCCTCGTGGGGGGGGCCCCCTGAACCATGACAGCGGAAACTTTCGGGGTCAGCGGCGGATCAAAGGGGGGCGGGGTTCGTCGCGATTAGAGCGCATGAACTCCGCATCGATCGCGTCCCGCCACGCGGCGAGTTGCATTTCACCAGTCGAAACGCGCGCTGCGCGGGCCCAGGCCAGAGCAACTTGCTCTACGCTGTACATGGCAGCCCTGGTCGCCACCCGGTACAACCCTGTGCTCAAAGAATTCTATCAGCGGCTGAAAGCCCAGGGGAAGAAATCCAAAGTGGCCCCGACCGCCTGCATGCGCAAGCTGCTGGTGATCCTCAACACGATGGTCAAAAATAATACCCACTGGAAACTCACCACCAATGCCTAAAACTTCAAAAAAATCATTGACAACCAAGGCAGCCGCTTTCCTCTCACGATTAGATTTGAGAGACTGGAACAAGTTGCTCCGGCCTGGGCTCGGGCAACACACGTTTTGACCGATGAAAAGACTCTCGCCGAGTGGCGGAACGCGGTCGATGCGGGAGTCATACGCTCTGAATGGCCGAAGGTCTGTGAGAGATAGATTGCGGGAACCGCCCGACAGTCGGTAGGCAAACAGTCGGCAGGCAAATATCGGAATACCTTTGGGGATTTAACAGATGCGACGAACGTTCTTCTTTACCATTCTCGTTCTTCTGGTCTGTGGAAGACAACTTCCGGCGGGCGAACGTCCGAATATTCTCTGGCTGACGTCGGAAGATATGGGACCGCATCTGGGATGTTATGGTGACACTTATGCAACCACCCCTCATCTGGATAACTTTGCCAGAAAGAGCATTCTCTATCTGAATGCCTGGTCCAACGCCCCTGTCTGCGCGCCGGCCAGAACGACCATTATCTCTGGATTGTATCCTTCCAGTACCGGCTCCGAACACATGCGCTGCCTGACCCAGCTTCCAAAACAATTTCACATGTTTCCCGTTTACCTGCGACAGGCAGGTTACTTCTGCGTAAACCCGGGAAAAGAAGATTATAATCTCGTTAAGGTGGGGAACGTCTGGGACGATGTCTCCAAGCAAAACCCTTGGCCCGATTTAAAAGATCATCAGCCCTTCATGGCGGTGCTGAACAATATCGGGACCCACGAAAGTCAGATCCGTAAACGTCCGCATGTGTGGAAACATGACCCTGCACAGGCCCCGATTCCCGCCTATCATCCTGATACTCAGGAAGTCCGCGAAGACTGGGCGCAATACTATGACAATATTACAGATATGGATCTCTGGTTTGGCCAGCAATTGCAGCATCTGGAGGATCACGGCCTGGCTGAAAACACGATTGTCTTTTTTTATGGAGATCATGGCTCCGGCATGCCTCGCGATAAACGGTGGCTGTATCATTCCGGTCTGCATGTCCCATTGCTGGTTTATGTTCCCGAGCGTTTCCGCCATCTGATCCCCAAAGATGTGCCCGCAACTGGACATTGCAGCCAAAATGTCAGTTTCGTCGATCTGGCGCCAACGGTGATCAGCCTGGCGGGGCAACGGCCACCGCAACATCTTCAGGGAAATGCGTTTCTGGGCTCTTATGCTGCTCCACCCCAAAAATATACTTATGGATTTCGCGGACGGATGGATGAACGTATCGATCTCTCACGCACTGTAAGAAATGAACGTTATCACTATATCCGTAATTATTTCCCCCATCGTATTCAGGGAGAATATCTTGCATATATGTTTCAAACGCCGACGACACGGAAATGGAAGGAACTGTTTCTGGCTGGCCGGCTCAACGAAGCCCAGAGTCAATTCTGGAAACCAAAGTCGCCGGAAGAATTATACGATCTCGAAGCGGATCCGGAAGAAATTCATAACCTGGTCAATTCAGAAAAACATGCGGAAGTTCTCAATGAACTACGGCAGGTTCATGTGGATTTTGTGCTGCGCATTCGAGATGTGGGTTTCCTGCCGGAAGCAGAGCTGCATCGTCGTTCCCCGGAATTGACTCCTTATGAACTGGGACACGACCCGCACCTGTATCCGCTGGAAGAAATCCTTCGCATGGCCAATGCCGCTTCCGCCCCTGTTCCGGATGCTCCAGAAATTCTGGCTCAAGGGTTGGAGCACAAGGATGATCATGTTCGCTATTGGGCAGTCACCGGGCTTCTCATCCACGGACAGAAAGAGGTCTTGGCGCATCAGGAACGGCTACGGACGATGTTACGAACGGACCCGTCATCCAGCGTCCGCATCGCCGTCGCCGAAGCTTTGGGGCAGTATGGGGACAGCAAAGACCTGTCTTCCGCCATGGATTGCCTGATCGAGTTTGCCCATCCAGAACAATACGGGGCCTATCACACGCTCGCGGCATTGAATGCCATCGATCATCTGAAAGAAAAAGTTCCTTCCGTTCCGGAACGTGTCCGCCTGATTCCGCTGCCGGACAAAGTCAGCATCATGCGCAGTGAAAATTATTCCAGACGTCTGGCAGATTTCATTACTTCCGGCTCGAAATGACAAGCCGGAATCGCATCATGGAGCGAAGCTGACTGCTTCTCCAAGTGGAAAGTCGCTTATTTCCAGTGCTGTTTAGAGCAAGTTGCTCTCGCTCGTGCTGTGAACCAGCCGCGGCCTGCTGTGTTGATTCAAGTTGTCGAATCGACGCCAGTTCACTAATCGTCTTGAGTCCCCGAACGGCATCCAATGCCACCCTGGCCTTGCACGCTCCATCAAACATTCTTCTCTTCCGAGATATCGCTGTTCTCCTTTCCAAAGAACCACCACGATCCCTCATCTCTCACCACCCCAGATACTCCTTTCCATCTAAACCCTGGCCCGAAAATCGGGGTCCACTTCAGACACATCACGCCGTCGATGCTGGCGCACGCGACACTGGTGGTCTTGTGGGCGCAGACTCCTGCCCAGAAGCCTGTCAAAAAAACGCCCGTCCCTTGATCCGCGTGAGTGTCCCGGAAATCCGCCACTGCTGGCGAGTCTGGTGCCCACACGTCGGGCCAATCATGATCAGACCCTGTAATTCTCCACGTGGAAACGACACCACCAGGTCCTTGCCAAGAAATCCCATTACAAAACACGAGGCTCACCTCTCAAGAATATCCAACTGTAGCCCTAATATGGAATAATGTTTCGCAGCGTCACATGTGGAGTGAATCGCTCTATCCAGACAGATTCCTGGGCACGCGAATTGCCAGCAATCTGTTCAACACGAAAACGATTACAGCCGGGCTGGGTTGCCCTGAAAACAAAGGATCGTTCTGCTAAGGCAAGTTGCTTCTGGATCAAACTGGGCAGCTGTCATAACCAATCTGGCCGCTGGTCACAATGAATGGATAATGTAGAGACCGCATGTCGCAGTCATGAGCAAACGCGACCTTTGTAAACGGAAACGTTATGCCAGTTTTCGATCCTGAGAACCGTCAAAGCTGGCCTCCCTGCTCTGAGCGGGCAATGGGGCTGCCGTAAGATCATCAATCCCAGCTGCAATCAGACTTGCTTGTAGAAGTGCCAGCATTGCCGAATCGTCAGTCGAATGGGGATGGTCCTCTTCATCCAATGAGAAAGGTTTCTCAGCCGTCAGGTCTGTTTCCGCAATGCGACGTTCGATCAGGTGACTGAGCCCATCCTGATAACGGTCTCGGTAGCGGGAAATTTGAAAGTCCTGATCTGTCAGGGCATCAATCAACCGTTGAATCAATTCCAGTTCGCCTGTGCTGAGAGTGACTTGCGCGACATCGCTGTCATAATCCGATGAGGCGCGGACACGCTGGGGGTAGTCGAGGAGGGTCATCGCCAACAGCTTTCCACAGGGGCGGAGAAGTACTAGCTGCTCACGACCGGAAAGGACAATTTTGGAGAAAGCATGCCGGTCGATGGCCTTCATTCCGTCTCGCAAGAGACCAAAAGAGCGCTGTCCCAACGGCCCATCCGGCACGAGGTACAACGTACGGCCGTTATGAAATACCGGATCGAGTCGCTGGCTATCGATAAAACACTCGACCGCGACTGATTTCGTGTTTTCGGGACGGAGTGATTCCAGCTCTTCGGGTTCAATCGGCAGATAGCAATCATCAGCCACTCGATAGCCAGAGATAATGGAATCACTTTCCACCAGCCCATGCTTAGGGCAAACCCGCTGCTGACGAATCCGCTCGCCGCAATTACGATGCAGTTGATTGAGCACCAGAGCAGGTTCGCTGCTGGATGCGGAAAATGCTTTCACGGGAATTCGCAACTGCGAAACATGCAGAGTTCCCTTCCATTCTGAGCGGGCAGGCATGGCAACATCTCACAAAGGGTCTCGTAAACCCTCCATGGGTTGAATAGCACGTCCTGATTTAGAATGCATTGACTTCGTATAAGTATCCTGTGCATGAGGCCACTGCCCATCATGCGAAGCGTTGCTGTTCATCAATCAAAAACTCGTACCGCACTGGTAATACTTAGGGCCGTGCGCAAAACCTTTTCAAACCGTCACAGTTTCTTGACCGCGAGCGGAACGCGGATGGTTTTGTGAGGTGTCTTCAACATCCATCAAAACAAGATCGATATACCACCAGCGATAACGGCTTAAGCATAGCATTGTAAACGGAACCATTTCCAGAAGATTCTGGCTATTGAACTGGTTTTCAACCGATTAGAGCAATTGTTCGCAAGCGACCATGATGGTGTTGATTCACATTCGGGTACCGGAAAGGCCTTCGCTGAATACGTTTTTCCCTAATTTTCAAAATTTCTCTTGTCCAACCCCCGTATTTGTCCGACCAACCTGATTAACCTGTGCTCAGGAGTCGCAACGTCAGGATGTGTCAGGCCAACAACACTCGCGCATTAATACGGCAAACAGCTTTTTATCAGTCAGAACGCATGCTGCGCGGGCCAGAACAACTTGCTCTAAATCAATAAGGAAGAGGGGACATGCTCACTGCCAAACGTCCGGCGCTCCGACGGCTATGGATGATCGACCAACTCCTGCGGACTCAAAAGTACTGCACGATTCGGGATCTGGCGGAAAGAGCTGAAGTCGATACAAAAACGATCTATCGCGATCTCAATTCGCTCCGGGATGACCATGGAGCTCCGCTGGATTACTGTCCCAAGCGCCGCAGTTGGTTTTATACGATCGCAACTTATCGTCTGCCCGCGGTTGTTATTACCGAAGGGGAGCTGATGGCCATGTTTCTAGCTGGTCAGGCACTTCAGCAGACGCAAGGAACTCCCTATGCTACCGATCTTCAGCAGGCGATCCTGAAGCTGAGCCAGTTTCTGCCAGACGAAATTTCGCTCCACTGGCAGGCACTCGACCAGGTTCAATCCTTTCATCAGACAGTCACAACTCTTCATGATATCGATATATTTCGACAGCTCGCCGATGCGGTGCTTCATCACCGTCAATTGCGAATTCGATACTGGACGGCTTCACGCGATGCTGAAACCGAACGGACTATCAACCCATATCACTTAGCATGTATAGATGGGGCCTGGTACCTGTTAGGCTACTGTTATGAGCGGCAGGCCACACGAACATTCGCCCCAGGGCGTATTCGTGATCTACAGGAAACCGGCGAAACCTTCAGCGTCCCTGCTGATTTTCAGATCGGCCAGTTCTTTGATGGCACATTCAAAGTTGTCTCTGAAAATAACCTGCCAGTGCAAACAGTCCGGCTCAAATTTGCTCCCAGCGCCGCCAAGTATATTCGTGAGCGTATCTGGCATCTTTCCCAGCAATTGGAAACGCAGGCGGACGACAGCGTCATTCTCCAACTTTCACTTCGCTCGATGATCGAAGTGCGTCGATGGATTCTTTCCTGGGGAAGCGAATGCGAAGTCCTTGCTCCCGCGGAGCTTCGTGCCGACATTCTACACGAAGCAGCAGCCATGTTGCGAATAGCGACCAAAATTCCCAAACGTGATCCCACAGTTTCCTCGCTGGATGGAATTCAGAAACGAGAGAAACGAAGAAAAGCAGGAAAACAGAAGCGAATTGGTTGAGCGGATTTCGTTCCCTCTTTGTTGGGAGCTTCGCTCAAGAGAACTGTACTAATTTCAGTGCCCTCTTTTTTGGGCCAAGGGGGAAATACGTTTTCTGGCTTGATTCTATGTGAAGTCAAGGGAAGAGGTGTTGGATTTCTGGCGTCCCAGGCAAGAAGTTCATGGTAGGTAAAACGAAATGGGAATTTTTTATTTCAAGTGAACTATACTATTATTTCAAGTGAACTATACTATTATTTCAAGTGAACTATACTATTATTTCAAGTGAACTATACTATTATTTCAAGTGAACTATACTATTATTTCAAGTGA